>Ga0209610_1000205_pt1 | contig 30963 bp, 24 predicted proteins | sample LakKivw275mmetaG_FD_184137 | JGI IMG/M metagenome (GOLD analysis project Ga0209610, IMG submission 184137) | Anoxic lake water microbial communities from Lake Kivu, Rwanda to study Microbial Dark Matter (Phase II) - Lake Kivu water 275m metaG... | ecosystem: Environmental > Aquatic > Freshwater...
CTACTAAGGGGGGCCTACCCGGGGCCTACCCGGGACTATCCGGGGTATAGTCCGGTCCGGCACCTACGGACGCGAAGAATGGGGCTGACGACAGGCGGTTCAGAGTCTCCGACCGGGTGCCAAAGGAACACCCTTAGCATCCCTGGACCGGACAGGACTTCCTCGGTCGGTTCCTCCCGTCTCCTGCTGTCGTGAGGGGTAGAGCATACAGCAGCTAACTGCCGGGTGCCAGCGGCGTCAGGCCGGAGGGTCGCCCTGGCGCTTGCCTGTAGGTGGCGTTCTGGCCGGCGCTGCCCCCGCCGTCGCGAGTTCGACACCGAACTGCAGCGCCTCGGAGGCAATACCGACTCGCGGAGCCAGTCGTTCCAGTCCATCGCATTTGTGCTCGCTGGTGGCCTCGACCGTCTCGTCCGCCGCGAGTAGTCGGGAAACGGCCGTGCCCGCACGGCCGCAGTGCCAATCTGTGTGCACCCGCGTTTATCTGTGGTCAGTGCTCCGCTCCTCGCTCTGCACTCCGGTCGCTGACATCTGAATTCCGGCCTGCCCCGCCGCTCCGAGCGGCGCTCCGCCATCATAAGCTCATGAGCAGACGCCACATACGCCGCCTTCTCCGACTCATCCGCGACGAGCGAGCCAACCAGTTCCCGCAGCCGCTGCTCCTGCGGATTCTCGCGGTGCGGAGTGTGGTGGCTTCGTCTTCTCATACAGGTACTCCTATACGTAGATACGCCTGAAAAGCCCGAAATGTGTAACCTGACTTTATGGAATATGTCGATTGACCACCGGGTGCCTCGTTGGGGAGGTGCTTCCCCCAAGCCTCTGGTAGAGCCTCTCCCAAGGCCTTTGCCCCGCTCTCCGGTAATGCCTCGCCCAGACTCATCGGTAGAGCCTCCGGCAAGGCCTTTCCCCCGCTCTCTGGTAGAGCCCTTGGGGATGCCTCTCCCCATGCCTCGGGCAGAGCCTTTCCCCCGCTCTCCGGTGAAGCCTTGGGCAGAGCCTCTCCCGGACTCATTGGCAGACGCTCTGGCAGAGCCTCTGGTAGAGCGTCTCCCGGAGCCTCTGGCAGACTCTCCGGTGATGCCTCTCCAAGCTCTTCCCCCCGTTCTCGCCCACCTTGATAGCACGTCCATCCCGATGGTCGAAGGCCCGCGCGCAAGAGTAGGCTGCCTGCGTTTCCGCAGGCAGCCTTTGCTCGACGGGTTCCTTGGACTAGTCGGTCAGAACTACCTTCCTGCTGATTCTCTTCGTGCCGTTGTCGAGCGCGTAGAAATAGATGCCGTTGGCCAGTCGCCGACCTTTGGCGTCGGTTCCGTTCCAGACTGTGGTGTACGCACCCGGCTTGGTCCTGCCGCTGGCCAGCACCTTCACGAGCTGCCCTGCCGCGTTGTAGATGCGCAGCGACACGTCAGCCTCCACCGGCACCTGCCAGCGTATCGTCACCCTGTCCGTGACCGGGTTCGGGGTGGCCTTGTCCAACGCGAGGATGCCGAAGCTCGCACCCCGCGCACCTCCGCCGTTGTGCTTGTGGCCCTTGGTGAGGTAGATGCCTGTGTGGGGCCTGCGCCTGCCTCCGCCGAACAGCAGGCCACCTGATTCCCATGCCTCTCGCTCGTACACCGCCATGGCGGTAGCCACGAGGGTGTCGACGTACGAGTCCGGGTTGTCCCTGATGGCGAGGCTGTCTGTCGCAGGATAGTATCCGCCGTTCACGGCGTCCACCCAGACTATCTGGCTCGTGATGCCGGTCCAGCGAACCGCAGATATCATCTGGTTGTCCTGGCCGTAGTCGGGCGCCATGATGTCGCTTTCGCCGCTCGTCAGCCAGGTTTCGCCGCTCGTTCCCATCATCCTCACGATTTGGGCGTTGCCCGAGTCATCCAGAGCCTCTGCTGCAACGTCGGAGCCGTCCCAGGCCGGACTGGGCTTGTCGTGGTCGGTATCGAAAGACGAGAGCACTGTAACGTTGAGCGTGGGGACGTTGACCTCCGCTATCTTGTCGTAGCCGGTATCCGGGCTCAAGGTGAACACGATGTCGGTCGCGTCCAAATACTCCGGCAGGTAGTGGTCGCTGTTGCCAAAGGTCAACTGCTGCTCAGTGCCGCCGAATGCCGGCACGCGCCACACCTGCGTGTAGCCGCTGTCGTCATCCCTCTCGTAGCACAGCCACTCGCCGTCCAGACTCCACTCGGGATAGCAGTGGTCGGCCTCTGCGTATGTTATCTGCCAGACCGGACGCAACGAGGCGGCAGTACCGCCGATTCCAGGCCCGGCACAGACCTCGCGCCGGCTCGTCGGCACGGACGTCAGGCCAGGCGTCCGGGCGTCTCCCGACCCGCTCGTGGCCGCCGGGGACGAAAGAGGCACGGCTAGCGCAGAGCCTGGCGCTTCGGCTCTGACTGGGGCTGCGACAGCGGTCGCAGCGGTAGCCTCGCAGTCTCTCCCGAACAGACCCCCGCCGCCAGGACCGGAATCGGTCGAAGGAGTCACGCAGAGCTGGTAGTAGCCGGATGCGGTGTCGTCCAACTGAAAGGCAATGTACTGGCCGTCCGGGCTGTAGACCGGCTCCTCGCAGTCCTCATCCATGTCCACGACCCTCTGCTCCGCCGTGGACGTGCCGTACTGGCATTGGTATATCTGCTCGCGGTCCGTGAGCGTATCGGTCTTCGAGTAGCAGACCCAAGTGCCCTGCGAGTTCCAGCGTGGTTTGGACGCCTCCAGTCCATCCATCAGCGGTACCTCGCCGCCGAGCGCCGGTCCGCCCCCGGCTGCGACCGAGTTGCCGCCCGGCGCATTGTGTCTGACAGCATCAAGCTCGGTGGATTGGGATGGCACGTACAGCCAGAACTCGAGTGACTTGTTGCCCTTCAAGCCATGCACTCCAATACCAGGAATTGCGGCGAGAGCCGCGCCGGCCTTCACCTTCTTCCTTTCCCCGCTTTGACCGATCAGCGGGATCTGGTTGAGCTCGTGCCACGTGTCGCCATCGGGGAAGTAGCACCAGAACTCCGACGTGTTGCCGCCCTTGAATGCGTAGAGCCTTCCGTCAAACCACGCCGCGCAGGAACCGTCCTTGGCCTTCTTGTTTCCGTGGCTGCCCGGGACCGGCATCGGTGTCTTGGCATGACTCCAGGTGTCGGCGTCGGTATCGTAGAGGTAGAACTCGTGGTACTTCGCCTTGAACGCATACAGGTAGTGGTCACCGTTGGACACCAGCCAAGAGCCCGCGTCGTACTTGAGGTGGTTCGCCGTCCCGATCGGCGCATCCAGCAGATTCGTCCACTCGTTGGTCACCGGATCGTACCTGTAAAACTCGTTCCGGTACCCCTTGAGCAGATACGCGTACCCGACATCGTTCTTTGTCGCCCACGCGATGCCACAGCCCTGCTTCACCTTCTTGCCCGAACTGCCTGTCGGCACGTTCGTCAACTGAGTCCACGCATTCGTCGCGGCGTCGTAGCCCCAGAACCCGATCGTGTTGTTACCCTTGGTCAGATAGAGCTTGCCGTTGCCGTCCGAGCACATGACCGAGCCCTTGTATACCTGCTTGCCTTCGGCGCCGACGGGGATGCCATTCTTCCATGTCCAAGTGCCGGGCGGCATCCCGTACGCATAGAAGTCACCGGTCTTGTTACCCTTTGAAGCGTAGGTCAGGCCCGTGCCCGCGTCGTAAGCCATGCAGCCGCCGTCCTTGACCGGTTTGCCTGATGGCGCCGCGGGCATGGACGCGTATTCGGTCCATGCAGTCGGTCCGGCCACGTTGCCCGTGGCCCAGAAGGGCAGCATCGGCGTGTGCGGCTGCCCCTGCGTGTTGAGCTTCACGTGCCCCTCGGTAGCGCACACTGTGAACGGTCCTACAGCTGTGGCGGTCACTTTGAGATCAACGTGCCCATTGCCATCAGTCAGGCCGGACACGTAGAAGTCATTCGGTTTGTAAAGGCAGACCTGTGCCTTCTCGACCGGCAGTTGCTCTTGCCCGAGCCGCACGTCAACACCAACCTCATGGTAGCCCAGCGTTATGTTCGTCGGGTAGCTCACCGTCGCCGCCGCGGGAATCCCTCCAGACCATACAGGCATCGCTGGATCACCAAGCCACATGAACATGTAGATGTTCATCGTGTTTGAATTACCTGGCCAGCGAGTCGCTACGTATGCATCGACCAGCATGTTGATGGTACCCAAGTCAAACACCGGGGCCTCGTTGCGCCCAGGCTGAAGAGACCAATAGTCGCGCGTCGCCCTCACCGCGGCGCTACATTGTGCCGCCCCCGGCTCCTTCCAGGCCGCTTCCGTCGCCCCCAGACTGGCGACGGCACCTCCGGCGTGCTTACGCATCCACCGCTCCGACAGGCAGGTTCCTACGGAGATCGCGCTGGTAGAGCAGCAGACGTTAAACACGACGGGTGTCCTGTATCCGTTCTGAAGGTTCTGTATGTTCAGAGTGTCCCAGTGGTGGTAAAACTGGTCGAGATTCCAGAACGACCAGCGGAAGCTGCGGGCGTGACCGTAGTAGGCCAGCACACCCGTTCCCTGGTCGATGCTTGACGTCACGTCTAGATTGTCGACCCCAGAAATGTAGCCCATGATGGTGTCGCGCACGCCGGGGTAGAACGCGAGGTCCATTGTCGCGGCTCCCCTTGAGGCACATGAGAAAATGCCACCGGCTCCGTCCTCCTTGTGTGCCACGAGTGTGATTCTTGTCAGCCAGTCACCGGGGTCGACAGCAGCACGATAGTCGATGATCTTCTGTATTTGGCGCGAGAGGTCAGCGTTGCCACCGTCTCCATCCAGCGGCGAGAGTCTCGCGATTCCTATCTCCGGATAGTCGTCGCACTCGTAGTCACTCTCGAGCAGATCTGAATACCAGTAGTCACTCAAGGCGACAACCTGCGAGTGCCACTCGTCTTTCGTGTAGTTAGCTTTGGGGGGAATCTCGTCGCACTCTCCGACCAGTAGCACCCAGCGCAGCACCTTTCCCTCGCCAAAGTACTTGTTCTTTATCTGCCATTTGATCTGCTCCGGCTGCACGCCGGCTTGGGTGACCGTCACCGTGGTGCTGTACCCATAGCAGTTCAGTAGGCTTACCAGCGTGTTCAAGTCAGGGTTGTTCTTGTACTCCGAGTTGCAGAAAACCAGGCACCTAGTACCGGGCTGATAGTCGAGGCGAGGCCCAAGTCCTAGCTCCGAGTAGTTCTGGACAAGCCGGCGATACAGTGGCTGCATCCAATCCGTAACCGACGCTGGGTAGCTTCCGCCATTGTAGTCGACCCTCACCGTGATGCGCGAAACTACCTCTATCTCCTTACGCGCTGGCCTCACGACCAAAGGAAACACTTGGACGTTCACAACGTCCAAGTCGTGCCACGTCGCGGTGTGGGCGACGACCGCTCTCTCCGGAGGGTACTCGACATCTGCGGAGTAGAAGCCACCATCAATCTGGATTGGTCCGGGGGCTTCGCCAAACCTGAGCGCGGGTTGCAGGGGGTATATTCGAGGGATGCTAAGCGTCTCAGTCTGCATCGAGAGGATTCTCAACGCTGGATTGGAGCCGGTCGGTCGTGCAAGGAGAACCGGCACGATGGGCACCTCGGGCCTTCCGACCTCCAGACCAGCCGCCACCGCACCCGGAATCGTGACCCTCGAATACGTCACGCCGTCAACGTCGGTGGGAACGACTTCCACGCCAGGTATGTCCACCGCAAACGTCGTACCGCTGCTGCTCTGCTCAACTATTGACACGTGGGCTTCGCCTGACCCAGTGCCCACCTGTAGCCAGGACGCCCCGACCAGACTGCTGCCTGCCAGAAGCCAAGCTATCAGTGCTGTCACATTTCGCATTCCTTCCTCCTTGACCTGCTACCTGCGAGCCTTAACTAGTTTGGTCCCTACCTCGGGCCTTCCGACCGCGCGGACGACATAGACACCAGCAGGCGAGGCGTTGCCAGCTTGATCTCTGCCGTCCCAGACGGTCCCGCACGCATATGGCGTGCGGCGGGCCGGCTCGAGCCGTCTCACCTCCCTCCCGCTCGAGTTGAAAATGGCTACTGCTGACATGGGCGTCTCCGCACACGCCCACGCCAGCGCTGTGCTTGACGAGAACGGGTTGGGACTCGCGACCATTCCCGGATGCATAAGTCTGTCCGCACCATCGCCCTCGGTCACCCCGGTAGAGCTATCCTTGATCACGTACACCCTGTCGCTGTTGAGATGTCCTACGTACATGCGGCCGTGTTTCGGTACAGACAACAGCACGTATGGAGCGCCACCCACCGGGAGCGTGTCTACCACACTGGCGCTGATTGGGTTCACGACAAAGACGTTGTCCGTACCGGTACTAGCGCAGTACAGGAAGCCGGTTACAGGACCGCAGGCGATCGAGTAGATGACACCCCCGGCGTCAAGCGTCGACACCAGTGTGTCCGCCTTCGCATCTATGGCATATAGCGTGCTCATCCCGTTGTACGCCTCAGCCAGTATTAGGTCGGTCGCGCTGCTGCCGCCGATAGCGTCAACGTAGCCGTCGGTCACAATCGGCACCGTGGCGACGATCGAATCGGACAAACCGTCAATCGCCGTAATAGCGTCCTCATCCAGATGGCTATCGCAATAGTACTTGTCTATGCTGGACGCATAGAAGCCGGCATTGGGGTAGCCACCGACTTGGATGGTCCTGATGACTTGATTGGTGGCGAGGTCGATGACCGAAACCGAACCATCATCGTAGTTCTGCACGTACAGCTTGCCATGCCGTGTGTTGAGATGCTGTTTGATGGGAGCGGCACCGACCGATATCTGCGCTATGACCGAGTCGCTGACGCAATCCACGACTGCAACGCGGTTCTGGTTGGTGCATGTCACGTACAGCCGGTTACGGGTCGGCTCCCAGACAAGCACGTTGGCGCCCGGCACACTGAATCCACCAAGGAGAATGTGGTTCTTGCCGTCGACTATCTCAAGGGACTCTGCCCCATAGAACCCGCAGCTCGCGTAGGCCTTGTTGTCGACGGAATCGTAGACAACGCACCGTGCGTCGTTCGCAGCCAAGTTACGGAACATGACGTTGGTCGGACAGTATATGGCAAAGACCGAGTTCTCCGTCTCGCAGATCCCGTACACCACATCGGCCCTCGAATTGTAGGTCATGCTTCCGACCCAACCGCCGGGGACCTCGACACTGTCCTCAACGTACTGCGCTCGACCCATGACAGCAAACACGCAGCATAGCGCGACTATCTTGGGAACCGACCAATGTCTGGACTTCATGAGTAGTTCACTTCAGCCCGGTGACGGACAGCGACAACGCCGCCCGGGCGACAGACCGCTTGCCCAAGGTGATGGACTGACTGCAGATTCGTCCGAACCGGTCATTACTCGTTCCATCTCCGTTGTTTGACCGATACACAGAATCGCGTCGAGAAACTGAACTTGGCGGGACCTGCGCCTCGCCGCTCTCATCTCGGCGTCCCCTATCGCACGGATATTAACCGCGCGGCTCCGCGAGTCAAGTACAACGGCAGTGCCCGTCAGAAGCCGGCGGGCAGTTATCGACTCTGGAATGCCTGCGGGGGTGCTGTCTGAGGATAGGTCGAGGTTGAGGTCAAGGTCGAGGTTGAGCAGCAGGGATTGGGGACTTGGGACTGGGAAGTCGGATTTCGGTTGGGTGTGCTGGCGGGGATCCGTGATACGGGTCGGTTCAGGACATAGCTGAGGGACGGCGACAGCGGCGCCTACCCATCATTGTCTGATAAGCGATGGGCGGGCCAAAGCCCGCCCCTTCGGCTTGCAGCGGGCATAAGAAACGTCGCGGATGTCGTCTATATGTAGTGGTCAGGCCGTTTCTGACCACAATTCTGCCGTGGAGTGGACGGCCCACAGGCTGCCTGGGGGGTAGCAGCGGCGGACCCAAGAAGTCAAAGACCAAAAGCCAAAAGTCAAAAGCCAACGCGGGGAACAGCGAGCCAAACAACGCCGCGAACAACTGCTGGAACAACGACGGGTACGACTTCGCGAAGAGCGCATGGTCCAGCTAAGGGTTGAGGTTAAGGTTGAGGTTAAGGTTGAGGTCGAGATAGAGCGAAAGACGCAACGCTCGACGCAAGCGAGTATCCGGCGAACGATACGACCGGCTGTACTTCGTAGAGAACAACGCGGCGTACCTCGCGCGACCCAACCCCGCGCGGAATGAAGAGTCGAGGCGAACGCAAAGCCAGAGGCAAAGGTCGAGGTAGACGTAGAGGTTGAGAACGATGTTCGGTGCGTTGTGCGCCCGCCTTGACCTATACTCCTTTTGCGGATATAAGTTACGCGTGCCAGACCCGGTCACGTACAACCAGATTGGCGGACGGCCCTGCCGGTGACCCAGAATAACGCATTAGCGCCGCGATGGCAGGAGTGTCCTGCGCGGCCCACGGCTGTCGAGAGGCGCGACCCCGGAGTATGATAGAATACCTGGACGGGCTGACGAGCGCCGAGCCGGTTGTCCGCGCACCGTTCGAGCTGGGGCGGGCGGCGATGAAGGCCTACAAGTGGGACAAGGCCGTCGAGTTTTTCCGGGTGGCGTCGCGAGAGGCAGTCGGGTCTGAGCTCGTCGCACTGGCGAGTCTGGCCGGGCTCTGCAATGAGATGTCCGGGCGATGGCGGGACGCCATCGAGAGACACGAGCGGTCGGCCCGGCTGGCAGACCAGTACTCGGACAAGCACGGTAAAGCTATCGCCCTCGCCAACCTCGGTCCGGCCTATCTCGCCGTCGGCGAGCCGGAGAAGGCTCTTCAGTACCACGAGCAGGCCCTGGCGCTGGCGGACGAGGCCGCCAATCCGCGCCTCCAGGCCGATAATCGCTGCGGCATCGGACTCATATCCCTCGCGACCGGCGAACCCGACCGGGCCCTCAAGTTGTTCGAGCACGCGCTGGCGACGTACCGGGAACTCAACCATCGGCCCGGGGAAGCGGCGGCCATCGGCGACATCGGTCAGGTGTACCTGGCCACGGGCGAGCTGGACAAGGCGCTCGCGCAGTTCGAGCAGGCGCTGGCGATTCACCGCGAGGTCGGAAATCCGCCGGGCGCGGCGGCGATCCTCGTCAATATCGGTACCGCCCACCTGGACTCGGGCAGGCCGGACCAGGCGGTAAAGTATTTCGAGGAGGCGCAGGCAATGGCGCGCGAGGTCGCGAACATCCAGGTCCAGGCCGACAGCCTGAACGGCATCGGGTTCGTGCACCTCGTCCGGCTTGACAACGCCAAAGCCCAGGTGCCCCTTGAGCAGGCGCTCACGCTCGAGCGCCGGATCGGCAATAAGGCGGGCATGGCGGCAGCCCTGAACGGCCTCGGGATGCTGCAACTGGCTGCCGGTGATACAGACCATGCCCTGCAGTCACATGAAGAGGCGCTGGCAATCGGACGGGCGGTCGCAAGCCCGCAGCTGCAGGCGTCAAGCCTGAGCGGCATCGGGTCGGTCCACCAGTCACGCGGCAAGCCGGATGAGGCCCTCAAGTATCTCGCACAGGCATTAGTAATGTTCACGAGCATGGGCGCCAGGCTCGGCGTTGAGCAGGCCGGCCGGAACATGGCATCGCTGCCCCGGCAGATGGGCATTGAGCGATTCGTCGCCGGATGCGTCGAGGCCGGCATGTCGAAACCCGAGGCCGAGAAGCTGGCCAAACAACTGGCGCAGGCGGCACCGGCCAAGCCGGCGGTAGACCGCGCGGCACAGGAACGGCGCGCGCGGGAAGAGGCCGAGGCCAGGAATCGGGCCGAGGCCGAACGCAGGCGCAAGGAAGAAGAGCAGCGCCTCGCTGCCCAGCGCGCCAGGGACGAGGTCGAGGCCAAGGCGCGTACCGAGGCGGAACGCGTCAGGAAAACCGAGGAAGACCGCCGGCTCGCGGCCCGGCGTACGAAGGAAGAAGCCGAGGCCAGGCTGCGCGCTGACGCCGAACGGAAGCGCCGCGATGAAGAGCAGCGAATCGCCGCCCAGCGCGCCAAAGAAGAGGCCGAGCGCAGGCGCAAAGAAGAAGAGCGAAACGCCGCTGAGCAACGCGCCCGCCAGGAAGCCGAGGCGAGGGCCCGGGCTCTTGCCGAAATCGCCCGGCTCGAGGAGCAGGAACGCCGGCTTGCCCAGGCACGCGCGAAGGACGAGGCCAAGGTTGCGGCCCGCTTCGAGGCAGAACGCCGTAAGATCGAGGAAGAGGACCGGCGGCACAAGGAAGAAGAACGGCGGCTCGCGGAACGGCGGGGGAGGCTCGAGGCCGAAGCCAAGGCTCACGCCGAGGAAGACCGGAAGCGGAAGGACGAGGAACGCAAGCTCGCGGAACGCCGGGGACAGATCGAGGCCGAGGTGAAAGCCTATGCCGAGGCAGAGCGCCGGCGCCGAGAAGAGGAACAGCGTGCGCGGGAGGAAGCTGAGGCCGGCGTGCGAGAAGCGGCTGAGCGCAAGCGGCTCGAAGAAGAAACCCGCGCGCTGGCAGAGAAGCGCGCCCGGCTGGCGGCCGAGGCGAAGGCCCACGCCGAAGAGGAGCGCGGGCTGGCCGAGCAGCGTGCCAGGGAAGAGGCCGAGGCCGCGGCCCGGGCAGAAGAAGAACGCCGCAAGCTCGAAGAGACGGAGCGGAAGCTTGCCGAGATTCGCACCAGGGAAGAGGCCGAGGCCAGGTCACGCGCCGAGGAAGAACGCCGGAAGCTCGAGGAGGCCGAGCGCCGACTCGCCGAGATCCGGGCCCGCGAGCAGGCCGAGGCGAAAGCCCGGGCCGAGGCGGAGCGGAAGCTGGCCGAGCTGCGTGCCAAAGAAGAGGCCGAGGCCAAGGCACGCGCCGAGGAGAAGCGCAGGATTGCCGAACACCGGGCCAAGATCGAGGCCGCGGCCAAGGCCCGGGCCGAAGCGGAACGCAAGCGATTACAGGAACAGGCTGCGGAGAAGGCTCGGCTCGAGGCCGAGGCAAAGCGGGTCGAAGAGGAAGAACGAAAACTGGCCGAGCGGCGCGCCCGGCTCGACGCCGAAGCCAAGTCCCGCGCCGAAAGACAACACAAGCGATAGCGTCCCTCCCGGCGCGGCCCCGCGCCGGAGCCACAACTGACTTTTCTTTCCGCGTCCGACGGCTGCCGGTCAATTGAGCACAATCAAAGGACGCTGCCCGGCGGGTCCGCTGAGGCAATCTGCAATCGGCAATTTCGCCGCGTCTTCGTCGTCGCCGCCTGCCTCGACGTGCCGGCCAGCCAGGATTCGGACCGCGGCCACGGCCGGCGCCGCCGCCACCAACCCTTACACCGACCGTTCTCGCCCTGACCCTTGCCGCGGTCGCCGGACTGATGGTCTTCATCTCCCTCGATGAGCTGATTCCGGGCTCATATGCGTATGGGTTCGAACACCTGAGTGTCATCGGCATCACATCCGGCATGGCCCTGATGGCCCTGTCAATCTGGCTGCTCCGGTAGTAGAACTGCCGCACCCGCCGGTCTGCGCGATAGGTCGGTTTCGGCGGCTGCGCTCCGGCGAGGTTGTATGTTCCGCCGGCGGCAAAGCCTCAGCGGTTCAGGTGGAGTTGCGAACCGGGGTTAGCGGGGGGACTTGGTTTTCTTCTTGGCGCTGGGACGGGCCTGTGACTTGAGCGCCTCGGCCTCGGTGATGAACTCGACCCTCTCTTCAAGCGTCTCGGGCGCGACATCGGCGCCGTTGGGCCAGGTGATTGTGCCGCCCGAGAGGCGGGCCTGCCGGAAGTAGGAGATGTCCTTGAGCGGGGCAAAGATCGGGCCAAGCTCAAGGTAGTCGGTGAAATCTACCTCGCCGGTGGCACCGCCGTCGAAGTTGACCCGATAGACATAATCCCGGCGGTAGGAGATGCTGATGATGTGCGCTACGCGAGTCATGGTGCGCTACTTCAAGGGGTCGATGGGGTGCAGCTTCCGCCCGGCGCGCACCGCTGTCCAGTTCTGTTCGAGGTCGTTGAAGTGGAGGTCGATCCAATCGCGGGCGAGCCCGAGAGCCGTGCGCGACCCAAGGTCACCGCGGATCACGTTGCCCTGGAAATCAAGTAATGCCCGGTCGTTCTGATACTCGACGTGGATGTGAGGGGGGTTGCGGTCCCAGTAGTGCATGCGGACCACGATCCCGAAGAACCTGGCGAGTTCAGACATGCGCGAGCATTTTGCGACGGAATCGCTGCAAAGTCAAGCAATGCCGCGTGTCTCCAAATCCGCATTTTCAGCGCCGGACCGGGGTCAGGACAGTGACCGTTTTCAAGTACTTGGGTCACCCCGGTTCAGAAGCGAGGGCCGCGGCGAGAGGCCGCGGCCACAATAGACTTGGGACACGATCCGGAATCCCGCCAGGCTTCCGGTCATCTCCCGCGTCGAGCCTAGCCGAGAATCGTCTTCAGGTCTTCGTCGACGGCCCTGACAGGGGTGATGCTGAACTTGTCTACGAGTATGTTCACGAGGTTCGGAGTGAGGAAGGCAGGGAGCGTGGGGCCGATGCGCATGTTCTTGATGCCGAGGGAGAGGAGGGTGAGGAGGACGGCGACCGCTTTCTGTTCGTACCAGGAGAGGATGATGGAGAGGGGCAGCTTGTTGACATCGGTGTCGAAGGCCTTGGCGAGGGCGAGCGCGATCTGGATGGCCGAGTAGGAGTCGTTGCACTGGCCGATGTCGAGGAGGCGCGGGATGCCCTCGATGTCACCGAGTTCGAGGTGGTTGATCTTGAACTTGCCGCAGGCGAGGGTGAGGATGACCGAGTCCTTGGGCACCTTCTGAGCGAACTCGGTGTAGTAGTTGCGGCTGGCTCTGACTCCGTCGCAGCCGCCGATGAGGAAGAAGTGCTTGATCTTGCCGGCCTTCACGAGGTCAATCACTTTGCCGGCGACCGACATCACCGCTTCGTGGCCGAAGCCCACCGTTATGGTTTTTTCCGGCCCGTCGGCGGCGAAGCCCGGGGAATTGAGCGCGGCGTTGATGACCGGGGAGAAGTCCTTGCGGGTGACGTGGGTGACGCCGGGCCAGGCAACGAGCCCGGTCGTGAAGATGCGATCGTAGTAGCTCTGCTGGGGCTTCTGGATGCAGTTCGTGGTCATCAAGATCGCGCCGGGGAAGTTGGGGAACTCTTTCTGCTGATTCTGCCAGGCGGTGCCGTAGTGGCCGGCGAGGTGCTTGTACTTGTTGAGTCCGGGGTAGCCGTGGCAGGGGAGCATTTCGCCGTGGGTGTAGACGTTGATGCCCTTGCCTTCGGTCTGCTTCAGTATCTCCTCCAGGTCCTTGAGGTCGTGACCGGATACAAGGATGGCCTTGCCGGCGACCGGGGTCACGCGGACTTGAGTCGGGGCCGGATGGCCATATGTTCCCGTGTTGGCTGCGTCGAGCAGTTCCATTACGCGGTAGTTCAGCTTGCCGGTATTCATCGACTCGCCGAGCAACTGGTCGGCGGTGAAACTGCCCGAGGCAAGCAGGTCGAGTTGGCGGTGGAACTCGGCGTAGATGGCGTCATCCTCTTTGCCGAGGACGTGCGCGTGGTCGGTGTAGGCGGCCGCGCCCTTAAGCCCGAAGAGAATCAGGTCGTGGAGGTCGGCGATGTCGTCACCCCAGTCCTGGTGTCGTTTCTGGATACCTTTATCGCGGCCCTGTTCCACCAGCGACTTTATGTCATTGGCAGGCACAAAGGCGGCAGGGCCGGACAGCTCTTCCGGGTTCTTGCCGGCTTTCTTTGCCGCTGTCTCATACAGGGCCCGAGCCCGGTCACGCATCTGCGCGGCCTTCTCGACCCAGCCCTGCAGCCGCGCCGGGTCGAAGTCGACGTTGGTGATGGTCGTGAACAGCGCCTCGGTCGTGAAGGCGTTGATCTCGGGGTCGGTTGAACCGAGCTCGCGGGCGCGGTGAGCGTACTGGGCCACGCCCTTGGTCGCGTAGACCAGAAGGTCCTGCAGGACGGCGCAGGTTTCGTCTTTGCCGCAGACGCCCTGGACCGTACAGCCGGTGCCTCTGGCGGTTTGCTCGCACTGGTAGCAGAACATGCTCATTCAATAACTCCTTTGAGGTTAGAGATAATCTTCATTCGGCCATCCGCGGGGGCCGGTCCGGCCTCGGTGTTTTGACTACGAGGAACTCGAGCCGGGTGCCGGTTTCATTCAGCACGCGATGGAAGGTCTCCTTCGGATGGGGCACGAGCGTGCCGGCCTCGGCCCGCACGCGCCCGGCATCGGACTCGATGGTCGCGGTGCCGGTAACAATGTAGAAGAGAGTGTCCACCGGCGAGGCGTGGCGCACGAGCGCGTGGCCGGCCGGCAGGTGGATGTGGACCACTTCGACGAGGGGAGAGGCGAAGAGGCGGTGGGCATCGAGGCCGTTCGGGTTGGGAACGACCGGCGACTCGTTGACCTTGATGGGCTTCATCTTACCTGCTTTCCGTCGACGTCGATGGTTACTTCTGCGAATGGTATGGTCCTGCCCGAGTCGGCAATCGCCTGCTTCGTGATGCGCACGAGCCCGGAGCAGCACGGCACGGTCATGTGCGCGACCAGCACCGACCTGGGCGAGTTCTGGCGGAAGATGGTCGTGAGTTTCTCCTGGTAGGCCTCGGCGTCGTCGAGCTTGGGGCAGGCGATGATGAGGATGCGGCCGGCGACGAGGTCCTCGTGGAAGTTGGGGTGGGATGAGCCGACGCAATCCGCGGAGATGAGGAGGTCGGCGTTCTTCAGGTAGGGTGCGCTCGGCGGTATCAGCGTCAGTTGTATCGGCCAGTTGCGAAGAGCAGAAGGGGATCGAGAAATCGAGGCATCAAGGGATCGAGTGGAGGAGCCGGACAGGTCGCGGACAGCGGAACCGGGGCAACCGGTAGGGATTTCGGATTGCAGATTGGAGATTGCGGATTGCGGGTTCAGCTCGCGGACGTGAGTGCCGGAGCAACCGCAGGCCAATGGCGATTGGCGATTGGCGACTGGCGATTGGTCGGCATCCGGAAGCGGAATGTCGTGCTGCTTGAGATAGGTGATGGCCGCGTTGTAGTAGTCGCAGGCGTTGTGGTCTTTCAGGTGCTTGAGGTGGGCGGCAATGGTATTGGGCCCTGCCTTCACAATGTTCTTCATCACCTTGGCCTCGTCATAGGGCTCGGCAAACCGTTCCTCCACGGTCATCGCACCGGTCGGGCAGTGACCGACACAGGCGCCGAGGCCGTCGCAGAACAGGTCGGAGACCAGACGAGCCTTCCCGTCTATCACCTGCAGCGCCCCTTCCGGGCAGTTGGGAATGCATTCCCCGCAGCCCGTGCATGTTTCCTCGTCTACCTTGATGATCTTGCGCTTACTTCCCATCCTTACCTCCGAATTCCCTGACCAGGTCGGTCAGATGTGTGCGTCCCAGGGTGCGAATCACGTCGCGGTTCAATCTACCGAAGTAACTGCTCAGCGCGCAGCCGCCCGCATCGCAGACCGGCTCGCCGAACAGGCAGGCGCGGGGCTGCATCGGTCCCTCGACTGCCTCGTAGATCTCGCGGAGCGATATCTGCCGGGCCGGACGGTTGAGCCGATAGCCGCCGGTCGGGCCGCGCGTGCCGGTGACGAGCCCCGCGTGCTCGAGCGCTACCATCACTTTGGCGAGATGAGCAGCCGATGCCTTGAGCCGGGCCGCTATTTCGCGGGTGCGGGTCATGGGTTCGGCTGCGGCCGCGATGACGGCCAGCGCGTGCAGGCCGAGGTTCGCCGCCTCCGAGACCCGGAACGGACCGGAACCGTTCTGACGTGGCGTATTAGTCATTTCGGTATCATAATACCGAAATACACCCGGGCTGTCAAGCGTTTTCCCTCGGGGGCAGGCAGCAGGAGGGGTTGGGATGTCCGGACGATGCAGAGTCCGGAATCCGGTGACCGGAATTCAGGAGAGGACGACGAACGTTGACGGTCCTAAGGGGCTACTGTCAGACCGAGCGGCTACTTCCCGGTGTAGAGGCCGGACTGGTCGACGTCTTTGGGCAGGTCGGGAGAGAATGCTGCCAGATTACGGACCAGCTCCGCGGTCGCTGAGGAGTCGACCGCGCAAATGGATACTTCGGCATGGGCGCAGGCCACGTTGCCCCGTATCCGCCACTGCCCGACTTCGGTCCAAGCCGGCGACGAGAACCACTCACGATAGACGATGGCGACCGCCGCGCGTTCCTGCCGGGCGCGGGTGAGCGCCGACTCATCGGTGTACCGGTGCTGCAGTTTGAGGCTGGCGAGTTCCTGGTCGGCAAGGCCCCAGAGGTCGACCAGCTTCACGTCGGCCAGGAATGATACCGCGCCGATATCGTTGACCGCGACGGCCCGGCCCGGGTAGAACCGGTTGAGAAACCGGCCCATCTGGTACTGCTGTTCGTAGATGTTCTTCGTCGCCTGGGGCAGGGTGAACAGGAACCTCGCCGCCCGGATTGCGATGGGACTCGCGACCAGCACGAGCAGCAGCGCCACGGCCACGCGGCGCGGCGATAACGGCGGTCGGGTGCGGAGTTCAGGCCGGAGTTCCCATGCCGCCACCAAGATGGCGGTCAGGCCGATGAGCACGAGATAGGCATCGTAGCGGTAAAGCCAGCCGGCCTGCGCGAAGTTCAGGTGCAGGAGCGCTGTGCCGATGAAGAGCGCCAGGGCATAGCTGCTCGCGCTCCGGGTGGGACTGGCGCGTGTCCGGAGTGCCAGCAGGACCGCGGCGATGATCAGTAGCAGGAGGAGATGCGGGCTCTTTCCGGCGTTGGCCCAGCCGTTGTATCCGACCAATGTCTGAACCATTCCCTTGAGGCCGAGGCCGGGCAGCGAACCCTTGAGCAGCACGCTGTTCGGCAGGAACAACCCGCCCTTGGATATCGACCATATGCCGTAGGCGACCGGTGGAATGGCGGCTGCGGCTGCGACCGTCGACGCGGCAAGGAACCGGCGGTTCAGCAGGAACAGCAGGCCGAGCACGAATGCGAGGAACAGACCTTCATACCTGACCGCGGTCACGAGTGCGGACAGAGCCGCCAGCAGAAGCCCGGTGCCGAGCGACAGCCGCCGTTCGGAACTGAGAATGCGGGCCGCGAACCAGACCAGGCCGATGGAAAGGGCAGCTTGCAGAGCATGCTCCATTCCCATGAACGCGAGAGGCGGCAGCGGAGCCAGGAGGATGGCCAGGAGGCATCCGGCGAAGACCCGGCGCCGGCCGGCAGTGCGGTTTAGAACGGAGTACACGACTATCACTGCGAGTGTGCCGCAGATGAGGCTCAGGATGAACGGCGTCACCGCGTTGACCCCGAACAGCAGATAGGTGCCGGCGATGAGCAGGGTCCACAGCGGCGAGGAGGATGAACCCGAAAATCCATAGCGTGTCACACCCCAGGTACGGTGCAGCGCGAGGTTCTTCGCCATTGCCATCTGGATGTAGGTGTCGTCGAGCGGGTAGGTCAGATGTCCGGAGGTGAGGATGAGGGACAGGACCAGGAACAGTGCCAGGCTCAATCCGAAGAGCGCGAGGGTCGCGAAGAGCGGCCAGTGACGCGTACCGGATGGCCCGCTCACGTACGTGTCTCCGCTGCGGCAAGGAGACTGCGGGCGATGGTTTCGGCGCCGTTGATGGTGTGTTTGCCCCAGCCGTTCCGAGCCATCGCGACGAGGCGGCCCTCACGGCGCAGCTTGTCGATCTTTTCACCGAGGCCGGCGGCGTCGGCCGTGGTCGCGAGCGGCAGGCACGTGCCTTGCTCCGAGGCAAACGCGAAGTTGGCGGCGGCAAATGGGCCGATGTTGGGCAGCAGCGCAAACATCGGCAACCCAAGGCCGACCGTCCAATTCGTCCGTTCGTGCGCGGCGGTGACGATCAGGTCGATATCCGGCAGGACCTTCGCGACGGCTGAGGTCGAGGCCTGGCGGGTGCGGGCCCAGATTACCCGGGTTGAGCCCTCAACCGCCCCCTGTCGGCGGAGCGCCATTTGAACCTTGGCTGCCTTCAGCATACCGGTGCCCCAGGCGATGATTGCTTTGTGGCCGGCGAGGGTGACCGAGGCGGCAGCAGTCGTGATGCTGACGGCGTGAGGCCTGGGTTCGGCGCCCGAGGCGAAGAAACCGGCTGTCAGCGGCTGGTCGGAATCGAACCGGGCGAGCCGGGCCGCGAATGCAGACTCGGCCTTGTCGGCGAGTTCCGGTTCAACCACGAGTCCCGTGACATGGACGGCTGACGGCCGGCAACCGGCGGCCAGGAGCTTCCGACGTGTCGATTCCAGTGGGACAAACGTGCGCCACGCTGCCGGGACCGCGGAGAGCCCGGGCGCGGCGATCTCGCAGTGGAGATAGGCCACGCGGCAGACCGGGGCGAGAATCTGGGCGAGCAGCGGATGGTCGACCAGGCAGATTCCCTCGTAGCCGGCAAAGGTCTTGCGCAGGCTTGAGCCGAGCAGGCTGAGTTGGAGTCCGGACGGCCGTGCGTCGGGAGAGCGGAGATGGTTGTACAGCCAGGTTGCGACACCGCCGCGAGAGCCGAGCTTGTAGCCGAGGCGGGCAAGTCGCCAGGCGAGTCCGGAAGTGCCGGCGCAGAGCTCCGGCACCGCCAAGTGCGGGACATGACCGGAGTCCTTCGATGATTCCGGATCGTGTCCCAAGCCCGATGTCGCGGCGGACTGCAATCGAGCAATCGCCAGCAGGACCGAATCGAGGTACGACGGGTGGCCGCGGCCGACTTCGGAGCAGACCGAAACGAGCGGCGGCCGGCCATTGGCGAGCAGCGAGGGCCGGATGGGCGGGGTCATTTGTGCTCCATTTGCACGCCCAACGCCGCGTTGATGGCCGGGTCGGTCAGCCATGGGAGGTAGCGCTCGTCGCCGGCGAGGTAGACCTTGAGGAAAGCAGCCATGAGGGCTCTTACTGCCTTCAGTTGTACGATACGGTCGAACGGCTCGAATCGGTCCTCGATCCAGGATGTGTAGTCGAGAAAGCCGTTGTGGCCGCCGGCGCGCACAAGCGCATAGTAGCTGGGCGACGGGCACGGCTCAAAGAACTCGCGGCGAACGGCAGCAGGAGGGGCCGAGCGGTCGTTCGCGCCGGCGATGGCCAATGACGGCACGCGAAGGCTTTCCGGGTGCACCTGTCGGGAGATTCGGTAGGGCGCGAGGCCGACAACCGCCTTGACATTGCCGGTCTTGTCGAGCTGAGCGGCGAGGAATGCGGCACCTCCGCCCATCGAATGGCCGGCGAGCGCAATCCGGTGCGGGTCGATGTGCATTTCCGGCATGCGGGCAAGGCTGACGACGAAGTCGGTTGCCGCCCGCATGTCATCGGCCGCCGGCGCCAGCGACCGGAACAGGCCCGGGTCGCGGTTTGCCGGAACCAGCACGCAGAAGCCGTGAGACGCAAGGCGCCGGCAGATGCTGTCGTAGCGGCCCGCCCCGGCAAGATAGCCGTGGCCGAAGACGACCATTGGCATCCGGTCTGCTGGTACACCGTCGGAAATGGGACGATAAAGTATGCCCTTCATCGTCCCGCGCCCGCGCGGTATGTCGACGTCGAGCATTGCCACGGCGAAGGGTCCGGCCGAGTCAGGCGGAGCGAAGTCAGCGGAAGCAGAAGCGCAAATAGCAGTGGCCAGCAGCAGAGCCGAGGTCATTTGAGGAACTTGGAGAAGCGCCGGTCGGCGAGTTCGCGGCCCGGGGTCTGACAGGTCGGGCAGTAGTATAGAGTAGATTCGCTGTAGCTAACACGCTTGACCGGAGTTGAGCAGGCCGGGCACGGCTGGTCGAGCCGGCTGTGCACCCGCAGGAATGTGCGGTCCTTCCGTTCAGGCAGGCGGTCCAGCGCGCGCAGGTGCACGATAGCGTCCTGCAGCACCCTCTTCGTGGCCGTGTACAGGCGAATGGTCTCCTCAGGCTTGATGGCGGTTGAGAGCGCGAACGGGGAGAGTCGCGACTCGAACAGAATCTCATCGGAGAAGCAGTTGCCAATGCCGGCGATAGCCGACTGGTCGGTCAGGAATCGCTTGAGTGTGCGGGAGCGGCGCTCAAGGGACCGTTTGAGTTGCGCAAGTGTGAAGTCAGGGCTGAGTGGGTCAGGTCCGAGCCGGGCAACGATGTCTATTTTGCGCGGGTCGGTGACGAGGTAAATGCTCAGACGGTGATGAGTCGTGTCTTCGATGACGCGCAGGTCTTCGTCGCGGTCGAGGCGCAGGACAAATGCGTGCAGGCGATTGAGCGGCGCGCGGGCGGGACCGAACGCGAACCGACCCGAGAGCATGAGGTGGATGCAGAGATGAAGGGGAGAAGGGGGAAGGGGAAATGAAGCAGCAGGAGGAGGAAATGTCGAAGTGGTGAGGGGAGAGGGAGACGGCGAAAGGGGTACTGCCGAAGTGGTGGGAGGAGCGGGTGAGGCTGGCGCACAACGTTCGAAGGAGATGCAGATGACCTTGCCGAGGCGTGAGACCGAGCGCACGTGCCTGCCCGCGATGGATTCGACCGGCGGTGACACCGTCTTCAACGCCACCGGCGAACGGACCATGGCCGAGCTGACAACCCTCCCGGCCAGCGCGAGCCGCAACCGGTCCTTGGTCACCTCGAGTTCGGGCAGTTCAGGCACATCTGAAGATAGGCGATGCCGCGCCGGGCGTCAAATCCTGCTACAGGTCTGCAGCGAGGTGCGTCCGAGCTTTACACGCGCCCTTTTGCGCGCGATAATACGCGTTCATGCACTGGCACGACCTGGACTTTGATCTCGACGAAGCCAAGCCTACCGGCAAGGCCGGGACGTACGTCCGGCGGCTGTGGCCGTTCTTCCGGCCCTACCTCAGGCTCCTGGCCGCGGCCGGCGCACTGATACTCGTCACGACCGGGCTTGGGTTGTTGGGGCCGGTGCTGCTCAAGCGGGCGATCGACGTGAACATCGGGCACGGCGACCTCCGCGGCCTCGCCGTGACATCGCTCTTGTACCTCGGTATCCAACTGGTCAGTCTGAGCGCGGGCTACTTTCAGCAGGTCTGGCTTGCACTCGTCGGCGAGCGCGGGGCGGCCGACCTGAAGCAGGCGCTGTTCCAGCACGTGCTCGACCTGCCGATGTCCTTCTTCGATAAGACTCCGGCCGGCAAGCTCATCTCGAGGGTGGAGAGCGATACCGAGGCGCTGAAGATGCTGTTCACCCGGACGTCGGTCGTGCTCTTGCAGAGCATCTTGATGCTCGTCGGGATGAGCATCATTATGGGCGTGACAAGCCTGAAGCTGTTTCTTTTGGTGCTGGTGCTGCTGCCGCCGTTCGTGGTTGCCTTCTGGCTGTTCCAGAAGAAGGTGCGGCCGGTCTACATCAAGGTGCGCCGGACCGTGGCCGAGACGAACAACCTCGTGAGTGAGACGCTCAAGGGTCTGCCGGTGGTCCAGGTCTTCTGCCAGCAGCGGCGCTTCGCCGAGCGGATGGATGACCTGAACCGACTGAAGTACAGGGGCGAGTTGAAAGCCTCGATACTGTGGTCTTCGGTCTGGATGCTCGTCGACCTCGGCGAGTTATTGGGAACCGGGCTGGTGCTGGGCATCGGCGGAGCTTGGGCGCTTGAAGGGCAATTGACCATCGGTACGCTGTTCCTGTTCGTTTCGTACATCTCCCGGCTGTTCGGACCCCTGCGGGCCATCTCCGACCAGATTAACGTGATGCAGCGCGCCTTCGCGTCGGCCGAGCGGACATTCCAGGTACTGGACCAGGGGCCGGAACCGGCCGGCACACCGACGCGGGAACCGTTCCGGCTGACCGAGGCGATTCGCTGCGAGAACCTGAACTTTGCGTACGACGGAGAGAATCTGGTTTTGAGGGACGTAAGCCTGGTCGTGCACAAAGGGGAGAAAGTCGCGCTGGTCGGCGAGACCGGCGGCGGCAAGACGTCGATTGTCAACCTGCTGATGAAATTCTACCTGGCCCAGTCGGGCCGGATTCGCTGCGACGGCGAGGACCTGACGGCGATGGACAAGCATCGGATCCGCTCAGCGGTGGGTTTCGTGCCGCAGGAAGTGGTGATGTTCCCGGGGTCGGTCCTCGACAACCTGCGGCTCTTCGACGAATCGATTCCGCGCGAACAGGTGGTCGAGGCGGCGCGCCGAACGCGGATTCATGAGTCAATCTCGAGATTCGCGCAGGGCTACGATACCGTGCTGACCGAGGGCGGGGCCAACTTCTCGCTGGGTGAGCGGCAGCTACTCGCTTTTGCCCGGGCGCTGGTAAGGGATCCGGAAATCCTGATCCTCGACGAGGCGACCTCGTCGGTCGACCCGCATACCGAGCACCTGATTCAGGAGGGGCTGGAGGAGCTGCTGAAAGGCCGGACGGCGATCATCGTCGCCCACCGGCTGGCCACGATCCGGATGGTGGACCGGGTGCTTGTGGTCCACAAGGGCCGGATTGCGGAGCAGGGCACGCACGAGGAGCTGCTCGCGCGCGAGGGCATCTACTCGCGGCTGTACCGGCTGCAGTACGTAGGAGTAGGTCAAGGTTAAGGTCAAGATGGGCAGAATCGACTCCTCCGTTTCTCAACCTCAGCCTCAAGCTGAACCTAAGTCCGTCGGGAGCCTCAGGATCGTGTTCGACTTCTGGCGCGAACGGCCGGGCTGGGCAATCGGGCTCGTCGTCGGCACCATCGCGGCCACGGCGACCGCCATGGTGTTCCCGTACCTCCTGCGCATGATCATCGACGGGATCCGGCGCGGCATCACGCAGCGTGAACTCATCAGGTACGTGCTGTTCCTGGTCGGTTTCGGGCTACTGCGCGTGGTCGGCGATGTGCTGTTGCCGTTCTCCCGCGGCCGGATCAACGAGCTGTATGCGTGGAAGGTGAGGAGCAAGGTCTTCCGCCGGGTGCTCGACATGGGGCACACCTTCAGCGCCCGGTATCCGACCGGCGACGTGATGGAACGCCTCGACCACGACATGGGCGAGCTTTCCTGGTTCGCCTGCTCCGGGATGTTCCGGTTCGTGTCGGCCGGGTTCACGGTGCTGTTCGCGCTCATCATCATGCTGCGGATGAACCCGTCGCTGACGCTCGTCACCGTCGTGCCCATCGGTCTCGGCGTCTTCGTCTGGACGCGGCTCGGGCCGCTGGTCTACTCGTGGTTCATGAAATGGCGGCAGAAGATATCGGAGATCAACAATCAGTTGGAGTCGGCATTCACCGGCATCCGGCTGGTGAAATCCTACAGCATGGAGGAGAAGCTCGGGCGGAAGTTCCGCGGCACGCTCAACGACCGCGTTGCGGTGGCCATGGGCGAGGCGCGGACCGAGGCGAAGATCGGAATCCTGTACAACGCCATCGGCGAGCTCGCGACGCTGCTCGTGCTCTGGATCGGCGGCGTACTGGTGGTGCAAGCCCACCTGACGCTCGGCGAGTTCGTCGCCTTCAATGCCTACATCATGATGCTGCTCGGCCCGATGTACGACATCGGCAATCTGTTCGTGTCCGGGCGCAGGGCACAGGGCGCAGCCGAGCGCGTCGGTTCGCTCCGAACGCACCCGACCGAGGTCGCGCCGCCGCCGCACCCAAAGCAACCACAGGCGGGGGAACTCCGGCTGAACCACGTGTCATTCGCATACGGGTCAAGGACTGTGCTGCAGGACGCGGACCTGGTCTTTGCTCCGGGACGGAAGGTGGGTATCGCCGGAACCGTCGGCTCGGGCAAGAGTACGATTTTCTGGCTGCTCTTCCGCGGCGCTGACCCGCAGCAAGGCGGTGTGACTCTTTCCGGGCAGGATATCCGCGAACTGGAACTCGATGCATACCGAACGCTGTTCGGCTACGCACCGCAGGAGGCGACGCTCTTTTCGGATACGGTGCGGGGCAACATCGCATTCGGCCGCAAGAACGTTACCGAGGAGCAGTTGCAGGCGGTCGTTGCCGGCGCGGAGTTGTCGGTTGACGTCGCCGGATTCCCGAAGGGGCTCGACGAAATGCTCGGCGAACGCGGCACGCGGCTCTCCGGCGGACAGAAGGAGCGCGTTGCCATCGCCCGGGCGCTGCTCGGCCGTCCGCCGGTGATGGTCTTCGACGATGCCACCTCCGCGCTCGACGCCGAGACCGAGCGGGAACTGGTCAACCGGCTGATGAACCAGCTACCCGGTGTCACCGTTATCATCGTCTCGCACCGGCTCTCGGTACTGAGCGTCTGCGACTGGGTCTACGTGCTCGACGCAGGCAAGGTGAAGGAACAGGGAACGCACGAAGACCTGCTTACAAAGCAGGGGCTTTACTGGAAGCTCTACCAGCGGCAGTTGATCAGCGAAGAGCTTGAGAAGCTATAGGTCCTATAGGGCCTATAGGTCCTGTTCCGCTAGAAGTGCGAGTGGGCGAAGAACTCGCGCGTGAGATCCTCAACCAGCCGGGCGCGCCGGTCGTAGAGCCGGCGCAGCCGGCGCCGCTGATGCGTGCCGAGCGCGTAGTGCGTAAGCAGCGGCAGCGCGATAGTCACGTCGGTGTAGCACACCAGTGCATCCGGCAGCTTCTCCGGGTCAACCTTGCCCCATGACACAGCCTCGTGCGGCGTTGCGCCGGACAGGCCGCCGGTGTCGGGCCGGGCGTCGGTGATCTGGAAGAAGTAGTCCTGCCCCAGTTCCTTTATCATCAGCACTTCCTGGATCTGCGGCTCGGTCTGGAGCATGAAGTTCTTCGGGCTGCCGCCGCCGACGAGCAGGACGGCTGACTTGCCGCCGGACCGTTTGGCGTGGAGCACGTAGGACGTGGTCTCGTTGACGTCGATTGACGGATTGATGCGCAGCTTGAGGCCTTTGAGTTCGAGGCCCGCGATGTTCATGCCAATCGTGGAGTCGCCCGGCGAACTCGTGTGGACGGGAACGCCCGCCCGATAGGCCGCGGCCAGCACCGATACGTCCTTGTTCCCGGTTTTCCGTTCCCACTCAGCGGCATAACGGCCGAGCAGGTGATAGAACTCGGCCGTGCCCATTTCCTTCTGGAATTCGGGCTGAACGAGGATGGAGCGCAGAATTCTGTCAGTCGCCATCAGACAATCGGTGTAGCCCAGGAACACGTCGTAGATGCGGACTACGTCGTTGCGGCGAAGGTCGGTGTCGTCCACCACGTGCGAGCCGACGTGCAGCGGCAGGTTGAACGCGAAGTGGAGGTCGTGGTACATGTTGGCCCCGGTGGCCACAATCCAGTCTACAAACCCGGCTTTGATAAGGGGGACCACCGCTGAGCAGCCGAGGCCGGCGGGGGTGAGCGCGCCGGCGAGGCTCATGCCGACAACCGTGTCCGGCGCGAGCATCTTGTTGGTGAAGAGTTCGCAGCCCTGGCGCAGGCGCGCCGCATTGTAGGCGAGGAACGTGCGGTCCATCAGGCTGGCGAGCTTTTCCTGACCGGTGATGCCGGCCGGCATGATGCGCCGGCCGCTCATGTACTTCTCTTTGTGCGGGCACTCGCGCTTGCGCAGCCAGTCCGGTATCTCGGTCAGGTCCTTGCGGACCCGAGGTGACCGAGCGGTCGAATGGTCTGGCGGTCTGGTGCAGGATGCCTTCGCTTGACCACTGGGTCTCTTGATCACTGGGTCACTTCTTCTTCTCATGGCACCAGTATCGGTTTGGCCGGCGGGATACCGTTGAAGGTCGTCGCACTGGCCAGAGAGTAGGCGCCGATGCGGCGGGCATAGACGAGGTCGCCGAAATCGAGCTCGGGCAACTCTTCGGAGCCGGAGATGATGTCGAGCGAGTCACAGGTCGGGCCGGCCAGGGTCGTGAGCTGAGTCGGTCCCTTCTTCAGGACCTCGAACTGGTACTTACAGTGGTCGAAGATGATGCCGGAGAGAGCCCCATACACGCCGTCGTCGAGGAAGTACCAGTGCTTGTTGTTGCGGATTGACTTGCCGACGACGCTCGTCAGGAGCATGCAGGCGGGGCCAACCATCGCTCGCCCCGGTTCGGCGATAATTCGGATGCCCGGGTCGAACAGCCGGCAAAGCTCCATGTTGATCGCCGGTGCCATGTTCGCGAACCAGTCCTCGTCGGTGTCGAAGTGCCGGATCGGGAATCCGCCGCCGATGTCGATCATCTCCAGCGGCAGTTGCTTCAAGAGCGCGTCGTTGACGATTATCTTGCAGAGCTCGAAGGCCTCGAGGTAGTTGTCGCCGTGAGTACATTGCGACCCGACGTGAAAGCTGACACCAACCGGCTTCAGGCCGAGCCGGCCGGCCTTGAGTAGCAGCGGGATCGCGTCCGCGGGGTCGGCGCCGAACTTCAAGGAGAGCTCGATTATCGAGCCGACGTTGGGAACCTTGATGCGGACCAATACCCTCGCGCCCGGGGCATGGCAGGCGATCTTAGTCAACTCGTATTCCGAGTCGAACGTCATCAGGTTCACCTTCCGTTTGCAGGCGAACTCGATCGACTCGTTGCGCTTCATCGTGTTGGCGTAGACCAGCCGGTCCGGAGTTGCCCCGGCAGCGAGGACCCAGTCGATCTCCTGCGGGGATGCGACGTCGAACCCGAGCCCGGCCTGCGCGAGGACCTTCAGTACGTCCGGGTTAGGGTTGGCTTTGACCGCGTAGAACGGCTCGACGCGGGGGAGAAGCTTGCGGAACCGCGCGACCTGTTCGAGCAAGAGCGTCTTGCTCACGATGAACAGGGGAGTCCCGTATTTCTTCGCCAACTTCGGGAACGTCTTGCGCAGCTCGCGCATGTAGGCCGCGGTGGTCATCTTCGACTGCCCTTTCATCTCGTCTGAGCGGCAAATGTGCCTGTATGCATGGCCCCATTCAATCAAGAATCAGGCGGCAAGTCAAGCGATTCCGGCTGCGGAAGGTCCCGGTAGGAGTTGGCCTCAAAGCCCGGCGTCGGACGCTGCACCCCGCACTGGCCGCCTGAGGTCTCGGTTACGACCCGATGGAACGATGAACGGCCGAGGTCGTTAGCTGTCAGCCGTAAGTCGTCAGCGGCCCCGGCAATCCAAAATCGTAAACCCAGAATCACCTGAACCGTGTCAAGAATCGCTTGGGGTCCCCCAATCCCAACGCCCTATCGGGGAAAAGCGTAGAATACTCCGTGTAGCTTGTCCCTCTCGGGCGATTGCGCAAGCGACTCAGCTACGACTGGATCGTAGACTCCCCGGCCGGCCGCGTCAAACCCGTAAGCCCCAGCTTGACTTGAGCCGGCCGCGAGGCATAATTAGGCGAGGCTAACAATGTTAAATAAAACAAATATGAAGGCCGGACCGGCGCTGGGCCAGAGCGGCGAGGACTACCTTGAGGCGGTGCTGGTGCTGGGTCAGGAGAAGCGGGCCGTCCGAGTGAAGGACGTGGCGGAGAATCTTGGCGTGAGTCGGCCGTCGGTTGTAGCCGCGCTGTCGCAGTTGGAACGGCTGGGGCTGGTGCGTCACGAGCATTACGGTGATATTGAGCTGACCCCGAGCGGCCGGGCGTGTGCCGGGGCAGTGTACCGTCGGCACCGTTTGCTCTTGCGATTTCTCGGCGAAATACTGGGCGTGGACGAGGCAGTGGCGGCCCGGGACGCATGTCTCATAGAGCACGCGGTCTCGGCCCAGACCACGGAGCGGCTGATGGCGTTCATTCAAGCGAAGACAGAAGATAGAGGACTGAAGAGAGAAGAAAGGAATGGAGGGGGAAGGCGGAAGGGCAGGAAGGCTGCACGGTGAAGCGGCTGAGCGAGGTCCCGGTCGGTGGCAGGGCAACGGTTGAGCGGCTGGAATGCGAGCGGGACATGCGCATGCGGTTATTGGCGATGGGTTTGGTACCGGGCACGGAAGTGCAGGTGAAGAGCCGCGCGCCGATGGGCGACCCGACGAACTACGAGGTGAAGTGCTACAACCTGAGCCTGCGCCGCGAGGAGGCGGACTGCGTGCTAATCGAGCCGGTGGCCGTGTACGCGCTGACCGCGGCACCGGCGGGCGCGCTCCGGGTCGTCGAGATTGCCGGCGGCAGAGGGATGCGGCGGGACCTTGCCCGGGTGGGCATCTGGGAGGACGTGGAGCTGCGCAAGGTGCAGGGCGGCATTGCCGGACCGGTCGCGGTCGTGGTCGGAGGGAAGATGCATGCTGTCGGCCGGGGAATGGCACAGCGGATACGGGTGGTGGTTACTGCCAACGAGGCCGGTTCCTGCCCGGACGCGGGCACCGGGCGATGACGGCCAAACGCCAGATACGGATTGCCCTGGCCGGCAATCCGAATTCGGGCAAGACCAGCATCTTCAACGCGCTGACGGGCAGCCATCAGTACGTTGGCAACTGGCCCGGCGTCACGGTCGAAAAGAAGGAGGGCGGGCTCACGTACCAGGGACACGACGTCCTGCTGGTCGACCTGCCCGGCACCTACACGCTGACTGCCTACTCGCTGGACGAGAAGGTCGCGCGCGACTTTCTGGTCAACGAACAACCTGACGGCGTCGTCGCCGTCGTGGACGCATCGAACCTCGAACGGAACCTCTATCTCGTGGCCCAACTGTTGGAGCTGGGCCTGCGGGTGGTGATTGCCCTGAACATGGTCGACGTGGCCCGGGGCCGGGGAATGATGCTCGATGCGCCAAAACTCGCGCAGGCCCTCGGCGTCCGCGTCGTTGCGACCAACGGCGTGAAGGGCGAGGGCGTCGAGGAACTGAAGCAGGCGGCGCATGACCTGGGCCGGAGCGGGCCGGCAAAGCCGCTGCACCTGCCCTACGGGCACGACCTGGAGTCGGCAATCGAACAGGTCTCGACGCTGCTGCGGGAGCGCGGATGCACGCCGGACGTGCCGCTGCGCTGGCTGGCCGTGAAGCTGCTCGAAGGCGACGAAGCGGAGAAGGGGCGCTGCGCCGGCGTCACGGGTCTGGCCGAACTGCTGGCCCGGCTCAGACAGGCCCTCGAACGCCACTTCGGGTACGACATCGAAACCGCGATCGTCGAGCAGCGCTACGGGTTCCTGAACGGCGTCGTGCGCGAGTGCATGAAGCGGCGGCCGGACCTGGCGGGGCGGCTCTCCATGTCCGACGGTGTCGATGCGGTCGTCACCAACCGCTGGCTCGGCGTACCGGTGTTTCTCCTCGTCATGTGGCTCGTCTTCCAACTCGTCTTCGCGGTCGGCACGCCGCTCGCGAGCCTGCTCGGCAAAGCGTTCCACCTGCTCGGGCTGGCAGTGGCCGCCGGCCTCGCCGCGCTGCACGCGCCGGCATGGCTCGGCTCATTTGTCTCCGACGGCCTGATCGACGGGATCGGCTCGGTACTCGTGTTCGTGCCGAACATCGTCATTCTCTTCCTCGTCATCTCGCTCTTGGAGGACTCGGGCTACATGGCGCGGGCCGCGTTCGTGATGGACCGGTTCATGCACCTGCTCGGCCTCCACGGCAAATCCTTCATCCCGATGATCGTCGGGTTCGGGTGCAACGTGCCCGCCATCATGGCCACGCGCACGCTCGAGTCGCGCAAGGACCGGATTCTCACCATTCTCGTGAACCCGCTGATGTCCTGCTCCGCCCGCCTGCCCATCTACATCCTCTTCACCGGCGCGTTCTTCAGCCGCCAGCGCGGGCTCGTTGTGTTCTCGCTCTACCTGCTGGGCATCGTGCTCGCGGTGCTCACTGCGCGCGTCTTCAAATGGCTCTTCTTCAAGACCGAGAACGCGCCGCTCATCATGGAACTACCGCCGTATCACCGTCCGCTCCTGCGCGCGACTCTCCAGCACGTCTGGGACCGCACGTGGATGTTTGTGCGCAAGGCCGGGACGGTAATTGCCGCGGCCGTCACCGTCATCTGGCTGCTCGGCAACCTGCCCTGGGGCGTGCCCTACGCCTCAGCCGGAAGCCTGCTTGGGAGAATCGGCGCGCTCATCGCCCCGCTGCTCGCGCCGGCCGGGTTCGGCTACTGGTGGACCGGGGCCGCGCTGCTCGCCGGAGTCGTGGCCAAAGAAATCGTCGTCGGCACGATGGGTACGGTGTTCGGCGTCCACGCCGACGGCCTGGCCGGTGTGCTGCACCAGTACTTCACTCCGCTGTCCGCGTACTCATTCATGGTCATGTGCCTCATCTACATCCCCTGTATCTCCACAGTCGCGGCCATCCGGCGCGAGACCAACTGGCGCTGGGCCTCGCTTGCGGTCGGATACACCCTCGTGCTGGGCTGGGCGGTCTCGACCGGCGTCTACCAACTCGGGAGACTGATGTCATGATCAACCGCATCCTGGGGACTGGCACGGCTTTCATCCGATGAAAACCGTGCCTGTACCCAGTCCTCATGATAAATCGCATTCTCGAAGAACTGAAGAAGGGGCCGATCACGTTCCAGGAACTCGCCCGCAAGCTGGAACTGGAGCCCGCCATCCTAAAAGAGTTGCTCGAACTGATGGCATGCAAAGGGCTGGTGCGACCGGTTCGACCCGAATGCACGCCCAAAGCCTGCGCCGGTTGCCCGGAGGCCGGCAAATGCCACGGCCCGACCTACACGGGCTATGAGGCAGCGCCCGGCGGCACCAAACCGACCGGTGCATAGTGCCGGCGTCTTCGCGCCCTGACGCCGCCATCAAGAACTCCGACGGAAGCTGTCAGCCGTAAGCCATGAGCGGTCTCGGCAATCCAGAATCGTAAATCCAAAAGGCCTTGGGCCGTGCCAATGATCATCTGCTGTGTCCCCCGAATTGCCCTGTTTTCCCCGTGGCAGAAAGCCCGAAAATGATTACCGTCTCCGACATGCTAGATGTCTGCCGTCCCCGGCATCCCGCTACTCAGAGCCAGAGGTGAGCGTGGTTGACATCGCGCGACCACCAATTCTAGAGAGCCCGCCTTCCTTCCTCAGGAGCTCGAGTATCTCGTCGATGGAGAGCTTTCGTTCGGTGAGTGAGGTGTAGTCCGTCAGGTCAGGCCCTGGGATCGTCTGCGTAGTCTCTCTCATTATGCGAAAGCAGTCCGCATCGGTTCGTGCATACATCTTCTCCTCTGCCGATACTAGGAGCCTGTCGGAGAACCCAGATTCTCTAGAACGGACTGATGCTTTGCGCGTCTAACTGATATGGGCGCGCAACGTTTCCGAGAGTACAATCCTGATCAGGACTTCCTGCTAC
>Ga0209610_1000206_pt1 | contig 30867 bp, 32 predicted proteins | sample LakKivw275mmetaG_FD_184137 | JGI IMG/M metagenome (GOLD analysis project Ga0209610, IMG submission 184137) | Anoxic lake water microbial communities from Lake Kivu, Rwanda to study Microbial Dark Matter (Phase II) - Lake Kivu water 275m metaG... | ecosystem: Environmental > Aquatic > Freshwater...
GATCAAGGCAGCCATCGGCCCCAAGGTTAAGAAGGTCTATGTCTTTGAACTCAACATGGGTCAGATGCTTGACGATGTGAAGATAGCAGTCTGCGGCAAGGTCCCGGTGGAATTTTGGGGCAAGGTCGGAGGCATCGTCTTCACCCCTGCCGAGATCGAACAAAAACTTGAAGCGTGCTTTTAGGAGGAAGCCATGGAAGTGATAGCAACCAGACCCAAATCTCTCACCAGTACCCCCTTTACCTATTGTCCCGGCTGTCAGCATGGCGTGGCACATCGTCTCATAGCCGAAGCGATCGATGAACTCGGATTGCAGAATACGATGGCAGGCGTCTCGCCGGTCGGCTGTTCTGTCTTTGCCTATAAATTCTTTGATTTTGACATGGCGGAAGCCGCCCACGGAAGGGCTCCGGCTGTTGCCACAGGAATGAAACGAGCCCGTCCTGACATGCACGTTTTCACTTATCAGGGCGATGGCGACCTGGCTGCCATCGGAACCGCAGAGATAGTCCATGCCGCCAACCGGGGTGAACACATCTCCGTGTTCTTTGTCAACAACGCCGTCTATGGCATGACCGGAGGCCAAATGGCACCAACCACCCTGCCCGGAATGAAAACGACCACCTCTCCCTATGGCAGGAATGTTGACGACATCGGATACCCCATCCGCGTCTGCGAACTTTTGAACACTCTGGTCGCTCCCTATTATATTGAAAGAGTATCACTGCTCTCACCGCAGGAAGTCATCAAAGCCAAAAAAGCGGTTCTTAAGGCACTGACTTATAATAAGGAAGGGAAAGGATTCACCTTTATCGAATTCGTCTCCACCTGCCCCACCAACTGGGGTATCGATCCTGTCAAATCACGCGACTGGGCGCGGGAAAACATGATCCCGTTCTTTAAACCTGGATTGTTCCGTGACAAAGGCGAGGGGGTAGAATAATGAAATACGAAATAATCTGCGCAGGCTTTGGCGGACAAGGCGTCCTGACCATCGGCAAGTTTTTGGCTCAGGCTGGAATGGCGGAAGGCAAGCATGTTTCCTGGCTGCCGTCCTACGGACCTGAAATGAGAGGCGGAACCGCCAATGTCATGACCGTCGTGGCTGATCACGAGATCGCATCCCCGATAGTGAGCTATCCCGATATCCTGGTGGCGCTGAACCAGCCTTCCCTGGAAAAGTTCGGACCCAGTGTCCGCAAAAACGGAATAGTAATTTATGACACTGATATGTGCCCGCACGGCTGCAAGCGTGACGATGTCATAAAGATCACGGCTCCGATGTCCACTTTCGCCAAAGAGATCGGCAATATCATGGTGCTCAACATGTTAGCCCTTGGCGTTATCATCGGCAAGACAAACCTGATCAAATATGAGACTCTGGAAGACGACCTAACCAAATATATGAAAGCCAAGAATCCTGATCTGCTTGAACTCAATCTGAAAGCCATTAAAAAGGGCATGGAAATAGCCAAGTAGAATCAAGATCACTACATATTAACAGGCGTCTCTTCAGCAGACGCCTGTTTTCTTTACCAAGTACCTGACCTGATAATTTTGCAGTTGACATATAATGGCTTTTTTCATCTTTGTATCAACACTTAAAAAAGCTTTTCAGGAGCGTATAAATGGCTGACCAGTTACAAGAAATGCTGCAGAAGATCTATGCGGAAGGCGTTGACAAAGCCAAAGCCGAAGCTGAAAAAATCATACAAACTGCCCGTGAGCAGGCGGAAAAACTGACCAAGGATTCTGAAATAGACGCGGAAAAGATCATCATCGATGCCAAAAAGAAAGCTGCCGACCTGGAGAAGAACATTAATTCCGACCTCAAGATGGCGGCTCAACAGGCCATGACCTCACTCAAACAGAAGATCATCTCCTCCCTGCTGTCCGACACTCTGGACAAGCAGACTGAGCAAAGTGTCAGCGACCCCTCCTTTCTGCAGAAACTGATCCTGGAAGTCATGAGCAAATGGTCGCCTGAGACTTCTGCAGTGCTGAGCGTTCCCGCCAACAGGCAAAAAGAACTGGAAGGCTTTTTCAAAGATCAGGTGAGCAAGGTCTTCAGCGGAAAATACACTGTTGATTTCAGTCCCGTTATGACCAACGGAATCACCATCGCACCGGCTGACGGAACTTTTAAACTAAGCTTCACTGATGACGATTTTACCAATTTCTTCAAATCCTTCCTGCGTCCCAAAGCGGCGCAAATCCTATTTGGAGAATAAGCTCCTGAATGTATAAAGAGTATTATTACTTTGTGTCCGGCCTTCCGGCACTGAGTCCCGAAGACTCCAAACTTCTGCAACCCCCGCTGATGTTTCTGCATGAAGCTCAGGATCATCTTGAAGAGCGGGATTATGACATGCTCAGATTGCTCTTTATACCCAACGAGATCACCAATCTAATCAGCCTTCTGCTCAATAAGGAAACCTGGCTGGATGAATCCACCATCACAAAAGAAGACTGGACTGACCTGATCCAATACCTGAAAGAACTGGGAGACGCCAATCCGACTCAAAAAGCTCTGAAAAAATATAATATCCCCCAGTATCTGATCGATTATGTCCATGCCTATATGATGGCCAATGAACCAAAACAGGAAACAGAGATCTACAGAGACCTTTTCACGCTCTTCTATGACTCCGTGTCCACTCACGAAGACAAGTTCATCCGTGACTGGTTCCGCTTTGATTCTGATCTGAAGAATATTGTCATCGCGCTGAACTGCCGTAAGCACAACCTTCCATACAAAGACCAATTGATCGGAAGCAACGACCTGACCGAGCGTCTGCATAGGAGTAGCGCTGCCGATTTTGGTCTTGGCAAGGATTATCCCTATTTCGACGTCCTCGCCAGACTGAGTGAGCAGAGCGACATCCTGGAAAAGGAAAAGGGACTGGATGCCCTGCGCTGGAAATGGATCGATAATGAGACCTTCTTTGAATACTTTACCCTGCCCCGCCTGATGGGACATCTGATCAAGCTGCACATCATCTTCAGATGGATCCATCTCAGCCAGTTAGTGGGAGAAAAACGCTTTCAGAAGATTCTGCACGAATTGGAATCGAGTTTTGAATTTCCACCCGAATTTGCACTTAATAAAAGGTGATAGAATATGACCAAAGGAATTGTCAAAGGCATCATTGCCAACCTGGTCCTGATCGAAGTGGATGGACCGGTTTCACAGAATGAGATCTGTTACATCAATTATCAGGACATCAAGCTGATGGCGGAAGTCATCAAAGTCGTGAAAAACATCGCTTATGCCCAAGTGTTTGAAAGCACCCGAGGTTTGCGTCCCGGAGACACGGTAGAATTCACTGAGCACATGCTGGAAGTAACTTTGGGACCCGGAATGCTTTCCAAGAATTATGACGGTCTTCAGCACGACCTGAACAAGATGGAAGGCGTTTTCCTGAAACGGGGTGAATACACTCCTGCTTTGGATGACCATGTCAAATGGCATTTCAAACCTCTTGCCAAAGCCGGAGACAAAATCCGGGCAGGCGACTGGCTGGGCGAAGTTCCCGAAAGCTGGATCGCGCACAAGATTATGGTCCCCTTCAGTTTTTCCGGTGAGTACACCGTCAAAAGCATCACCTCTGAAGGCGATTACACGGTTATGGACAATATGGCTGTTTTGACCGATGCCAAAGGCAATGAGTACAATGTCACCATGAGCCAGACCTGGCCTGTCAAGATACCGATCAAAACTTACAAGGATAAACCGAGGCCTTTCCGCCTGATGGAAACAGGGGTCAGAACCATTGATACGCTGAATCCGATCGTTGAAGGCGGCACAGGATTCATCCCCGGTCCTTTCGGAAGCGGGAAAACAGTTCTGCAGCACGCCATTTCAAAAAATGCAGATGCAGACCTGATCATCGTAGCAGCCTGCGGAGAGCGCGCCAATGAAGTAGTGGAGCTCTTTGTCGAATTTCCTAAACTGGATGACCCGCGCACAGGAAGAAAACTGATGGAGCGCACCATCATCATCTGTAACACTTCCAACATGCCGGTGGCAGCGCGTGAAGCATCAGTTTATACCGCCATGACCATATCGGAATACTATCGCAGCATGGGGCTCAAAGTCCTGCTGCTGGCTGATTCCACTTCCCGTTGGGCTCAAGCTCTGCGCGAAATGTCCAACCGCATGGAAGAACTACCCGGCCCTGACGCTTTCCCCATGGACCTGCCTGCCATCATATCAAATTTCTACTCCCGCGCCGGGATCGTCTATCTGAACAACGGCCAGACAGGTTCCATCACCTTCATCGGAACTGTTTCACCGGCAGGCGGTAATCTCAAGGAACCAGTCACCGAATCCACCAAAAAAGCTGCCCGATGTTTCTATGCTCTCTCTCAGCAAAGAGCTGACAGCAAACGCTATCCAGCCATTGACCCGATCGACAGCTATTCCAAATATCTGGAATATGAAGAAGTAATAGAAAACCTTAACAAGAACATCTCCCCCACCTGGATGGATGACGTGCTCTATGCCAAGGACGTTCTACACAGAGGTAGGGAATCCTATGAACAGATCAATATTCTGGGTGATGACGGCGTCCCTCTCGCCTATCATGACCGCTATTGGAAAAGCGAACTGATCGACAGAATAATACTTCAGCAGGACGGGTTTGACGCCATTGACCAATCCACTCCTATGGAACGCCAGAAATATATGCTGGAACTGATCCTTTCTATCTGCAAAACTGAATTCAAATTTGAATATTTTGAGGATGTGATGCCTTACTTTATTAAAATGGTCAATCTATGCAAGCAAATGAATTACTCACATTATAAATCCGCTGACTTCATCCGTTTCGAGTCTGAACTCAAGGAAGTCATCGCTGAAAGGAGGGCAAAATAATGACTACGCAAGCCTTTCAACGCATCTACACCAAACTGCAGCAGATCACCAAAGCCACCGTCACGGTGCAGGCAACCAATGTCGGTAACGACGAGATGGCATCAGTCTCCGGACGCCTGGCTCAGGTGGTCAAGATCATGGGCGACCTGGTTACCTTGCAGATTTTCTCAGGTACAGAAAACATCGGGACCGACGCTGAAGTCGTCTTCATGGGCAAGCCGCCGGTTCTCAAAGTCGGCGACCAATTAGCAGGCAGGTTTTTTGACGCTTTCGGCAACCCGATCGACGGCGGCCCAGAAGTGGAAGGAACCGAAGTTGAGATCGGCGGACCATCAGTTAATCCCGTGCGCCGTATGCAGCCATCCGAATTCATCACCACCGGTATCGCCGGCATCGATATGAACAATTCCCTGGTTACCGGACAGAAGATACCCTTTTTTGCCGATCCCGACCAACCCTTCAATCAGGTCATGGCATTGGTAGCGCTTAGGGCGGAAGCTGACAAGATCATCTTGGGCGGCATGGGACTCAGTAACGACGACTATCTCTATTATAAAAACACTTTTGAAAACGCCGGCGTGCTTGACCACATTATCTCTTTTGTGAATACAACGGAAAACCCCCCTGTGGAACGACTGTTGGTTCCTGATATGTGCCTCACCGCCGCTGAGTATTTTGCCGTGGAAAAGAAAGAAAAGGTTCTGGTGCTGCTTACTGACATGACTCTTTACTGCGATGCGCTCAGTATCGTTTCCAACCGTATGGACCAGATCCCTTCCAAGGACAGTATGCCCGGTTCTCTTTACAGCGACCTGGCACGCATCTATGAAAAAGCGGTGCAATTCCCTGATGGTGGGTCCATCACGATCGTGGCGGTGACCACTCTTTCCGGCGGAGACATCACGCACGCAATCCCTGACAACACGGGCTACATAACGGAAGGACAGCTTTTCCTCAGACGCGATACAGACATCAGTAAGGTTATTGTTGATCCGTTCCGTTCGCTGTCACGCCTTAAACAGCTTGTGATCGGCGAAAAATCCAGGGCTGACCATCCCCAGGTGATGAACACAGCCATCCGGCTATATGCTGATGCTGCCAATGCCAAGACCAAGATGGAGAATGGCTTTGACCTCACCGACTATGATGAGCGCGTGCTCAAATTCGCCAAGGACTATTCCATGCATCTGCTCGCCATTGACGTCAATCTGGAAGTCGATGACATGCTTGACACGACTTGGTCGCTCTTCCAAAAATACTTCTCCAAAGCGGAAGTCGGCATCAAAGAAGAATTCATGAAGATCCACTGGAAAGACAAAGAATAAATGAATATCAAGTTCCAATACAACAAAACTTCCCTGCATGAGCTGCGCAAGCAACTTAACGCACGCCTGCGGGCTTTGCCGACCTTGAAGAATAAGGAGTCAGCCCTGCGCATGGAAGTGAAAAAGGCAAAGGACACTGCAGCTGAATTGGAACACAAGGTGGAAACCAAGACCAATGAGCTGAGCCGGTTCATGCGTCTCTGGCAGGAATTTGATACCTCACTGGTCAGCATCAGAAATGTGGAGATCATCACCCGCAACATTGCCGGTGTCAAAATACCCGTCCTGAGCAGAATCGATTATGAGATCAAAGCTTTCTTCATGTTCAATGCTCCGACCTGGTACCTGGACGGGATAGATCTGCTCAAATCAGTTTCCGAACTGCAGATCGAGCGCCTTTTTTATCTGCGCAAGATGCATATCCTTGATACGGTCAGGAAGAAGACCACCCAGAAGGTCAATCTTTATGAGAAGGTTCAGATCCCCGGCTTTGAGGATGCCATTCTGAAGATCAAGCGTTTCCTGGAAGATGAGGAAAACCTTTCCAAGTCCAGCCAGAAGATTCTGAAGAACCGCATGCAGTCTGAGGCGGCGTTATGATCGAAAGAATGCGCAAGTTCACCCTCATCCTGCATCACTCGGATTATCTGAAGGTGATGACAGGCCTGCAGGAATTGGGTATGCTGCACATTGAAAAGAGCACCTCTGAAAAGAGTGAAAAGCTGCTTTCTGTGCAGAAGGAGATCCAGTCCTACAGCGAAGCTCTGAAGTTCATGCAGAAATGGATCCCGGAAAACGGAGGCAGCAAGACTACCAACCTGCTGCCCATTCAGATGCGCCAGAAGATCGAAAACGCCCATCTGGAAAAAGAACGCCTGCAGATGCAATATAATGTCCTCGCCAAGGAAATCGCCGATCTCGAGCCCTGGGGCGAGTTTGACCAGGTTGCGCTCAAAGCTCTCAAGGAGCACGGTCTCAGGGTTGAGCTTTATTCCTGCACACTTCACCACTTCAATCCAGAATGGGCTGAAAAGTATGCTCTGACCATTATCAACACCATCGCTCATATGATCTACTTTGCCGTTCTGCATAAGATAGATGAACCTTTGGAAATTGATGCGGAAACTTTAAAGATGCCGCCCCGCACCCTGGCAGAGCTCAGAAAACAGGAACAAAAGATCGCTGAGGAACTGAAAGCGATCGATGAATTTTACAGGGATAACTCCGCTGCCGCAGTTGAGATTTTCTCCCAGGAGCTGCAAGAGCTTTCCCATGATTATGAGTTTGAGGACGCCACCCTGCAGAGCATTCCCGAAGCTGACAATCAGGTTTTGATTTTGCAGGGCTGGATTCCCGTTCGGCTCGAAACTGAACTGCTGGCTTTTCTCGATCAATATAATATAGTGCATTTTTCCAAAGACGGAACGGTAGATGACAACCCGCCCATTTCATTGCGCAACAACAGGTTTGCCCGCATCTTCGAACCCATCGGCAAGATGTTCATGCTGCCCTATTACAACGAACTGGACCTGACTCCCTTCCTGGCGCCGTTCTTTATGATGTTCTTCGGCTTCTGCAGCGGTGACAGCGGTTATGGCATCGTCCTTTTCCTGATCGGCTGGCTGCTCAAAAAGAAGATCAAGGACAAAGCCATTCACCCGATGCTGACTCTGGTTCAGGTTCTCGGTATCGGAACGGTCGTCATGGGTTTTATTCTGGGCAGTTTCTTTGCCTTTGACCTGAAACAGGTGCCTTTCCTCAATCCCCTGATCCCCATCCGCGACCATAATATGATCTTCAATTTCGCTCTGCTTTTGGGCCTGATCCAGATCATAGTAGGCAAGGTTATCAATGCCGTCAAACGCATGATGCAGTTCGGCTTCATGCATGGCCTGGCGACCATTGGGATAATCTTCTTCGTGATTTCCATCTCCCTGATGGGTTCCACCATGCTGGGTGCCAAACCGGGTAAGATACTGAACTACGCGCCTTACGGGATCTACCTTGGCCTGGCGATGGTCTTTCTGCTCAACAGCCCCGGCAAGAACATTTTGTTCAATGTCGCCAATGGCCTCTGGATCATGTATAATACGGTGACCAGTTTCTTCGGCGACATCCTGTCCTACATCCGTCTCTTTGCTTTGGGCGTTTCCAGCGGTATCCTTGGTTATGTGATCAATACTATGGCAGCGCAGTTCGGCTCCATTCCATACATCGGCCCTGTGATCTATCTCCTTTTCATGCTGGGAGGGCACGGTCTCAACATAGCCCTCAGCAGTTTGGGAGCCTTTGTCCATCCCATGCGTCTCACTTTTGTGGAATTCTTTAATAATGCCGGATTCTCCGGACCCGGCATAGCATATAAACCTTTCGGCAAATCAAAATCAGTAAAATAAATAGGAGGAAATATGTCCCCTGATAGTTTAGCCACAGCAGCAGTAGCGGTCACATCCAATATTGCGCTATACACCGCCTGGATCGGAATGTTCCTGATGGTCGCGCTCAGCGGAGCAGGAAGCGCCCTTGGAACCGTTATCGGCGGCCAGTCATCCATAGCTGCCATGAAGAAAAGAGACGATATCTTTGCCAACTGCATGCTGCTTTCCGCCATGCCAGGAACGCAGGGCCTGTATGGCTTCGGCGCTTTCTTTTTGCTCAAAGCCAAGATCGTCCCCGGCATGCCGATGGAATCAGCCGTAGCAATTTTGGGAGCCGGCCTCATCGTCGGCCTGGTCTGTCTGTTATCCGCCATCCAGCAGGGCAGAGTCGTAGCCAGCGGTATTGAAAGCATCGGCAACGGCAACGACGTCTTTTCCAAGACTCTCGTGCTTGCCGTTTTCCCGGAGCTCTATGCCATCATCTCTTTTGCCGCCGCTTTCCTGATCTCCACAGGTATCTGATCTATCTGGCTGCTTCAATATAGTAAGTGTTGCATCAGATAGCAAACAATGTAGTTTACACATCATTTAAAAGCAATCCCTCATGCGGATTGCTTTTTTATTGTCATTCCTGCGTAGGCCAGTATCATATATACCCGTAGAGACAAGCGTCCCCGCTTGTCTATGTACAGGCGGGACGCCTGGACCTACAATTTGTGGCACGGACAATCTTGTCCGTGATCTTTCCCAGGGCAGGATTGTCCGAGCTACTTTGGTTCGTAGTCTAGCGTTTACGCGGTTTTGCCCAAAGTCACACATCGCTGCCGTTGTCAGCAAAACTGCCTGAAGGCAGAATTACAAACCAGTCATTTAGTCGGAGGACGGAATCCAGGCTAAGCGACGGTAGTCGCAGTTCTTAACTGATAACTGATAACCGGTCACCTAATCATATCGAACTAGTCAGCATCTCATACCCTTTCACCCTGGGCAGCAGTCCTGCCTCCACCGCTCTTTTCATACTGATACAGGGCAAATCCAGATTGTAGATATCCGTTCGAGTCAAAGTAGCCAGATCGACCTCCGGATTAATTCTGGCCAGCATCCACATCAGTTTCTGCCAGAGATTGTTCCAGCTCTGGATCTGATGATATGTGTTCTGCGGCAGTTTGTTATATAGAACCAGATATGCCTTCAAGTCTTCTCTGTATTCGGAGGATGGGTTAAGCGCTTTTAGATTTTTCATCACTGCCTTAAAAGGGGCATGCGCAGGATGATTTCTGTAAACAGGCCTCTGCCTGATTATCACCCTGTCCAATTTACGGTTGTAATACATCACTATGTCATCCACACAACCCGTGTAACCCTTCAGCAGGTTTTTAAACAGCACTTTCATTTTCTTATCTCCTTTTTCTATTCTACTATATTGAGCCGAGAAAACCACCCCTTACCGAGAAAATTTCTCTGTTTTCTTTCATGTGCCATTTGATCAGACTTATGTGCAGTGATTTGTTTTTCTTTCCCTGCTTAAATAAAACAGCGTTTCCGCAGGCATACATCAGCGGGATATTGACGGGCAAAACTGCCCGATCTCTGCCTGTAGTTAAACTTCACTCTGCTTGATTGAAATATGACAGATACCGGTCTTTGCAGTTGAATGTCTACTGTACATTGTCGGAATGACAAATGTGACTCGGGAAAGCCTGTCCGAGATTTCTATGAGGACAAGATTGTCCGTACTACAAACAAGGAATATTCCCACTTGCGCATAAAGGTCAATCTGAATTTCCTTTACTAAAAACAGGGGTATTCTAAATTGGCTTGCAATCAAACAGCTTTTACTCATAAGGAGCGTGGAATGGACATTCCTAAAAATGTTCTGGAACTCAGATTAAACCGCGATAAGGCCAAACTGGGCGGCGGAGAAAAGCGCATCTCTGAACAGCACGAAAAAGGCAAACTCACAGCCAGGGAAAGGATCGATCTGCTGGTTGATCCGGACAGTTTTGAAGAATTTGACCTCTTTGTCACGCATCAGTGCCATGACTTCGGCATGGAAAAAACCAAGTATCCCGGAGATGGCGTCGTCACCGGCTGCGCCACCATCAACGAAAGAGTGGTCTATGTCTTTGCCCAGGATTTCACCGTGTTTGGCGGTTCACTTTCCAAAACCTACGCGGAAAAGATCTGCAAGATTATGGATATGGCAATCAAGAACGGCTGTCCTGTGATCGGACTGAATGACTCCGGCGGAGCCAGGATTCAGGAAGGAGTGGATGCTCTGGCAGGTTATGCCGAGATCTTCTGGCGCAATGTGATGGCGTCGGGAGTGATTCCCCAGATCTCTGCCATTCTCGGTCCCTGCGCCGGCGGTGCTGTCTATTCTCCTGCCATTACGGATTTTGTCATCATGGACAAGAAAAACAGCTATATGTTCGTGACAGGTCCGAAAGTGGTCAAGACCGTTCTGAACGAGACAGTCACAAACGAAGACCTGGGCGGTCCCAAAGTCCATTCCACCAAAAGCGGTGTGGCGCAGTTCGTCACTGATAACGAAGAAGAAACCATGCTCCTGATCCGCAAACTGCTCAGCTATTTGCCTTCCAACAATATGGAAGACCCGCCCTTCTACCCCACTTCAGATGTGGTCAACCGTTCCTGTGACGAGCTCAATTCCATCATCCCTGAAAATCCCAATAAACCTTATGACATCCTGGACGTGATCCATAGCATCGTGGACGAAAATGAGTTTTTGGAAGTGGCGCGCAACTTTGCCCAGAACCTGGTGGTGGGCTTTGCCAGAATGCAGGGTTATCCGGTTGGAATTATCGCCAATCAGCCAAAAGTATTGGCCGGCGTTCTGGATATCGACGCTTCTGTCAAAGGTGCCAGATTTGTGCGATTCTGCGATTCATTCAATATCCCGCTCATAGTTCTGGAAGACGTGCCCGGCTTTTTACCAGGAACCAGTCAGGAACATAACGGCATCATCAGAAGCGGAGCCAAGCTCCTTTACGCATTTGCTGAAGCGACTGTGCCCAAAGTCACGGTGATATTGAGGAAAGCGTATGGCGGAGCTTACTGCGTGATGAACAGCAGACACATGCGCGCCGACCTGGTTTATGCCTGGCCCACGGCTGAGATCGCCGTGATGGGTCCCAAAGGCGCCGTGGAAGTCATCTTCCGCAAGGAAGCTATGGACAGCGAAGACCCGAAAAAGGTGCTGAAAGAAAAAGAGGAAGAATACAAGCAAAAATTCGCCAATCCCATGCAAGCAGCCGAGAAGGGCTATATCGATGATATCATCGAACCCGCCAGAACACGCTTCCGTCTTATCCGTGCCCTGGAAATGCTCGCCAATAAAAAAGACTCCATTCCAGCCCGTAAACACGGAAACATACCATTATAGAGTCGCATTATGATGAGAAAAGTTATTCCGCTTTGCATGGCAGTAATCAGTTTTTGTTCACTGATATTCGCTCAGGAGAATGTAATTCCGGAACAGTCAAATACAATTTCCGACAGCCTCATGCAGATCATTGAGTCGCGCGTCAAATCAGAGTATGGGATCACGGACAATTCCACCCTGGTTCAGACTGCTGAGGTGATGAAGGTTGAGCTGAATGAGCTGAAAAAGCAGCTTGGACTGGATGTCAAAAACATACAGCTTGATAAGATGAGGCTGCGCCAACTGGGGGTCTCTGTTTATCAGGTTTTGCTGGCGCATGAGACGATCCAATATGGGTTCAATACTACTTCATCCTTGTCACATATCTCAGCTCAGTATTCAGTTCCAATTAAAAAACTCAAATCACTTCTCGCTCTGGATCCCAATGACATAACTTTGAATCAACGATCCATCCAGTCTTTGGAAATCTCTCTTGACAGCGTTAGAGCCGCAATTAATGAATATAATGAGACTCTTCTCAATACCGGCGGGAACATTGTCCTGGTTGGTGTATTAGTAGTCTTTTTATCATTGCTGGTTACCAGTCTGGTTATTATGCAATTGCGTCATCTGAATTTTCTGACTCAGGAAAAACCTGCCAAAGCTGATATTAAAATCACCAAATCAGGCAAGCTGCTATCCGCCAAACCCCATGTATCCAATAATGACATAGCAGCAGTCGTCACAGCTCTACATCTGTTTCAATATCAATTGGAAGAGCGTCGGCGTCTGGCTTTGACCTTTCATCGTGAAAAAGCCAATTTCTGGCGTGCTGATGGACTTTATGCCATGCCCAACCGCAACTTCACAAAAAAGTAATACAGCAGATTGAAGGATAGAATTATGAAAATATACAAACTCACCATCAATGGTCAGAAATTCGAAGCATCCATTTCAGAATTCAGTGTTGACCATGCCAAAATATTGTTGAACGGAACTGAGTACTACGTTGAAATCGAACCCGATAATGCGCCTGCCATTCCCAAACTGGAACGCGCCGAAAAAGCTTTGCCGGTGGCTCCGCAATTCTCCAGTTCCTTCAATGTCAAAAGCGGTGCGGTAAAAGCACCTTTACCCGGCCTGGTTTTTTCCATAGCTGTCAAAGAAGGAGATGAGGTCAAGAAAGGCGATCCGATTTTGATCCTGGAAGCGATGAAAATGCAGAGTGAGATCGCTGCACCGGTTTCCGGTAAAATTACTAAAGTCCATATCAAAGAAAAAGCATTGGTGCAGGAAGGTGAGATCCTGATCACGATCCAGAGCGACGAAGCCGCGGAAGAAGCCAAACAGGAAAAACCTTTCAAGGGCAGACGCGCTTCTGATAAAATTGAAGCCGCCCAGGACAATATCATCCACGCTCCCCTGCCGGGAACTATCATCGATGTCACAGTCAGTATCGGAGAAATTGTTGAAGCCGGGCAGACAGTGTTGATCCTGGAAGCCATGAAAATGGAATCAGAGATACACAGTCCCGTCAGCGGAACCGTGAAGAAGATCAATGTATCGAAAGGAACATCAGTAAAAGAAAACGATGCTTTGATCGAGTTGGAGGTTTAGCGTGCAGGAACTCATCCAGTTTCTTCATACCACTGCTTTTTTCAATATCAATCTCAGTTATGCGCTGATGATTGTTGTAGGTTTGATCTTTATCTGGCTGGGAATTTTCAAAGAATTTGAACCGCTTTTGCTCGTTCCAATTGGATTTGGAATTGTGGTTGGAAATATCCCCGGTGTATATCAACAAGGCCACGGTGTCTACAATCCAGGTTCTGTTCTGAACTATTTATATTTCGGTGTGAATAAAGGCATCTATCCTCCGCTGATCTTTCTTGGTATCGGTGCAATGACTGATTTTTCCACCCTGATCGCTAATCCCAAACTGATACTTTTAGGAGCTGCTGCTCAGTTCGGGATCTTTGCCACTTTTGCCGGTTCGCTTCTGCTCGGATTCAATATTCTTGAAGCTGCCTCGATCGGTATCATCGGCGGAGCTGATGGCCCCACCTCTATCTACCTCTCCTCCAAACTGGCACCTCATCTGGTGGGACCTATCGCCATTGCGGCTTATTCATACATGGCGCTGGTACCTGTTATCCAGCCGCCTATCATGAAACTGCTGACCACCAAAAAAGAAAGAGTCATCCGGATGAAAACTCCGCGCATAGTTTCCAAACGTGAAAAAATAATTTTCCCGATCATCGGTTTGATCGTCACCACATTCATCGCACCTGGCGGCATCACACTTTTAGCAATGCTGTTCCTTGGTAATTTGTTAAAAGAAAGCACAGTGACAGAACGCTTGGCGCAATCTGCAAGAACTGTTTTAGTGGATGTGGTTACGATTCTGATCGGCATCACTGTTGGTGCAAGCACCAGTGCCAATATTTTTCTTACACCAAAATCAATCATGATTTTCGTATTGGGCGCGTTATCATTTTGTGTTGCCACAGCGACAGGAATTTTGTTTGCCAAGTTTATGAATTTGTTTCTAAAAGATAAAATAAATCCTCTGATCGGAAGTGCAGGTGTGAGCGCCGTGCCTGATTCTGCCAGGGTTTCTCAGGTCGTCGGTAAAAAATATGACAAATCAAATTATCTGTTGATGCATGCCATGGCACCCAACGTTGCAGGTGTGATCGGCTCGGCAGTGGCAGCAGGTGTTTTGCTTGGCATTCTTGGCAACTGATTAGTAAAACAATCCAAATTATAACGCTATAAATTATCTCCGCATTCGAGATTTTTCTCGGGTGACGGAGTTTTTTTTTGATAAAATATCAGATATGCTGACATCAAAAAACATACGATTTATAGAGGTTTTACGCCAATCGGTAATTACGTTGCAAATAATAATTTACAGCCACAACCACAATTTTAGTTGACAGAAAAATAGATTGGCATTCCATTGCAGTATAAATATATAAGGATTTTGTTAATGACACATCGATTATTATCTGCAACACACTTTCATAATATCAGACTTACAAAGCAAGAGGGGTAAAGGAGTTAATATGAATGATAAGCCTAAAGTAAAACCAGCTGTTAAACCGAAGCCCAAAGCAAAACCTGCTGCTAAGCCAAAAGCCAAACCAGTTGCCAAGCCCAAAGCAAAACCTGCCGTTAAGCCGAAAGCTAAACCGGTAGCAAAGCCCAAAGCTAAACCAGCTGCCAAGCCAAAAGCTAAGCCGACTGTGAAACCAAAGACTAAGCCGGTCGTAAAGCCGAAAGCTAAACCCGTAGCTAAGCCAAAAGCTAAACCTGCCGCAAAACCAAAGGCGAAACCAGTTGCCAAGCCAAAAGCTAAACCAACTGTAAAACCAAAGGCTAAGCCGGTAGCCAAGCCCAAAGCTAAACCAGTTGCCAAACCCAAGGCGAAACCTGTCGCCAAGCCCAAAGCTAAACCGGCTCCCAAAAAATAGTCATACAACCATCACCCCTTATGCGAAGCCCTCAGATATATGAGGGCTTTTTTTTATTTTCTTTACGAAAAAAAGCCGTGCTCTATTTTGTCGCTGTATTTTGGATAATGCAACAAGAAGGATGTTTCAGATGATAGAAGTTCAGAATTTGACCAAGACATTCCTGCAGAAAGACGGCAGTCAGCTATATGCTGTGGATAATCTATCCTTCACTGCCAATGATGGTGAGATAGTTTGTCTGCTGGGTGTGAACGGAGCCGGTAAGACTACCACGATGAGAATCCTTTCCACGATTTTCAGACCAACTTCCGGAACCGCTCTGATCAATGGCTACAGCATACTCAGGCAACCGCAAAAGGTAAGAGAGAATCTGGGTTTCCTGTCCGGCGACACAGGTCTTTACACAAGATTGTCGGGCAGAGAATTCATCAGTTATTTCGGTGAGTTGTATGGGATGACCAAATCTCAGATCAATAAGCATATTGAAGAAATGGCTGAGCTCTTGGACATGAAATCTTTCCTGGATAAGAAGATCGATTTTCTCTCATCAGGAATGAGGCAGAAGGTTTCGATCGTACGCTCCATCATCCACGATCCGCAGGTCATGATCTTTGATGAACCGACCTCCGGACTCGATATTCTCACTGCACGAAACATCGTTTCATTTATTCGGGAATGCAAGATTAAAGGTAAATGCGTTCTCTTCAGCACCCACATCATGCGCGAAGCGGAAAGGCTGGCAGACAGGATCGTTCTCATCCATCGCGGCAGACTGATGGCAGAAGGCACTTTGGAGGCTCTCAGGCAAGACACTCAACAGACTGATCTGGACGATATCTTTGTCACCTATGTGAATCGTCAGAATATGGAAGCGGAGGTTATGAACAATGAATTTTAAGCGCGCCCTGACAGTTTACCGTAAAGAAATGCTGGAAATGTTCCGCGATAAAAGGACGATTTTTTCCACCATAATCCTGCCCTTTATTTTGTATCCGCTGCTGTTTGTTGGAGTCTCCTCCCTGATGATGCGCCAGACCGCCAAGCTTGAAAAACAGGGCGCAGTGATTGCTTATGCCGACAGTGTGAACAACATTGCTTCCGAAATCATCACCAAACAACTTAAAGAAATAGAAAATTTCGATCTCATCCCATACAGCGATTCCACCCAAAAACTATATTCTGAAAAGAACGTGCACGGCATTGTAAGCGTCAGAGACTCCTTGCAGAAAGGCGGCATACCCGTTTATATAATCACCATCCAAATGGACAAATCCACTGACCGCGGCAAGCTGATCTATGATAAAGTGAGCGGAGCTCTACGTATTGCTGAAAGCGACCTTGTAAAATTCAGGCTGGTGGAACATGGGCTCAGTTCTGAAATCGTCAGCACTATTAAAGTTCAACAGATAGACACCTCCACTGCGCAGAAGAAACTTGGCTCGCTGTTGGGTGCGATCCTGCCCTACCTGTTGATCATGTTATTGATCGCTGGCGCTTCTGTGGTGGCGGGTGATCTGGTTGCCGGTGAGAAAGAACGCAAGACTTTGGAAACCCTGCTAGTTTCGTCAGCCCAACGCAATGAAATCGTGCTGGGAAAATATCTGACCGTGATCACATTTGCTCTGATCAATGTGGCTGTGAATCTGTTCAGCCTTTACTTCTCGATGCGCAGCATAGCAAGTCAGAGCGGTTTGGAAATGGCTGGCGTCAAGTTTCCGACCAACGGTTTTCTGATGCTGTTTCTGGCCTTGATCCCTCTGGCGACATTCTACGCTGCCATTCTGCTTTCGATTTCCACTTTCTCGCGCAACATGAAAGAAGCGCGCACTTATGAACAGCCGATCATGCTTGTTTCGATGCTGCTGGCAATGAGCAGTTTCTTCCCCGCCATCGAACTTAACAACGGTCTGGCGCTGATCCCTGTGATCAATATCTCTCTGCTGTTCAAGGCCGTAATGATGAGTGATTTTCAAATCTCGCATTTGCTTCTGACCATCGGCAGCACTCTGCTGCTTGACATTGCCGCCATTATCATGACCGTCAAGCTGTTCAGTAATGAAGCCGTGCTCTTTCGCTCAGAAACTGATACCAATCTCAAGCAGCTAAAGAAAAACAAAAAGCTTTTCTTCACGCCCTTCTATGGTGTGATCTATTTCGTGTTGGCTCTGCTGGCTCTCTATTATTTAGGTGGGAAATGGCAGCATCATAAAATTGTATCCGGTCTGATTAAAACTCAGGCTTTTATCATCCTTCTGCCTATCCTGGTTATTCTGAGAATCGGTAAATTTAATATTAGGGAAACTTTGAGACTTAATAATACACCTCTTGCCAATTATCTGATTGTACCTTGTTTTGCTATTTCGGGTGCAATTATTGCAGCTCTGATCGGGCAACTGATCAATCTCATTTATCCGTTCCCGAAAGAATATCTGGAACAGATGTCTGAACTGCTAAAGATGCCAAGTCTGAATGGATGGCAGGTTTTTGCGCTGATTGCCTTACTTCCAGGGATATGTGAGGAAGTAATGTTCAGAGGCTTTGTCTATCGCTTTTTTGAGCATAAAAACAAGTGGTATGCCATATGGATCAGTGCTGCTATGTTTGCTTTGTTTCATCTTGATCCCTATAGATTTATTCCTGTTATCTTTCTCGGAGTGCTGCTCGGATGGTTGCTGTACAGAACCAAATCTATCTTTCCCAGTATGCTGTCGCATGCTCTGAATAATGCCACTGCCCTGGCCGTGATGCATCTTTCCAGACTCAACTTTATGAAACCTCTTATCAGTTCAGATGAAAATTTGACTTGGTGGCTGGCGGTTCCTGCTTTGTTACTCTTATCTGTTAGTATTTATTCGTTCAATATTATCAATTATAAACCCGCAGAAACTGAATTATAAAGGAATACAGATATGTGCGGAATAGTTGGATACGTAGGCAAACGCAATGCCCTCCCCATCGTGATCGAAGCTCTGAAACGCCTTGAATACAGGGGTTACGACAGCTCAGGCTGCGGCATCATTCATAATGGTGAACTTCTTGTCATCAAGAAACAGGGAAAAATAATCGAACTGGAACGCTCTATCCCTGATCCTGCCAAATGCACAGGCACCATTGGCATCGCACATACCAGATGGGCGACGCACGGCGAGCCTAATGAAATTAATGCTCATCCGCATTCAGATTGTAAAAATCAGATTGCTGTCGTGCATAACGGCATCATAGAAAACTACAAACCGCTGCGCGATAAACTGATCGAAATGGGTCACAAGTTCTCTAGCCAAACCGATACAGAAGTTGTTGTGCACCAGATCGAGCAGTTCATCTCTGATGGCAATGATTTTGACAACGCTGTCAGAGAAGCCATGAAATTGGTGGTCGGCACCTATGGCCTTGTCGTTATATCATCATTGGAGCCTGATAAACTCATTGCAGTGCGAAAAGGCAGTCCGCTGATTTTGGGAATTGGCGACAACGAGTATTTCATTACATCCGATGTGGGAGCCACATTCATTCATACCAAGAAAGTGATCTACCTTCAGGATAACGAGATCTGCACAGTTTCAGTTGATGGTTTCGAACTCACCACTCTGGACAGGAAAAGCGTTAAACCACAGATCTCAACCGTGGATTGGGACATCACCGCCATCGAAAAAGGTAACTTCAAACATTTTATGCTGAAGGAGATCTTTGAGCAACCCATCACCATAGAAAACGCCTTCCGGGGCAGGATCGATGAGCAGATCAGTTCCAGCCGGCTGGGTGGATTGAATCTTTCAGGCAGCGAACTCAGACGCATAAAAAACATTCATCTTGTCGCCTGCGGAACATCCTACCATTCTGGACTAATTGGTAAATATGTCATCGAGGACCTGGCACGCATACCGGTGCAGGTAGAGTATGCCTCTGAATACCGCTACCGCAATCCCATCATTCCGGAAGAGACTTTGGTCTTTGTCATCAGCCAATCCGGAGAGACGGCAGATACACTTGCAGCACTCAGAGAAGCAAGAGCCAAGGGAGCTTTGGTGATGGGAATTACAAATGTGGTCGGCAGCACGATAGCGCGCGAGTCAGACGGCGGCACATACATTCATGCCGGCAGCGAGATCGGAGTCGCCTCCACCAAAGCTTTCACCTCTCAAGTTACCATCCTGGTCCTGTTGGCAATCTTTCTGGGCAGAATGAGAAATCTCTCCCCTCTGCAGGGTCTCGAATACACGAGAGAACTGGAAGCCATACCTGCCAAAGTAGAAAAGATTTTAACTCATAATGATATTATCCGCAAGATAGCAAAAAGCATAGTCGATACATCAAATGCTCTCTACCTGGGCAGGGGCGTAAACTATCCCGTGGCTCTGGAAGGCGCGCTCAAGCTTAAGGAGATTTCCTACATCCATGCGGAAGGCTATCCCGCTGCAGAGATGAAACACGGACCGATCGCCCTGATCGACGAGAACATGCCTGTCATCGTTATTGCACCCAAAGACCCTCTCTATGAAAAGGTTTATTCCAACCTGCAGGAAGTTCGGGCACGCAAAGCCAGGATCATCACCATCGCCACAGAAGGCGACACACAATTGCAGAACATCTCAGAACACGTGATCTACATCCCTGATACCCTGACCAACCTGCAGCCTTTGCTGACAGTGATACCTTTGCAGCTTCTGGCTTATCATGTCGCCGACCTGAGAGGCCTGGATGTTGATCAGCCTCGCAACCTGGCCAAAAGCGTAACAGTGGAGTAAGGACACTTTATTGCAGTACTACCTTGGCATAGATCCCGGACGCAAAGGCGGTTTTGCCCTGATCGATGAACACAAGAATCTGATCTATCTTGAGCCGATGCCTTTGCTGGATAAGGGCTACAACTATGAACTCATAGCCGGCATGATAGAAAAACTGCCTGAGCGCACCAACATCATACTTGAGCTGAAACCTGGCGTCATGGAACATTCTGCCAGCCCGACCACCAGTTTCGGATTTCATTGCGGCGCTCTTTTTGGCATCTGCCTGAAGCATAAACTGCAAATCATTTCTCCCAAAGTCTGGAAAGCAGAGTTCGACGTCAACCGCAACTACAAAGAATCCCGTCATGATATGAAACTGCGTTCCATTCAAGTGGCAGATAAGCTGTTCAGTATGAAGTTCAAAAGCACTGAAGACGGCCTGGCTGAAGCATTGCTCTTAGCAGAATACGGCAGAAGGCATCAGCTATGACTGCATTTTTTGATATTTCAATGATGGATACTCTGGCTCAGACGCATCTGATCTGTGATGCTTCCTATCCTCTTATCACCAGTACAACTCTGAAAGAAGAAGCCATCCTCTATAATTTGGAGAAAGAATCAACCTCAAAACTGACTTCTGACTTTCAGACCTTAACCGGCAAACAGATTTCAGCCGATTATGACATTAATGACCTTTCCGGCGGGCAGAAAGTTATCCTGATGATCCTGCTGGCTTTGGCATCTCCGGCCCAAAACATTGTTTTTGTAAATCTGCAATCCTCTCTGGATTCTATCAGATATAATGAAATAAACAAGATGATTGTTTCCAACCGAACAACAAAAAATGAGATCCTGATCAGGTGACTAAGATGAAATGGCTGATCCCTGCCTCAACCTATAAAATCTGGACTGACTTCAGCCTGAAGCTTGACCACGACCTGGTTTTGGAAACAGGCAAGTGTTATCATCTGACAGGTCAGAACGGCTCGGGCAAGAGCAGTTTTATCAAACAAGTCCTGATCTCCCATCTGTTGAAACAGCCTGAGTCGCAGTTTATCCTGTATCTTGAGCAGCAGGTGCAGAGCCAGTTTGACGCTGTCAAAGCCAATGCTGCCCTGCAAAAACCTTCTGTGCATATCAACAATATCACGGATATGTTTGATTACCAGTTGCATCAGTTATCTCATCAGATGAAAAAAGAGCCCAAGCCTGTCATTTTCATTCTGGATGAAACGGTCTGTTTAGAGCAAATAGTCAATTGGCTTAATAAGAATTCGACAAACCAAGTTTGCCTGATCTATGTTTCGCATCTTCAGATAGATTTTCCCCATTTCTCTGAAGTTTCGTCAATAGCTGCTAAACCAGTTTCTGCAAGCCTCTCGAGGATCGTGCCATGAATCCTGTATTGAAGCTCATCGCTTTGCTCATCATCCTGGCACTGTTCATCTGGATCGTGTCTTTCCGCCTGATGGAAAGCTTGCCTTGGCAGCTTGCTTTTGTTCTGGTTACGATACTTGCCGGTCTGCTCAGGTTCGGAATTAGAAATTGGTACAAAGAGTTGAAACTGATCCTGCCATTCATTATCACCATGTTCATCGTCTATGTCCTGATCGGGCTGATCACTGTAAAGCTGCCTTACTGGATAATGTATGGCCTGCTCAGAAGCCTCAGTTTCATCAACACCATTTTCTTCATTCAGATCATCCTGTCCTATGTCTCGATCAACGACATCATAACCCTGCCCTTAAGTATCGATGCCAAAAAGCACCTGATCCTGGGCAGAGCTTTGTTTAATCATGCCATTACCCAAATCGGCAATATTGAACTGCATCTGAGGCTCTTGCCTGAATTTCAGAGATCCAGGCTAAGTCTCAAGCAGTGGTTCCGTTTCAAGCTGCAGCAGTCCTTTGCCATTATCTGCATGCTCCTGCGGGAAGCAAAACTCAAGGGCGAACTGATTGACAACCGCATCCAACATTGTTATACTATCAATAGGAACGAAAAATCCTGAGGGAGGAAGAATGAAATGGTATTACCTGGTTGGCATCACCATTGCCGTGATGGTTATCACTTTATTTATCAGAATTCCCCTGCCCAGCAAAGGATACTTTAACTTTGGCGATGTGGCAGTTGTCTTTTCAGGTCTTTTTCTCGGCTTCAAAGGCGGAGCTTTGGCTGGCGGGATCGGTTCTGCCCTGGCAGATATTTTGGGCGGGTTTCCACTCTTTGCTCCGTTGACTTTGATCGCCAAAGGCCTGGAAGGGTTGCTCAGCGGATTGGCAAAGGATAAAACAGGCTTCAGATTCTTTCTCTTTCCGGCTTTGGGAGTATTGGTCATGGTCGCGGTCTATTTTGCGGGAGAGACTCTGATGCCTCAGATCGGCATTGGCGGCGCTTTGGCAGAACTGCCCGCCAATCTGATCCAGGCTGGTGGTGGATATGCCGGCGGAATCATCTTAAGCAGACTTATCAAACTGTAACACCGAATTTTATTGACAGATAAAAACGCAGTTGATTTTTAGTAGCAACAGAGGTGTAACATGATGATTGAATAAACTCCTGACCTGTCGGACCATACCAACAGACAACAATACTGTATCTATAATAAGGAGTTTATATGCACCGCGATGAATTTGACCAGTTTGACGATTTTGAAATAGAATCACAGATCGACGAATGGGAAGAGCTTTCCGAATCCTCTGACAATGCCTTTTTAGCTGCCCTGGGCAGACAGAATGACAAACCTGATGAGATCGAAGCTTCTCTCAATGAACTTGAACGCCTGGCTGACACTGCCGGGATCACTGTGCTCGGCAAATATTTCCAGCGCCGCAACAAACCGGAAAAGGGAACTTTCTTCGGCAAGGGCTGGCTGCAGGAAACATCCCAAACCATGAAGCAGGCAGGCGACGGACTGCTTGTTGTGAACGAAGAGCTCTCCCCCATGCAGGCGCGCAACATCGAACAGGATTATGACATCCACGTCATTGACAGGACAGAGGTGATTCTCAATATCTTCCACAATCATGCCCGCACCCGGGAAGCCAGACTGCAAGTCAGATTGGCAGAGCTCGAATACCAGCTTCCCCGTCTGCGCAAGCTGTGGGGACATTTTGACAAGGAACGCGGCAGTGTCCGCTCCGCCGGAGGTTCCGCCACGCGCGGCATGGGTGAAAAGCAGATCGAGATCGACCGCCGCATCATCAAAAGGGACATTGCGCGCATTAAGCGCAACATAGAGGAAATCGTCCATCAGAAACTGACTCAGCGCAAGCAGCGCGAAAAGGTCAAAAAGATCTGTCTGGTCGGCTATACCAATGCCGGAAAGTCCACTCTTTTCAATGCCCTTACCGATGCCGGCGTTCTGGTTGAAGACAAGCTTTTCGCCACTTTGGATTCCACGACGCGCCAGCTAAAAATGGAATTCGGCGGCAATGTCGTGATCTCTGACACTGTCGGTTTCATTTCCAATCTGCCGCATCATCTGGTTGCCTCGTTTAAGGCCACTCTGATGGAAGTTGAGGACGCTGATCTGCTGCTGCACATGGTCGATTGCTCCGATGAACGGTATGAAGATTACATTGCCCAGGTTGATGAAGTGCTGAAAGAAATCGAAGCACAGGACAATCCTCAGTTGTTGGTCTTCAACAAGATCGATCTGATCGATGCCAATCTGCTCTCACTTCTCAAAAAGAAATACCCCTATGGCGTCTTTATCTCAGCTGCTGAGAAAACCAATCTGGAGCTTCTGCAGAAGAAGATTGATGACACCGTTTTCAAAGCTGTGACTTTGAAACTTTCCATTCCATATTCTGAAGCAAGACTGGTTTCGCACCTGCATGAAACTGCCCAGGTTTTATCTGAACAATATACCGAAGCGGTCATCGACCTGGAAGTCATCATCAACAGCGAAGAAAAATACCTGATCGAGAAATTCATTAAGACCTGATCATACCTTTTATTTTTATTTAATCGTAATGGTTGGACTGCTTTGTCTTCTCTTTTTTATGGATATTTCAACCATACTTGTAAAATAAATCGTTCCCGGGCAGTTCCAGGGCACTTCCCGGGTGAAGCCCGGGAACTCCCAGGGAAGTAAAAAGGTTTGATGCATGATACAGGCACCTGATTTACATTCGGCTTGACAGAAAAGCAGGAAACGGAAAATAGACCTCAAAATCGTGCATCTTTAGCTCAGCTGGTAGAGCAACTGACTCTTAATCAGTGGGTCCGGGGTTCGAGTCCCCGAAGATGTACCATGGAAAAGAAGAGTTGGTCTGAGCGTAAGATCAGATTAGCCAGGTGTATAGACAGCGGTAATTTGCTCTTTGCTCCGCTTATTAAAATGTGCTAAAGTGCTTTGTTTCAGAGCCGGCTTTAGCGCCGGCTTTTTTTGTAATGAATAATAAGGAGAAATAAATGACAGCTTTACATCCGCAGGCTGAGACTGCAAAAAATGACTTTGTGTTCACCTCAGAGTCCGTTTCGGAAGGTCATCCCGACAAGGTTTGCGACCAGATTTCCGATGCTGTTCTGGATGAGTTTTTGAAGGCGGATCCCACTTCCAGGGTCGCCTGTGAAACTCTCGCCACCAAAAACCAGTTGATCATCGCCGGAGAAATAACTTCCAGGCACAAGATAGACATAAAAGAAATCGCTCGCAGGACGATCAGGGAAATCGGCTACACTGAACCCTGCCAGGGTTTTGATGATGACTGCAATATTTTTAACCTTCTACACAAGCAGGAAGGCGCTCTGAAAGCGATCGGAGACAGGGATGAAACCGGTGCTGGAGACCAGGGTCTGATGTTTGGCTATGCCTGTAACCAGACCCATCATCTGATGCCCATTCCCATTGCCCTGGCGCATAAACTTCTGCAGAAACTGGCCGAAGTCAGAAAGAATGGCCAGATCCCACAACTATTGCCAGACGCCAAATCACAGGTCACTTTCCGCTTTATCAACCGTCTGCCTGTTGATCTGCAAACCATCGTGATCTCGACTCATCACAAAAAAATGGATGAAGCTCAGTTTGCGGAACTTAAAGATGCGATCAACCGGTTAGTGGTAGCCCCTTCCATCGATGAGATCGAGATAGAAAGCATTCATCAGTTTGCCGTGAAGAACTGCATTGTGAAGATCAATCCCCTGGGCATGTGGACTGATGGCGGACCTGCCAACGATACGGGCCTGACGGGCAGAAAGATCATCGTTGACACCTACGGCGGCTGGGCTCAGCACGGCGGCGGAGCGTTTTCAGGCAAAGACGCCACCAAGGTTGACCGCAGCGCTGCCTATATGGCGCGCCACATAGCCAAAAGCGTCGTGGCTTCCGGCCTGGCGGAAGAATGTCTGATCCAGTTCAGTTTTGTCATCGGTGAAATCAGACCGGAATCCATCATGGTGGACACGTTTGGAAGCGGAAAACTGCCCGATAAACAGATCGAAAAGCTCATCCAGGACAACTTTGACTTGACAGTAATAGGAATCATCGACTATTTAGATCTGCGTAAGCCCATCTTCAGACAGACAGCCAGCTATGGCCACTTCGGCAGACTGGATCTGGACCTGAGTTGGGAAAAGGTGAAAGAAATCAAGTTCTGATCCTGATACTTTTACAAGCGGACGGTAGATATGATCAACGATTTATTTGAGCGGTTGAAAGAAAGCAATCCCTTCTTTCTGATCGCCGGACCCTGTGTCATTGAAGATGAGAAAACCATGCTGCAGACTGCAGAAACTCTGACCAGACTAACCTCCGAACTCTCCCTGCCTTTTGTATTCAAAGCTTCCTTTCTGAAGGCCAACCGAACTTCCAGTGATTCGTTCCGAGGACCAGGTCTGGAAGAAGGTCTGAAGCTACTGCAGAAGATCAAAGACACTTACAAAGTTCCGCTGCTCACTGATGTGCATGAAACGTCTGATATTGCGGCTGTCAATGAAGTAGTCGATATCATCCAGATCCCTGCATTCCTGAGCAGACAAACTCTGTTGATCCAGGCTGCCGCGCAGACCGGTAAAATTGTTAATCTGAAAAAGGGACAGTTCATGGCTCCTGAAGACATGCGTTCTGCCTCTGCCAAAGTAACTTCAGAAAACAATACACGAATATTATTGACTGAAAGGGGAACCACTTTTGGTTATCATAACCTGGTGGTGGATTTCCGCAGTTTTCAGATCATGCACGGCATAGGTTTTCCGGTTGTTTATGATGTCACTCACAGCCTGCAGAAACCGTCTTTATCAGATAAATCAGGCGGCACACCTGAGTTTGTTCAAATGATGGCTCAGGCTGCTCTGGCAACAGGTTGTGTCGATGGCCTCTTCATCGAAACTCATCCATATCCTGAAAAAGCGCTCAGCGATGCTGCCAGCATGCTGGCTCTGGAGAAATTGCCTGATTTGCTGAAAAGCTGCATCAGAATCAAACAGGCATTACAAGGTTAATATGAATAGAGTAATCAAACCCAATGCGGACTGGCAATCGATCCAGCTTGTCATCTTTGACTGCGACGGTGTGCTGACTGACGGCAAGATCATCTATGGACAGGATAACAGGTTCGGCTGCCTCGAATTCAAAAACTTCAATGCACATGACGGCATGGGCTTTGCCTTGCTGCATAAGGCGGGACTGATATCTGCCGTGATCACGGGCAGGACTTCCAACGCCCTCTCCAGACGCTGCAAAGACCTGCGCATCAAACATGTCTTTCAGAAGATTCAGAACAAACTGGAAAAAGCCGAAAAACTCCTTGCCAAGCTTAACCTTGGCTGGCATCAGGTTGTCTATATGGGTGACGATTGGAATGACATGCCCTGCATGCAGAGAGCCGCTTTCTCAGCCACTCCGGCTGACGCCATGCCTGAGATCCAAAAACTGGCAGATTTGGTCACTGAAAGGCAAGCCGGCGAAGGTGCAGCACGTGAACTGATAGACCTGATCCTCAGAAAAAAAGGCGTCTATGATCAGGTCGTCGATGCTTATCTGCAGGAAATCACACTTTGATCCTGACCGTCTTCATATAATGAGAAAGATAATACTTCTGTTCATACCAATCATACTGCTGGCAGGATGCGGCAAAAGCGTTCTGGATCAGACCACGCCTGCTTTGAACAGAAGCCTGCCGGACGAGACCAGCCGCGATGTTACTCTCTATTCCTATAAAGAGAACAGAATCGACTATATCCTTACTGCCGACAGGATAGAACGCTTCTACAATACTCAAAGACTCAATGCCTGGAAGGTGAAGATCGTTTCCTATGATGACAAAATGAACATTACAAGCACTCTTTCCGCCGATACCACCTATGTCGATGAAGCGCGCAACTTTGTGCAGGCAATGGGTAATGTCGTGCTCGAATCCACCAACGGCACGATCAAATCCCAGCACATCAACTGGGACCGCAACATAAATGAAATCTATACTGACCAGCTTGTGACCCTGATCCGCGAAGGCAAGACCCTGCGCGGATATGACCTCAGAACCAATTCCCAGATCAGTTATGCTGAACTTACCACCGTTTCGGCGGAAGGCAAAGTCAAAGGCGACGAAATTGACTGGTAGAAAGATTTTCCTGTTGATTCTGATCTGTCTCGCATCGTACCTGTCTCTGCCTGCCCAGACTTCTTCAGACGGAGAGGATTTCCGGCTGATCAATGCTGACAAGCTGTTTCTGAACAAGGTCAATAACGAAAACATCCTGGAACTGAATGGCAGAGTGCATTTTTATTATGGTGACACAGAGTTCCGCTGCCAACGGGCTATCATATTTGAAAGGCAGAAAATTGCCCGTCTGTTCGGTAATGTCAGAGTCCGCAATGACACATTGAACACGGATGCAGACAGCATTTCCTACTATCGGATCACGGAATTTATGAACATGGGCGGCAATATCATCATCACGGAACAGAAGACCGGCGGCGTCTTCAACCAGATGGCTGCTGATTTCGGCTCATATGATAAGCTCAATGATGTGGTCAGCGCCCGCGGCAATGTGAGAGCCCTCAGCGTAAAGGACAAAGTTCGTGCCAGTTGCAATCTGGCACATTGGGACCGCAAAAACGGTTATGCCTATTTATTGGAGAATCCGGAACTCTGGTCTGAAGGCCAGGATACTCTATACATCCGCTCAGAAAAGATGGAATTCTTTGATGACGACCGTAAAGTGATCGCCACTTTCGATGTGCTGGCCCAGACAAAGGACTACACAGCCACCAGCGATTTCCTGCTCTATTTCCTCAAGGACGAGAAAGCCCTCTTCCAGGGCGAACCGAAGTTCACTTCCGGTTTTGCTGATGCGACAGCAAAAGAATTCTATCTATTTTTCAAGGAGAAAAAGCTCTATCTGGCTGAACTGAAGGATAGTTGCCTGGTCTGGTTTGCCGAAGAAAAGGACAAGCCCAAGACCAACTGGGTAAAAGCAGACTTCATTTCAATGAATATCACGGATGATAATCTCGATGATTTTGAGGCGGAAAACAGAGTTACATATTTTTATCAGCAGGAGAAGGATGAGAAGAAGGATTTCTTTTCCAACAATGCTTCCGGCAGTTTTCTCTCCGCCACTTTCGATACTGAAGGCAAGCTGGAAACCATGACGATGAAAAAAGGCGTCAAGGGCACTTATCGCTTTGAGAACAATCCCTGATCTATCCTACTTCTTAGCTTCGTAGTAATATAGTTCTTTCTCCTGATTCATCCAACTGTAATGCACCTGTCCCACATAGATGGTGTGGTCTCCGCTCTTGACCTGCGTCACAACTTCGCACTCAAAGGTCACGATGCTCTGTTTCAGCACAGGCAGCTTGTGCAGTTTTCCCGGCAGATATTCAATCTTTCCCTCTGTGAATTTATCCATCTCACGTCCCGAATTGGACCCTGCCAGATTGCACAAGGCGTGCAGTTCCTTGCCCGGAAAGACCAGATTAAAGAAGCGGACGGTTTCCAGGCAGTCTTTGGTGAAGCGGCTGTGTCCGATGGAGATGGCGAACATTGGTGGCTGAATCGAGGTCCGCATATACCACTCAGCCGTCATGATGTTGTAGCCGCCCACAGGTTTCTCAGTCACGATCAGAGTCACTTTAGCAGGTAGATGTATCAGCGGGTAGGCTTTGGAAAAATCTGTCTGTTCGATCATAATCTGTCTCCCGGTCTGTCTTTTTTAGGCTTCAGTAAAATATCATTGACACAAAAGCTATTCTATCGATTGCTTGATTATTGTCAATCAGGACATCTTAAATACGCTGATTATATATTGAATGAAGGAGTTTAAAATGAAAAAGACACTGATCGTGCTGTTGATAGCCCTGACGCTGTTCACCTTATCCTGCGGCAAGAAGTCTTCCTCCAGGACGAGCGTGCAGTTCTGGCACGGCTTGGGTGGACCTTTGGGAGACGCACTTACTGAAATGGTCAGAGAATACAATAAGACCCATCCCGAAGGGCAGGTCGTGCTCAATCAGGTCAGCAGTTACGAAGCTCTGTCCCAGAAACTGATGGCTTCCATCCAGGCAGGTAAGCAGCCTGACATCGCGCAGGTGTTTGAAAGCTGGACTTCCAAGTTCATTGAAGCGGATGTCATAGTCCCGATCGAGGAGCTCATAAAGGCGGATGAGGAATTCTTGGATAAAAATCTGGAGGACTTCTATCCCGTCTTTGTTGCCAGCAACACTTTCAACGGCAGGCTGTGGTCTTTCCCTTTCAATAAAAGCGTCCGCGTCATTTTCTATAATAAGGATGCCTTTGTGCGCGCCAATCTCGATCCCAATCAGCCTCCTGCCGACTGGAACGCTTTCCGCGCCTATTGCAGAACTTTCACGCAGGACCTGGACGGAGACAAGCAGCCTGACAAATATGGCACCAACTACAATCCCAGGCGGCCGGGTCATTGACAGCAACGGCAAAGTCGTCATCAACCAGAAGCCCGGTGTGGAAGCTTTGACCTTCATCACCGACCTGATCAACAAGGATAAATCAGTCTATCTGGTCACCGGATACGCCGGACAGAACGACTTCCTGGCCTCCAAGGTCGCCATGTATGAAGGCAGCAGCGTCAGCATCACGCATATGAAACAGCAGACCATCAACTTTAACATGGGCTATGCCGCTCTCCCCGCCTATAAAACCAATCAGAGCGCCATCAGCGGCAGCAACGTGGTGATCTTCCGCAATGCTGACAAGGAAAAGGAAAAAGCCGCCTGGAACTTCATCAAATGGTTCACCGATACGGAGCAGACAGCCAAGTGGAGCGCTTTGACCAACTATATGCCGATCCGCCAGAGTGCCATGCAGACTCAGACTATGAAAGACCTGCTAACCTCCCACGACCAGTATAAAAACGTCTATGCCCAATTGGACAATGCCATCACCGAACCCCAAATCCCCGAGTGGTTTGAGATGCGCCCCGAACTTGAGAAAGCCATTGAGACCGCTCTGCTCAAGAGAAACACTCCCCAACAGGCCTTGGATGCTTTTGCCAAAAAGCTGTCTGATGCTATCGAGGCCAATAAGAAGAAATAGTCACTAAGTCAATTGAACCCCCTATCATTGACTTAGTAGGTAAAGGAAACGGCAGTATCACTACTGCCGTTCTTTTTTTTTCCATTCCTGTATAGGTGTCATCCTGAGCTGAGCTTGTCCTGAGCATAGCCGAAGGAAAGGATAAGACACCGACCCCGTGTCTGGTCTTCGACTGTGCTC
>Ga0209610_1000207_pt1 | contig 30815 bp, 25 predicted proteins | sample LakKivw275mmetaG_FD_184137 | JGI IMG/M metagenome (GOLD analysis project Ga0209610, IMG submission 184137) | Anoxic lake water microbial communities from Lake Kivu, Rwanda to study Microbial Dark Matter (Phase II) - Lake Kivu water 275m metaG... | ecosystem: Environmental > Aquatic > Freshwater...
ATCCCTGCCTTCACTGAAATTGGGCACGCATTCCATTAACTTCATTGAACTACCTCTTGTTGTATCTGATTTATATTAATTATCTTTGTTGTCGGTGCGGTGGATCTTGACTCTGATGATCTTCTTGTCGGTGGACTGCAGAACCTGCAGTGTGTGCAGTTCGAGATGAATGATCTGTCCCTGGCGCGGGATCGATTCCAGCTGGTCAAGGATAAGGCCTGCCATAGTTTCATAATCACCGGTCGGCAGATCCATTTGATATTCATCGTTGAGAGAGTCGATCTCTGCGTCTGCCGCTACTATCCATGTATTGGGACCAACTTGCTCCACATCCTCTTCCACGTCTTCTTCAGTGTCATATTCATCAGCGATCTCGCCCACGATCTCTTCCAGAATGTCTTCCATCGTGACGATGCCGGCAGTGCCTCCAAACGAGTCAACCACGATTGCCATGCTCTTGTGATGTTTCTGCATATCCTTCAGCAGGATGTCGATATCCGTGTTTTCCGGAACGAAGAACGGCTCGTGAACAAGCTGTCCGGCAGTCATATCGTCCTTTACATACTGGCGGATGATGTCATAAATGATCAGCACGCCGATGATATTATCCAGATTCTGCTTATACACGGGATAGCGGGTGAAACCTTCTGTGCGTGCCAGTTCAAGCACTTCCGAAATGGGTGTGCTTTCTTCAATAGCGATGACATCGGTGCGCGGAACCATCACATTACGCGCTTTCTGCTCATTGAATTCCAGGGCGTCTTTGATCATCTCCCGATGCGGTTCCGATTCTTCATCCGTGCTGCTCTGGCTGATCAGAAAAGCCAGGTCGTCCCGGGTCAGATACATCATGTTGTAATGGCTTTCGATTTTGAGCATTTTCTGCAGTTTGCGGTTGATCCAGGTCACGGTGGAGACGAAGGGCTTCAGGATTATGTAAAAGAATCTCAGCACCGGATAAAGCTTTGGCACAAGCGTATCTGCATAATCACGGAAGATGGCTTTGGGAACGATCTCTCCAAACAGCAGCACGACCAGTGCCACTGCCAGTGAGGTCCAGCGCGGGTCAAAACTGCCTGGATAGGTCCTGTTCACGAGACTTTGTACAATATAGGTGGAAACCGACGCCAGGATCACATTCACGATGTTGTTGCTGATCAGGGTCGTGCCCAGAAACTTGTCCGGCTGTTGGATGAATTTCAGCAGATGCGCGTGCTTTTTATTTGTTTTAGCGCTGTTTTCCAGTCTTAGGCGGTTGATGGAGATCAGTCCTGTCTCGAGACCGGAAAACAAAAACGACAAACACAGAAAAAACAGGACTATTAATAATGCGGGAATCAATTCCATATAAGTTATGAATTTACCTTCTCATTTCGCCATGCGGTTTTGAGAGCTTCGATGAATTCATCTATCTCTCCTGACAAGAATCCGTCCAGATTGTAGGTTGTCAAGTTTATTCGATGATCCGTGACCCTGGACTGCGGGAAATTGTAGGTGCGGATCTTGGCAGAACGGTCTCCTGTGCTGACCTGTGCCTTCCTGTGCTGGGCGATCTCCTGTTCCTGTCTGCTGATCTCGAGGTCGAGCAATCTGGAACGCAGCACCTTCAATGCCTTGGCTTTATTCTTGATCTGGGATTTCTCATCCTGACAGGTGACCACCATGCCGGTAGGGACATGCGTAATGCGGACCGCGGAATCAGTTGTATTGACGCTTTGCCCGCCATGGCCGGAGCTTCTGTAAACATCTATGCGCAGGTCGTTTTCACTGATCTCGATATCGATATCTTCCGCTTCAGGCAGAACAGCCACCGATACTGCAGAGGTATGGATGCGCCCGCCCGCTTCGGTAACGGGAATTCTCTGCACGCGATGCACTCCACTTTCAAAGCGCATGGTGCCATAGACATTCTCGCCGCTAAGCTGAAAGATCACTTCTTTGTAACCGCCTAGACCTGTGTCATTGCTGCTGAGCACGCCCAATTTCCATTTCTTCTTATCAGCGTAGTAGGAATACATCCTGTAGAGGTCAGCCACAAACAGCGCTGCTTCCTCACCGCCGGTGCCGGCGCGGATTTCCACGATGGCGTTTTTTTCGTCATTGGGATCGCTGGGGATGAGCATATCCCTGATCTTGAGTTCTGCCTTTTCCAGTTCAGCTTCCAGATGTGCGATCTCGTCTTTGGTTAAAGCGATCATTTCTGCATCAGTTTCAGTTTCCAGCATGGCATTGGCTTCATCAAGATGCTTTTCCATAGTTTCATAACGATGCCAGGCATCGATGATCTCATTCAGTTCCTTGTAACGCCGTGCCATCTGACGATAGGCCCTGGCGTCCGCCATGTTGGCTGGATCGGCGATCAGCTCTTTTAGTTTGTGAAACTCTTCCTGCAGAGACTGCAGTTTTTCCAGAGGCAGCATTATTTCTCGATCCAGGTGACGTTATGTTCGCTGACATCCATGTCCAGCGCCGCTTTCATGGCGATCAGCGCTGTTTCAACCATCCGGTCGTCCGGCGGTTGGGTCGTGATCCTTTGCAGAGCCATGCCCGGCACCGTCATCAGCTTGACCACGGGATGGTTAAGATTGCGTCCTGAAAAGCGCAGCACTTCATATGAAATTCCTGAGATCAAAGGTATCATCAGAATGTGATAACTCAGCCGCAGCAGGACGGGAACCGCATCTTTGAGTATGAACACGGACACCAGGGTATCCACGATGGAAAAAACCAATATGGAAATCAGCAGCACGAAGAACATGAAGCTGGTGCCGCATCTCGGATGCAGGGTCGTCCAGTTCTGGATCTCACTCACCTGCAGCGGTGTGTCGTGCTCGTAGGCGTTGACGTTCTTGTGTTCGGCTCCGTGGTAACGGAACACCCTGTTGATGTCCTTGAGTTTGCTGATGACCCAGATGTAGATCACGAAAAAGACGATCCTGATCACGCCGGCAAAGAGGTTGAAAAAGAAGTCCTTCTTGCCAAGGTTCATCCAGTCGCTGAGTTTATATGGCAGCAGCCCGAACAGCAGAAAAGCCAATCCGAAAGCCACGGCAAAGGTAAAGTATTCTTCCGCTTTTTCGCGTTGGGCGGATTTGGGTTTGCCTTTTTCCTCTTCGCTCAGGTCCAGTTCAAAGCGGTTGGCAGACCAGGTCAAAGTTTCCAGGCCGATCTTCAGCATTTCGATCAGGGAGACAAAGCCTCTGATGATGGGAAGCCCATAGAATTTGACTTTGGTTGTGATGGTGGAAAACGGTTTTTTCCAGACTTCAACGCTGCCGTCCTTACGCCGCACCGCGGTGGCAAGGTGTTCCGGACCGCGCATCATGACGCCTTCTATGACTGCCTGTCCGCCTACGTATATCTGTTTCTTTTCTTCCATAATTTCCTTTTAAGTTAGAATGTGTCACCCTGAGCATAGTCGAAGGGTGCAATGCCGACATCAGCTTTGATTTATCTATTCCCGCCCGCCACCCATAAGGTGAAGGGCTGCGCCCTTCGACCCCTTTGCAGCAAGTATTCCTGCATCAGGGCAGCGCTGTTTTAAGTATAATCCATATATGCAAAAACGCCATTTCTCCTGGGAAACGGAAAAATGGCGTTAAAGGAAAAGCGCTCTATTTCTTGTCTTTGAGGTTGTATTTTTTGTTGAATTTCTCCACGCGTCCTGCGGTATCCAGGATCTTTTGCTTGCCTGTGTAGAACGGATGGCAAACGTTGCAGATGTCAACATTCAGTTCGGTTTTTGTCGATTTGGTCTCGAATGTATTGCCGCAGGCGCATTTGACCACGACTTTTTCGTACTTAGGATGAATTCCCTGTTTCATTTATCTGTCTCCTTCAAGGGTCTTTTCTATCTTACTTCAGGTCAATCTTTTCCCGCCCGTTTTTTTGTCAACTCATAAATCTTACTTGACAGTTATCTGCCACTGCAAATACTATTAAAATTGAAGCTGAGGTTTTTGTGACAGACTGCAAGCAAGGGCAAAAGCGCTTTGCAGAACTGGTCTGAGGAGGTTAAGATGCAAGCAAAAACTTATCATAAGACTTTTCTTTTTATTCTATCGATCGTTATTTTGCTGTTTGTCTCCGCTTGTGCGGAAAAAGAAAGTGAGAGTCTGACGCCTGACCGCGACGTGGGTGAGACCCTTGCCTCCACTTTGGGCATCCAGCCCGGCGGCGTGTTTGACCAGATCGCCGACCTCAAGGATTTCCTGGTCTATGACACCACCCGGGTGGGGAAAACCTTTGCGGAGAACCATTCTTCCCGCTATGTCACAGTCAATAAAACCTATGACAACTCTCTGGGACTGTGGAACATCTCCATTGAAAAAGTGAGAGGCTCTGCCAGCACCGTGCCCTTTGCCCATATCGTGCGCCGCTATACTCTACAGTACCGCAACACTGAAGGTTATGCCCAGAAGTATTATGTCACCGGCCTTGACACGGCGCGCATCGTGATGTTTAGGCTCCAGCAGGCGTCGGGCGAGTTCAAGACCAGGCGCATCAGGCACATGCTCGATTCCCTCGATTTCAGCTGGTCCATCACCGAAGCGCACAAACCCTATGTCGTGCTCAACGGCAATTACTACAAGGCGGGCAGGGACACCATCAGCGGCTGGAGCAGGGTCCGCACCTCTGACCACGAAGCGGCTCTGACCTTGTCCAACCTGATCATTCCACGCACCACCCAGGCCAATTTCTATCAGGGGATCACGGGTGTGATCACAGGTTCGCTCGATGCTGTCGTGAACTTCATCAGCGGCACTCCCTATGATGAAACCACCATCCACCGCGATGCCCAGATCATGATCGGCAGCGGCAAAGGCGACATCACCCTCGGCACCAAACACTTTCAGGCGGATCTCTACACAGGGGAGCTATTGGACTGAGCCCATAAAATTTTGGTTGACCTGACCGGCAGCCGCAGAAATTTTGAATCAGAGACGGGAGCAGAGAAAATATATATGGATAAGATCATTGTCAACGGCAACACGGTGGATTGGGAAGAAGGCCTGACCATCACCGCCCTGCTTGCCAAAATGAACTATACCTTCCGCATGCTGGTCATCAAAGTCAACGGCGCTCTCGTCAAGAAGGACCAATATGACAAAACCCTGGTTCCGCCTGGGGCGGAGGTCTCGGTCATTCATCTGATCAGCGGCGGCTGAACTGACATAACAACATCACCGCAAGGAGAATTCTATGCTGAAAGTCAACGAGTATTTTGACGGCAAGGTAAAGTCCATCGCCTTTACCAACAAGGACGGAAACGCCACGGTCGGAGTCATGGAACAGGGCGAATATGAATTTAATACTTCCTCCATCGAATATATGACCATCGTCAGCGGAACTTTGTCTGTTTTGCTGCCCGGCGCTGACAACTGGAAACTCTATGGCAAGAACGAGACCTTCACTGTCCCCGCCAACAAGTCCTTCAAGGTGGAAGCGGCAGAGCAGACCGTCTATATCTGCTTCTACATATAACCCCAAGCATTAGCCTCTAAATCCATAGCCTGTTTTAGGGATCGGACAGGAATTTCTCCTGCCGGTCCCTTTCTTTTTTCCCATTTTCAATCCCCATTTCCCTTTTTCCCTGCATAAATAATTCCCGGGTAGTTCCCGGGCAGTTCCCGGGCTTAATCCGACTGGATCCCGACTGGATTACGACTTGGATTTATGTAAGAGGAAGACTTGCAGAAGGTTAGGGGAGGATCGGGAGAATGGGAGAAGGGGGTGCAATGTTGACAATCTAACTGATTGTTAGGCAATATATTATAGTAATATTAGCAGTCAAACACATAGATTGCTAATTTTTTTCTTGCCTTTTTCCCGCTCCTGATTATTATGTAGTCAGAACATCATCAACAAGGAGGAAAAAATGAAACTCGTACCTTACACCAGAAACGCTGAGTTCAAGCCTATGATGAGCATGCTGAATATGTTTGACGATTTCTTCAACCGTTTCTACGAAGAGGAAGGCGACAACGATTTCAAGGCCATGGCGATGGACATCGTGGAAAGAGACAAGGATTTCGAGCTGTTGGCCAATCTTCCCGGCTTCAAGAAAGAAGATGTGAAAATTTCAGTGCATGACAATCAGCTTCTGATCGAAGCCAAATGCGAAAACAAGAAAGAAGAGAAAAAGGGCACCATGTACCGTTGCGAACGCTACAGCGGAAACTACCGTCGCAATCTCTACCTGCCCGATAACGCTGATGTAAACAAGATCCAGGCGAAAATGGAAGACGGAGTCCTCAAGCTCAATATTCCAAAGAAAGAAGCCACTCCTCAAAAAGAAATCGTGATCGAATAAATATCAGAAAACTCATCAAGGCAAACGAACCTGAGCCGGCAACACGCCGGCTCTTTTTTTCACCACAAAGACACAAAGGCACGAAGAATTGTTTAAATTAAAAAATTAAGAATTAAAAATTAAGAATTGAAACCGTGCCGTTGTTCGCAGACAGTATTGGTTCATTGTCATTATCAATCGGATTGTTCACCACAAAGACACAAAGTCACGAAGAGACACAAAGAATAATCTGTATTAAGATCTAAGAATCATGAATATAACATGAAAGCTGTATCGTATCTGCTAATCATAATTTGATGGAATAATTGATTGGTCGCATAATTTATCTATTCTCTACTTTCAATTGGATTCTGCATAGTCCGTCAGGACGGCAGATTGTAACTCGGTACGTCAGTGCCGGGCACAGAGGCAATAAGGCAAATGAGTCCGGCAGGACGGCACAATCACTATCAGTTCCAAAAGATGATAATGCAGTTGACAATCTGATACTGTCCAAAACCATAGCATAACACATGGAGGTTCATTATGGAAATTATGGAAATATTGAACAGCGTGATTGAAAAGCTGAAGAAATTCGGCGGAGTAGAGCTATCATTTGGCAATCCCCAGAATTTAGGTGACCTGACTTTAATACCTGTAGCCAGAGTTGGTTACGGTTTTGGCGGTGGCATGGGAACCGGTCAGAAGCGTAAAAAGAAAGCCAAAGTTCATCATATTGACGACACTTCCGAAGAGATGATTGAAGCAGCGCCTGAAGAAGCTCCCAAAAAAGAAGAAATGGGCATGGGCGGCGGCGGCGGAATGCATACATCCCCCATCGGCATCTTTGTGTTCAAGGGTGAAAAAGTCCGCTTTTATCCTGTCCTGTCTTTCAAAGAAACTGCCATCACGGGCGCCATCCTGATCATCATGCTGTGGAAGCTCTTCAGACATAAATAATAAAGGATAAGATTGAAATGATTTTTACGGATAAAAAACTGGATAAAATAGTCTATAAATTCCTCAGTCCCGCCCTTGACATCACCAAGTGGGAAGACGTTAAAGCCGAGTGGGAAAAGCTGACGCATCGCGCTCCGGAAACGACGGCGGAACTGCTCAACCTGCTGGAGCACGCTTCCGAACTCTCCAAAGCCCTGCAGGATGAATCCTCCCGGCGCTACATCCGCATGACCCAATACGCTGACAAAGAAGAATACGCCCAGGCGTATAACGATTACAACGCCAATGTCTTCGCTCCTTGCGAACCCTACCGCTTCAAGCTTCAGCAGATCTTTTACAACTCTCCCGCCCGCAGTGAGCTTGCACCGGAGCAGTACCGACACCTGGAAAAGATCATCGCCAATGAGATCGAGCTTTTCCGCGAAGAAAACATTCCGCTCAAGGTGCAGGAACAGGAACTCGGCACTCACTACGCAGCCATCGTCAGCAAGATGAGCGCCCTGTTTGAAGGCGAGGAAAGGACTCCAGCGCAGTTGGCGGTGTTTCTCAAGGATCAGGACAGAAGCAAGCGCGAACAGGTCTGGCGCCTGATCAACCGGCTCTTCCAGGAAAAACGGGAAGACCTGGATAAACTATATGACGAGCTCAAGGCAATCAGGATCAAAATCGCCGCCAATGCCGGCTATGACAACTACCGCGACTATATGCACCAGGCGATGGGGCGCTTTTCCTATACTCCCGATGACATTTATAAGTTTCACAATGCGGTGGAAAAAGTGGTGGTGCCTTTCTGCGGCGAACTCAATAAGCACCGTCAGAATGTCCTGAAACTTGATTCTGTCAGGCCTTGGGACACGGCAGTGGACCTGGACGGCAAGAAGCTGCATCCCTTTGACACCATCGAGGAATTCGTCTCCAAGGCGATCAGGATCGAACACAAGGTCAAACTGGAATACGGCATTCAGCTTGAAATGATGCAGAATTCCGGCCTGCTGGACCTGGAGAACCGCAAGGGTAAGGCACCCGGCGGTTACAACAGCAGCATCTATGACCTGGGATCCTCCTTCATCTTCATGAATGCGGTCAAGCTGCACAGCGATGTCACCACCCTGCTGCACGAAGCAGGTCACGCCATGCACAGCGCCGCTTCCAAAGACATCGCTCTCGACTACTACTGCAATCCGCCCAGCGAAGTGGCTGAACTGGCTTCCATGGCGATGGAAATGCTCACCATGGACTATTGGGACGAGTATTACACAGACGAGGCAGACCTTAAAAAAGCCAAACGCGACCAACTGGAAGGCACATTGACTTTCCTGCCCTGGTGCATGACAGTGGACGCTTTCCAGCACTGGGTTTACCTGAATCCGGAGCACACGGCGGAAGAGCGCAGCAATGAGTTTGACAGGATCTATCAGCGCTTTGACGCAGGCGTGGACTGGACGGGACTGGAAGACCTGCGCAAGCTTCGCTGGCTGCGTCAGCTCCATATCTTTGAAGTGCCCTTCTATTACATCGAATACGGCATGGCGCAGCTGGGCGCTCTCGCCATTTATAAAAACTACCGGGAAAATAAGTCCAGAGCCCTAAAGCAGTATCAGGACTTCCTGAACCTGGGCTACTCCAAACCGGTGCGCGAGATCTACCAGACAGCGGGCATCAGCTTTGATTTCTCAGAAAGCTATCTGCAGGAACTGGTTGACTTTGTCAAAGCCGAACTGGATAAACTTGGTTAACCACGAAACACACGGAAAACACGAAAAAGGATCACGAAACACACGAAAATTACTAAAGACACGAATGTAAAAAACTTAAGCATAAAAAAGCCGAATCGCGATACAAGGTGACAACACCTTTGTGCACAAAATAACCTCGCAGAGGTGAAAGATCATAGCCTGGGGTGTGAACCCCAGGTATGAATGCTAAGCTTTATTAACCCCCTTCAGGGGTGACACAACAGCGAGTTAAAAGGGAAAGATGAGATTTAGATTTCTGACATTGCTCAAAAAAAACCTCGTGTACTTTGTGCCTTTGTGTCTTTGTGGTGAAAAAAGATGCTAAGTATTATCAGTAAAAGCCGGGACGCCCGTTTCAACATTGCCACCGAGGAGTATTTGCTCAGGCACAAGAGGGCGAACTGCTTCTACCTCTATGTCAACGCCCCTTCAATCATCGTCGGCAAGCACCAGAATACGCTTTCCGAGATCAACTATGACTATGTCAAGGAGCACGGCATCACGGTGGTCAGGCGCATGACGGGAGGCGGTTCCGTCTTTCACGATGAGGGCAATCTCAACTTCTGCTTCATCATGAATCAGGAGAACGAGAAGACCGACAACTTCGAAACCTACACCCGTCCCGTTCTGCAGGTTTTGCAGGAACTGGGCCTGGATGCACATCTGAAGGGACGCAACGACCTCGTGATCGGGGAGCGCAAGTTCTCCGGTAACGCCAAACTGGTCTGGCAGGACAAGGTTCTGCAGCACGGCACCATCCTGTTCGATTCGCACATGGAACGGCTTGCTAATGCCCTCAAAGCCAATCCGCTAAAGTTTCAGGACAAAGCCGTGAAGTCAGTCTCCTCGCGGGTTACCAATATCACTGAACATCTCAAGTCTCCAATGCGCATGGATGAATTCATCCGGCGTGTCCGCAAGCATGTACATTCACTCTACCCGCAGGCTCGGGATTATGAGTTCACTTCTGAAGAAATTGCCTTTATCGATAACTTGGTCAAAACCAAATACGGCACCTGGGACTGGAACTATGGCACCTCGCCGCGCTACAACTTCAGCAAAGCCATCCGTACCGCCTGCGGCACTATCGAGTTTTTCCTGCAGGTCGAAAAGGGCAGAATCGCTGCCGTCAGGATCTTTGGCGATTTCTTTCCCATGCATGATCCGGAGGAACTGGAACGCGAGCTGGCAGGATTGCCGCATAGGGAAGACATCATCCACGAAAAGCTCAAAGGCCTGGATCTCAAACGCTGGTTCAGCAATGTGCAGGTCGAAGAACTGATGACAGGGTTGTTCTGACAAGATGATCCATATATGATTTTAAACTAAACTAATTTTCAGGGAGAAACTCAAATGGGACTGCTTTCTTTTATTTTATCGCTGGTGGCTTTACTGCTGACAGTAATTGCTTTCATTCCGCTTCTGGGCTGGCTGAACTGGGTCTTTATTCCAATTGCTTTGCTGGCCCTGGTGGGCAACATCATCTTCTATTTCGTTGACCTGGGGATGAGGAAACTGGCTCTGGCAGGGATTTTCATCTGCCTGGCGGCAATCATCATCGGATTGATCAGATTGAACTTGGGCGGCGGGATTATCTGATCAGAATACACATATAGGCGACATGATTAACATTTAATTTGTGTAATACAGAAGGATAAGCATTTAATGGATGAGTTATTGAGCAAACTGGGTCGGGAACTGGTGAATTCACCCTTTCTATCAGTGATGATCCTGGATGATGACAACAACATCGTCTGGCACAATCAGCGTTTTGCGCAGGATTTTGAACAGGGTGACGACCTGGTGGGCAAAAAGTGTTACGAGGTGACAGGCAACCCCACGGTGCATCCGAACTGCCCTTTGGAGCTTTCCCTGAAGGAAAACAAAAGGGTCAAAGGCTATCTTGCATTCGACGAAGTGAATTTCTTCTATCTGACCGTTCCGCTGGATGATAAACACTCTGCCAAGATCCATGTCTTTCTGCCCAAGCAGCCGGACAACAAAAAAGAAGTAAAACCCTAATCTGTAGGGCGTTTACTGATATCAGCCAAGCCGGAGTTTGGCGAAAACCGAGATCAGCATGGCCGCCAAAAGCAAGCAAGCGCCAAGCAGGATGGTTGAAGTAAGCGGCTCTTTCAACAGCAGCCAGCCGCCAATGAGGGCAAAGACGCCTTCCAGGCAAAGGATGATGGCGGCAGGGGCAGGATCAACCCTCTTCTGGGCGTGGGTCTGCAGGGTATAGGCAATTCCCACCGAACACAATCCGCCATACAAAATAGGCAGCATTGCTGACCTTACAGAAGTGCAGAAAGTCCCGTCCAGCAAGAACTGCGGAGTCTTCAGCAGATTGTAAACAAGGCCGGAACCAAGGCTTGCCAGAGCTACAAACGAGAACTGATAGAAGGCAATGCTGAAGGTGTCATACTTCCTGGTGTATTTATCGATCAACTGCACGTGCAGCGCCCAGAACACGGCGCTGATCAGGACGGTCAGGTTGCCCAAAGAAGCGGTGACAGGCTGTCTGACATTGATAAAGTAGAGTCCTGCCACGGCAAGCAGAACCGAGATAAGGATCAATCCTGACAACTTCTGCTTTCTCAGGAGCCCGAGCAGGGGAACAAAGACCACATACAGCCCTGTGATGAATCCGGCGCTGCCGGCAGTGGTATAGACAATGCCGATCTGCTGCAGAGTGGCGGCGATGAACAGAACGCTTCCCAGCAGCCAGGGGAAAGGCATCCGGCTGGTTCTGCCCTTTCTCGTAACGGCAAAGATTCCCACTACAAAAGCGCCCAGGGTGAAACGGATACCGTTAAACAGCAAAGGATCCAGATAGAGCATGCCCTGCCTTTGCGCCACAAAAGCCAGTCCCCAGATCGCTGCGGTCAGCAGCAGAAGCCCTTCGGAAGCCAGATTTTTCATATTCCTTTCCACTGTTTTGGTTGTCTTATGATTATTCCCTTTGACATTATCTTCATTGCCAGTAAAGATGAGACAAGCTGTATGTCAAGCAGCAAAAAGCGATTGAAGGCGAGGCAATGGGAACAGCAAGAACTGAGAATGAAAACACTGCGAGCAAAGAATACAAAGTGGTGATCCTGCCCAAAGGGCCTTATCTGATCAAGGGCGGGATTCCCGTAAACAGGGTGCGCGTGACCTTTGACGAAACTGACACTCCTTTGGATTATGAAGTGGTGGAAGAATATCCAGTTAAAGAGGTCCAATCCCTCTGCCGGTGCGGGAATTCAGCCAAAAGGCCTTTCTGCGACGGCACGCATGATAAGATCTACTTTGCCGGCAGGGAAGAAGCTGACCGCAGACCCTTTCACAAAAAAGCCCGCAAGCTGATCGGGCGCAATCTCATTTTGCTGGACCAGAGAGATCTCTGCATGGGCATCGGATTCTGTCACAGGGCAGGCAGCACCTGGCTTCTGGCACGTTTATCCGATAATCCTCGCAAACGGGAACTCGCGATCCTAACCTCGCAGCTTTGCCCTTCAGGACGCCTGGTGGCTTGTGACAAAGACACGGAAGAGCCGATCGAACAGGACTGGCAGCCATCGATCAGCATCATCGAAGATCCGCGCGTCAACACCAATTGCCCCATCTGGCTGAAAGGCGGCATCCCCGTCCAGTCGCAGGACGGCAGCTTCTATGAGGTCAGGTTCCGGGTCACTTTGTGCAGTTGCGGCAAATCCCGCATCAAGCCTTTCTGCGACGGGCGGCACTACTATGTGTAAAGACAAATTATAAATTATGAATTATGAATATCATCTCCTTTCTCTCTGTGTCTCTGTGTGTGAGAATGAACAACGAGTAATGAATAATGAAACAGTCAGGGTGTGCCCGTCAAACTATGTTTGTCACAACAATTTTATTGACAAAAAAGGCGGATTTCAGGTTTTTGAATCTTCTTGTGGGTGATTAGCTCAGCTTGGTTAGAGCGCTACGTTGACATCGTAGAGGTCACTGGTTCGAGTCCAGTATCTCCCACCATTTTTTTAGTTACGAGTTACGTGTTATGAGTGACGGGATTTTCATAACTGATAACCCATCACTGTTAGGGTGATTAGCTCAGTTGGTTAGAGCACTACGTTCACATCGTAGGGGTCACTGGTTCGAGTCCAGTATCACCCACCACTTTTGCCTGCTGCGCAGGAATTACGAATTATAAATAACGAAATTCGAATTATCACTGACGCTCTCCGGAAGCTTTTTACATCCATAAATCATTATTGCTTCATAATTGAGACTTGCTGTCCACCGGGCAGCCTCCTGCCGAGCACCTATGCCCTGGCACAGGAGGTCAGCAGGCGAAACCAATGTGATCACCAATCAACAAAAGAGGTTTGTAGTTCTGCCTTCAGGCAGTTTTGCCAGCATGTACAGAGATGTAATAATTTGAATAAAACCGCATAAATGCGGACTACGAACTTACATTGAGCAATAATGACAACAAGCGTGTCAGTCTGAGCTTAGTCGAAGACTGGACACGCGGACAGGTTTGCGGTGTCTTATCCTTCGACTATGCTCAGGATGACACCTTAGCAGGAATGATAAATCAGTAGGTACAGGCGTCCCCGCCTGTACTAAAGACATGCGGGGACGCATGACTCTACAAAGGGCAGGAATGACGGTTTATTTATTCAGTCCCAGGCGCTGCTGCTGGTATTTGTTCTGCTGGATTTTTTGCCACCAGTCGCGGTTGTCAAGATACCATTGGATGGTCTTGCGGATGCCTGTGGCAAAGGTTTCGCGCGGGGTCCAGCCCAGTTCGTTCTGGATCTTGGAGGCGTCGATGGCGTAACGGAGGTCGTGTCCGGGGCGGTCTGTGACGAAGGTGATGAGGTGAAAATAGGGTTTTCCATCAGGGGCGGGTGAAAGTTCATCCAGGATCTCACAAATGAGATGGACGATGTCGATGTTGCGGATCTCGTTGTGTCCGCCGATGTTGTAGGTTTCGCCGGGAATCCCTTTTTCAATCACCAGTCTGATGGCTTCGCAGTGGTCTTTGACATAAAGCCAGTCGCGGACATTCAATCCTTTTCCGTAAACCGGTAAAGGTTTGCCTGCCATGCAGTTCAGGATGATGAGAGGTATAAGCTTTTCGGGAAACTGGTAGGGACCGTAGTTATTGGAGCAATTGGTGATCAGGGTAGGCAATCCGAAGGTGCGTTTCCAGGCCCGGACCAGGTGATCGGAACCGGCTTTGGAAGCGGAATAAGGCGAACTGGGATCATAGGGCGTGGTTTCCTCAAACAAGCCTTCTTTACCCAAAGAGCCATAGACCTCGTCGGTGGAGACGTGATGGAAGCGGAAGTTCTGCTTGTCTGCATCCGGCAGTTCCTTGTAGAACTGATAAGCTGAATGCAGCAGGACTCCGGTGCCCAAAACATTGGTCTGAATGAATTCCATCGGGTTGTCGATGGAGCGGTCCACATGGGATTCGGCAGCGAAGTTGACCACGGTATCGGGTCTGAATTTGGCAAAGATGGCTTTGATCTTTTCCCGGTCGCAGATATCGACCTGCTCAAAGAAAAACCTGCTCCCGCCGTGTTTTTGTTCAAGGCCGGTGAAGTTATCAGGGTTGCCGGCGTAGGTGAGTTTATCTATATTGACTACAATTCCGTCAAAGGAAGGGTCTTCAAACAGGGCATGTATGAAATTGGCGCCGATAAATCCGGCGCCACCTGTCACTATGACATTTTTCATAGCTTTATAAAATGATCCTTTAGTATTTTTTACTGCAGATTCAGTCTGCGGATGAGGTCGTCGAATTCCTGCTGGTCGTTGTATTCGATAATGATTTTGCCTTTGTTTTCCTTGTCCTGGATGATGGTCTTGCAGCCGAGGGATTCAGTCAATTGCTCTTCCACAGACACGATGTAAGGGTCTTTCGGTACGGCTGGCTGCTTTTCTTTGCGGGGAGCTCTTTCAGGTTTTTCAGGACGGTATTCTTTGGCTTTCTCTTCCGTTTGGCGGACTGACAAGGTATTGTTGACAATGTGTTTGGCAAACTCCATCTGCAGTTCATCATCGATGGAAAGAATGGCTCTGGCGTGACCGGGAGTGAGGGAACCAGAGAGCAGCATATCCTGGATGGGATCGCTGAGCTTGAGCAGGCGCAGGGAATTGGTGATGGTGGAGCGGTCCTTGCCCATGATCTCGGAGATCTGCTCGTGGTTCATGTCAAATTCTTCGATCAGTTGCTGATAGGCGTTGGCTTCTTCGATCGGGTTGAGGTTTTCCCGCTGGATGTTTTCCACGATGGAAAGCTGGAGCTGTTCTCTCTGGGAAACGCTTCTGACGATGACAGGAACTTCGGAAAGCCCTGCCAGTTTAGCCGCTTCCAGTCTGCGTTCACCTGCTACCAGTTCATATTCGCTGGCGTCGGTTTTGGTGACGATGATGGGTTGGATGATGCCGTTCTCGCGGATGGAATCAGCCAGTTCCTGAAGCTTTTCTTCGTCAAACATCTTGCGCGGCTGATAGCGGTTTGGCATGATCCTGATAATGGGCAGTGTGGTAATTCCAGTGTTGGGATTTTCCTGTTCATCGATATCGTGAATCAGGGCATCCAGGCCTCGTCCTAATTTTTCTTCCATGTTGTCATCCTTGTGTATAGCGTTCTAATACTTCGTGGGCTAATGCCAGATAATTAAAGGCGCCCGGTGATTTGATATCATACAGAAATATGGGTTTGCCAAAGCTTGGCGCTTCGGTAAGTTTGATGTTGCGGCTGATGATGGTGCGGAAGACCTTTTCCTTGAAGAAGCGGGTCACTTCCTTTGCCACCTGGATCGAGAGATTGAGCCGTTTGTCAAACATGGTGAGCAGCACGCCCAGAATGTTCAGGCCGGGATTCAGGCTTTTCTGGATCAGGCGGATCGTGGTCAAAAGCTGACTCACCCCTTCCAAAGCGTAATACTCGCACTGGATGGGGATCAGGACATCCGAACAGGCGGTGAGGGCGTTCACGGTGAGCAGTCCCAGCGAGGGCGGACAGTCGATGATGATGTAGTCATACTTGTCTTTGAGGGGTTCGATCGCTTCCTTGAGCTTGTATTCGCGGGCGAACTGCTGCACCAGCTCGATCTCGGCGCCGGTCAGGTGAATGTTGCCGGGAATGCAATCCAGGTTTTCCGTTTCCGTCTGGTAGATCGCATCCTCCGCCGCCACTCTCTGAATGATCACATCATAGATCTGATGCTGCAGGTCGTCTTTGTTCAGGCCGACTCCGCTGGTCGCGTTACCCTGGGGATCACAATCGATCAGCAGGGTCCTCTTCTCCAAAACAGCCAGACCGGCAGCCAGATTAACGGCCGTCGTGGTCTTGCCGACTCCCCCCTTCTGATTAACTACGGTAATAATTTTTCCCATCTTCTATTCAACTTCCTTCGTTTTCCTATCTATGCTTAAGGCTCTGTTTGGGAGCCGTTACGATCCTGCGTTGTCCCAGTTCCGGCAGGCTGACGTCGTGAACTTCAATATTGTCAAGCACTGACACATCATCCAGGCTCTGCGCTTTGTAAAAAACCGCCTTGCCGCCAGGTTTGAGCAGCTTGTGCAGGGGTTCGATGAATCCGCTTTCCAGTTTCACCGAACGGCACAGGATCAGGTCATACCTTTCAGTTCGTGCGCTTGTGGCAAAATCTTCCAATCTGTTCCAGACTGCCCGGCAATTCTGCAATTTCAGTTCAGAGATCATCTGCTCCAGACACCGGATCTTTTTACTGACCGAATCCAGCAGAGTCAGCTTCAGATCAGGGAAGGCAAGCTTCAGAGGAATCCCCGGCAAACCACCGCCTGAACCGAAATCCAGTATTTTTTCACCACTTAAATCCATACAATTAACAATCAGCAGACTGTCAAGGAAATGGTAAAGCCAGTAATTATCCTTCGGCATCTGGCGTGACACCAGGTTCACCCGTTGGTTGATGTCATAGAGCAGATCCAGGTAGTTTTCAAAGCCGGAGAGCAGATGTTCAACCCGAGCCGGAAAATGCTGCTCCAGAAACTGTCTGAACCTGTCTTTGTGGGTCACACTACTTTTTTGTTTCCTGTTTAACAGGCAACTGTCGCACCATGGCCTTGATCAGAAAAGAGCTGTCGGATGCCATTTTTCTGAGTTCCGTCAGGGATGCATCAGAGTTTAATGCTTTCAGACTGCGGGCTGCCAGATACCTGTACTTTTCGGTCTGATGAGCGGTCCAGGGCAGGATCAGTTCCAGCGATCTCTGGCTTTTGATACCGCCCAGAGCGGACAGCACAGTCGGGATGTATTTGTTCTGGTTTAGAAACACAGCCAGAGAATCCACCGCCAGACTGTCTCCCTGCTCAGCGATCAGGGCTATGGAATTCTTGACCTTGAGCGAATCCGCATCATGCAGGACTGTATAAAGAGAAGTGCGCATCAGTTCAGACTTCGTGGCGAGTTCGGACAGGGTTCTGTATTCCAGACCTGATTTGGTGCCCATTTTCATATTTATTGCATAAGGAACAGCTTCCGTTTCACGATTAAGTAAATATTCACGCGCCAGTTTGACTCTCTTTGCTGCAGAACCAACCTCCCATTCGGAAGCTACGGCAAACAGCGTTTCGATGGAGGCCAGGCTGTCCACGTCGGCAGTTTCCTGTTCTGCCAATTTTTCCAGTTTGGATATCTCGGGTATGTTCAGTTCAATATCCCTGCCGATGCCGTAAGTGCCATTCTGCCAGGTTTTGTTATTGGCCTGCAGGGTGTCGGGATAGGAATCTTTTCCACCCGCGTCCAGAAAGAGCCCCAAGCCTCCGGATTCCCGGGCTGCAGCGGCAAAACCGTAATTGGATGGATTGCGGTGCTCGTATTTATCATCACCTTCTGAATCAATAAAAATTCCGACTGAATTAGCCAGAGCCAGACCATTTCCACCTTCCACGGAGTAGTGGTCATTGCCTTTTTTATCGACAAAAACACCCACCGACCAGTCGTGCCCGTTGCCCTGACCGGGACCGTGCTTTGAATAATAATGGTCTTCGCCTTCCATATCGACCAAAGCGCCATTGGCAAGATGGATTCCGCTGCCCTGAGGATAATAGACTGCATCGTAATAATCGTTCCCTTTTTCATCAAACAGAGCGCCAATCGCATACCAGTAAGCAACGCCCTGCGCATAGACTCCGCCGCTGTAACGGTCATTGCCTTCGCCATCGTAGAGGATGCCGATGCCGCCTGCAATGTCAGGTCTGAAACCAAAGCCGAAGCCCTGCGCCATGCTCCGATAGTCAAAAGGCGCCAGGGGTGCATGCAGATATTTTCCTCCGCAGTAATAAACATCGTTGCCTTTGCCGTCAATTAAAAGTCCGAGTCCTTTGGGACCGCCCATGCCCTGGGCAAACTCCGTGGCAGTATAGGTATCGTTACCTGCATTATCATTCAGATAAGAGATACCAAACATTGCTGCTGCCTGTGAAAACAGTCCTGATGAATAGATGTCGTCACCCTGTTCATCTCTGAAATACTGAAATCCCAGGAGGGCCGACTGAGCAAAATCACCGTATTGATATACATCATTGCCTGCATAATCATGTAACCAACCTATTCCGTTATTAACAGACATGCCTTTAGCAATACCTGAATTTCGGTAAACATCATCACCCTTTAAATCGATCACAATGTAATAGGGGTGATTTCTGTCCGTAAATAAAGAGCAGTCGTAAGTATCATTACCGCCGGGTTCCAGGATGAAACAAACAGGATACTTCTGCATATCAGCATTGTCAAAGTAGTGATCATTACCCGGACTGCCAATAATCATTACCCCATATCTGGATTTGTAATAGATAGGCTTTTTATTGGAGAATTTCATATATCTGATTTCATTTTCCAAGGCCCGGCAGCAGCTCTCCCAAGTTTTCCAGGCAGCATTCAGTTCATTCCAGTCAATCTTTTCCAGCAAGGCGATGGCTCTTTGTGTGGCAGGTGCTTCCTTGACATTGGGAAAACGGTCTGCAAAAAAGGGTTTGTATGCCAGAGAATCCTCACTTTCCTGCCAGGCTTGATACATCCAGAAACTCAGGCTGTCCTGTTCTTCTTTAGATAAGCTTTTGTCTAATATCTTGCCGGGCTCAAAATCAAACAGTTGGGTCTCCAGAATCTTGAATAAATCCCTGGGTTTTTTAACTGTTGACAGGCTGAGACTGAAACGCGTGGAAAACCAGTCAATTTCATTTACCCGGGGAAATCTGACATCCAGGTAGCGGGCAAAATCCGGCAGTAAAAATGGATAGACTTTTCCCTGCCTTCTGGCAGAATCTGCCACCGCGTCTTGATAAGTGCTGCAAGTCTGTTTCAATTTATCCAGTAATTCAATAAATTTCCACGGATTATTCAGCGCTTCCACCTGGCAGGAGAGCTTGAACTTGGTGGTGGGGTCCCAATCCTTCAGGAAATTCACGTCGGTAGAGTCGAAACCTGCCGTATTCAGCATTTCCACCAGTTGGTGTTGTTCAGCGGGAGAGATGATCTGAGCCGGGAGCAGTAGTGTGATCAAAGCGAAAGCAAGGCAGAGCAGGGCGATTGGCATGTGTTCAGCAAATCTCATGAGTTCTCACTTCTTTATCCGTTTATTTCATTATCTTGTTTTGCGGCAGGTCATGCTCTTTACCATACAGCTTGCAAAGTTATAGCAGGACGACTTCCCGCTCCGCTCCTCCGGGTGGGCACAAGAGGCAGGCAGGTGGTCAGCAAGAGCAAACCCTGTGTGACTAATGCAGCGAGGGCGATGTTTCTGTCAATTAAACTGTTGTTTTGTCAGTGAGTGTGGTCTCAATGCCAAAATCCAGTCAACAAAAAAAGTGGTAAAACTGAAAGCAAGCAACTAAGTTAGCGCGGCCAATGTTTTCCTTGACAAGCGATAACCTCAACAAAAATAGGTAAACTGAGGAATAGGAGTGAATTTCATTATCTGAAGGGCAGCTTCCGCCTGTTAGTAAAGACTATGTCCAGCAAGGGCAGATAGGTTAGATAAATACAGAATAAATACAGGAATAAAGGAGAAATTATGAGCAAAAGTATTACGCAATTGCTGTTAATCCTGGTTTTACTGGTGTCAGCGTCACTGAGCTGGGCTGTGATCACCGATTACAGTTTCACACAGAATCTTGGCACTTACACCGAGATCACGGGCGGGACAGTGCACGGCACTTCCGCCAATGACAATGAGGTATTCAACGACATCACCATCGGTTTTGATTTCAACTTCAACGGAACAGTCTATACCAATCTGAGCATCGCAACCAACGGATTCATCGCTATGGGTCCGACTGTTGTTTCCTCAAACACTGCCATCAGCACCGGCACTTCCAATAACGTGATTGCTGTGCTGAACAGGGATATCCGTTCCCGCGACAATGGCGAGCTTTCCAGCCTGCTGTCCGGCACGGCACCCAACCGCGTGTTCACCATCCAGTGGAAAAGCTATCGCCGTTATCCCACAGCAGCAGCTAATGACACCTTAAATTTTCAGATCCAAATGCATGAAACCACTAATGTAATTTCTTATCATTACGGACATTTCTTTGCTGCCAACGTAACCACTGCAGCCACAGTTCAGGTGGGCCTGAGAGGTGCGGACAACACTGAATACATCAACCGCACCACCACCACAGACTGGACTGCCACCACTCCCGGCACAGCCAATAACTCCACCTGCAGAATGAATGATATAATCGTTCCGCCCAACGGACTCGCATTCATCTGGACACCACCTCAGATCGGAAATCCGCCCAATCCGGCTCAGATCGTATCGCCGGCTAATGGCGCGACCAACGTGTCCATTGCCGCCAATCTGGTCTGGCTATCAGGCGGCGGCGCTCCCACCGGCTACAGGGTCTATTTCGGAACGGATAATCCGCCCACCAATATTGCCAACGGCACCCTACAGATAGCAACCAACTACAATCCTGTTAACGACTTTGCCTACAGCACGGTTTATTACTGGAAAATAGTTCCCACCAACGATTTTGGCGATGCTGTGGATTGTCCGGTCTGGTCGTTCACTTCAATGGCAGACCCGACCGTTACGGTTTATCCCTACACGCAGAACTGGGACACCGCCACGCCTCCGACAGTGCCGCCATCCTGGACCATCATCAATGCCAATGCCGATAACTTCACCTGGGTGACGGTTGCTTCCGGTGCCAATTCCGCTCCCAATGCCCTGCGCTGCAGCTACAATTCATCGACTGCCGTGGCCATGGACGACTGGGCAATTTCACCTCCCCTGCAAATGACGGAAGGGACTTTTTACCGGCTTCAGTTCTATTACAAAGCCCAAAGCGCCACCTTGCCGGAAAAACTGGAAGTCAAATACGGCACCGCCAATACAGTGGCTGCCATGACCACCCAGGTCTTCGTCAATAACAACATCACCAATACAGCTTATGTGATGGGCGAAGCGTATATCAATCCAACCACCACCGGCATTTATTACGTGGGATTCCACGGCTTCAGTGCTGCCAATATGTATTACCTGTTCATCGATGACATCACGATTAACGAACTGGTGCCGGTCTTCGATCCGCCCACCAACCTGACGGGAGTTTTCGGTGCGACAAACGTGATGCTGCTCTGGCAGGCACCCACCGGAGCAACCCCGGTCGGCTACAATGTCTACAGAAACGATGTCCAGATCAATACAACCCCGATCACCGGCCTGTCCTATACAGACGATTCTGCTGCCGCAGGACTGCGGACCTATTACGTTACAGCGCTCTATACCAATCCAACAGGTGAATCAGTACCTTCCAACACAGTATCGGGCGAACTGCTCAGACCTGTAACCAATCTGCAGTATACCGTGGCACAGAACAACGTGTCCCTGACCTGGACTCCGCCCGGAGGACCTATCCTGCAGGATTGGATCCACTATGATGATGGTACCAACTATGCCGGAATCGGCACCAATGCAGCCGCCAACTTTGACGTGGCAGCCCGCTTTACCCAGACAGAACTGTCCGGCATCACAGACAGATATCTGACCAAGGTGCGTTTCTATCCCAATGAAGCAAATTGCGTTTACACGATTAAAGTCTGGACGGGTGGAACCTCACCCACCAATCCCGGCACTCTGGCTGTCACCGTTCCTGTGGCAACACCTACAATAACTGCCTGGAACGAGGTCATGCTGCCCACACCGATCCAGATCCCCTCCACGGGAGAACTTTGGGTTGGTTACAACGTCAATACCCAGGCCGGCTATCCCGCAGGCTGCGATGACGGGCCATCCATTCCCTACAAAGGCAATGTGATCTATTACGATAATGCCTGGACAATTCTGACACAGTTAGGTGCTACTCTTGATTACAACTGGAACATACAGGCCTTTGTGGTGAACTATGTCGGCAAGGAATCCCCTCTGGTGCACATTCCTGAAACGATCCTTCCCGAGCTGACCAACACAACCTCCGGACAGCAATTCAGCGCGCTCGTGAATCCCAATTATGTTCCGGAAAATTCATCCAGAAACGACCGTCCCCTGACCGGCTACAAAGTCTATCGCGACGGCGAAGTTATTGCCACGATCACTGATGTAACGGTTTCCAACTATACCGATACTGGTCTGCCCAACGGAACCTACATCTATGAAGTCACCGCTGTTTATTCCACCGGTGAGTCCGCACCCTGCGATCCTGTCTTTGCCACAGTCTTTGTGCCGATCATCCCGACCTTCTTTGATGAAGGATTCGAGACCTATGATGACTTTGCCCTGACCTTTGGAAGCTGGATGCTGACCGACGTGGATGGCAGTGATACCTATGGATTCAGTGAACTGGACTTTGAAAACGAATACAGCCCGATGGCATACATCATTCTCAATCCAAGTGCCACCACTCCTCCGATGACCGATCTGGCTGCTCACGGCGGTCAGAAAATGGCTGCCAGTTTTGCCGCAACCACGCCTCCCAATAACGATTGGCTGATCTCTCCCAGAGTCAGGTTCGGCACGGCTGACAATCAGGTCTCATTCTGGGCCAAGTCCTATACAGCCGAATATGGACTGGAACGCTTCAAAGTCGGTGTTTCCATCAATGCTGCAGCGCTTCCCGCCACCTTTACCACCATTTCCGGAACCACATATGTGGAAGCTCCGGTGGAATGGACGCAGTTTACCTTCCAGATCCCCAGCTCTTATAATACTCAGTATGGAAGAGTCGGCATCAAATGTGAATCCAACGATGCCTTCATCTTTTGCGTTGATGATTTCAAACTGCAGGGCACCAATGGCGTGGGCGGACAGGATGAAGTCATTCCCGTGGTGGAAACAGCTCTGAGAGGCAATTATCCAAATCCGTTCAATCCCGAAACCACGATCTCCTACAGCGTCAATACTGAAGGACTGGTTACCATCGATATCTATAACATGAAGGGTCAGAAAGTCAAAACCCTGGTCAATGAACAGGCCAAAGCCGGTAATCATCAGATTGTCTGGCGCGGTGATGATGACCATGGCAGATCTGTTGGCAGCGGCGTGTATTTCTACAGAATGAGCTCTGGCAAATACACCTCCACCAAGAAAATGATCCTGATGAAATAACCTGATCGACAAACCGTTTAACCTGATAGCAGGACGCCGTTTAATTTGCGGCGTCCTGTTCTTTTATTCTTCGTAAACCTGTAATCACAATTGACTTTGCTGCATGCAGCCGATTTTTGCTTGACATTCATATCAGATAGAAAACTATGAAATTCAGATTCAATATTTGCTGTTTTACATTCAGCAACAGAAAATAAACAACCGATTTGTCTGCGGGAAGGAGAATTTTTATGAATGCAAGTTATCTTAGACTACTCATCATAGTTGTCCTGCTGCTTGGAGCATCCATTAGTTTCTGCTCAGTTACGGACTATACTTTTTCCAGTTCAATTGCAACTTACAACCAACTGACAGGCGGTACGGTGCACGGCACTTCCGCCAACGACAATGAAGTGTTTAATGCCGTTCCCATCGGATTTGACTTCACGTTCAATACTGTTACCTACACGGAGATCAGCCTTGCTGCCAACGGGTTCATTGCAATGGGTCCAACTGTTGCATCCTCCAACACTGCCATCAGCACCGGCACTTCCAACAATGTGATCGTTCCACTCAACCGGGACATCAAATCCAGAGACAACGGCTCCCTGACCACACACCTGACCGGAACCGCCCCCAACCGCATCTTTACGGTGCAGTGGTATAACTATAAGCGCGTTCCCACCGCTGCCACCAATGACACCCTGAATTTTCAGATCAAACTGCATGAGACTTCCAATCTGATCACCTTCAATTACGGCCAGTTCTTTGCCGCCAATGTAACCACCGCAGCCACTGTGCAATGCGGGCTGAGAGGCAATGACAATACGGATTTCTTCAACCGGACCACCACTACGGACTGGACTGCCACCACCACGGGAACAGTCAATACTGCCACCTGCAGGATGAATGATGTGGTCATTCCTCCGAACGGTTTGATCTTTTCCTGGACACCGCCTTCAGCGGGAACGCCACCCAATCCTGCCCAGATCGTATCTCCAGTCAACGGCGCCGCCAATGTGGCGTTGACAGCCAATCTGGTCTGGCTGACCGGAGGCGGTGCGCCAACCGGGTACAAAGTCTTTCTGGGAACGGATAACCCACCTACCAATATCGCCAATGGCACCATCCAGACTGCCACGACATACAATCCGGACAATGATTTTACCTACAGTACTGTCTATTACTGGAAAATAGTTCCTTACAATGACTTTGGCGATGCTGTTGACTGTCCAGTCTGGTCTTTCACTGCCATGCCTGATCCCTTGGTAACGGTCTTTCCCTATAATCAGAACTGGGATTCCGTCACTGCCCCTGCAGTCCCGCCATCCTGGACGATTGTCAATGCCAACAGTGATGCCTTCACCTGGGTAACGGTCAGTTCAGGTGCTTATTCCGCTCCCAATGCGCTGCGCTGCAGCTTTAATTCATCATCCGCCATAGCCATGAACGATTGGGCAATCTCTCCGCCCCTGCAACTGACCGGTGGCACCAACTACCGCGTGAAGTTTCAATACAAGGCCCAAAACACCTCATCCCCGGAAAAGCTGGAAGTAAAATATGGCACTGCCAACAATCCCGCCGCTCTCACCACCCAGATCTTTGTGAATGAAAACATCACCAATACTGCCTACGTTTTGGCACAGGTTTTTATGACGCCGCCCACCAACGGCATCTATTACGTGGGATGGCATGGATACAGCAATCCCAACATGTATTACCTGTTTATTGACGATATCACGATCGAGGAATTCGTACCCGTTTTCAACCCGCCCCAGAATCTGCAGGCTTTGGGAGGGATCAATTTTATCAGCCTGACCTGGCAGGCCCCCGCTGAAGCAAATCCGGTTGGCTACAAAGTCTTTCGGGACGATGTTTTGATCACCACTACTCCCATTACAGCTTTGACTTTTCAGGATAACACTGTCCTTGTGGGAACGACCTACAGTTATCACGTAACTGCTCTTTATACCGATCCGACAGGTGAATCCGCATCCTCGAACATTGTGCAGGCAGAAGCTTTGAATCCTCCCACTGACCTGACTGCAACTGTTTTAGCAGACGACGTTTCGTTGCAATGGACTTCACCGGTTGCCGCCCTGCCGTTTCGCGATCTGACCGGATTTAAGGTAAGCAGGAATGGTAATTTGATTGCTACCATAACTGACCCTGGTACCAATACCTACACAGATCAAAACTTGACTCCGGGCACCTATGCCTACACGGTTTCTGCCACCTACACAACAGGTGAATCCATTGCCGCAGGACCGGTTCAGGCAGTGGTCGTAATTGTCTTTTATCCGCCTACCAATCTGACCGCCACAACCACCCTGGACAGCATAATACTGAACTGGACGGCGCCGTCACCTCTGCTGACCAATTTCTCCGGATACAGATTGTATAAGGACGGAACCTCTGTCAGCCATAACCTGTTGACAGCCACCATGTATATTGACACCAATGTCATCAATCAGGTTCAGTACACCTATTATGTTGTGGCTGTTTATACTGATCCGACCGGTGTTTCCGATCCCTCCAACACCGTTACTGCAGCGGCGGGAGAAGCCCTGCTGCCGGTCACCAATCTGCAGCACACGGTGAGCCAGGACAGTGTGTTCCTGAGCTGGAACGCTCCGGGCCGTCCTCTCACGGGTTACAAGGTCTACCGGGACGGAGTGCCATTATATACTATCAATGACCCCGGCACCACCACCTGCATCGATTCCGGTCTGCCGAACGGCACCTTTATCTACTATGTGACAGCGCTTTACACCCTCGGTGAATCACCTCCCTGCGACCCTGTCTTTGCCACTGTTGACGTGACCGCCAATCCGCCTGATGCAATTCCCGTGACGGTGACAGCCCTGCTTGGAAACTACCCCAATCCTTTTAGGCAGAGGACGAAAATCACTTATCACGTCAAGGATGAAGCGCCCCTGCTGCTGGAGATCTATGACCTCAAAGGCCGCAAGGTCAGAACCCTGGCCGAAGGCAGAGCCAAAGCAGGCAGCCACACCCTTGACTGGAACGGAACTGACCAAGCCGGAAAAGCAGTGGCCGGCGGCGTTTATTTCCTGCGCATGACCTGCGGCAGCTATGCCTCCACCCGCAAACTGATGCTGCTGAGATAAACCGTTTCTGACCCATAACTAATCTTGCTGAAAGCGCTGTCTTACTGCAGCGCTTTCTCTTTTGCAAAGTGTATTACTGGAACTTTCTGATCCAGACAGACCTGTTTTTTCACTTACCGTCTCATCACTTGGCAGTTATCCCGATATGTTTATCATATTTCATGAAACAAACAAGCAAATCTGATTTATCAATATCCGTATCTCATTGAAAGTTATAATATATAGGAACAATTGTGTCATCACCCATACAGACCACGCGGGGTCCACGCGGGGTCCACGCAGGCTCAGCCCGGGAGGACCCTGCGTGGATTAAGAACTTGCAGCCAATCTATGTTTCCCAAAATCAGAGGGAAACTGCGCTCCTGATCAAGTTCGGATGATCAGAATTTGAAACGGCTGTTCAGCGCAGCTGTCACTTCAGAGTGACAAATCCCTTGACTTATTCAAACATTCTGAATATAAGGAAAAGAAATGTAAATAAGGGAGTTATGATGCGCAACCTGATGATCGCAGGCAACTGGAAAATGAACAAGGACCTGTTTGAAACGCTCGCTTTCACACAGGGCCTGAAAGCTTATGCAGACAAGCATACTGAGCCCAGGGTTGAGATCGTAATCGCGCCGGCGTATCCCTTTTTGCTGGTGGCTTCCGATCTGCTCAAAGGCACCGTGGTCAAGGTTGCCGCTCAGGATGTCAGTCTCAATGAGGACGGAGCTTTCACAGGTGAGGTTTCCGCCACCATGCTGGCCTCACTGCATCTGCCATATTGCATCATCGGCCACTCCGAACGCAGGCAGTATCATCAGGAAACGGACGAAAGCGTCAACGGCAGACTCAAGCAACTGCTCAAAAACGGCATTACCCCGATCTTCTGCATCGGTGAAAAACTTGAACAGCGTGAAGCGGAACAGACCATCCAAGTTCTGGAAAAACAGCTAACTGACGGCCTGGCAGACGTCAGTCTCTACACGGGCAAGGAGATCGTCATTGCCTATGAGCCGGTCTGGGCGATTGGCACCGGAAAAGTCGCTTCTCCACAGCAAGCGCAGGAAGCACACGCTTTCATCCGCACCTGGCTGCAGAATAAGTTTGGTAATAAAGTCTCAGCAAATCTGCAGATCCTGTATGGCGGCAGTGTCAAGCCGGACAACATCAAAGAGCTGATGCTGCAGCCCGACATCGACGGAGCGCTGATCGGCGGCGCATCTCTCAAACTGGAGCAGTTCACCGCCATGCTCGATATCGCCACGGAAGTGGTAAAAAAGAAATAAATACTGTGTCACTCTGAGCTTAGTCGAAGAGTGGACACATACTGCCGTGCCTGACATTTCGACTAAGCTCAATGAGACAAGGCAGATATTATTATTCAAGGAAATAAAGTTATGTTAGACCTCAGATTTATCAGGGCCAATGTGGAACTCGTCCGCACCGCGATCCGCAACAAGAATGAAAAAGCGGACCTAGACGCGCTTTTGGCACTGGATGAAAAAAGACGCAAACTGCAGTTTGATTTTGACCAGCTCAAGGCAGCGCAGAATCAGGTTTCGCAGGAGATCGCGCAGAAGAAACGCAATAAGGAAGATGCCTCCGAACTTATCAATCAAATGAGCAGCGTGGCAGAACAGATCAAACAGCTCAGTTCCGATCTTTCCGATACTGAAAAGGAACTGGAAGCCATCCTGCTGTGGATCCCCAATGTCCCTCATCCCTCAGTTCCGGTCGGCAAAGATGAAAGCTTCAACCGCTTTATCAGGGACTGGGGCGCTAAAGCTGACTTTGATTTCACACCCAAAGACCATCTGGAAGTGGCGTCACAAAACGGTTTGCTGGATATGCAGCGCGGCGCTAAGGTCACAGGCAGCGGCTTTCCGGTTTACACAGGTGCGGGAGCGGCTCTGGAACGGGCTCTGATCAATTTCATGCTCTCTTTTCATATCCAGAAGCATGGCTATGAGGAAGTGGCGGTGCCTTTCATCGTGAACAGAAAAACCATGACCGGAACGGGGCAGTTGCCCAAGCTGGAAAACGATATGTACCGCATCGACGAGGAAGACTATTTCCTGATCCCGACCGCTGAAGTGCCAATCACAAATCTGTTTTCCGACGAGATCCTGCCCCTGAACAGGCTGCCTTTGAAATATGTCGGTTACACGCCTTGCTTCAGACGCGAGGCAGGTTCCTACGGCAAGGAAACCAAGGGCCTGCAAAGGGTGCATCAGTTCAATAAAGTGGAAATGGTGCGCTTTGTCCATCCGGATGAATCCTATGCGGTTCTGGAAGAAATGGTTGCCAATGCGGAAGCGATTCTGCAGGCTCTGGGACTGCATTACAGGGTGATCGAGCTCTGCACTGCCGACCTCAGTTTTGCCAGTGCCAAGACCTATGACCTGGAGGTCTGGGCACCAGGCACGGGACGCTATCTGGAAGTCTCATCCGTCAGTAACTTTGAAGATTTTCAGGCGCGCCGGGCAGGGATCAGATTCAGGGATGCGGAAGGCAAGGTCAGGTTTGTGCACACCCTGAACGGATCAGGCCTGGCAACGCCACGCACCATGATCGCGCTGCTGGAAACCTATCAGCAGTCGGATGGCACGGTCGCTGTTCCGGACGCGCTCAAGCCCTGGATCAATATTAAAATCTAAAGCGGGGGAACACGCTCTCTGATGCATCAGATAACAAACCGGGAAATTGTGGAGATCAGCTTTTTTGAGCTGCTGCTGGCGATTGCCAAGCGCAGGAAATTTGTGTTCAGATTCACTCTGCTGGCTGTTGTCATTGTCACTATCATCATTTTTCTAATTCCGCGGCAGTGGGAATCCAGGGCGCTGATCTCTCCGATCGCTGATAACACATCGTCCCTGCAGCTCAGTTCAAACCTGCTTAGCAGCTTTGGCAACATGCCCCTGCTGGCTTCACAAAAAATGGAGATGGCGCTGGATTTTTTGACTGTGATGGACAGCCGCACTTTCCGGGAAGATGTCATCAGGAAGTTTGACCTGGTCAGCTATTTCGGGATCAGGAAACCGGATTCGCTGATAGCCATGGACAAAGCCCTGAAAAAGTATAATGATAAACTTTTTACAGCTTCCCTGGAGCAGCAAACGAACGTAATCTTTCTGTCTGTGCTGACCCGCGATAAAAAGTTGTCCAAAGACATTGCCGACTATGTTATTCAGTCTTTGGAAAACTATGTCAGATACCAGAAAAAGGTCAAGAGCAGACTGAGCAGAGAGTTTCTGGAGCAGCGCACCCTGGAAGTCAAGACCAGGATCGATACTCTGCTGACCCTTAAAAAGACTTTTGAGAACAAGGGCAAGGCCTTTGACCTTAATCAGCAGGCCACACAGGCGTTGGAACTGTATTCAGGCCTCGTGTCACAAAAGATTGCGAATGACATCGATCTGGAAATTGCTAGACAGCAGTTTGCAGCATCCAGTCCGAAGGTCATTGAGTTGGAAACCAAAAGCGCTTTACTGCAGCAGAAGATAACAGACTTTGAGAAAAAGAGCGATGGCTCTTTGCCCAAATATGTAATGAACCTGCAGCAGCTTCCCGACCTGAACCTTGAATACAACAGGATCCTGATCGACCTCAACGTAATGAGCAAGGTCTATGACTACATTTATCCGATGCTGGAAGCTGCCAGACTGACCGAACTGAAAGAGATGCCTGAACTGGAGATCATGGACAGGCCTGGCCTGGCAGGCCTGCATGCCTATCCGGCCAGGGCCCTGTTGATTTTTATGCTCTTTCTTGCTTCGCTCCTGCTTGCCTGTCTGCTGGCAATTCTGGACGAATTTGTTTCTGATGAGCAAAAAGCCGTTCTCAGACAAGTTCTGGCTGAACTGAAACTGCTTCGCAGGCTTCATGAATCTCCGTCCAAGGATCAGAACCCCGAGTAATAATGCATAATCAGTTTGACCTGCCGGCAGGCGTAACTATTCCCTTTTTCAAAGTCTTGGCACTTGGCACAATGCTGCTCATGGGACTGCTGTTTTTCTTTCCTGTCTTCTATTCTGTCAACGAAGCTGCAGCCATTGCGGTACCTTTGATTGTTCTGGTTTGCGCCATTGCCCTCAACAAAAAGCTGAAACTGGATAAATGGACGGCTGAGATCTATGTGTTTTTGACCGGATGGCTG
>Ga0209610_1000208_pt1 | contig 30763 bp, 31 predicted proteins | sample LakKivw275mmetaG_FD_184137 | JGI IMG/M metagenome (GOLD analysis project Ga0209610, IMG submission 184137) | Anoxic lake water microbial communities from Lake Kivu, Rwanda to study Microbial Dark Matter (Phase II) - Lake Kivu water 275m metaG... | ecosystem: Environmental > Aquatic > Freshwater...
GACCTGGGTTGATGACGGCACGCTCAAGTACTGCATGGATACCGACGGCAGGAGCACAAGCATCGCCTCAACTTGGACTTCACCCTACAGCCTGACTGCCCGCGGCGTCGTCGCAGCTCACCCGAGCATCAACTCCGACGCCAGCCAGATAGTCGTAGTCTGGGCGCAGGGGAGCCCCACCGATGTTTACGCCCGCAAACGCCTGACTTCAAGCGCGTACGACAGCTGGGATACAGCGGTCAACTTGAGCAACACGTCGCAGGACGGCTCCGACTACCCGACCGTCGCCATGGGTGATACGATTGTGGTAGCCTGGCAGGAAACGAGGGGCGGCGGCAATGACCAGGACATCCTGGCGAGCATTGACTTCGGCGACACCGTAAACATCGCCGACAACGCCACGTTCTCCGGCTACCCGCACGTCCTCTTCTACAACAAGACCTCGGGCGACACCACGATTCCGTACGTACTCACGATCGCCAGTGAGACGCCGGAGGCAAGCTACTACGAGGTTTCCTTCAACAAGCTCAACCTGAAAGAGGCATCGGGCGAAGGGCAGCAGTCGGCGAGTCTGAGGCCGATTCCGGCGAGCCCGATGCTTGAGGCCTGCCGGCCCAACCCTTTCCGCGGGCACACGCAGATAAACTACGCATTGCCGGCCGCATGCAACGTCAGCCTGCGGGTGTATGACGTAACGGGCCGGACCGTGCGCACGCTGGCGAGCGGTCACCAGAAGGCAGGCGTCTACTCGGCGAGCTGGGACTCGCGCGACAGCCACGGCAAACAGGTGCCCTACGGCGTTTACTTCTACCGTCTCGACACGCCGGGATTCCGGTCGGTGAAGAAGGCAGTAGTCGCGCGCTAACGCGCCAGGAGACGTAGACAGCAGACAGTATACAGCATACAGGTCAGGGGCGGGCGAAGAGTCCGCCCCTGGCCCAATGCGGCCGTGGTGTTCCGACTGGGAGAAGGAAAACCGCAAATCCGTACCGCGAGTGTAGCAGAAACTGCTACATTCAAATGATGCTCATCCCGTAACTCACGCAAAATCAGGGCTTGATGCGTGGGTCTCATGTTCACCCTCGCTACTAAGGGGGGCCTACCCGGGGCCTACCCGGGACTATTCGGGGTATAGTCCGGTCGGGCACTTGCGGACGCGAAGAATGGGGCTGACCACAGGCGGCTTGGAGTGTCAGACCAGGTGCCACCGGAACACCTTCTGCATCCCTGGGCCGGGCAGGACTTCCTTGGTCGGTTCCGCCCGTCTCCGGCTGTCGCGAGGGGCAGAGCATGCAGAAGGTAACTGCCGGGCGCATGTGCCGTCAGGCCGGAGGTTCATCCTGGCGCTTGCCTGCAGGTGGCGTTCTGGCCGGCGCTGCCCGCGCCGTCGCGGGTTCGACACCGCAGTGCAGCACTTTGGGAGAAGAGCCCGCCCCTTCGGTTTGCAGCGGGCATAAGAAACGTCGCGGATGTCGTCTATATGTAGTGGTCAGGCCGTTTCTGGCCACAATTCCGCCGTGGAGTGGACGGCCCACAGACTGCCTGGGGGGTAGCAGCGGCGGACCCAAGAAGTCAAAGACCAAAAGCCAAAAGTCAAAAGCCAACGCGGGGAACATCGAGCCGAACAGCGCCGCGAACAACTGCTGGAACAACGACGGGTACGACTTCGCGAACAACGCGTGGTCCAGCTAAGGATTCAGGTTGAGGTTGAGGTTAAGATACAGGTCGAGATGGAGCGAAAGGCACGACTCTCGACGCCGGCGAATGCCCAGCGAACGATACGACCACCGTTACTTCGTGAGGAACAACGCGGGGTGCTTCGCGAGACCCAACGCCGCGTGCAATAGGGAATCGAGGTTGAGGCATAGACCGAGGTTAAGGTTGAGAATGGTTCACTGGTTCGTCTGAGTAATCTCCGGTTGTACAAGGGCTTACGGGTCATTCCCAGACCTGCGGGTCGATTTCCACTGGCCCGGTCGGGCATGGCAGCTTCCTTCCCAGTTCCTTGACTTTGCTGCGGATATTAGTATACTTGCGGCGCTGCGGATGGAGCCAAGTCCCCGAGCCTTGACCGTGGCCCGCGGGACGGGCCTTGGCCCTCGCGGGCCGCTGCAGCCATCGTTTTCGCGCCATAACCCTATTTCGAGGAGGAGTCACGACTAAGATTCTCAAGAAGCAGGTGCTTTCTGCGGGCATCAAGCGGTTCGAGCTGGATGCCGCAGAGATAGCGCGCAAGGCCCAGCCCGGGCAGTTTGTTGTCCTGCGGGTCAACGAAGAGGGCGAGCGGATTCCATTGACCGTGGCGGATACTATGCCGGATAAGGGCATCCTCGTGATCGTGTTCCAGGAGGCAGGAAAGTCGACGAAGCTCCTCGGCACGCTCAATGAGGGCGATTCCATTCTGGACCTGATCGGCCCGCTGGGCCGGCCTTCGCACATCGAGAAGTTCGGGACCGTGGTCTGCGTCGGCGGCGGCGTCGGCACGCCCGAAATCCTGCCGGTCGCCCGGGCTCTGCGTCAGGCCGGGAACAAGGTCATTTCCATCATCGGATTCCGCAACAAGGACCTGATCCTGATGGCCGATGAGATGCGGGCGGTTTCGGATGAGCTTATCGTGGCCACCGACGACGGCTCCAACGGCAACAAGGGATTCGTGACCGACATGTTGAACCAGGTGATTGCCCGCGGTGAGAAGATTGCCCACGTGTTTGCGGTCGGGCCGGTCATCATGATGAAGATGGTGTCGAAGGTGACCGAGCCGCACAAGATACCGACAGTGGTTTCGCTCAATCCTATCATGCTGGATGCGACCGGGATGTGCGGTGTGTGTCGAGTCGAGGTCGGTGGCGAGACGAAGCTTGCGTGCGTGGACGGGCCGGAGTTCGATGGCCACAAGGTGGACTTTGACCTGCTGATGGCGCGACTGCGGACCTATCTGCCCGAGGAGAAGCAATCGCTGGAGATGTTCGAGTCGGCGCATGCCAAGGGCGGGTGCTGCGGGGGAAAAGGAGCCTGCCGATGATGACCAAGTCAAAGTGCAGAATGCAGAGTGCAAACTGCAAGATGACGGACCGGACCACGGACAGGAGGCAGGATGCCTAAGCCGAGCCCGAAGAAGACGCCGATGCGCGAGCAGGACCCGAAGGTTAGGGCGCATAACTTCGAGGAAGTCCCGTACGGGTACACGCCCGAGGAGGCAGTCGAAGAGGCGAAGCGCTGCCTTGCGTGCAAGAAGCCGGGCTGCGTTCAAGGGTGCCCGGTCAACATCAACATTCCGGGCTTCATCGGCCAGATTGCCCTGGGCAATTTCTGGGAAGCGATGAAGATAATGAAGCAGACCAACACTCTGCCGGCAATCTGCGGCCGGGTCTGCCCCCAGGAGAGTCAGTGCGAGGGTCAGTGCGTGCTGGGCAAGAAGAACGAGCCGGTCGCAGTCGGCAACCTGGAACGGTTCATCGCCGACTGGGAGGCCAAGCAGAGCGAGTGCGTGATGTGTGAGATGAAGCCGGCTACCGGCAAGAAGGTTGCAGTCGTGGGCGCAGGCCCGGCCGGTCTGACCGTGGCGAGCGACTGCGCCAAGATGGGCCATTCGGTGACCATGTTCGAGGCGCTGCACAAGCCGGGCGGCGTGCTGGTGTACGGCATCCCCGAGTTCCGGCTGCCCAAGACGATTGTCGAGCGGGAAGTGAGCTTCGTGACGTCGATGGGCGTGAAACTGGAGCTCAACCACGTGGTCGGGAAGCTCAAGAGCGTGGATGAGCTTCTGAACGAGTTCGATGCTGTGTTTGTGGGCACCGGGGCTGGCCAGCCGTCGTTCATGGGTATTCCTGGTGAGAACTCGCTCGGCATCTACTCGGCCAACGAGTATCTGACGCGGTCGAACCTGATGAAGGCCTACCTGTTCCCGAAGTACGATACGCCGATTGTGCGGGGCAAGCGGGTGGTGACGGTCGGCGGCGGCAACGTGGCGATGGATTCGGCGCGGACCGCACTCCGGCTCGGCGCTGACAAGTCCATCCTCGTCTACCGGCGTTCGCGCGAGGAGATGCCGGCGCGGTCGGCCGAGGTGCATCATGCCGAGCAGGAAGGCATCGAATTCAACCTGCTCACGAACCCGATACGGTACATCGCCGATGACAAGGGCTGGGTGAAGGCAGTCGAGTGTCTGCGGATGGAGCTGGGTGAGTCCGATGCCAGCGGCAGAAGGCGGCCGGTCCCGGTCAAGGGCAGCGAGTTCCAGATACCGGTGGATACGGTCGTCGTTGCCATCGGGAACAGCCCGAATCCCCTGATTCCGCAGACGACGCCTGGGCTGGAAACGGCGAAGCACGGGAACGTGGTGGCCGACCCGAAGACGGGCCGCACGTCAAAGAAGGGCGTGTTTGCGGGCGGCGACATCGTGACCGGGGCGGCGACCGTGATACTCGCGATGGGTGCGGGCCGGCTGGCGGCGAACTCGATCGACGAGTATCTCAAGACCGGTCAGTGGTGAAGACTCTGACGAGTGACGATTGTAGGACAGAAATCGAGGCACGTGGCTTGGAATAAGCCGAAAGCGAGGAGTTGAGAATGAGCAGAAGTGACATCGTCCGGCGTTTGCGTAAACGGAAGATCGGCGTGCTGATGGGCGGCTGGTCGAGCGAGCGTGAGATATCACTCCTGTCCGGGCAGCGAGTCCTGAACTCGCTGAAGGGTCAGGGCTTCCAGGCGGTTGGTGTGGACATCAGCCGCAACTTCACCGACCAGATCAAGCGTGCGAAGATCGACCTGGCGTTCGTTATCCTGCACGGGCGGCCCGGCGAAGATGGGACGATCCAGGGCTACCTGGACCTGCTCGGCGTACCGTACACCGGTTCGGGCGTGACGGCGTCGGCAATCTGCATCGACAAGGTAGTGTCCAAGATGCTGTTTGAGCGGGTCGGCATACCGACGCCTCCGTACTTCGTCATCGAGACGGGCGCGGACGTGGCCGCGATCGTGGCCGAAGCGGAGAAGCAGTTCGGCTACCCGATGATCGCCAAGCCCCGGGCCGAGGGTTCAAGCGTGGGTATCGAGTTGCTGGAAGGCCGGCGCGGAGCGGTTGAGCGGTGTGAGCGCGTGCGCCGGGGATTCGGCGACATCCTGCTCGAGCAGTTCGTTCCGGGCATGATTGCCACCGTCGGCATCCTGGTGGAGGAGCCGCTGCCGATCCTGGAGCTCGTGCCGAGGCAGCAGGCGTTCTACGACTACGATGCCAAGTACACGCGCGGTGAGACGGAGTTCGTGCTGCCGGCGCGGCTTGACCCGAAGGTCGCCGACAAGATCAAGGAGCTGGCGCTGAAGGCGCACAAGCTGATGGGCTGCTCCGGGTTCTCGCGGGTCGACCTGGTCGTGAAGCAGGGCAAGTTGCCGTATTTCCTTGAGATAAACACGCTGCCCGGTCTGACCGACATCTCGGATTTCCCGGCCGAAGCTGAGCACGCCGGCATATCGTACGATGAGATGATATTCCGGATTCTGGCCGACGCGCTGGCGTAGAGCGAGCGGACAACAGTCTTGACTTCCGAGAGTTTCTCACTAGTATTCACGGAATGATTCGCCATACGCGCCAGCGCAGACACATGAGCATCCGGCGGCGGATTGCCGGGACACCCGAACGTCCCCGGCTCTGCATCAAGCGCAGCAACCTCTATATCTACGCCATGCTGATTGATGACAGCCGGAACCGCGTCCTGACCGGGATTTCGTCACAGGTAGCCGCGGTCCGGGAGAAGAAGCTGAAGCGGACCGAGGCGGCCAAGGAAGTCGGCAAGCTGATCGCCGGCAAATCGAAGGAACTCGGTATCAAGCAGGTAGTTTTCGACCGGGCGGGCTATCGCTATCACGGCCGCGTTAAGGCAGTGGCCGACGGCGCGCGCGAAGGAGGTCTGGAGTTTTGATGCAGCAACAAGGACGGGGCGCGACGCTTGAGCCGGAACTGATTGAGCGAGTTATCAGTATCAAGCGCGTGTCGAAGGTGATGAAGGGCGGCAAGCGGATGAGGCTTTCCGCATCGGTCGTCGTCGGCGACGGCAAGGGCATGGTCGGTCTGGGCCACGGCAAGGCGGCGGAAGTCGCGGTGGCCGTGCGCAAGGCCACGACCCGGGCGCGGAAGGACATGGTCCGCGTCTCAATCGCCGGCCATACGATTCCGCACGAGACGAACGGCAAGTACGGAGCCAGCCGCGTACTGGTGAAGCCGGCGGCGCGCGGCACCGGCCTGATCGCCTGTCCGCAGGTGCGGGCCGTGCTGGAGGCGGCCGGGTTGAACGACGGGCTTTCGAAGTCGCTCGGTTCGCGCAATGCTTATAACACCGCCCGGGCCACGATTGTGGCGCTGCAGCAACTGCGGACAATCGAGCAGGTGGCAGCGGCCCGGAACAAGCCGGTCAGCCATCTGGTTAAGCAACAGGTAGAAAATGAAGCAGTTGAAAGTCACGCTGGCTAAGAGCCTGATCGACCAGAAGCAGCCGCTCAAGCGGACGGCGCGCGCACTCGGGTTGCGGCGGGTGGGTGCCATGCGCATCCACGACGATACGCCGGTAATCAGAGGAATGATATTCCAGGTTAAGCACCTTCTGAAAGTGGAGGAGCTGTGAAACTCGGCAGTCTGAAGCCCGAACCCGGCTCGACCAAACGGCGCAAGCGGATCGGGCGCGGTACTGGCTCCGGCCACGGTAAAACATCAGGTCGCGGTCACACCGGCGCGGGTCAGCACTCGGCGCCGCGGCACGACGCAAGGTTCGAGGGCGGCCAGATGCCGTTCTACCGCCGGATTCCGAAGCGCGGTTTCGTGAATCCGACCCGCAAGGAATACGCGGCGGTCAACCTGGACGACCTGGCGAAACTCGACGTCGAGACAGTGACGATTGAGCTGTTGCGCGAAAGAGGATTGGTCGGCAGGCGCGAGTCGGTGAAGATTCTGGGCGGCGGTGAGCTCGGCCGGGCGGTGTCAGTCACGGCCCATGCCTTCTCGAAGTCCGCACGGGACAAGATCGAGAAGGCCGGGGGCAAGGCCGAGGTCGCGAGTTGACCAGTTCGTTCGGCAGCATCTTCAAGATTCCGGACCTGCGCCGGAAGATACTCTTCACCCTGGCAATGGTCGTGGTCTACCGGCTCGGGACGCACATCCCGACTCCGGGGATAAACGCGCACGCGCTGGCCTATCTGCTCGGCCAGATGCGGGGAACCGTATTCGGGCTCTACGACATCTTTGTCGGCGGGGCGCTTTCCCGGGCATCGGTATTCGCGCTCGGGATCATGCCTTACATCTCGGCATCAATCGTGTTCCAGCTCCTGGGCTCGGTTTTCCCCATTCTGGAGCGGTTGCAGCGCGAGGAAGAGGGACGCAAGAAGATCAACCAGTACACCCGCTACGCGACCGTGGCACTGGCCATCATTCAGTCGTCAACCATCGCCATCTACCTGGAGAATCAGCCGGCGACCCAGTACGGGACGATTGTCATGCAATCCGGCTTCTTCTTCCGGATGCTGACTATCATCACACTGACAGCCGGCACGATACTCGCCATGTGGCTGGGCGAGCAGATTACCGACCGGGGCATCGGCAACGGCATATCGTTCCTCATTTTCGTCGGCTGCCTCGACGATACGCCGAGCAGCATCGGCCGCGTCATCGGCATGGTGCGCTCGGGCGAGACATCCTGGTTGGCGCTGGTCCTGCTCGCGGCCCTCATCTTTGCCGTTTATGCCGGCGTCGTGCTTCTGACCATGGCCGTCCTGAAGATACCGGTTGTCTACCAGGGAAGGGTTGTGGGTCGTCAGATGTACCGCGAGCACCGGACCCACCTGCCGATCCGGGTCTGGACCGCGGGTGTCATCCCGATTATCTTCGCCCAGTCGCTGGTCGTGTTCCCATCGACCTTTGCCCAGTTCATCAAGGCTCCGTGGCTCCAATCCATGCAGAGCACGCTCAGCGCCGGCGGCTGGCTGTACGACCTGCTCTACGCGATCCTGATCGTTTTCTTCACCTATTTCTATACGTCGGTCGTGTTCAACGCTCGCGACATCGCCGACAACCTGCGCAAGTACGGCGGCGCCGTCCCGGGCAAGCAGGCCGGAGACAAGACCGCCGAGCACATCGACCGCAGCCTGAGTCTGATTACTCTGCCCGGTGCGATAACGCTGGTGGTAATCGCGCTCCTTCCCGGATTCCTGATGAACTCGTTGCGCGTTCCCTTCTACTTCGGCGGCACCACGCTGATGATCATCGTCGGCGTTGCGCTCGACACCCTGCAGCAGATTGAGGCTCACCTCGTAATGAGGCACTATGAAGGCCTGGTCAAGGGTGGTAGATTCCAGGGCCGCAGGTTCGGATAATCCACCCGGAATACTCCCCGCCCGACAACGGTAAATTGAATGGGTGAGCCCGAGGCGCGGGCTAGCGATGTCGATCTTATCCACCGCGCTCAATCGGGCGACACCGAGGCTTTTGACGAACTGATGAAGAGGTATGCCGCCAGTGTCTACAAGGTCACGTATTCGCTCACGCGTAACCACGCGGACGCCGATGACTTGTCCCAGGAGACATTCATCCGGGCCTATCGGGCGATCTCCCGGTTCGACGAGCGCTACCAATTCTACACCTGGGTGCGTCGGATTGCCGTGAATCTCTGTTTCAACCAGCTCAAACGGAACAAGAAGTTCCGGTTCGTGCCCCTGCCGATGGGAGACGGCGAGGCGGAGTCGGTCGATATCGCCGACCCGCAGCCGCCGGCGGCGGATTCCGGGCTGCGCCGGGACCTGGACCAGGCGCTTACGAAGCTGCCGGTTGACCAGCGGGCGGTCTTTGTCCTGCGGGTGGATGAGGAGATGAGTTACACTGAAATCAGCCAGGCGCTCGGCATCCCGGTCGGGACGGTTATGTCCCGGCTGAACCGGGCACGCGAGAAGCTGCGCGAGTTGCTGCGGGAGTACATGCCGGCAACATGAAGCGGAAGTGCGATTCGATCCGTGCGTGGCTCGGCGCCTTTGCTGACGGCGAGCTGGACCCGGGCAGGGCCGAGCAGGTGGTAAGTCACCTCGAGACCTGCCCCGACTGCCGGCACGAGCTTGACCAGATAAAGGAGTTGACCCGACTGGCGAAGAGCGTCGAGCATCCGCGACTGGCCGACGACTACTGGGACTGGCACCGCTCCCGAGTCTGGCGCGGAATCCGCGAACGGAAGCGCGGGTTGGAACCTCGATACCGGCCCATGTTCGTATGGCCCAAGCTGGCAGCGGCTGCCGCCGGGTTTGTAATCGTGCTGGTCGTGGTTCTGGCTGGTTGGCGGACCATGTTGACCAGACCAGGTCAAGAACATCGTCCTGGGTTCAGCGGCACGGCCCCGGCCGGGCTTAAGGCTGCCCGGCCCGCAACTACCACTACTTCCGGCGCGAAGCAAGTCGCCCGCAATGCAGCAGAGCCGGCTGCCGGTTCGTCACAAGTGGAGGCCGAGGGCAGGTCGGATGAACTTGCCCGTGCCCCGGCCGCAGCGCAGACACGTTCGGAGAAGGTCGAGGCCGGATATGCGGCTAAGGGCACCGGTACGATGGCCGGAACACCGATCGCGGCCAAACCTGCCACGGTGAGGACGCGCGAGGCCGGACGCGGGACGGGAGTTACGGCCGAGGAGCGAGGCAAAGAGCTTGCTCTGGTTCCGTCAACCGGCTCGCGGAACGCCCGGGTCTCTTCTGACCGGGCCCGTATTGTCTCCGGACCGGTTCTGCTTGAATCGCCGTCAGTGGCGGACGCCGACGTGACCGATACCGGTACCGTGCTGCTGAGCGTGAAGACGGATACCGCCGGCCGCGTGTTGAGTGCCGCCGTGCGGAGGAGTTCCGGCTCGGCGAAGCTCGACAGCCTGGCAGTGCGCCAGATGCGCCAGTCGCGCTTCAAGGCTGCGGTGAAGAACAGCCGGAGCGTTCCGAGTTCGTTCGAGTACCCGCTCCGATTCCAGAAGAAGCAGGCTGCACCGGTCGAGCAGCAGAAGTCGCCGGAGAAGCAGCCGCAGCGGGAGGGGCGCAAGCCACAGCGATCGTCGAGCCAGCGCGATCAGCAGAATCAGTCGGTCGGGGGCGACAAGTCCCAGAAGCCGGACAGCGGTCACAAGGATGCGCCGCTGAGAGAGAAGAGCTCGAAATAGGTCGGGGTCCGCATCCAGCGCTCGCGGTGGCCCAGCCACCGCTCTTTCTTTTGGCGGGCTCCGCTCAGCGTCACCTTTCCAGCCGACAAGCGAGTCTGTCCTGTCCGAGCACGGCGATCTTCCGGGTGTGAGTAATAGAGTTCCACTCGCGGCCCCAGGGACGATCTAACCACGCCGCGGTTTGACAAGGCAAGGCCAACGGTCTAGGATGACTCTTTCTATGTCGCACCCTAAGAAGGTCCGTGACGAGTTGGAGAAGCGGAACCGGGCGGCGCAGCTTGGTGGTGGCGAAGAGGCAATTGCCAAGCAGCACGCTGCCGGTAAGCTCACCGCGCGCGAGCGCATCGACATCCTGCTCGACAAGGGCAGCTTTGTGGAGCTGGATCGCCTGCGGGTCCACGACTGCCACGACTTCGGGATGGAGAACCGTCGGATTCCGGGCGACGCGGTCGTGACCGGACACGGGCTCATCAACGGCCGTCCCGTGGCCGTGTTCTCACAGGATTTCACTGTGTTCGGCGGAACCCTCTCACGCGTGTTTGGCGAGAAGATCTGCAAGGTGATGGACATGGCAATGCGCACCGGCATGCCGGTCGTCGGCTTGAATGACTCCGGCGGCGCGCGGATTCAGGAGGGCGTAGACAGCCTTGGCGCGTATGCCGACATTTTCCTGCGCAATACTTTGGCCTCGGGTGTCGTGCCCCAGATATCGGTCGTGCTCGGGCCCACGGCCGGCGGTGCAGTATACTCGCCGGCACTGACCGACTTCATCATCATGTCGGAGCGGGCGAGCTACATGTTCATCACCGGGCCCGAGGTCATCAAGGCCGTAACCAAGGAAGAGGTGACCAAGGAGAAGCTCGGCGGCGCCGCGACGCACAACGAGACTTCGGGCGTGGCGCATTTCAAGGCGATTGACGACCAGGACGCGCTCGAGGTATGCCGCAAGCTGCTCTCGTACCTGCCGCAGAACAACCGCGAGAAACCGCCTTCGGTTACGTCCCACGACGAGCCGGACCGGCCGTGCGAGGGTATCGAGGAGATTATCCCCGACGACGCGCGCAAACCGTACGATATGACCCAGATTATCCACAAGGTGGTGGACCACGGCAGCTTCTTCGAAGTGCAGAAGTCGTTCGCCAGGAACATCGCCATCGGTTTCGCGCGCATGAACGGCGAGGTCATCGGGATCGTGGCGAACCAGCCGAAGCACCTCGCCGGCTGCCTCGACATCGATGCCTCGTGCAAGGCAGGCAGGTTCGTGCGGTTCCTCGATTGCTTCAACATCCCGATTCTGACTTTCGTGGACGTTCCCGGTTTCCTGCCCGGTACGAACCAAGAGTACGGAGGCATCATCCGGCACGGGGCCAAGCTGCTCTACGCTTTCTGTGAGGCGACCGTACCCAAGGTGACGCTCATCACGCGCCGGGCATACGGCGGGGCCTATGACGTCATGTCGTCCAAACACATCCGCGGTGACTTCAACTTTGCCTACCCGACCGCCGAGATAGCGGTCATGGGGTCTGAGGGCGCGGTGAACATCATCCATCGGAAGAAGATCGCTGAGGCAACCGACCCGGGGGAAACGCGGCGAAAGCTGGTCGAGGACTACGAAGAGACGTTCGGCAACCCATTCAAGGCCGCAGAGCTTGGGTTTGTGGATGAGGTGATTGAGTTCGAAGATACGCGTCGCCGCGTCGGTGAGTCGTTCCGGATACTCAGGGACAAGCAGGCGTCCAACCCGCCAAGGAAACACGGGAATATCCCACTCTAGGGAATGGCGAAGTCCGAATGAAGAATCACGAATCACGGATAGACATTCCGAACGTCAGTCTGAGACAGCTTACAGAGAAGTGGGAGCAAGAGACGGTGGCTCCCGCGCTCAAGAAGGCGCCGGAGCGGGCGGAGGCGGGGGAGACGGTTTCAGGACTGCCACTGAAGCGGGCTTACTCGCCTGAGGACTGGGGTTACGAGAACTACCCTGAACAACTGGCAATGCCGGGTCAGTTTCCGTTCACGCGCGGGGTCCAGCCCACGATGTATCGCTCCCGGTTCTGGACTATGCGGCAGTATGCGGGGTTCGGCTCGGCCGAGGACACGAACAAGCGCTATCACTACTTGCTGGGACAGGGACAGACCGGGCTTTCGGTTGCATTCGACCTGCCCACGCAGATGGGATATGACTCGGATTCGGCGATGGCGCGAGGCGAGGTCGGCAAAGTGGGCGTCGCCATTTCGTCGCTTGAGGACATGGAGACGCTGTTCGCAGGGATACCACTCGACAAAGTCTCGACTTCGATGACCATCAATGCCACGGCGGGCATCCTGCTGGCCATGTACTGCGTGGTTGCCGAGAAGCAGGGCGTGAGCATCGGCGGGCTGCAGGGCACGATACAGAATGATATCCTGAAGGAGTACGTGGCTCGCGGTACCTACATCTATCCGCCCAAGCCGTCGTTGCGGCTCGTTACTGACATCATCGCGTGGTGCGCGGAGAAGGTGCCCAAATGGAACACGGTTAGCGTTTCCGGCTACCACATGCGCGAGGCCGGCGCGACAGCGGTGCAGGAAGTGGCATTCACAATCGCAGACGGACTGGAGTACATTAAAGCCGCGCTCGCCGCCGGACTTGCGATAGACAAGTTCGCGCCGAGGCTTTCGTTCTTCTTCGCCGCGCACTCGAATATCCTTGAGGAGGTGGCAAAGTTCCGGGCGGCGAGGAGGCTTTGGGCGAGACTTCTGCGTGAGCGCTGGAACGCGTCGGACGAGTCATGCAAGCTTCGTTTCCATACCCAGACCGGCGGGGTTACGCTGACCGCCCAACAGCCAGAGAACAATGTCATTAGAGTTGCGTTCCAGGCGCTGGCCGCGGCGCTGGGCGGGACTCAGAGCCTGCACACGAACTCGCGCGATGAAGCCCTGGCACTGCCGAGTGAGGAGTCGGTGCTCATCGCTCTCCGGACCCAGCAGATTGTGGCTCACGAGTCGGGCGTGGCGGACACGGTTGACCCGCTGGCCGGGTCATATGCGGTTGAGTCTCTGACTGATGAGATTGAGAAACGAGCGCGAGAGCTAATTGGTGACGTCGAGCAGAAGGGCGGCGTGGTCGCGGCTATCGAGCAGGGGTTCATGCAGAACGAGATTGCCGACAGCGCCTACAAGTACCAGCAGGCAGTGGAGAAGAAGCAGAGAGTAGTCGTGGGAGTGAACAAGTACCAGGAAGTGGTCCAGCGGTCCAGTGGTCAAGTGGTCGAGTGCGGGGACAAAGAAGGAAAAGGACTCAAGCTGCAGAAGGTGGACCCGGAACTCGGAAAGCGCAGGGCAGGGGAGTTGGCGCGCTACAAGGCGACACGGGATAGCGCCGGGCTGGGAGCCGCCATATCTGAACTCAAGACCGCGGCCGAGGGCAGCGCAAACCTGACGGAACCGATCGTGGCCGCAGTCCGGGCCGGCGCAACGGTGGGCGAAGTGTCGGATACATTGAGAGACGTGTTTGGGGAGTACGACAGGCGGAAATGAGCTGCCAAGAATCCGAGGAGATGGATAACCGCCAAGGACGCCAAGAGCGCCAAGGTTCCGGAGAGGACGGAGACATCAGCCAGAGACGCCATGTGGTCGAGCCGGACGCTTGGCTGACCGCTTGGCCCAGGAGGTCATCGGCGCAGCTATCGAAGTCCATCGCGCGCTTGGCCCTGGATTCCTTGAGACGGTCTACGAGCAAGCCATGAGCGTGGAGCTTGATCTGAGAGGTGTGCATTCTGACAGGCAGGTCCCTGTGGCCGTCAAATACAAGGGACATTCGATAGGGGAAAGCAGACTCGATCTGCTCGTCGGGGGCACGCTGATTGTTGAGCTGAAAGCGCTCGACCAACTCGCTCCCATACATACAGCGCAGGTCATGTCCTACCTGAAAGCAACCAGCCATCAACTCGGGTTGCTGCTCAATTTCAACGTTGTCCGGCTGAAAGATGGAGTGAAGAGAATTGTCCTTTCCTGACCTTGGCGACCTTGGCGTTCTTGGCGGTCTTAACTCGGGGAGGTCTGGATGGTGAAGAAGGTGTCTCATGTCGCTATCGCGGTCCGGGACATTGAGGCGGCTGCGAGGTTCTATGAGGAGAAGTTGGGTCTGAAACTGGTTGGCCGTGAGGACGTGGCGGGCTCCAAGGTTACCGTGGGCTTCATCCCGGTCGGGGAGACGCGAATCGAGCTCGTGCAGCCGGCGGCTCCGGACTCTCCTATCGCGAGGTTCCTTGAGACACGCGGGCCCGGGCTGCAGCATATCTGCTTCGAGGTCGACGACGTGGCGGCTGAGCTGAAGCGACTGGACGCGGCGGGCGTCAAACTGATTGATAAGATGCCGCATCCCGGAGCGCACGGTACCATGGTCGGTTTCATCCATCCCTCGGCAACGGGCGGCGTGCTGGTCGAACTGAGCGAGCAGAAGTGAACGTAAAAGACTACTACGAGGTCCTGGGTGTTCCCAAGGACGCCGATGAGAAGACGATAAAGGCTGCTTTCCGTAAGCTGGCCCGCAAGTATCATCCTGACGTCAGCGCCAACAAGGCCGAGGCCGAGGAGAAGTTCAAGGAGATAAACGAGGCCTATGAGGTCCTTTCCGACAAAGACAAGCGGGCCAAGTATGACCAGTTCGGCGCGGACTGGCAGCAGGCGCAGCAGTCAGGACATGCGGGCGACTTCGACTGGGGCAGGTATAGTGCCGGCCAGCAGCCGGGAGGCTACACGCGTTACTCGGCTGAGGACCTGCAGGACCTGTTTGGCGAAGGCGCACCGTTCTCGGATTTCTTTACCTACATGTTTGGCGCCGAGAACGCTCGGGCTCAGCCGCGGGCGGCCCGTGGCCGTGACATCGAACAACCCGTGACCGTTACGCTGGCTGAAGCATTCAAGGGAACCACGCGCCGGCTGCAGCGCCAGGGTGGACCGACAATCGAGGTAAAGATACCGCCGGGCGTGGACAACGGGTCACGGATGCGGGTGAGGGGTCAGGGAATGCCCGGCAGACGCGGACAGCCAGGTGACCTCTGGCTCGTGATTACAGTCGAAGACGACCCCAGGTTTGTCCGGGAGGGTAATGACCTGCATACGCGGGTTCAGGTTCCGCTCTACACCGCCATGCTCGGCGGAGATGTGACTGTGCCCTTGCTTGAGGGCAAGGCACGGCTCCGGGTACGGGCGGAGACTCAACCGGGGAGTGAACTCCGGCTCAAGGGTCAGGGGATGCCGTTCTACGACAATGCCGCGACGCGAGGCGACCTCTACGTCGCGATTGATGTCCGCCTGCCGGCCCGGCTCACCGAGAGGGAACGGGCGCTGCTCAAGGAGCTTGCCGGGTTGCGGCCCGAGGAGAAGTGATGCCGGGCTACGATATCGAGGTACTGGTCGACATGACGGGTCTGGAGGAGTTCGTGATCATAGAGTGTGTGCAGCGGGAAGTGATACACACCAGGACAGCAGAGGCGGGACGCCTGCTGCTTGATGATTCGGATCTTGCCCGGCTGCGCCGGGTCCGGCGACTTATGACCGACTTCGACATCGGGCTCGACGCCGTCGAGTTGATACTCGAACTCCAGGATGAGATCGTCCGTCTCCGGGGCCGAACTCCCGAATCCAGCGGTATATAGGACAAGTCTAATACTCGGTCTGAACTGGACCTGGATTAGGCACAACACAAACCTTAAGGAGACTATCCAGATGGCGCTTAGAGGAAGCAAGACCGAGAAGAACCTGCTGGCCGCCTTCGCCGGTGAGTCGCAGGCGCGTAACCGCTATACGTACTTTGCGGGCCAGGCGAAGAAGGAAGACCTGGTGCAGATATCCGTCATATTCGAGGAAACCGCAAACCAGGAGAAGGAACACGCGAAGCGGTTCTTCAAGTTCCTCGAGGGTGGCGACGTCACAATTCAGGCGTCGTATCCGGCGGGGAAGATTGGGACGACCCTCGACAACCTGAAGGCCGCGGCCGCCGGCGAGATGTTCGAGTGGGGCACCCTGTATCCGGACTTCGCAGCGACGGCAGAGGCGGAAGGGTTCAGGGACATCGCCACCGTTTTCCGCAATATCGCGGTCGCCGAGAAACAACACCAGAAGCGCTACAACGACCTGGCCGCAAACATCGAGGCGGGCCGGGTCTTCAAGCGCGGGAACAAGGTCGTCTGGCGCTGCCTGAACTGCGGCTACCTGCATGAAGGCCTTGAAGCGCCGGCTCAGTGCCCCGCGTGTGCCCATCCGCAGGCCTATTTCGAACTGCTGGGCGAGAACTGGTGAAGCCTGGGCTTGTCGCGCTGGCCCTTTTGCTGGCGTGCAGCACGAGTCAAAACAAGCCATCTACTAAGGAGAGCACAATGATTGAGCGTCCCGGAGCAGTGCTGTTCGGAGGCAAGCCCGCGACCCTGCTGGGCAAAGAACTGAAGTCGGGCGACGTGGCGCCGGACTTCACGGCCGTCGGTAACGACCTGCAACCCGTGTCGCTGTCTCAATTCAGGGGCAAGGTCGTGGTTATTGCGTCCGTTCCGTCGCTGGATACGCCGGTCTGTGACCTGGAGACGCGGCGCTTCAATTCTGAGGCATCAAAGCTTGGTCCCGACGTGGTCATTCTGACCGTGAGCATGGACCTGCCATTTGCGCAGAAGCGCTGGTGCGGGGCCGCCGGCGTCGACCGGGTTATCACGGTGTCCGACCATCGTGACGCGTCGTTCGGCACCGCCTACGGCGTGCTGTTGAAGGACGTCCGCCTGCTCGCCCGCGCGGTGTTTGTCGTCGACAAACAGGGAATCATCCGTTACACGCAACTCGTCAAGGACACTGGGACCCAGCCGGACTTCGCCCCGGTGCTCGATGCCGTGAAGACTCTGCAGTGACGACCGGTCTCTAAAAGGAACACCGATGACTGCGAAACAACAGGTCTATAGTTGCGGTGAGTGCGGGCAGATAGCTGCCGTCGTCCACCAGGGCGGCGGCAGGCTGGTATGCTGTGGTAAGCCAATGATGTTGGCCGGTGAAGAGAAAGCGGGTCAGGCCCAGGGTCGGGCAGCGGTCAGACAGCAGCCCGTTGACGCGTCGCCGACCCCGGCCGATGCTCCCTACTGGCAGTGCAGCAAGTGCCATTATGTGCTGCAGACGGCGCAGCCCCCGGAAACCTGCCCGTCGTGCCGTCAGGTGTGCGAGTTCACCAACGTTACGTGCTACATCCCAGAGTGCGGATTTGCCGGGCCGGACACGCGGCTGATCGGCGAGAACAGCGGTATTCCGCTAACGGAAGGACATTAGATGGCAAAGCGTCTGGAAGTATACAGGTGTGAAGTCTGCGGCAACATCGTCGAGGTGCTCGACGGCGGAACCGGGCAACTGGTCTGCTGCGGCAAGCCGATGAAGCTGCTGGTTGAGAATACGACCGATGCGGCCCGCGAGAAGCACGTGCCGGTGGTCGAAAAGGTCGCCGGCGGCTACAAGGTCAAAGTCGGCAGCGTGCCCCACCCGATGGAAGAGAAGCACTACACGGAGTGGATCGAGTTGGTTGCCGACGGCAAGTCCTTCCGTCAGTTCCTTTCGCCCGGGCAGGCCCCTGAGGCCCTTTTCTCTGTCGATGCGAAATCCGTCTTCGCGCGCGAATACTGTAACCTGCACGGGCTCTGGAAAGGACAGTGAGCATGATCCCGAAAAAGATGGCGGAGGCCTTCAGCGAGCAGGTGAAGTTCGAGCTGGAGTCGGCCTACATCTACCTGTCGATGGCCGCTTACTTCGACGCCGACGGTTTCCCGGGCATGGGCCAGTGGATGCGTGCCCAGGTGCAGGAAGAGGTCACCCACGCGATGCGGTTCTACAAGCACGTCGTCGAGCGAGGTGGGCACGTCCAGTTCCACCCGATCGCAGTGCCGCTGCAGGAATGGAAGTCGCCGCTGGCCGCATTCGAGGCCGCCTGCGAGCACGAGAAGTTCATCACCGCCAAGATCGACGGACTGATGAAGCTCTCCCTGGCTGAGAACGACCACGCCTCGCGGACACTGCTGCAATGGTTCGTGGACGAGCAGGTCGAGGAGGAGGCGAATACCTCCAAGGTGGCACAGGACCTGAAGCTCGTGGGCAGCGACGGGCGCGGCATCCTGATGCTCGACCGCGAGCTCGGCACCCGGACCTTCGTGCTTGCGCCTGAGCTGACCGCGCTGTACGCCCAGGCCGCGGCGGCCGGAGCCTGATGAGTCTGGAGGAGGAGTAACCATGGAACGCAAGGGTTTCTCGGCAGTCAGGGTCAGCGAACACGTCTGGTGGGTCGGCGCGGTCGATTGGGCTCTGCGCGACTTTCACGGCTATGCGACGCAGCGCGGCTCGACCTACAACGCCTATCTTGTGATGGGCGAGTGCCCGATACTCATCGACACCGTGAAGGCGGGGTTCAAAGACGAGATGCTCGCGCGGGTGGCGTCGGTTGTGAACCCGGACGAAATCGAGGTCGTCATATCGCACCATTCCGAGATGGACCATTCCGGCTCATTGCCCCAGATCATGGATTTGATCAAACCGGATAAGGTCTACGCGTCGCAAATGGGTCTCAAAGACCTTGCCGCTCAGTTCCACGGGCTTGGTCAGGTGACGCCGGTCAAGGATGGCGAGACGCTCAAGCTGGGCGGACTGACCTTCACTTTCCTCGAGACGCGGATGCTCCACTGGCCGGACTCGATGATATCCTATCTGCATGAGGACGAACTCGTATTCTCACAGGACGGGTTCGGGATGCATCTGGCCACGCCGAAGCTCTTCGCCGACGAAAACGACCCGGCGGTGCTGCTCGAAGAGGGGAAGCGGTACTACGCGAATATCCTCATGCCGTACTCGCCTCTTATCCTCAAGCTGCTGGACCGCATCAAGACGCTCGGCATCAGTATCAAGACGATTGCGCCCGACCATGGCCCGGTCTGGCGGAAGGACCTTGGCACACTGCTCGGCCGGTACGCCAAGTGGGCCAACCAGAAGCCGGAGAATCGTGCCGTGGTCGCTTACGACTCGATGTGGCAGAGCACGGCGCTGATGGCCCGCACGATCGCCGACGGGCTGCGCGACGGCGGGGCCGACGTGGCGGTCATGCCGATGAACTGTATGACCCGTGCCGACGTGATTACCGACGTGCTCTGCGCGGGCGCGTTCTTGGTCGGGAGCCCGACCATTAACAACACTATCTTCCCGACGCTCGCCGACATGCTGGCGTATGTGCGCGGCCTGAAGCCGAAGAACCTCATCGGCGCCTCATTCGGTTCCTACGGCTGGAGCGGCGAGGCCTGCGCCCAGCTTGAGAACCGGCTCAAGGATATGGGCGTGGAAATCGTGCTGCCAGCCCTCAGGTACCAGTTCGTGCCTGATAATGCCGCGCTCGCTCAGTGCCATGAGTTCGGCAAGGCCATGGCAGCGAAGCTGAAAGAGCGGGTCGGCCAATGATCGAGCAGGCAGGGACCGGCGCCCACTGCGCGGTCGACCGGTCCAAGATCGACCTGGTCGCCTTCAACAGCATCACCTACGGTCTATACGTGGTAACAGCGCGGGAGGGTGAGAAGCGGAACGGGTGCATCGTCAACACCGTGGTCCAGGTAGCGGGCGAGCCCTGCCAGGTATCGGTCAGCGTGAGTAAGGCCAATTTCACCCATGACCTCATCGCCCGGACCGGTCAGTTCGCGGTCTCGGTGCTGGAAAGGGATACGCCGCTACCGTTCATCGGTATATTCGGCTTCCGTTCCGGCCGGGACTTCGACAAGTTCGCCCATGCCGCGTATCGCGACGGCCTGACCGGCTGTCCGCTCCTCGTCGAGCACGCGCTGGCTGTTATCGAAGGGAAGGTCAGGACCGCAGTCGATTGTGGCTCCCACACGGCTTTCTTTGCCGACGTGGTGGCGAGCCAGGTAGTGCGGCAGGGGCTACCGCTGACCTATGCCTACTATCACGAGGTCAAGGGCGGCAAGACCGGCAAGAATGCCCCGACCTATGCTGCCGCGACGGCGGCAGGCAAAGCAGAGATTGCTGAAAGGAGCAAGACCGTGAAGAAATACGTATGTCAGGTATGCGGATACGTCTACGACCCTGCCGCCGGTGACCCGGACAACGGCGTCGCGGCCGGTACTCCGTTTGAGAAGCTGCCGGCCGACTGGGTCTGTCCGGTCTGCGGGGCGGGCAAAGACCAGTTCGAACCGGAAGGATAGTAGCCCCGTGGTCTAGTGGTCAAGTGCACCAGTGAGGAAGCGGAATTCCTCGCTGGATCACTGGGACACTAGATCACTTGTCCACTAGGTGCGCGGCTACTGAGCTTTGCGTTGCAGCCGCCTGGGTACGTACTCGGGCGGCTGCTTCGTTCGTACCGTGCGCTCGGTGATGATGCACTCCTCGACGTCCGGGCGCGAGGGCAGTTCGAACATGATGTTGAGCATCGTCTCTTCGAGCACGGCGCGCAACGCTCGGGCGCCGGTCTTGCGGGCGGCGGCAATCTCCGCGATTGCTCCCAGCGCCTCGGGTGTGAACGTGAGCTTCACTCCCTCCATCTCGAAGTAGAAGGCAAACTGGCGGGTGAGGGCATTCCTGGGCTTGGTCAGGATGTCAACCAGTGCTTCCTTGGACAGGCTGTGCAGACTGGCGATCACCGGTAACCGGCCGACCAGTTCGGGTATCAGGCCGTACTTCACGAGGTCATCGGGCTCGACCAGCGGCAGCAGTTCGTCCGATGTCCGCTGCCTGCGCTCGGAGATGTCGGCGCCGAACCCGAGCGTGCTTGAGCGGATGCGGTGTTCCACGACCCGTTCGAGGCCGTCGAACATCCCGCCGCAGATAAACAGGATGTGCCGCGTATCGACCGGGATGTACTGCTGCTCGGGGTGTTTTCTCCCGCCCTGCGGCGGCACGCTGGCAATGGTCCCTTCGAGTATCTTCAGCAGGGCCTGCTGCACGCCCTCGCCGGACACATCGCGGGTTATTGAGGGCGAGTCGGTCTTCCGGCCCAGTTTGTCAATCTCATCCAGGTAGACGATCCCGGTCTCGGCCCGCTTGACGTCGCCGCCCGCGGCCTGGAGCAGGCGCAGCAGGATGTTTTCAACATCCTCGCCGACATAGCCCGCCTCGGTCAGCGGGGTGGCGTCCGAGATTGAGAATGGGACGTGCAGGAACCGGGCAAGCGTCTCGGCAATCAGGGTCTTGCCGACGCCGGTCGGGCCGATGAGCAGGATGTTCGATTTCTCGACCTCGATGTCGGTCCGGCGGGAGAAGATCCGCTTGTAGTGGTTGTAGACCGCGACTGAGATGACCTTCTTGGCATGCTCCTGGCCGATGACGAACTCGTCGAGAAAGGTCTTGATCTCGGCCGGCTTGGGAACTGCTGCCGGCGGCTGGACCGGGGGCGCGTTCTTCTGTTCGAGGAAGAGCCCGGAAACCGTTACGGCGCAGCGTTCACAGATGCGGCCGGTCCGGCCCTGCACGAGCTTCGTCTGCGGGCTGCCCTCGATGCCGCAGAACGAACAGCGGCTGCGCGTGGTGCGCCGCCGCCTCGGTCCCTCCGTCATTTCCGCTTCTCGATCACGTCGTCGATCAGGCCGTAGGTCTTTGCTTCCTCCGCGGACATGAAGAAGTTGCGATCCGAGTCTTCGACCACCCGCTCGAGCGGCTGGCCCGTGTGTTTGGCCAGGATCTTTGACAGCTCCTCTTTCAGTTTCAATATCTCGCGGGCGTGGATTTCGATGTCGGTCGCCTGCCCGGAGATGCCGTGAGCCGACGGCTGGTGAATCATCACCCGGGCGTTGGGCAGCGCGAACCGCTTGCCCTTTTCGCCGGCCGCGAGCAGCAGGGCGGCAATCGACGCCGCCTCGCCGACACAGGTGGTCGAGACCTTGGCCTTGATGTAGCGCATCGTGTCGTAGATGGCGAGGCCGGCCGAAACGACGCCGCCGGGTGAATTGACGTAGAGGTTGATGTCCTTCTCCGAGTCCTCGGCTTCGAGGAAAAGCAACTGGGCGACAATCAGATTGGCGACGTTGTCGTCAATCGGCGAACCCAGGAAGATGATGCGCTCCTTAAGCAGCCGGGAGTAGATGTCATAGGCGCGCTCTCCGCGGCCGGTCTGTTCGATGACCATTGGAATCAACACTGGTACCTCCATCGGTTCCTCGGCATGCAATGTGAATTCGGGTTTGTTCGGGCTAGCTGACATTCGCTTTGTCCACGATCAGCCGCAGCACTTTCTCGCGCAGGAGCTGGTTCTTGTAGACGGCGCTTCCGAGCATCGACGCGACCTCTTCGACCGGCCGCTTCGACTCCTCAGCCACCTCCTGCGCCTGCTGCTTCAGCTCATCGTCGGTGATGGTGATGCCTTCCTTTTCGGCAATCCTCGCGACGATGCAGTCGAACTTCGCCCATTTCTGCGCGACCGGCATCAGCTTCTCCCGGGTCGCATTGTCCTCGGGCAGGTTGTACTGGGTGCCCAGCCGGTCGAGCGACGACTCGACCCACGACTCGGGCGGTTCGAACTGGTGCTCGGAGGTCAGGAAGTCAAAGGCCTGGTTCTTCAGCCCGTTCCGCTCCAGGCGCTTGCGGTCGGCCAGGATCGACTCATTGATCTCGATGCGCAGCTTGTCCATGCTCTCGAACCCGAGGTCGGTGGCGAACTCCTCGGTAACCTCGGGCATGATCCGTTCCTTCACGTCGCGGACCACGAACCTGTACGTGAGGGTCTTGCCGGCAAGCTTCTTGTCACTGTGGTCGGTCGGGAACGTAGTCTCGGCGGTCCGCTCATCACCGGGTCTGGTTCCGATCAGCGCTGTGTTGACCTCCGGGGAGTTCAACTGGTCGCCGAGTTCCATCATCACGTTGGTGCGCGGCTTGCCGACCTCTTCTTCACCGATGAACGTCTTGTGGTCGACCACAACAAAGTCGTGCTCTTGCGCGGGATGGCTGACCGGTTTGAAGGTTGCGCACTTCTCGCGCAGCTCCTGGAGCCGGCGTTCGAACTCGGCTTCGAACCCGGTCGGCTCCTCCTTCTTCAGCGCGAGCCCGGTGTACTCCTTCAATTGGAAGTCGGGAATGACCTCGTACGAAAGCTGGAACTTGATGGCCTTGTCCGGTGCGATTTCGAGATTGGTGAACTTGGGCTCGGATACCGGCTTGATCGAGTCGTCGACCAGCACTTCCCGGATGGCGTTCTCGACCAGCTCCTCGGCCGCGGCGGTCTCAAGCTGGCTGCCGATGCGGCGTTCGAGCACCGCGCGCGGCACGTGGCCCACCCGGAATCCGGGGACCACGGCCTTGGGTTGCAGCTCGACGAATGACTCTTCAATCTTCGCCTTCAGCTTGTCGGGCTCGAGTGTTACGTCAATCTCGCGCAGCCACTCTTTCGGTGACCGGACTGTCTTTTCCAAATAGTCTCCTTGCCAGAATGTAGGTTAGTGGTCCACTGCTCCGACACTGGGACACTCGACCACTAGGTCACTAGATCACTATCTGCTGCATGCGAGGAGGGGGAGTTGAACCCCCATCCGGTTAAGGACTGGATCCTAAATCCAGCGCGTATGCCAATTCCGCCACCCTCGCATGGCCGGTCAGTATAGCCAAGGGACGACGGAAGTCAAAGAGAGAGGGGCGACGGCACCGTAACCGGAGCGGAGGTCCGCAGACTACACATACTCAGGCCCGATAACCAGAAACCAGAACTGCAGCCAATGGACGCAGACATGTACCGACAGGAAAGGAGGCAGGTAACCACAGATGGACAGGGATGTGCTCCGACCGTCTGAATTCGGGCTTCGGGTTTCATTCGTCATTCGGGTTTCGTGCTTCGAGCTTCATCCCCTCTGACGTCATTTGGCGGCTATCTTGCCCGTCTGCGCTATCCAGCTCCTCTTTGTGACTTGGTGGTAAGACTCAGTCCGGCTTGGCGCTCATGGAGTCCTTGGCGGTTCGCATCGGTTCCGTGTCTGCCATTTCTGACTTCCAACATCTAGCTTCTGACATCTGACTTCGTCCGACCTCGCCATCCCTGGCGTCCCTGGCAGTGTATCTCCGATTCGGTCGCCGCCTGCGGAGCATTTGACTCTTGATCTCTGCATTCTGCGGTTTGACGTGCGCGTCCGCGCGCCAGGTTCATCCGTGGTTACCCACTCCGGTCCCGCAACTCTCAATTCTGGTTTCTGGATTCTTGACTCTGAACCATCCGACTCCGCTCTCAGGGCCTCTTCTTATATTCCCACCGCGGCCAGTTGTCGGCCTTGTGACGATTGTTCTGCCATTGGAGAGGTTGGAGGTTCGCGAGGTCGTCGGTCCCGCCCTTCTCTACGGGCTGGATGTGGTCAATCTCCCAGCCCTCCAGAGTCTCCGTGCCGTACGAGTACCGTTGGATGGCCGCCCCGCTCCCGTCCCTCCGGTGAGCGGTGAGAGGGTGGGGGGCGTCGGGTCGGCCCTTTTTCCACACGGCCTCAATCACATCATCCGCAAATTCGGCCCCATCGGCGGTCGTGCCGAATCGTCTGGTCATATGTACCTCCCGGCTGCGTCCCGGCGCAGCCTGTGAGTCATTCTAGAACTCGCCAAGACCGATGTCAAGCGGCCGGCCGAACCCCCAGACCCGATATTGAACCACGGAACACACGGAGACAACAGAGGGCCGGGCCCCGGACTTCTGGCCTCATCCTCTGTGCGTTCTCTGTGGCCTCTGTGGTTGCCTCAACATCGGTTCTGGGCGCCCCTCCTGAACTCGACATTGGAGCCATGAAAGCACGAAGGGCACGAAACGAATGGGGACGGGATGTCACCCGCCCGCTTGACTCCATTTTCGCTTCTCCGTCTACGCAGCGGACTCGGGCCTGGCGCAGACGAACGTATCGCAGGCGATAGAATCGGGTCCGGACGGCCGGAACTGCTCCACCACCACCAGAAAGCCCTGCCTCGAGAGCAGTGCAAGCCACGTGGCGCGCGAAAAGAGCCCGAGCACGTGCCGGTCATATTCCACGCGGACACCGGCAGCGTCGCTCAGGATGTAGGCGAAATCGGTGGCAAACGTCGTGCCTGCCGGGTCCGGGTCGCGCGTCCACTCGAGATAGCGCAGGCTGCGGAGCATCCGGTCGTGTCCGCCGTGGCTCGTTTGGGGCCGAAACGTCTCGCGAACCCAGGTCGGGCAGAAGAGCGCGGCGCCGCCCGGACTACAGTGCACCCACGCGGTTTCGATTGCCCGGGCAAGGTCGTCCTCGGTGGTCATATAATCGACCGCGTCGTGGACAAACACGGCGTCGAAACCCCGGCCGAGCCTTAGCTCGCGCATATCGCCGTGGATGTGCTCGCACTCCGGGTTCAGACTGCGGCTCACCCGCAGCATGGCCGGAGCAACGTCAACCAGCGTAAGCTCAAAGTGCGCCTTCAAGTGCGAGGCATTATTGCCGCCGCCCGAGCCCAGTTCGAGCAGGGTCCGGACCGGCGGCCGGCAGGCCCGGACCAGGCACCGGCGATAGAACTCCGCCTCCTCGGCGTAATCATCCGGGCTTGAAAGCAAAGGCCACCATGGCGCCAGGTCGGTATAAAGCCGCGGTAGCGTCGCAGCGCTGATGCTGTCAGCCACACTGCGATTCTAGAATTCCGAAGGCAGCTGTCAATAACGAGGAAGCGGCGAGTGGCGAGCGACGTTTGAGCGAGTGAAACGAGTCGAACGGTCTCTCCCGGTCGCTCAGTCGCGGCCTGAGGCAGCGAACTCCGCCGGACTCTGGCGTCGGCAGGTCGACAGCGCGGCTTGACACTCGTCCCAGACAGCGGAGAATAGCGGTAGCCTCCGGAGCCGGAGCGTACGAGCGGAGCCTCGGCTCTGAGTCGAAGGTCAGGATTCGACTGGGGCGTGTTCAAGCAGGTCGTGTGAACCAGGGAGGACCGAAGGATGTGTAAGCTGGTACTGCTGGTCATGCTGGCCGTCACCGCGGCCCGGGCACGTCTGCCTGCCCCGGCCCTGTATGAGAAGATGTCGGTTGGTCGAAGCGAGCAGGACGACACAATCCGGGTGGCAATCGAGATCGCCGATAGCTCCCAGGGTCGGAACCGGCCAAACGCCTGCTACCGGATTGACTCACTCTGCAAAGCACGGGGCTGGTATGACTCCATCGTCACCGGCACCGATATCGACTCCGCCTCAGAACTCGCTGGGTATGACGTGGTTGTCACCGGCGACGCCGGGTACAATGACAACGACTTCCATACCTACGAAGGCGCGCTCAAAGAGTGGGTAAAGAACGGCGGCGGATTCGTCGGCCTGGGATGGATTGTCTACGGCATATACCGCGACAGCGCCTCGCAGATGGACTCAGTAATGCCGGTAAGCTGCGCCCTGGACTACAGCTTCGTCACCTCGGGTCAGGTTCGCGTTACCGACAGCACCCATCCGGTGACCCGAAACGTGCATGACTTCAACACTCAGAGTCACGGCGAGTGGGCCATTGCCGGGCTTCAACCCGGAGCGGCAGCGCTGGGCGACTACACGGCAGACAGCGGCGAGGCCTCAATCGTAGTTCGCAGCGTCGGGGCCGGGCGTTCGGTCTACCTGGGCCCGATATACTTCGCCGACTTTGGCGGGTACCTGAACGCCCCGTACTACGATGACGCCGACGCCATGCTGCTGCTCAAGCAGGCCATCGAATGGGCGGCGCAAATGGAGTCAACCGGCATCAGCGGGCCGCGGACGATTCCACGGTCAGGGGCCGGACTCAGCCCGGCGGAGCCCAACCCGTTCGTGCGGATGACGACTATGCGGCTCATCCTGCCCAGAGAGCAGCCGGTCGAAGTCGCGGTCTATAACGGCGTCGGGCAGAAGATACGCTCGCTTGCGTCCGGACTCAGGTCTGCCGGAGTGCTCGACTTCGCCTGGAACGGTACCGACGAGCGCGGCCGAAGAGTCCAGGCGGGCGTGTACATCGTGCGGATGAACACCAACGACTACACCACGACGCAGAAGCTCGTGGTCGAACGCTAGAGGGGAGAGGGTAGTAGACACTGCAATGCGGTTCACAGCAGGGGCAGAGGAGGTAGAATGACATCCGGTTTGAGGCGCGGCACGGCAGTTGTGCTGGGCCTGCTCAGTTCGCTGGCTCTCGCGGCCTGGGACCAACGCAATTCGGGCGTGACCGGGCCGCTCTACTCGGTTCACTTCCCCGAAGGGACGCAGGTCGGGTATGTCGTCGGCGCCGACATGGACAGCCTTGGTGGCGAAATTGGACTGGTCATGAAGACCACCGACGGCGGGGCTACCTGGGTGGCGCAGAACTCACCTGCGGCAGCCCGGCTCAACTCCGTCTATTTCATAGACGACAACACCGGTTACGCGGTCGGGGACGCCGGGACGGCAATCATGACCACTGACGGCGGCGAGAATTGGACCACGATGACGGTGGGCGACACCGACCAGTTCAACTACGTCGGGTTCCCCGGACGCGGCCAGACCGGCTTCATCGGGGTGCGTCCCCGGAGCCAGTCGGCGAAGGTCCTCAAGACCACCAATGGCGGGGCCACTTGGACGTCGATAGCCGTCGGCGGCGCCATGAACTGGACGAACAGCTGCGCGGCGGGCAACGACAACATCGGCGTAGCCATCGGTACCGGCGGCTTCGTCTGGGGGACAACTGACGGGTTCGCCACCGGATCGGGCGGCGGCGCCTACACCACCGCGAACCTGGTCGCGGCGGCGTTCGGTCACGACGACCCGAACAATGGCTTCCTGGTCGGTAACGACTCGCTCGGCGGCGTCATCCGGTCGACGGCCGACGGCGGCGTGAGCACCTGGGATTCATGTCACACCTACAAGGTCAGCACTCTCTGCGGCGTAGACATGCCGACGGCCGATTTCGCGTACGCGTGCGGAGACAGTTTCGGTAAAGGGATGATCCTCGTGTGCGTTCAGAAACACCCCAGAGCGGACTTCTGGGGGACGACTCTGCCGGCGGGCGCCCCGGCCATGCAGGGTATCTGTTTCCCGGGCACGCAGAAGGATACCGGGTATGCTTGCGGCGGTGGCGGCTGGATTGTCAAAACCACCAACCGAGGCATACCGTTGATATATGGCATCGCCGAGGATACGCCCCAAAGGGGGCGGGATACCTTCCTTGCGATTGCGCCGAACCCGCTGCGCAGGCTGGCCAAGGTGCGCTACGACAACCTGCCCAAGGCCGGGTCGATGACACTCGACTTGTACAACGCGAGCGGCAGGGGAGTGCTGTCGCGGACCTTCAGAATTGGACGCTCCGGGACGGCCAGTCTCGACCTGCGCGCGTTGCGGCCCGGTGCGTACCTGGTAAAGGTCAGGGCTGACGGCTTCGCCACGACCCGGAAGCTTGTCATCCAACGCTAGAGGGGAGAGGGTAGTAGACACTGCAATGCGGTTCACAGCAGGGGCAGAGGAGGTAGAATGACATCCGGTTTGAGGCGCGGCACGGCAGTTGTGCTGGGCCTGCTCAGTTCGCTGGCTTTCGCGGCCTGGGACCAACTCAACTCGGGCGTGACCGGGCCGCTATACTCGGTTCACTTCCCCGAAGGAACGCAGGTCGGGTACGCGGTCGGGGCCTGCCTGGATAGCCTTGGTGGCGAGATTGGGCTGGTTATCAAGACAACTGACGGCGGCGACACCTGGCTGCAGCAAGTGTCAGGAACCGCCGGGGCGCTCAATTCCGTCTATTTCAAGAGCAACGATACCGGCTTCGCAGTCGGGGCCGCGGGAGCCGCGATTCGCACGTTCGACGGCGGAGCCACCTGGGATTCGTTCACGGTCCCCACAAGCGAAGCCCTGACCGGCATTCAATTCCCGGAAAACGGCCAGACCGGCTACATCTTCACGCGTCCCCGGAACCCGCCGAGCAAGGTGCTCAAGACTACCGACGGCGGCAACAACTGGACTGCCATCAACGTGGGCGGGCCGGCGAGTGTGACTCGGGGCGGCTGCTTCGCCAATGACAGCGTCGGTGTCGTTGTCGGCGACGATGGCCTTGTTCTCGGGACTAACGACGGACTTGACAGCTTCTGGTTCGGCGGCGCCAAGACTGCAGCCGACCTCGTGGCCGCAACGTTCTCTCGCGACAATCCGAACATAGGCTATCTCGTCGGGTACGACTCCACTATCGGTGTCATCCGCTACACGGACGACGGCGGTGTGACGCCGTGGGACAGCGTGGAGTGCTGGCGCGCCGCAGCCTTCTATGGGGTTGATACGCGGACGTCAGACATCGCTTACGTGTGCGGGACCGACAGTTGTATCTTGGCAAGTGCTTTCGCAACAGATTTCTACAGGACAACGGTGCCGCATGGCTTCGGTGTTGCGCTGTACGGGCTGCACTTTCCCAACGGTAGAGACACAGGCTATGCAGTTGGTGCGGGCGGGGCGATTCTCAAAACCTGCGATCACGGCTGGCCGTGGGGGCCATTCTGGGTCGCGGAAGAGAAGGGCCCAGCCATCGCTGGGCAGACAGTCCGTGTCATGTCCAATCCGTCTCGGCACGGTATCTGCTTCAACTTCGACACTGAGGCGAACGTCCTCGTGTTTGACGCTCTCGGCAGAGTTGTAGCGACGCAAACCGCAGCCAGGGGCCTGAACTCAGTGCCCTTGTCCAAGGCCGGCGTCTACCTGCTGAAGGTCAAGGCAGACGGCTTCACGACGACCCAGAAGTTCGTCATCGAGCGCTAGAGGGAAGAGGGTAGTAGACACAGCGATGCGGGTCGCAGCAGGGGCAGAGGAGGAAGAATGGTATTCGGCTTGAGGCGCGGCGCGGCGATTGTTTGCAGCCTGCTGCTGAGCTCGCCGGCTCTCGCGCTGTGGTACGAACTCAATTCCGGGGTGACCGGGCCGCTCTACTCGGTTGACTTCCCCGAGGGGACACAGGTCGGGTATGCAGTTGGAGCCGACATCGACAGCCTTGGTGGCGAAATCGGACTGGTCATCAAGACCACCGACAGCGGCGCCACTTGGATGCCGCAAGCTCCGGCCGTAGCGGCGCGTCTCAACTCAGTCTACTTCAAGAATAACGATTCCGGCTTTGCGGTTGGGGCCGCGGGAGCCGCGATTCAAACGTTCGACGGCGGGGCAACATGGAAGCCGGTCACCGTGCCCAGCAATGAAGACCTGACTGGTGTCCAGTTCCCCGAGAACGGCAAGGTCGGGTACATCTTCGAACGTCCCCGGAACCCGCCAAGCAAGGTGCTCAAGACCATCGACGGCGGCGACAATTGGACCGCCATCAACGTCGGTGGACCGTTGGACGTGACCCGCGGGGGCGGCTTCGCCAACGATAGCGTCGGCGCCGTTGTCGGTGACGATGGCCTTGTGCTTGGGACTACGGACGGGCTAGCTAGTACCCACTATCAGAACGCCCAGACCGATGCTGACCTCGTGGCCGTGGACTTCTCGCAAGCACACCCGAGCGTGGCCTACATGATTGGTAATGACTCGTCACAGGGGATCATCAGGTTCACGGATGACGGTGGCACGACCCCTTGGGACAGCGTCAGGTGCTGGCGAACGACGGCCTTCCATGGGGTCGACATGACCGACTCCGGCCACTTTGCGTACGTCTGCGGTGATAGTTTCGGGCAGGGACGCACTCTCATCT
>Ga0209610_1000209_pt1 | contig 30690 bp, 22 predicted proteins | sample LakKivw275mmetaG_FD_184137 | JGI IMG/M metagenome (GOLD analysis project Ga0209610, IMG submission 184137) | Anoxic lake water microbial communities from Lake Kivu, Rwanda to study Microbial Dark Matter (Phase II) - Lake Kivu water 275m metaG... | ecosystem: Environmental > Aquatic > Freshwater...
CTGGTCGAACGGATTGATCTCCAGGATGCGCCCGGCCACGGCCGTGGCGAACTCCCAGAGGAAAAACTCGCCGGCGAGATCGTACGGATCCTTGAACGGCAGCCGCGCGAGCGGCGAATCGGGCCCCTCGGGCCCCCGACCCCCCGCCTTGGACGGCGTTTCGAACCGGCCGATCTCGACGAAGAGACGGTCCCGGCCATAGCCTTCGGCCGGCCCCGGCCTGTCCTCGACGACGGGCACAATGCCCCGGCCCTCCTTCCCGGTGCTCTCGGCGATGAGCTGCTCGAGCCAGGCGCCGAGCGGCCGCAGAGGCCGGGACATGAGGAACGTCAGCTTGTCCCGGCCGGCCATGGCGGCGGCGCCGATCGTCGCGCCCAGCCGGGCGCCGGGATTGTCGGCCGGCCGCTCCGAACGGCAGGCCTCGGCCATGGCCGCGGCCGGGGCCAGCAGGCGGTGCAGGTCGAGGCCCTTGAGCGCTGCCGGCAGAAGGCCGAACGCCGACAGGGCCGAGAAACGGCCGCCGATATCGGGCCGGCCGTGAAAGACGCGCCGGAAGTGGCATTCCTTGGCGAGCTTTTCGAGCGGCGCTCCCGGGTCGGTGACGGCGACGAACCGCCGTCCGGCATGGTCCTCGCCGAGCTCGGCGACGGCGCGCGCATAGAAGAAGGAGAACAGGGCAGCCATCTCGGAGGTCGTCCCCGACTTTGACGACACGACGAACAGCGTCTTGTCGGAGGGGAACAGGGCCGCCGCCGCGGCCACGTCCTCCGGCCCGGTCGTGTCGAGGACCTCGAGCTCGAGACCGTCGGGTCCGGTCGGGAAGAGGCGGCCGAAGACCTCGGGGGCCAGGCTCGAGCCGCCCATGCCCAGGACGACCGCGCGGGTCAATCCCAGGCCCCGGACGGAGGCGGCGAAGGCCTCGAGATCGGGGATGCTCCCGACGGCCGTGTCGGGCGCGTCGAGCCAGCCCAGCCGGTTGGAGATCTCGACATCCAGGGGCTTCCAGACGGAGGGGTCCCGCTGCCAGATGCGGCGGACGACGGCATCTTTCTCGAGGAGGGCCAACGCCTGGCCCAGACCAGGCTCGAGCCCTACCGGATTGACGAGGGAGAACTCGGGAATTGGTCGGCTCATAGCGGCTTCCTTTTTCTTTCTGTACCCGAATTATAGCAGCAACGCCCGGGAACGACCAAGACGAGGGCGTTTTTATGAATGGTCGGGCTTGATTATTTCCGGCGGATTCCGGAAGATAGGGCCTTGCGAAGTCTCCCACGCCGCACCCGGAGGGCCTGCCCATGACCGACGCCACGACCGCCCCGGCGGCCGGGTTCTTCCATCCGACCCGGCCGATCTACCGCTTCACGAACCTCCTCTTCATCTCCTCGCTGTCGTTCGGCAGCTATTTCGCCTACGACATCATCGGGGCCATCGCCCCCTCGCTCGTCGACGAGCTCAAGGCCGCCCGGGCGACCGTCGGGACGATGAACACGATGTACAGCATCGCCGCCATCCTTGTCGTCCTCTTCGGCGGCATGCTCATCGACAAGCTGGGCACGCGCAAGGCCAGCATCATCTTCTCGGTCCTGGTCTTGGCCGGCGCGGCCATCGTCTGGCAGGCCAAGTCGATCCCCGTCATCTTCCTGGGGCGGTTCGTCTTCGGGGCCGGCTCCGAGCCCCTGGTCGTGGCCCAGAGCGCGATGCTCGCCCGCTGGTTCAAGAACAAGGAGATGGCCATGGCCTTCGGCGTTCAGCTGACCGTGAGCCGCCTCGGGTCGCTCTTCGCCTTCAACACCGGCGAGCTGTTCACCAAGAACTTCGGGACCTACCGGGCCGCCCTCCTGGCCGCGGTCGGCGCCTGTGCCCTCTCCCTGATCGGGAACCTGTTCTACATCATCCTGGACAAGCGGGGCGAAAAGGCCCTCAACCTCCGGGACGAGAGCGCCGGCGACAAGATCGTCTTCAAGGACATCAAGGAGTTCAGGCCGACCTTCTGGTTCGTCACGGCCCTCTGCTTCACGTTCTACGCGGCCATTTTCCCCTTCCAGAGCCTGGCCACCGACTTCTTCCATACCAAGTGGGGCATCGCCCTGACCGCGCCGGCCACCGGCAGCTTCCTGCACCAGGTCTTCAACAATCTGCTGCACATCTTCAGCACGGCCGGCGGCATCACCAGCATCATCATTTTCGCCTCGATGATCCTGGCGCCCTTCGCCGGGCGGCTCGTCGACCGGGTCGGGAAACGGACGACGTTCATGATCGCCGGGGCCCTCATGCTCATTCCGTGCCACCTGGCCATGGGGCTGACGAAGATCTACCCGGTCTATCCGATGATCCTGCTCGGCTTCTCGTTCGTCCTCGTCCCGGCGGCCCTGTGGCCGTCCGTGCCGCTCATCGTCAGGTCGGAGCGGGTCGGGACGGCCTTCGGCCTGATGACGGCCATCCAGAACATCGGCCTGGGCCTCTTCCCGCTCTTAAACGGCTTGTTGCGCGACAAGACCGGGTCCTATGTCGCGAGCCAGGTCATGTTCGCCAGCCTAGGGATCGTCGGTCTCATCTTCGCTCTCCTCCTGAGGCGGGCCGATCACCGTGAGGGCGCCGGGCTCGAGGTGCCGGAGAAAGCGAGAGTCAAGGCCTGAGCGGCGGCGCCGAGCCGCCGGTGCGGGCCCGGGGAGGTTCCCATGAAGAGATTCGGTCAGCTGATCGGTGTCAAGCCGGAGGCCTTCGAGACGTACAAGGCCTACCACGCCAAGGTCTGGCCCGAGGTCCTGGAGACCATCCGGCGATGCCACATCCATAACTATTCGATCTTCCATTGGCAGGGGAAGCTTTTCGCCTACTTCGAGTACACGGGGGCCGATTATGCCGCAGACATGGCCAAGATGGCCGCCGATCCCAAGACGCAGGAATGGTGGGCGATCATGATGCCCCTGCAGGAGCCCATCCCGGGCCGGCCGGAAGGGGAGTGGTGGGCGCCGATGGATGAGGTCTTTCACACCGACTGAGGGACACGCCATGGTGCGGACCGCCGGCTGCCTGGCCAAGCTCGAGCGGATGACGAAGACGCTCCGGCACGAGGAGGCGGACCGCGTCCCGGTCAGCGATTTCTTCTGGGGCTCTTTTCTCGCCCGCTGGCGGCGGGAGATGGGCCTGCCGCCTGACGCCGACATCTACAAGCACTACGATCTTGACTGGATCGTCACGACCCCCAACATGGACCCGCACATCCGGGCCTTCGAGACGCTCGAGGAAACGGCCGACCACGTGACCGTGCGGACCGGCTTCGGGGCCGTGATCCGCAAGAACTTCGCCGACCCGATGCCTGCCTTCCTCGCCTTTGACACGGACACGATCGAAAAGACGCGGGACTTCCGCTTCGACGACCCCTCGGACGACCGGCGCTATTTCGCCGCCGGCGACAACCAGATCGCCGGGGTCGGGGACGGCTTCGCCCGGAACTCGCCGCCCTGGGTCGGAACGGTGAAGTCGCTCCATCCGTGGATCCCGGTCTACGGCAGCGTCTGCGAGGCCCAGGAGATGCTCTGGCGCATCGTCGGGCTCCAGAACGTCATGCTCTGGATCGGGCTCTATCCCGACGAGGTCGGCCGCTTCGTCGAGCGGCTGGGCGAGTTCGCGCTCGAGCTCACCAAGGCCCAGATCAAGGCCGCCGCGGGGCTCCTCGACGGCCTGGTCATCTGGGGGGACGTGGCCTACCGGAAGAATCTCTTCTTTTCGCCGGAATACTGGCGCAAATACTACAAGCCGGTCGTCACGGCCATCGTCGACGAATGCCACGCGAGCGGCCTCCCGGTCATCTATCACGGCTGCGGCAACGTCGCCCGCATTCTCGGCGATTTCATCGAGTGCGGGGTCGACGCCTATAACCCCCTCGAAGCCAAGGCCGGGCTCGACGTCGTCGAGCTGAGGCGGCAGTACGGCCACAGGATCGCTTTCTGCGGCAACATGGACGTCCTCACCTGGGCGAACGGGTCGGAGGACGAGCTGCGGCGTGTCGTCCTGACTAAGCTCAATGCGGCGAAGAGCGGCGGATTTATCTTCCAGTCGGACCACTCGGTCCCCGGCAATGTCTCGGCCCGGAACTACGAATATGTCATCGGCCTGGTCAGGCAATACGGCACTTACCCGCTCCGTCTCGGCGAGTTGGACCTGCCGGATCTGGCCTGATCGACGCCTGGCGCCAGGCCCTTTTCTTCCCCGTTGACCATCGGCCCCTTCGGTGATATTGTTCCCCCAACAGGGAGGGAACGGGACATGAAATGTCCTCGCTGTGATTCCGAAAATAACGAATCCTCCCGCTTCTGCAGCAGTTGCGCGGCGCCGCTTCATCCGGCGGGACCCGAAGCTCAATCCCTGACCAAGACCCTCGAGACGCCGGTCCAGGTCATGAGGCCCGGGACTGTCATCGCGGGCAAGTACAAGATCCTGGAGGAGCTCGGCCACGGCGGCATGGGGATTGTCTACAAGGCCGAGGACATCAAGCTCAAGCGGTTTGTGGCCCTGAAGTTCCTGCCGCCTCATCTCATGGATTCGCCCGATCTCAAAGATAGGTTCCTGGTCGAGGCCCAGGCGGCGGCGGCCCTGTCGCATCCGAACATCTGCACGATCTACGAGGTTGGGGAGAGCGAGGCTCGTCCTTACATCGCCATGGAGTTCGTGGACGGGGAGACGCTCAAGGACAAGCTCCGGACAGGCCCGCTTAAGCCCGACGAGGCCTTGGCCATTGCGAGCCAGATCGCCGCGGGCCTTGGCGAAGCGCATCACAAGGGCATCATCCACCGGGACGTCAAGAGCGCCAATATCATGGTCACGGCCAAGGGCCAGGCCAAGGTCATGGACTTCGGGCTGGCCAAGCTCCGCGGCGGGTCTTCTTTGACCAAGAGCCAGACAACGATCGGCACCGTGGCCTACATGTCGCCGGAGCAGGCGCGTGGCGGCGACCTCGACGCGCGCACGGACATCTGGTCGTTGGGCGTCGTGCTCTACGAGCTGCTCTCGGGCAGGCTTCCCTTCCAAGGCGACCACGACCAGGCGGTGATCTATTCGATCCTTCAGAAGGAACCCGAGTCGCTCGTCAAGATACGCCCGTCGCTTTCCCCCGAGCTGGAGCACATCGTCTTCCAGGCCCTGACCAAGAAGGCGGCCGACCGCTACCGGACGATGGAGGAGTTGTGGGAGGATCTCGCCGCGCTGGCCGAAGGCCTCAAGCCGCTCAAGGCCAGGGCCCGGGCCTCCGAGCCCGAAAAGTCCATCGCCGTGCTGCCGTTCATCAACGACAGCCCCGACCAGGAGAACACCTACTTCGTCAACGGGGTGATGGAGGAGATCCTGGGCAACCTCCAGAAGATCAAGGCGCTCCGGGTCATCTCCCGAACCTCGGTCGAACAATACCGGGACAGAAAGAGGTCCGTCCGCGAGATCGCCGAGGAGCTGGGCGTGAACTACATCGTGGAGGGCAGCGCGCAGAAATACGGCAACGCCTTCCGCCTGCGGGCCCAGCTGATCAAGGCCGAGCGGGAAACCCACATCTGGGGCGATTCCTTCCAACAGAAGGTCGCCAACGTGGAAGACATCTTCGACATCCAGATCAGGATCGCCAAATCCATTGCCGAAGAGCTCCGGGCGGTCATATCCCCTGAGGAGAGAAAACTCATTGAGAAGATCCCGGCCGCGGACCTCGCCGTTTATGACGAATATCTGAAGGCCCGCTCCTACGTTTATGATGGCCGGAGGGAAGCCTTGAACAAAGCCCTGGAAATCCTGACCAGTGGCGTCGCGAAAAATCCCGGCTGGGCGCCTCTCTACGCGGGTCTGGCGGAAGCCTGGCTGTGGATGCAACAAAACGCGTACGAGCAGCCGTCCGTCGCCGCCCCCCAGATCATCGAGAACCTGAACAAGGCGCTGGCCTTGGATCCGGACCTTGCGGAAGCCCATTATCTCAACGCCATGATCGCGTATCTCGTGGATTGGGACTGGGAGAAGAGCGAAAAGGAATTTTTGAGGGCCCTGGCCATCAACCCCAACGATGCCCTTTCCAGGGGATTCTATGCGCAGCTCCTGTTGATCCTGCACAGGAAAGATGAAGCGTTGGCCCAGAATGAGCTGGCGCTGAGCCTTGACCCGCTGAATCCCATGGTCAAGCTCAACAATATCGGCATTCTGTTGCAGGCCGGCGAATTTCAGGCCAGCTTGTCTCTCGCGGAGGAAGCCGTGGCCGACGATCCGGACAATTTCAACCTCAATCAGATGATCGAGATCGACGCTTACAGGCTCAAGCAGTACGACAAGGTGCTCCGCGCGGTCCGACATATTCTCCCTTTTCCCCTCGAGGAAGAGGCTTACCGGGACATCGAGAGGACCTACCACGAATCCGGGATCGCCGCGGCCTATCGAAAGATCGTGGGGCGTCTGGAGAAATACGCTGAAAGCCAGCCCGTCGGCTTCTGGGATATGGCCTTCAGGTATCTTGTGGCGGATCGACCCGACAAAGCCATGGATTGGGTCGAGAAGGGATTCGAGATGCACGACCCGATCATGCCATACAATACCACTCCGGCGAGATATTTCGATCGATTGTTCGGGGATCCCCGGTTCATCGCCGTTTGCGAGAAAATGAAGCTGCCGCTTCCGGAATAGGAAGTGAAGCCGACTTGCAGGGGAGGAACGTGACGATCGAGTGCCCGAAGTGCCACGCGGAGAACAGGGACGACTCGAAATTCTGCAGCAGCTGCGCCGCACTCCTTCATCCGGAAGGACCCGAAGCTCCATCCTTGACCAAGACACTCGAGACTCCGGCCCAGGTCATGAGGCCCGGGACTGTCATCGCGGGCAAGTACAAGATCCTGGAGGAGCTCGGCCACGGCGGCATGGGGATCGTCTACAAGGCCGAGGACATCAAGCTCAAACGGTCCGTGGCCCTGAAGTTCCTGCCGCCGCATCTCATGGACTCGCCCGAGTTGAAAGAACGGTTCCTCGTCGAGGCCCAAGCGGCCGCGGCTTTGAACCACCCCAACATCTGCGTTATCCACGAGGTCGGGGAGGACGAGGCCCGGCCCTACATCGCCATGGAGTTCGTGGACGGCGAGACGCTCCGGGACAGGCTCAGGAAGGGGGCGTTGAAGCCCGGACAGGCCCTGGATGTGGCCATGCAGATCGCCGCCGGACTGGGCGAGGCCCACCGCAAGGGCATCATCCATCGGGACATCAAAAGCGCCAACATTATGGTCACGGAGAAAGGACAGGCCAAGGTCATGGACTTCGGCCTAGCCAAGCTCCGGGGCGGGTCGTCCCTCACCAAAAGCCAGACGACGCTGGGCACGGTGGCTTACATGTCGCCCGAGCAGGCCCAGGGGGAGGAGGTCGACGGCCGGACCGATCTCTGGTCCCTCGGCGTCGTCCTCTACGAGATGATGACCGGCGAGCTCCCCTTCAAAGGAGACCGGGACGTTTCGATCATCTACTCGATCGTCCACGAGGCGCCCCGGTCGCTCAAGGTCCGCAAGCCGCCGGTTCCCGAGGAGCTCCAGCACGTCGTCGCCCGGGCGCTCAAAAAGAAGCGCGAGGCCCGCTACGGCTCGGCGGACGAGGTGCTCAAGGACCTCAAGGCTTATCAGTCGGCTCTCCAGACGGAGGCCTCTGGCGTCTTGAACCTGAGAACGCTCGGGCGGCGCCTCCGCAGGCCGCGCGTCGCCCTGCCGACCGTCGCCGCGGTCGCGCTTCTGGCCTTCCTCGGCGTCCGGTTCTTTAAACACCAAGCCCAGGTCCGCTGGGCCCGGGACGTCGCCATCCCCGAAGCCCAGAAGCTCCTCGAGCTCAACGACTGCTGGCGCAACCTTGTCCCCGTTTACCGCCTGGCCGAGAGGATCGAGGCCGTCACTCCGAAGGACAGCCGGCTCGCCGGGATCTTCGCCCAGTGCGCCCGGAACGTGAGCGTCACGACAGAGCCTGCCGGCGCCAAGGTCTTTTTCAAAGAATATACCTCCCCGGAGAGCGAGTGGACCTTGCTGGGGGTCGCGCCGGTCGCGAAGGCCAGAATGCCCGTCGGCATCTTCCGCTGGAAGATCGAAATGGACGGCTACGAAACGGTCCTCGCCGCGGCCTCGACGTGGGGCATTTCCTCCGACCCGAACGAGCTCATCGGCCACAATGACCTGACCAGGGTCTTGGACAGGAAGGGCACGCTCCCGCCGGGAATGGTCCGGGTCAAGGGGGAGGAAACGCCGAGCGGGAAGCTCCCGGATTTCTTCATTGACCGGTGCGAGGTCACAAACCGGCAATTCAAGGAATTCGTGGCCGCCGGCGGCTACAGAGAAAAGAAGTTTTGGACGCAAAAGATCAGCCTGGACGGCCGGGAGCTGACCTGGGAGGAGGCCCTCAAAGGCCTCGTCGACCAGACTGGACTGCCCGGACCCTCGACTTGGCAGGCCGGCGACTATCCCGAGGGACAAGCGGATTATCCCGTGTCGGGCGTCAGCTGGTATGAGGCCGCAGCCTATGCGGAATTCGCCGGCAAGAGCCTGCCGACGGGCGAGCATTGGGGGATCGCGCGGGGCGAATATACAACTCTGATCCAGGTCCCCCAATTGGGCGGTTTTGCCGTCCTTGCCCCCTTCAGTAACTTCCGGGACAAGGGCCCGGTCCCTACGGGCAGCCTCCCGGGCCTGACCGCCTATGGCGCCCTGGATATGGCCGGGAACGTCAGGGAATGGTGTTGGAACGAGACGCCGGACGGGCGCCTCATAAGGGGGGGCGCCTGGGACGACAACCCCTATATCTTCGGCTTCCTGAGCCAGGCCCCGGCCATGGAGCGCTCGCCCAGGGACGGCTTCCGCTGCGCCGTGTATCCCGACCGAAAAAGCGTCCCCGCTGCCGCGTTCCAACCGCAGAAGCCTGTCGCAGCCAAGGACCTCTATAAGGAAGAGCCGGTCCCCGATGACGTCTTCCGCGTTTATCAGGAGCTTTACTCATATGACAAGACCGATCTGAAGGCCCGGATCGATTCGCGGGAAGAGCGACCCGACTGGATCCACGAGATCGTGAGCTTCGATGCGGCCTATGGCGGCGAGCGGGTCCTGGCCCACCTTTTCCTGCCTAGGAACGCGGCGCCCCCATATCAGGCGGTCGTCTACTTTCCCGGCTCGCAATCCGTCAACGAACGATCGAGCCGGGACATCGAGAACTATTACGAATTCCTCATGTTCCTGTCCTTCATCGTCAAGAACGGCCGGGCCGCCCTGTATCCCGCGTACAAGGGGACGTTCGAGCGCGGTAACGACTCCCTGGCCGCCCTCTTGAACTCCGGCGACGTCGACTCCCATCAGGCCGTCGACTTGTACGTCCAGGAGATCAAGGACCTGCGGAGGTCCATCGACTATCTCGTGATGCGGCCGGACATCGACGGGCGGAGGATCGCCTTTTACGGGATGAGCTGGGGGGCCGCTCTCGGGCCTCTCGTGGGAGCGGTCGAGGACCGTTTCAAGGCCAGCATCCTGACGGGCGGGGCCATGACCGGACTGGGGCGGCCGGAGATCAAAGATATCAACTACGTCGGGAGGGCGAGAGTCCCGACGCTCATGTTGAACGGCAAGTACGATACGATCAATCCCGTGGAGACCACGATCAAGCCGATGTTCGATCTCCTAGGGACGCCGGCCGCGGACAAACGTTTGGAGCTCTTCGAGACCGACCACATCCCGCCGATAACCGAGTACATCAAAGAAACCCTGGCCTGGCTAGATAAATATCTAGGGCCGGTGAAACGATAAACTGCAGCGCCCCGACTTTGGCGTGAAGAACGGCTTCGCGAAGTAGAACGCGACGAGCGTGATGCCCCGCTCAGGGCTTCTTGGCCGCGGCGAGCTCCGCTTTGCTCTTGCGCCGCATGTCCATGGCGTGGGCCCGCTTGTAGGTCTGGATGTCGACGAAGCGGCCCTTGCTGTCGCGGACGGCGTAGAGCTTGGTCCCCTTCACGCTGCGATGGGTTGTCCGTTTCATTGGCATGTGTCCTCCTTATGATGATTCTGGCGGAGATGGGCTTATTGGGCAGGTTTGCTGATTGCGCCCTTGATGGCCCCGATGATGGCCATCAGGACGCCGCCGCCGACGCCGCCGCCGGCGATGCTGCCGATGATGCCGCCGATGTCCGTGCCGCCGCCCTGGGCCGCGACACCGAGCACTTTGAGCAACTGGCCGCCGAGGCCGCCACCGAGGATGCCGACGACCGAATTGAGGACCGTTCCGAGCGAGAGTTTCTTCAGCAGGCCGCCGGCGACGTTGCCGCCGAGAGCGCCGCTCACGAGCTGGATGATCAAAGGCACAATATTACCCATAATACCTCCTTGATAAGTAGGGATCCCTTCCCAATGCCGGTGCGTTCACGATGATCCGTGACAATGGCTGGGTCTGACGCCTTTAGTATGAGCAGAGGCCGTAGGAATGTCAAATCGAGCGGTCAAAAAATCGGGCCTCCATTTGCCGGGATCCCGGCTTTCTGCTATAAAAGCCATTCAGTCCGCGACCCTAAGGGAGATCCTGACGCATGATCCGCACGGTGATTTCCGACCTCGGCCGGGTGGTCCTCTGGTTCGACAACAATGTCTTTTTGCGCAAACTCGCGGACCGTGCCGGAAAGCCTTTTGACCAGGTCAAGGCGGCCGTCCACGGCGACCTCGAGCTCCTGCGCCGCTTCGACGCCGGGGCGATCACCGCGGCCGATTTCTCTGTCAGGGTCATGACGATCGTCGGCGCCAGGATGTCCTGTGGCGATTTCTACGCCATCTACGACGATATTTTCACCCCCAATCCCGCGGCCATTGACGTCCTGGCCCGGGTCAAGGCGGCCGGATACAAGCTGCTGCTCCTCTCGAACACCGACCCGGAGCGGTTCGGCTTCATCCTCCGGACCTTCCCCGCCGTCGGCCTCTTCGACGGCCACGTCTTGTCCTATGAGCTTCATCTTCTCAAGCCCGACCCGGCCATCTATCTCGCGGCGGCGCGGCAGGCCGGGTGCGAACCGGCGGAGTGCGTCTTCATCGACGACATGGAGGAGAACGTCACGGCTGCCGTCGCGACCGGGCTCGCGGGGATCCATTACACGCCGGAAACGGACCTCGAAGCGGAGCTGAAGAAGCTGGGGCTACGCTTCTAGGATCTGGACCCAGGCCTTGCGCGTCCGAGGGCCGTCGAACTCGCAGAGATAGACCGCCTGCCAAGTCCCGAGCTTCAAGGCCCCATTCTCGATGATCAGCGTCGTCGATGATCCCACCAGCGCCGTCTTGACATGCGCCGGTCCGTTCCCCTCGGTGTGGGCATAATCGAGACCGTCGGGCGCGCCCCGCCGCAGCACCATGAGGATGTCGGCCTGCACGTCGGGGTCGGCGCCCTCGTTGACCGTTACGCCAGCCGTGGTGTGGGGCACGGTGACGATGCACACGCCGGTCTTGACGGCCGACGAGGCCACGATCCGCTCGACCTCGGCCGTGATGTTGACCATGATCTCGCGCGATCCGGTTCGAACCTCGATCGTATTCATCGTTGCCTCAACAATTTAAAAAATTTCCGCGAAAGGTCTTGACAAGCCTCCAAGCGGGGGTGTAGATTCTCGTCGGAAAATACAATATTTGGTATTTTCCAAGCAAGAGCTCCACAAGATATGGGATAATCGCCGAGAGGCATCGGTTCGTCGCCATGGGTTTCGGGAAGGGTTTTGATATTAGCATGTCGGCGGAGTATTTTCTAGCCTTGTGAGCCGTTTTTCGAGGAAAAAGGAGGAGGCGCGATGGTCAGCACGGTCGGCAGGATCAAGAAGCGGGACGGAACGATCGCGGATTTCAACCAGGACAAGATCACCAACGCCATCCACAAGGCGATGGAATCCGAGGGCGTCAAGGACCTGGCCGTCGCCAAGACCGCGTCCGACATCGTCTGCTTCATGATCGAGGAGAAGTTCGGCGGCTACACCATCCCGTCCGTCGAGCAGATCCAGGACGTCGTCGAAATGGTCCTCATGAAGCAGGGCTATCACGAGGTCGCCAAGTCCTACATCCTCTACCGCGAGAAGCACAAGGGCATCCGCGAGGCCAAGAAGATCGGCCTCAACCTCGAGCGGCTCGTCAAGGACTACCTCAACAACGCCGACTGGAAGATCCGCGAGAACTCGAACGAGGGCGTCCAGAGCTTCGCCGGCCTCAACGCCCGCGTTTCCGGCGAGGTCCTCTCGAACTTCGCCCTGAACCAGATCTACAACGAGCGGGCCAAGAAGGCCCACGAATCGGGCGAGTTCCACATCCACGACCTGAGCTACCCCATCGTCGGCTACTGCGCCGGCTGGTCGCTCGAGAACCTCCTCCGCAAGGGCTTCGGCCATGTCCCGAACCAGGTCCACTCCAACCCGGCCAAGCACCTCGACACCCTGACCCTCCACATGGTCAACTACATCGGGACCATGCAGGCCGAGTTCGCCGGGGCCCAGGCCTTCTCCAGCGTCGACACCTTCCTTGCCCCCTTCGTCCGCCGCGACCATCTGAGCTACGAGGACGTCAAGCAGGACATGCAGAAGCTCATTTTCGGCCTCAACGTCCCCTGTCGCTGGGGCTGGCAGACGCCCTTCTCCAACCTGACCTTCGACTGGACGATCCCCGAGGACATGAAGAACAAGCGGGCCATCGTCGGAGGCGAGGAGCTCGACACCTGCTACGGGGACTACCAGAAGGAGGTCGATTGGATCAACCAGGCCTTCCTCGAGATCATGATCGAGGGCGACCTCAAGGGCCGGGTCTTCACCTTCCCCATCCCGACCTACAACCTGAGCAAGGAATTCGATTGGGATTCGCCCAAGGCCAAGCTCCTCTTCGACGCCACGGCCAAGTACGGCATCCCGTATTTCCAGAACTACATTGGCACGAACATGAACCCCGGGGACATCCGGGCCATGTGCTGCCGCCTCAACCTCGACCAGCGCGAGCTCATGCGCCGGCCGGGCAGCATCTGGGGGCCGGGCGACTCGACGGGCTCGATCGGCGTCGTCACCATCAACCTCAACCGGGCCGCCTTCGAGGCCACGTCCAAAGAGGATTTCTTCGACAAGCTCAAGGAGCTGATGACCGTCGCCAAGGGCACCCTCGAGACCAAGCGCGAGATCGTCAACAACATGCTCGAGAAAGGCATGATGCCCTACACCAAGGTCTACCTCGGCCACTTCGAGAACCACTTCTCGACGATCGGCATCTGCGGCATGCACGAGGCCTGCATGAACTTCCTCCACAAGGGCATCGGCACGCCGGAGGGCCGCGAGTTCGCCATCGAGACGCTGATGCACATGCGCGGCGTTCTGCGCGAGTTCCAGGAGGAGACGGGCCACCTCTACAACCTCGAGGCCACGCCGGCCGAATCGACGTCCTACCGCCTGGCCCGGCTCGACCGCCAGAAGTACCCACGGATCTACACCTCCGGCACGGAGAAGCACCCCTACCTCTCGAACTCGACCCAGCTCAACGTCGACGCCACCCGGGACATCTTCGAGGCCATCCAGCATCAGGGCGAGCTTCAGTCCCTCTACACGGGCGGGACGATCTTCCACGCCTTCCTGCCCGAGGCCATCGACGGCGAGACCTGCAAGAAGCTCGTCCAGCGGATCGCCCAGACCAAGCTGCCCTATTTTTCGATCACCCCGACGTTCAGCGTCTGCATGAACCACGGCTACATCCGCGGCCAGCACTTCCAGTGCCCCGACTGCGGCGACGAGACCGAGGTCTACAGCCGCATCGTCGGCTACATGCGGCCCGTCCGTACCTGGAACGACGGCAAGCAGCAGGAGTTCAAGGACCGGGCGACCTACGATAAGATCGGCTAGGCCGACGCGACAACCGATGAGGCGGTGACCGATGGACTTCCTGCTCTTCTCCTACCCCAACTGCGGCAAGTGCGAGGCGCTCAAGAAGCGGCTGGCCGAGGCGGGCACGCCCTACCAGGAATTCGGGCTGACCCAGACCCAGGGCAAAGCCAAGATCCGCGAGTTCATCAACGTCATCAAGCGCGACGAGAAGGGCGCCATCATCCTGCCGACGCTCGTCCTCCACACCCAGGGCATCGTCCGGGCCGTCCTCAACTCGGTCGAGGAGTTCGACGAGTGGTCGAGATCAAAGGGATAGAGAAGTTCTCGAGCCGCGACTTCCCCGGCCATATCTCCTCGACGATCTTCCTCGGCGGCTGCACCTTCCGCTGCCCCTTCTGCCATAATGCCGAGCTCGTCCTGCGTCCCGAGACGATCCCGAGCATGGCCGCCGACTGGTTCCTGTCCTATCTCGACAGCCGCAAGGGCTGGCTCGAGGGCATCTGCTTCACGGGCGGCGAGCCCCTGCTCCACGAGGACGTCGAGGACCTCATCCGCGTCGTCCGGGAGCGGGGGCTCCTCGTCAAGCTCGACACCAACGGCTCGTTCCCGGACCGCCTCGAGGCCCTGCTCGCCCTCGGCCTGGTCGACTGGGTGGCCATGGACATCAAGGCCCCGCTCGACCGCTACCGGGAGGTGACCCGGTCGACGGTCGACGTCGAGAAGATCGTGCGCAGCGTCGATCTCTTGCGGAGCTCGGGGATCCGGCATCACTTCCGGACGACGGTCGTCCCCGGCCTCGTCGGCAAGGACGATGTCGTCAAGATCGGCGAATGGCTGCGGGGCGAGGACCGCTATCTCATCCAGCAGTTCGTGCCGCAGACGACGATCGACCCGGCCTATCTCGAGGTCAAGCCGTTCCCGCGGGCCGACCTCGAGGAGATCGCGGCCGCGGCCAAGCCCTACTTCGGCGAGGTCGGGATCGAGGGGCCCTCATGATCCTCAAGGTTCAACGCATCCATCCCGAGGCGAAGCTCCCCGTCTACGGCCATCCCGGCGACGCCGGCCTGGACCTTTTTGCCGTCGTCGACCGCGACCTCTCCCCCGGCGAGGTCTTCGCCGTACCGACCGGCATCCGGATCGCCGTCCCGGCCGGCCACGTCGGGCTCGTCTGGGACAAGAGCGGCCTCTCGCTCAAAAGCGTCCACCGCCTGGCCGGCGTCATCGACGCGGGCTACCGCGGCGAGGTCCAGGTCGTTATGATCAACCTCGGCGGCGCGCCGTTCGCCGTCCGCAAGGGCATGAAGATCGCCCAGCTCCTGGTCCAGCCGGTTCTCGCTGTCGAGGTCGTCGAGTCCGATGCCCTGGACGACACATCGCGCGGCCAGGGCGGCTTCGGCTCGACCGGGCTCTATTGAGGACCCCTCCATGAAACGGAACGCGATCGCGTCCCTGGCCGAACAGACCGAAAAAGCGCTGGCGCTCTACTATGCGGGGACTTTCGGCAAGGCCAAGGTGGACGCTTATGCCGTCCGCAAGACGACGGAAGCGAACGGGACATGGCCTGTGCCGACGAGGACCGACACGTTCGGGGCCCGGCTCGTTGCGCCGCTCGCCAAGCCCCTGGCCTTCACGGCCGAAGCCGCCTGGCAGGCCGGCCGCAACGGGGAGGCAGGCCGCTCGGCCTACGGCGCCATCGCCCACTTCGACTACGATCTCGCCGGGACCCTGCCCCTCCTCAGGGGCTGCGTCCTCGGCGCCATCCTTCTCAGCGGCGACGACCCGGCCACGGCCCGGTGGGAAGGCTGGGACCCCATCTTCAGCCGCTGGCCCAAGTGGAGCGAAAGCTACATCTACACCTACACCCGCGAAAGCCGGCAGGCCTTCTGGAGCAACCTCTCTTCCCTCTACGCCCAGCTGACGTTCGATCTCGGCCCGCGCTCCGACGGCCACATCATGGTCATGCCTATGGGGGCGGGCCATGCCGTGCCGGTCGCTTTCACCGCCGGAACGGGTCTCTACAGAGGCACCCTCACCCGGGCGCGCCTGAACTACAAGATCAGCAAGTTCATGACCGGCCGGATCATCTGGGAGCACCTCGACCCCGGCGGCTTCTATGTCCCGGGCGCGTCGAGCTACAACTGGATCCAGGTCGAGATGATCTTCCGCTATTGATCGCCGCCGCCTGTTTGGAGAAGACCTACTCCATCTGATATCATGGCCGCTTAAAAGGCCATGAACGGAGAGCGGCACGAGGTCTATGACGTCGCCGTCATCGGCGGCGGCGGCGTCGGCTGCGCCGTCCTGCGCGAGCTCTCCCGCTATGAGCTGAGGCTCCTTCTTCTCGAAAAGGCGTCCGATCTCGCGGAAGGCATCAGCAAAGGCAACAGCGGCGTCATCCACGCCGGCTTCAATGTCCCGCCCCGCTCGCTCAAGGCCCGGACGAACGTCGCCGGCCTGAAGCTCGTCTACGAGCTGGCCGAGACCCTTGGCGTGCCCCACCGCAAGACCGGCAAGCTCGTCGTGGCCCTGGCCGACGAGGATCGGCGCCGCCTCGAGGAGCTCAAGGCGCAGGGCGACCGGAGCGGCGTCGCCGGCCTCGAGATCGTCGACGAGGCCGCGATGCGGCGGCTGGAGCCTCTCGCCCGGGGCCGCTGGGCCCTCTACTCGCCCCACACCGGGATCATCTCGCCCTACGAATTCACTATCGCCCTCGCCGAGTGCGCCGCCCAGAACGGGGCCGAGGTCCGGCTCGAGGCCCCGGTCGAAGGCGTCGCCTGCGAGGAGGGGCTCTTCCGGCTGGCCACGCCGAAGGGGACCTTCGCCGCGCGGCGGGTCGTCAACAGCGCCGGACTCTTCGCCGATGAGGTCGCCCGCTTGGCCGGGACCGAGGAGTACCGTGTCTTCCCGTACCGCGGCGAATACCTCATCACCGACAAGGACTGTGGCCTCCGCCTGGGGATGCCGGTCTATCCCGTGCCGCCGCGCGACGATCCGGGGCTCGGCATCCATGTCACCCCGACGCTCGAGGGCAACATCATCCTCGGGCCGAGCGCGGAGGCGGTCGAAGACAAGGAGGACGCGGCCTCGACCCGCGAGGTCATGGCCCGGCTCAAGGCCGAGGCCGGCCGGCTCATGCCCGGGCTCGAGCGCGCGTCCATGATCCATTGCTACGCGGGCACCCGCCCGAAGCTCATCGATCCGCGCGGCGGCGACAAGTTCGCGGATTTCGTCGTCGCGGAAAGCCGGCTGCGGCCGGGCTGGATCAACCTCGTCGGCATCGAATCGCCGGGCCTGACGGCCGCCCCGGCCTTGGCCGAGATGGTCGTGGCCATGCTCGGTGTGCGCATGGACCTGGAGCTGAAGGACGAGTTCGATCCCTCGCGGCCGTGGCGGAGGCGCTTCGCCGCCCTCGACGACGAGAAGCGGGCGGACCGGGTCGCCGAGAACGCCGACTGCGGCGAGATGGTCTGTCGCTGCGAGCACGTCACCCGGGCCGAGGTCCTGGCGGCGCTGCGGAACCCGTTCGGGGCCCGGACGCTCGACGCCGTCAAGCGGCGGACCCGCTGCGGCATGGGCCGCTGCCAGGGCGGCTTCTGCACGCCCCGCATCGTCGAGATCCTCGACAAGGAGGGCGTCCCGGTCGAGAGGATCACCAAGCGCGGCGGCGGCTCGCGCCTCTTTTACGGGCGGATCAAGGGCTGAGCGATGAGAGGACCGCAGGAGGCTTGCGATGTCGCCGTCATCGGCGGCGGGCCGGCCGGGCTGGCCGCGGCCCTCGGGGCGCGGCGGGCCGGGGCGGGGAAGGTCCTCCTCGTCGAACGCGACAAGACTCTCGGCGGCATCCTCAACCAGTGCGTCCACGATGGCTTCGGCCTTTTCCTTTATAAAGAGACGATCAGCGGGCCGGAATATGCCGAGCGCCTGATCGAGGACGTGGCGCACGAGCCGATCCAGGTCGCGACGGGGGCCATGGTCCTCGACCTCTCGCCGGAACGGGTCCTGCGCGTCAACGCGCGGGACGGCTATCGCCTGATCCGGGCCGGCGCCGTCGTCCTGGCCATGGGCTGCCGGGAGCGGACACGCGACATGATCGAGATCCCCGGGACGCGGCCGGCCGGGATCTTCACCGCCGGCTCGGCCCAGCATATGGTCAACCTCCAGAACCTGCGCATCGGCAGCGAGGCCGTCATCCTCGGCTCGGGCGACATCGGGCTGATCATGGCACGGCGCCTGGCCTTCGAGGACATCCCGGTCAAGGGCGTCTTCGAGATCCTACCCTGGGCGAGCGGGCTCGAGCGCAACGTCCGCCAGTGCCTGATAGACCTCGGCATCCCCCTCGAGCTCGGCTCGACAGTGGTCGAGATCCGCGGCCGCGACCGGGTGGAGAGCGTCGTCGTCGGCAAGGTCGACGAATCGCTGGCGTGCGTCCCCGGCACCGAGCGCGTCATCCCCTGCGACACGCTCCTCCTGTCCGTGGGCCTCATCCCGGAGAACGAGCTGGCGAAGAGGGCTGGCGTCGAGCTCTCGCCGCTCACGGGCGGCGCTGTCGTCGACGAGACCCTCATGACCTCGGTCCCCGGCGTCTTCTCGTGCGGGAACGTGCTTCACATCCACGACGTCGCCGACTGGGCCTCGTTCGAGGGCTTCGAGGCCGGAGAGCGCGCGGCCCGCTATGCGGCGGGGGAGAGGCCCGCTGGCGAGACGGTCCGAGTCACGCCCGGCCCGGAGATCCGCTACGCTCTGCCGCAGCTTGTCCGGCGCGGCCGCGAGGGCGTCGAGTGGAGCTTCCGGGTCAGGCGGCCGCTTCGCGATATCGCGATCGAGGTCCGGGGACGCGCCTCCGGAAAGACCTACGCCCGGCGGAAGTTCGGGCGGCTGCTGCCTTCAGAGCTTCAGAAGATCAAGGTCCCGCCGGCCGTCGACGAGGACCTCGAGGTGATCTGCCGATGAGCGAAAGGACCGTCATCGACCGCCTGACCTGCGTCCTGTGCCCGGTCGGCTGCGAGCTCGAAGTCTCGAAGGACGCGGCCGGGGACATCCAAGTCGTGGGAAATCAATGCGATAAAGGCGTCCCGTTCGCCCTCGAGGAAGTCCTTCGTCCCCAGCGGAATCTTGCGACGTCGGTCCCGATCGCCGGGACCGCGTCCCGCATGGTCTCTGTGCGGCTGACCGGCCCCGTGCCGCGCGACCTCGTCTTCCCCATCCTGGCCGAGATCGCCAAGCTCCGGCCTCAAGCGCCGGTCCGCCGCGGCCAGGTCCTCATCGCCAACGTCCTCTCGAGCGGCGTCGACGTCATCGCCACCCGCACGGTCAGCGCGACGACTTGACCGGCGTCAGGACGAAAGAGCCCTTGATCGTCTGACCGGCTTCGAGCGGCCGGTCATCCATCTTGTGGTGAGGCGCGAAGAAGATATCGCCGCCGCCCGTCGTGAAATCTGCGATGAGCCAGCCGACCCGGTCCCCGTCGAGGAAGGTCCGCGAGGCGTGGCGGCCGTCCGACTCGAGCATCACGCCCTCCCCCTCGGGCCGGGAGAGGACGGCCCAGAGGACGTTCGCCTTGGTCGAGCGAAAATCGTTCGAGCCGAGGGCGTTCTCGTCGTCCTTCCAATCCCAGGCCGGCGGCTTTCGGAAGATCGCCTCATGTCCCGAGGTCAGGGCCCGGGCCCTGCCGAGCGGACGGCCGATGTGGTTCTCGGGATACGCTGTCCATTGCCCCTTGCGGCTCCAGGTCAGGGTGTCGAAGGACCGGGGGAGATAGACGACAAGGCCATATTGGCGCGGGTCGATCTTATCCTTGAGCTTGAACTCGTAGCTGAACTCGGCCCGGCCGGAGCGGTCGATCTTGACGGCGTACCAGCCCGCGGCCTCGGCGCAGGAGCCCGTGACCTTCACCGTCACGCCGTCCGAACCCCGGACGAGCGAGACGTCCTCGGCCTTCCAGTCCGAGCACGCGCCGTTGAAGGGCTCGACATCGGGACGGAAATCGGTCACGCATGGGCCCGACGTTTGAGGCAGGATCATGAGCACGGGACCGCCGCAAAGAAGAGGCACGCCGCCGAACTCGGCCTGAAGGACCTTCCCGTTCTCACTGTCGAAGTCCCAACGGAACCCGTTCCCCCGGACCGTGATCTCCGTCTCCCGTCCGCCATCGTCCGTCCCTACAGTCAGCACTTGAAGCGATGCGTCCGTCGGAGTCGCGAAAATCCGGAAGGGCGGTGGCGGCGGAGCGGCATCGCCGATGGCGATGTTCTCCCGGTCGACGAGAACGCCGCGGGAATCCGTGACCTCGACGCTCAGGACTTTTCCCGCGAGCTCGGCCGTCTTGGGACGGATCCTCAGGATCCCCGTGGAGTGCGGCGGGAGTTCGAGCGTCGCGCGCCCCGACTCGTCCCCGATCCGCCAGTCGATACGGCATTCGCGGAGATCGCTGAAATCGAACCTGTTCTCGACTTGGAGAACGAGCGGTTCGCCCGCCGCCGGGGCCGTGACGCAGGCCGGGCCGATCTTGACCGGGGAATAGCTCTTCTTGATGTGCCAGTACTCCGGCTTTTCCCGCCGCCAGCCGTCGATCGGGCCCCATTCGCCGTATCCGGTCGCCTTGCCGGACGGGAGGAAGAAGACGTCGTCGATGCCCGACCAGATGGAGCCGCCGATGACGTCCTTGGAGCCCTGGATCTTCTCCCACATGCGCTCGAAGCCGCGCCCGTATTCGTCCCGCACCCCGGGGTCGGCGGCGAGCTCGGACCGGTTGTAGCAGTTGAGGTGGCAATATTCGCCGTAATAGAGAGGCCGGGTCAGCTTCATCGAGACGGCCAACTCGGGCCCCTGCGGCCCCGGGTAATGGTAGTTGGCGATCGGCATTTCCTCCGAGCCGCGATTGTTATAGCCGCCGTAAGCCTGGTCGTGGAAGGTCCTGGGACGCGACGGATCCATGGCCTGGGCCAGCGCGTTCGCCGACGCGAAGTGAGGGCTCCAGCCCGATTCATTGGCCAGCGACCAGAGGATGATGCTCGGGTGACGGCGGTTGAAGGCGATCGTTTCGGCCACGGCCCACTCGATCGGCGCCAAGTATTTCGGGTCCCGAGGATCCTCCGTCTTCCAGGTCTCGTTGGCGCCATGCTGGACCCAGACGAGCGGGGCCTCGCACTCGACGAAGAGGCCAAGCTCGTCGCAGGCATCCAGGAACTCCTCGGCCGGCGGATAGTGTGAGGTCCGGATGTGGTTGATGTTGGCCGCGCGGTAGAGCTCGGCGTCCTTGCGCCAGAGCTCCGGGGTCAGGCTGCGGCCCCGCAGGGGATGGGCCTCGTGGCGGTTGATGCCCCTGAGCTTGACCGGCCGGCCGTTGACGAAAAGGCGTGTCCCGGCGATCTCGATCTCGCGAAGTCCCACGCGGCGGACGACGGTTTCCATCGTCCGGCCTCCGGCGAGGAGGTCGACCGTCAGCGTGTGGAGGTTCGGATGTTCCGGGTCCCAGAGCGCGGCCTTCTCGACCGTGCCCGCGAAGGGGACCGTCATGAGTTCGGCCGGTCCGGGCCGGGTGAAGGGGCGTGTCCCGTTGTAGACGATGCGGCCCGCGGGATCGGCCAGGGTGCAGCGGACCTCGCCGCGAGCCGGGTCTCCGCCGGCCGCGGCGATGCTGTCCGCCTCGACGACGACCTTGACCTTGAACGCCGCCGTGCGCCCGTCCCCAGCGACGTCGGTCGTGACGTCAATGTCGTCGACATGAAGGGCCGGCACCGCGAACAACGTCACTTTCCGAGTCAATCCGCCGAATTGGTAGGACGCATACTGGGTCCCGCTGGCCAGGATGTCGGCCACGGATTCGTTCTGGACGGCCGCGGCGAGGGTGTTGGCCCGGCCCGGACGGCAGAGGGCCGTGACGTCGAGCATGAAGGCCCTGAAACCGCCTTCGTGCTTTCCGGCCATCCGTCCGTTGACCCAGAACGTCGCCAGGCTCTGGACTCCATCGCAGCGGAGGAAGATCTGTGAGCCTTTCCAGTCGGCCGGGATGATCACGGTCTTGAGATAGCCGGCCTCGGTCCAGGGCTTGACCGTGAAGCCTTGCATCGTCCAGTCGCCGGGCACTTCGATCACGGACCAGCCCGGGCCGGGCTCTTCTGGCTTCTCGAAGTCTTTCGGCGGGGCAGGATCGAAGGACCAGGTCCCGTTGAGCGACAAGACCGGCGACGCCACGCCTGCCACCACCTGAGGCAGCGGCGGGAAGACGACCTTCTCCGGGACCGGAAGCGTCGTCTGGGCGGCCGCGCCCAAGACAGCTAACAGGACTGCGGCCGTGATGGCCGCGCCCTTCCGCCAGCGGTCCATGCGGTCCTCCATCGAGGCGAGGCCTATCCCAGGAAGTCCCAGGCGATGCCGACGCGCTTCAAAGCGTAGGCCAGTTCCTTGGCGTGGTCGCCGTAGGCGGTCATCCAGTGGAAGCCGGGCATGCGCTTGGCCAGGGTCCGGTCGTCGCACTTGAAGCGGACGTCGATCTGCGAGCGGCAGATCGGCAGGAAGGGGACGTCCGCGATCTCGCCGAGAAGCCCCAGCCAGCGCTTGGAATCAAAGCCGGGCGCGATGCAGGTCACGACCTGGCCCTTGGCCATCTCGACCTTGGGTGCGGCCCCGTAGTCCGATTCGAAATGCGTCAGGATGCGGGCCGGCTCCGTCTTCCGGCCGTCCATCTTCCGCGGCGCCGTGCAGTGGGCCAGGGTGATGAGGCCGTCGTGAGGGTAGGTCGGGTCGTTGAGGAACACGGGATGCCCGGCGATGTTGGCCATGAGCACGCCCGAGGGGATGACGACGAAGTCCGACTCGCAGAAGGCCAGGTAGCCGTCGTCGTTGAGCGTACTCAGCGTCAGGCAGGCCGAGGTCTCGGCGAGGGGCATGATCGTGCCCATGCAGCCGTTGATGGTCAGGGCCCGGCAGCCCGCTTTTTTCATCATGGCCCGGAAGACCTCGTCGAGAAGGAGCCCGTTCTCGACGAAGGACCGCCCCGTCTCGAGGCTCGTGCCGGGCTGGCGGAGGTAGGCCTCGGCCCGTGTCCGGGCCCGGCGCACGACCGACGCGTCGGACCGGGCTTCGCGGATGAGCCGGCCGAGGTCGTCGTAGGACACGGTGACGATGTCGAACTTCCAGGTGTCGACGACCTTCTTGACCACGGCCCCGGGGCCCTCCGGATCGGACCAGGCCGCCGGCCCGCCGACGGCCAGGATCTTCGTGCCCATCGTGTTCCGCAGCCCGGCCAGGGCCCTGAGCCGCCAGAGGATCTCGTCTTGGCTGTCGATGACGACGTCGTCCTCGTCGGCGCCCTGAACGGCCTGGGTGTCGGTGTGCTTGCGGAGATAGCGCGGGCTGATGATCTCGTACCAGAGATAGACGGGGCCGGATTTGTGGCGGCAGAAAAGGATGCGATCCTTGCCGGTCTTGTCGAGCGCGTCATAGACGTCGAGCCAGCCGCCGGCCGCGTAGACGATGAGGGCCTGGCTCGAGTCCAGGTCCTTGATCCCGGCCAGGTCGGCGGCCTTGCGGACGGCGGCCACGGGCATGATCTCGAGCGGGAACTCCGCTTTCTTGGCCAGGGCGTCGAGCTCCTCCCGGATCCGGCCGATCTCGGCCTGCGCGTCGGCCTCGGTCGCGATCCCGCCCCAGCTCCGCCAGCTCGTCTGCGGCCGTCGCTGCGGGATCTCATAGACGAAGATAGGCTTGACCTTGAGCGGCGCGGGCCGCCAGGCCTCCTCGGCCGTCGCGGCCTGGCCGGCAAAGAGGGACCAGGCCAAGCTCTCGCCGGCGACGCTGCCGAGCGCGGTCATCCCTGCGCCCTTGAGGAAATCCCGCCGGGTGAACGAAGAGCCGGCGGGGGGCGTCGTCTCTTCGCACGGACAGCAGCGAGGGTGGGTCATGATCGTCTCCTTCCCGGCCGAGTTTTACTATGGGCCGAAGCGAAAGTAAAGCCGCCCGCTACTTCGCGAGGACAGCCAGGGTCTCGAGGTGAGGCGTGTGCGGGAAGAAGTCGAAGGGCGCGAGGGAGGCGACCTTATATCCGGCTTCGGTGAAGCCGCGCAGGTCGCGTCCGAGCGAGGCCGGATTGCACGAAACGTACACGACGACGGGCGCGCCGACGGCGATCGTCCGCCGCAGGGCTTTACCGGTCAGGCCGACGCGCGGCGGGTCGACGATGACGACATCGGCCGGCTCGCGCCCGGGCCCGGCGAGCAGGGCCTCGACCGTGCCGGGGACGAAGGCGGCGTTCTCGATGCGGTTGAGCAGGGCGTTCTCGACGGCGTTGGCGATGTTGGCGGGGGAGGAGTCGATGCCGGTCACCCTCCCGGCGGAGGCCGCGAGCGAGAGCTCGATGGCGCCGCTTCCGCAGTAGAGGCCCAGGACGCGGCTTGCGCCGGTGAGCCCGGCCGCTTCGGCGATCCGGCCGTAGAGGAGCTCGGCCCCGGCCGTGTTGGTCTGGAAGAAGCTCGGGGCGTAGGTGCGGAAGCTCAACCCGGCCAGCTTCTCCTCGATGAAGGGCACGCCAGAGACGACGCGCGTCCTCTCGAACTCGACGAGGTCGGAGCCGCGGCGGTTCGTGACATGGACGAAGCTCACGAGCTCCGGGGCCGCGGCCGCGAGCCGGCCGGCCAGGGTCCCGAGGTCGACGTCGCCGATCTCGGCCGTCACGAGCACGGCCATGAGCTCGCCCGTTCGCTTGCCCTGCCTCAGGACAAGGTGGCGCAGCTGGCCCTGGCGCGTCGCCGGCTCGAAGCCCACGAGGCGGTTCTCCAGGGCAAAATCGAGGACGAGCGGAAAGAGCCGCTCGACGGCCGGCCCGAAGACAGGGCACTCCGTGAGAGGCAGGGTCCTCCGGTAGGTCTGGCGGCTCGATGTCACCCGCTCCCTCAGGCCGAGGACGAGCGCGCCGTGTTTCTCGCCGAAGGCGAACTCCATCTTGTTGCGAAAGCCATAGAGGTCCGGCGAAGCCGTGATCGGCCGGACCGCCGTGACCGCCTCCGCGAGGCCCGCCTCGTCGAGCGTCCGGCGGAGGTGCCGTTCTTTGAGCTCGAGCTGGGTCCCGTAGTCGACGTGCTGGAACGCGCAGCCGCCGCAGGCCCCGAAATGGCGGCAGCGCGGCACGGCCCGCCGCGGCGACGGCCGCTCGACCCGGATCGTCTCCCCGATCCGGGCGGCCCCGCTCTCGCCGACCACCTGGACCCGCAGGACCTCGCCCGGAACGGCCCCGGGGATGAGGAGCTTGCGGCTCTCCACGTCGGCCCGGCCGTCGCTCCCCGGGAAGTCGAGCGTCTCGACCTCGACCGTGAACGCGGGCGCGAGGAACCGGGCCAGGAGCGCGCGGACCTTATCGACCGGGAAGCCGACGACGTTGTCGTAATCGCCCTTCATGCGGGCGACGAACGCGTCGCCGATCTCCTGGACGGCGTAGGCCCCGGCTTTGTCGAGGAAGGTCCCCTGGCCGACGTAGCCGTCGATCATTTCGTCGGTGAGCTCGCGGAAGGTGACATAGGTCAGGTCGTAGCCGGTGAGGAGACGGCCGTCGGCCTTGGTATAAAACGCGAGCCCGGTGATGACGCGGTGACGGTGTCCCGAAAGGGCCTTCAGCATGGCCCGGGCGTCCTCGCGGTCCTTGGGCTTGCCCAGGATCCGGAGCCCGAGGGCGACCACCGTATCGGCGCCGAGGACGACGGCCTCGGGGAAGACCTCGGCCGCTGCCCGGGCCTTGAGGACCGCGGCCTTGATGGCGAAGGCGAGGGGGTCCTTTTCGGGGATGGAGGATTCGTCGACGTCCGTCGGATAGACGCGGAAGTCCGGGGCGACCCGGGCCATGAGCTCCCGGCGGCGCGGCGAGGCGGAGGCGAGGACGATCTCCATCGGGAGGGCTATTTTACACGAATCCGGCCGGGCCGTCGTGCCGGTCTCGGAAGCCGTTCGCCGGTCAACGGACCGGCTCATCGGGCCGGAGATCGAGGCCGAAGAGGGCCGTCGAGCGAGGCTCGAGGACCACCGTGAATTCTGCCGTCGCGCGCGAGATCGTGGTCCCGCGGAACAGGTCGACGACCGCGGTCGCCGGACGAGGCAGACGGATGAGCCGCTCGCCTCCGTCGAGAGAATGGACGCCGACGAGGCTTCTGTTCGCATAGAGGACGTCGCCGGCGTCGCTGTAAATGTGGACCCCGGCGAAACGGGCCACGGCCCGGAGGACGGGCGCCGGGAGGTTCGGGGCGGCGCTATAAACCGACCTCCACTCGGGGAACTCCTTGACGGCAAAGCCGGGACGGCAGTTGCCCTGGGAATAAACAACTTCGCCGAGGACGCGCGCCTCCGCATCATCGATGGGAAAGATCGGGGCCAGCTTGGCGTTCGTCCCCCAGAACAGGTCCCGGCCGAGGCCGCGGGTGATGGGATGGTTGAAGTCCGTGACATGGACGAGCGGCCCCCAAGGCTGCTCGCCGAGCCCGAACCGGATCCCCGTCAGCTCCTCCATGTTCTCGAGCCCCGGGGCCTCCTTGAAGTATCCCGGCGCGTAGATCCACAGGGCCGTCCGCCCGTCCTTTCTCAGCTCCCTTGACAAGGCCCGCCGCCGCGAGGCCTCGAGCCGGAAGGGATTCAAAAAGACGTAGAGCCGATACGGCGGGAGCTTCCCGGATAGGAAATCGTCGAGAAGGTAGACGTCGAACGGAGCGCCCATCCTCGGCAACCCCCAAAGCCGCTGCTGGAAGATGAGCGGGACGTCGAGGCTGTTCCGGCAGGTCTCGTAGAAAAAGCTCTCGTCGTCGAGGAGGACGGCGACCTCGGCGGCCGAGGTCCGGTCGGCGTCCATCGACCGGTCTCCCGTTTGGCGGAACTCGCGTAGAAGAGCCTCGAAACGCGGGTCCTTGACCGCGTTGACCTTCCACAGGGCCCACCAGGCGCCTTCGCCGTGGGTCAGAAAATGGGACAGGTTGCGCCGCAGGATCGTCCGACTGTCCTCAAAGGTCCGGACTTGGCCGTAGTTCGGGTCTTCGGGGTCCGCGTGGGTGCGCGTATCGTCCTCGATGAGAAGGAGCTTGCCGTGAAGGCGGACGGATGCGTCCGGAAGCATGCTCGGCGAATCTCCGCCCATGCCCCGGAATCCATACGAATAGGGGCTGACCAGGAAGTCGACGTCAGGCGAGTTCAGGACCCTCTTCAGTCCGAGATGGCCCGACCGCTGATAGGTCGAGTAGTCGGAGTCGGGGCGCTCCTTGAAGAAGCCGCCGTTCCAGGCAAGATCGAGGAGATAGCCGTAGAAGGCGCCGGCCAGACGCCGCCTCCCGGCCGCCTCCTTGACCGTCCTGCAGAGGTCGACGACGGCCTCCCCGCAGAGATCGGCCATCGCCCGGAAATAGTCGATGACGTCCTGTTCGGTGGCCGGGTCTCGGAAGGTGTAAAGCCGGGCTTCGAGCTGCCGGGCCGCCGCGGGGATGGCGGCCGTGTCAAAGGTCACCGCCGGATCGTGCCTCCAGGCCGCCCGCAGCCGGGCCACATCTCCGCCATAGCGCGTCCTCAGCCAATCGAGGAAATAAGCGCGCATGGGCTCGCTGAAATCGCCGCAGGGCGCTCCCATGGACGACTCACCCTTGACCCATTCGCCGGTGTGGCCGGCCCCGACCTGATAGGCGATGATCCGGTCGAAAAGCCCGGTCCTGCGAAAATGGGCGATGTAGGCTCTCAGAAAAGCCTTCGCCTCTTCCCGCCAGACCTTCGACGCGAAGGACATGCCGTTGCGGCGCCCGTCCGACAGGACCTCGCACTCGCCGGGGTGGGCTTTCTCCCACCAGTCGTCGTGGCCGGTCTCGAGATAGATACGCAGATGGAAGAGGGCGGCCGGGTCCGCCTTGATGACGCGGGCAAAGCGGGCCTCGACGGTCGCGAAGTCGAAATCGCCCGTCCGGCCCGCCCCCGGGCCGATCCACTCGGTCCCTTTGCCGACGTCGAAGGCATAGATGTGGATCCCGGCCGCGGCGCTCCTGCGGGCCTGTTCCTCGAAATCCCACTTGTCGGGGGCCGGACCGGGGACCCAATTGATCGCGGCGAAGACCGGCTCTCCGTCGAGAAAGAGGGCCGGGCTGCCGTGATGGAGCTTGACCTCGGCCGAGGCCACGCCGGCCTTGGCCGGCGTTCGGCCGTCGCCAAACCCGGGGAGCAGAACATCCCGGATGTTCCCACCCGCCAGGGTCCCCGCGGCGGCCAGGGGCGCCAGCCTCAGGACATCGCGTCTCTTCATCGCCGTCCCTCCGTCTCCGCCCGAGTCTGGATGACGCCCCTCACTATAACAGACGGGGGCCTGAGGCCGAAAGGACTTTGCCGAGGGAGACCGGAGGGACCGGGCCGGGGCGCTTCACGAAGCAAAGAGCTTCGTGCCCCAGCCCGCGGCCACGGCGAAATCCATCACCCGGGCGAAGATCGCCTCGTCGAAGACGGGGCAGGCCAGGCCGCGCTTTTCGAGGAACGGGGCGGCGTTCGCCATGTCGAAGGTCCGCCCGTCCTGCATGTAGGGCTTGAAGATCTCGAGATAGGAGTCGTAGAGGACCTCGAGGGTGTTCTTGGGCTCGGACGTGAAGTCCTCGGGCCCGCAGCTCCGGATGCCCTCCATCTCGAAATGACGCGTCCCGAAGGCCACGATCTCCTCGATCGGGGTCAACCGCGGATTGGCGATGTGGTAGATCCCGCCCTCCAGGCTGTCCTCGAAGATGGCGAGAAAGGCCCGGACGCAGTGATCGACCGGGACGAGGTTGATGCCCGTCCCGGGCCGGGTCTCGATGCGGATCGGGACGAAGAGCCGCCCGCTCGAGGCGAGGCCGATGCCGACCTCGGCCGCCTTCCGTCCGTTGCCGCTCCGCAGATCGTCGAGATAGATGTCGCGGATGGAGAGGGCGGCCTTGATCGGGTAATACAGGGCGTTGAAGCGCAGGGTCCGTCCCGTCCGCGAATCGCCGTAGACGACGGCCGGCCGGTAGACGTTGAGGCGGATGCCCGCGCCTTGGCAGGCGTCCCGGGCCATGATCTCGCCGCGCGCCTTGGTCTCTTCGTAGACGTTCGTGAACGGGCCCGACTCGATCCAGTCCTCGCGACAGAGACCGGCGCGGCGGCCGGCGGCATAGGCGGTGCTGACGTGGTGGAAGACCGCGCAGCCGCCGCGGACGGCCAGGTCCAGGACGGCCTTCAGGCCGCCGATGTTGGCCGCCTCGACCTCGGGCCGCTTCCGCTCGGCGAACGACGTGCTCGAGGCGCAATGGACGATCTCGTCAAAGGGTTCGCGCCCGGCCGGGCCGGCCAAGAGGCGCCCGGCCAGTTCCGGTTCGAGGATGTCGCCCTCCACGATCTCGATCTTCGCGGCCGTCGCGCTGTCGAGGCCGAACCAGCGGGCCAGCCGGCCCATTCGGTCCTCGGCCGAGAGCCCCTTCGACGCCCGCGCCAGGACCGCCACCCGGTATCCCGCCCGGAGGAGGGCCACGGCGATGTGGCTGCCCAGGAAGCCGGTCGCCCCCGTGACCAGGATCCGCCCTGTCCTCTCCTCCCTTATCTTCCTCAGGGATTCGGTTTCGATCCTCATGCGGCCCCCCTTGCCGAGATCGTTCAGACGCGATAGAGAAAGCTCTCCTTCCGGCCGTAGCCCTGGCCGAAAACATCCTTCAGCGAGGTGAAGCCGGGGACGCGGCGCCCCACGTCCTTGAGCCAGCTTTCGAGGGCGGGCATAGCCGCGGCGATCTTGGCCCTTTCCGAGGCGTCGGCGTGGTCGAGATAGTAATCGTATTCGAGGACGGCCCTCTTGCCGAGATCGAGCGGCGTCAGGAAGCCGAAGTCGTGCTCGAGGCCGTTCGTCTCGGCGATCCCGGCGAAGCCGTCGACGATCTCGCGGGCGACGTCGGCCCTGCCGCCCGGAAAATAGATCAGGAAGGCCAGCATGTGATTGTGCCGCGACATGCGGGCGCTGATGATGCGGTTCTCGTTCAGCCAGACGAGGTCGGTCATCTCCGGCCGGGCGTAGAGACGGCGGTAGGCCGGCCGCAGGTCCTCGGGCACGGCCGCCGCGATCGTGTCCGGGCCGGGCCGCACGGCGGCCTCGACGACCGGGCGCAGGTCCGGCCGACAGAGAAGCTCGTAGGGCTTCTCCGGCCCTTCCCAGTCCCGGATGAGATCGAGCCAGCGCGGCTCGAGGAGGCGGGGCAGGCCGAGCATCAGCGTCCGCAGAAGCGAGCCGTCCAGGACCGCGGGGGCCATGCGGCGGACCGCGTCCCGGCCGTAGGCGTCGGCGATGACCATGACGACCTGTTTGAGGCCGAGGACCTCGGGCAGCGCGGCCTTGAAGCGCCGGGCCAGGGACTCGTCCGGCGACAGGAACGAGGAGATGAAGTGGGCGCCGAGCACGGCCACGGCGGAGCCGATCCGGCGCTCGCCGAGCTCGTGGGCGAAGCGGACCGCGTCCTCGAACTCGTCGAACGGCACGTAGAGGCCTTCCTCGCCGCTCACGACCGGATGGAGCTTGACGAAGCCCTTGGTGCAGACCCCCGGTCGGCCGGCGGCCGAGGCGTCCACGCCGAAGAAATTCGGCCCGCCTTGGTCGTGCATCCGATAGGCCTTCCCGTCCGGGCCGGCGAACTCGAGGTCGATGAAATTGTCGGCGAACGTGCCGTAGATGTTGGTCCAGGTGGAAAAAGTCCCGGTGCAGATGATGTTGCCGCAGACCGTGGCCGCGGGCTCGGCGGCGTTGACCCGGAGGCTGTGCTTGGCGGCCTCCCGCTGGAGCTCGAACGAGGTCACGCCCGGTTCGACGGCCGCGCAGAAGTTGCCGAGATCGAGATCGAAGCGCCGCATCC
>Ga0209610_1000212_pt1 | contig 30533 bp, 29 predicted proteins | sample LakKivw275mmetaG_FD_184137 | JGI IMG/M metagenome (GOLD analysis project Ga0209610, IMG submission 184137) | Anoxic lake water microbial communities from Lake Kivu, Rwanda to study Microbial Dark Matter (Phase II) - Lake Kivu water 275m metaG... | ecosystem: Environmental > Aquatic > Freshwater...
CGGCCGGAGTGCTCATTGGTTTTGGCGACGATGACGACTGGTTTGACTACCGGCTGGAGAACGACCCGCGCTTCGTGGCGCGGATTGAGCAGGCGCGGCAGAGCATCCGCGCCGGCAAGGCCGTGCCTTGGGATGAGGTGAAGGAGCTCACCGAGCCTGAGGAAACCGAGTTCAAAGTCTCGGATCGACCGGCCGCCCGTTCGCCCCGTCGCAGAAGCCGCAAGTAGCGTCCGCTGTCCGCCAACCCGCCGTACATCGTTGTTGGCTAGTTCCGGTGACACAATAAAGGATTCCTCAGTCGCGGGGCCGTGCGGCTCGGCTGATTCCGAAGCGCGGCAAGGGAGCACCTTCATCCAGTTCCGCCCGTCCATCTGACACGCCCGCCCGCACATTCTGAGCGGCTGACCGACGGGCTCGCCCAAGCGGGCGAAAGGGGTCAAATCGGCTAACCCCATGGTAAACGGATGTTTACTTACCCTAGGCAGGGCAGGTTGAGGCCGAGGTTGAGGCTAATAGTCTATCTGACTATCTAACAATCACTTAGGACAATTCGGCGGAAGCGTTTTTGGACTTGATTTCGGGCCGCGTTGCGGTAACTTGATGACATAAGCAATGCAGTCCTGGGCAGGATGAAAACGATGTGCCCGGGGCTGGAAAGGGAGTGTCCCATGGATCGGATAGTTCAGAATTCAGAGACCAGAAACCAGCACTGTCTGACAGGGGCCGCAGAGGCCAATGCAGAGTCGCAGGCTGGCGGTCGGGTCGGGCAGGCAGGCCGAAGTCAGAAGTCGGAAGGCAGAGTGCAGAAGGTAGGCGCGGCGAGGCCGCGAGTTGCCAGTGGCCAGTTTGCAGTTCCCAGTTCCCGCACGATGGACGAGGTTACCGATGCGGTTGCTCGCGTGCTGGCGGGAGACGTGAACGCGTACGAGGTTATCTATCACGCGACCGACGGACCGCTGCGGGCGTTCGTCGGAAGCAGGTATCAGCATCTCGGACAGGACTTCGTGGAAGAGGTCGCGGTTCGTACGCATGAGTACGCAGTCAAGCACCTGGGTCGGTACGACCCGACGAGGGGTGCGTCGTTCAAGACGTGGCTGTTCTGGCAGTCGCGCAATGTCGCCATGAAGGTGGCGACCGAGTGGTTCAGCCTGAGGAAGGTCGTCATCGACGGCCGATGGCAACGGGTTTCGCGCTCGGTTGCGGCCGATGACGAGAAGCTGGAGATGCTCGCCCGGGCCGCGCCTGACCCGGCCGACGTCCGCGAGGCCGAACGTGACAGCCTGCTGATTGCGAAGGAGCTCGAGGCGCTGGAGGCGAAGCTGAAGTCGGGCGTCGTCCTGCACGACATCGAGGGTCTGACACTCGATGAGTCCGCGCTCGCGCTCGGGATTCCGGTCAGCCGTCTGCGCCGGCTGCTCGACCAGGCCCACAATCGTTTCCGTTCGCGGCTGAAGCGCCTGGGCTTCCGTCCGGTGGAGCGCGACTCGCACTACGGCATGGTGAGGCGGGACAGCGACGACGTCGGATTGGACGACGACCCGGCAGGATAGACAGGCAGTAGACAGCGGATAGCGTGAGAGCGCCGGCGCGAGCCGGCGTCTTTTCTTGAGCAATTCCGGTCTCAGCGCACATACACCAGAAGGAGGGGCAGGCTGGAAGATGGAGTCTTCCCGCAACCTTGCCTCCCAAGTCCGAGAAGCACTAAACAGGAAGGAGGGTCTTATGATAGACCCCACGAAGAGGATCGCCAACTGGAACGTCGGTTACAACACCGAGCGGATCAAGGCGATCGTTGACGAGAAGCGGCCGACGATGCTCGCGAACGTGAACGCAGTCGTCCCGATGATCGCGGCGATGGAGCTGCAGGTGAAGCAGGTCTGCGATGGAGCCGGAGTGCCGACCATCCAGTATCCGTTCTACCTGTGCTTCGGCCGGGAGATGTGGGCGCTTTCGCGCAAGGACATCTCCGGCGAGTCGCTGGCGCTCGAAGCGGCCACCCTGGTGGCCAAGTGGAAGGCCCGCGGCCTGACCGAGGCCGTGCTCGCGGCCATCCGCACCGACGTGTTCAACGTCGGCGCCCCGATCGCGCCGTAACCGACGGCGGTTGGGAAGGGAAGGGGCTGGCGGGCATCTGCCCGCCGGCCCTTCGTCCGTTTGACTTCGCCTCTGACACGGCTATTGGAAATCAGCGACAGTCACCTGTCCCGCCCGCCCATTAGCTAGAACACCAGACCCGCGGTTCATTTAAATGAACCGCGCCTTTCCGCCGACGAGTATCCCGCCTTGCCCGTCTGACCCGCCCAAGCGCAGGCCGGCTTACGGCTCACCGCTAGCGGAGTTCACCGAAACTGACGAACCAGGATTCAGAGGTGTTGACCGGCGACGGTCGGTTTCTCCGTGAGCTTGCGCTCGTTGCGTGGCGGGGTATAATTCCGATGTATGAAGGCCACAGCGAGCAGTCCGCTCAAGAAGGAACTAAGGACCTACGCCGCGCATAAGTCCGAGTTGCTGCGCCGGGTACGGGGCAAGTACGTGCTCATCAAGGGCAGTCGGATAGTCGGCACGTTCGAGAGCGAGTTGGATGCGGCGCATCAGGGGTATGAGCGGTTCGGCAATGTCCCGTTTCTTGTAAAGCAGGTCATGGAGGTCGAGGTCCCGCTCGACTTCACTTCGAGCCTGCTGGGCGTCTAGTGCCCGGTCTCACCGTACAACTGGCCGACCTTCAGGCGGAGGGGCCGAGGCTCGAGGTGAGGCTGACTGACACGGCCGGGGCTGCTGCTCCCACTGCGGTAGATGCGCTGATCGACACCGGGGCCACGGTGACCGTCGTAGCCAACCAGGTGCTGAAGCGGCTCGGCCTGAGCCCGATCGGAACAGCCCTTGTCCACACGCCTTCCTCCACGAATGTGCGGTGCTACAAGTACCTGGTGCGGTTGGTGCTGCCAAACGGAGTGGGATTGGAGACGGTTGCCATCGGGACGCCGCTTCGCGGGCAGCGCATCCAATGCCTGATTGGCCGTGACCTTTTGAAGAACGCCGTCTTCGTCTATACCGGCCAGACCAACACTTTCACTCTCTCGTTCTAGGGGAGTTAAGCCGACACAATTCCGCCCGCCCATTTGATCGGTCGGCGCGCTTGAGATGCCGCGCTCCCTTGACCGGCGTCCACGGCCCACTATAATGGCCGAGCGGTGAAACACGCGATCGTCCTGCTCCTTGCCGTGTCCCTGACTTGGGCCGGCTACGGCGTGGAGTGGACCTTCTCCTGCCCGCCTGGCCGCCCGAGCATAGGCCTTGACGTCACCCAAGACGGCCTGCCCGACGTCGTGGTCTCCTTTGGCTATGACAGCATACGGTACTACAGCGGCACGACCCACGCCTACCTCTGGAGCCTGGCAAATCCGCATCCTGGGTCATACTGGAGCATCAGCATCGCAAATACCGGCGGCAGTTCGCAGCCGGAGATTGTCTCGACCTCTACACGCAACACGACGTCGCCGATCGTCTACTACGGCCGCTTCGACATCTTCGACCTCGGCACGCGCCAAGTGCAATTCGCCAGCCCCGAGTTTTCGTCGAACTACACCTACCCGTGGGCGTACCCCTATGACCTTGACGGCGATGGCCGCGCAGAAATCTGCGTGATCAGCGGCGACAGCACGAATTTCCAGCTCCAAGTCTACGGCGGCACCGGCGCTGTCCAGGATCCAGCTTCTGGCGGTCACCCGGCCCGCGTCGCGCTGCCCAGCATTTCGACCGGCTCCGTACTGATAGATCAGTTCGCCGGACCTGTGTCGGTCTACGACGTAGCCGGAAGGGTGATACGGCTTGTCCTGCCAGGCGCAGCGAGCTGGGATGGCCGCGATCAGTCCGGCGCCCCCGTTCCTCCAGGCTGCTACGTCATCAAGGCCGGCCCCTCAGCTTACCGGGTCCAGATTATCCACTAGGAATCTGGGGTCATGGCCCGATTCCGCCCGCCCATTTGACACGCCCGCCCGCGGGCTATGAGCGGCCAACCGCCGGGCTTCCGGTTCCTGGTTCCTGCCCACAATCTCCAATCCTCAGTCCTTTTGCTCCTGTTCTCTAAAAGAGATGGTCAGACCACGCGGTTCATTTAAATGAACCGCGCCTGTTCGTCAGCGAGGTTCAGCCTTCGCCCATTTGGCACCCCCGCCCGCGTAGTCTGAGCGGCCAACCGCCGGGCTCCCGGTTCGCAGGTTGCAGTAGTCCGTTATCCAACCCCTGCTCCCACGCCTCCAGCTCACACGTCTTCTCCTTCTGGTCTCGGTTCCCCTACTCAGACTGCCAAACCCCGCGGTTCATTTAAATGAACCGCGGTTGTCTCCCGTCGAGGTTGCTCACCCGTCAGTCTGACACTCGCGCCCGCGCATTCTGAGCGGCTGACCGATGGGCTCGCCCAAGCGCAGGCCGGCTGACGGCTAACCGCTCTCCGCTAACGGCCTCTCTCGGAACAGACAAACCAGAGTTCAGAGACCAGAAGCCAGAATGCAGAAGTGCCGGGCGCGGAACACCTGACACCGACGGCTCAGCGCCAAAGGTTCGAGACCGAGCCGGAACGGGGGTCTGCTCGGTTTGACGGCGTTCGCATTATGCGTACAATTGTTCACGCTATGAGAACAAAGCCGGCCGGGCCGGGTGAGGTCCTGTTTGGTGTGGCCCGGCGGAGAGTGCTGGCGTTGCTGTTCGGCCATGCCGACGAGGCGTATCATCTGCGCCAGGTCGTACGCGAGACGGGTCTCAGCGCGGGCGGTGTGCACCGCGAACTGGGGCAACTGGCCGAAGCCGGCATCGTGACGCGCAGGCAGCAGGGCCGGCAGGTCTACTTTCAGGCCAATGCCGCGAGTCCTATCTTCGCCGAGCTGAAGAGCCTGATAGTGAAGACCGCCGGAGTCGCCGACGTGCTGCGCGAGGCACTGGCGCCGCTGGCCGCGAGTATCAGTGTCGCATTCGTGTATGGTTCGGTCGCGCGGGGCGAGGAGCGCCGGGCGAGCGACGTCGACCTGCTGGTCGTCGGCGATGCGTCGTTTGCCGCAGTCACGCAGGCTTTGGCGCCGGCCCAGCGCCGGCTCGGCCGCGAGGTGAACCCGACCGTGTATGAGCCGGGTGAGTTCAGGCAGAAACTGGCGGCCGGGCACCACTTTCTCCGCAGCGTGACCGCGCGTGAGAAGCTCTTCCTGTTCGGCAATGAGCACGACCTTAGACGTCTGGGTAAGTAGCGGATCGCTACGGCGCCATATCTCCAGTCCAGAGGAGATCGCCGACCTGTTGTCGGTGGTCGAACGGGACATCGCAACAGCGCAGACTCCGGGCCTGGCCGATGACTGGAAGCTAGCGATTGCGTACAATGCCGCCCTGCAGGCCTCCAAGGCAGCGCTGGCCGCGGCCGGCTTCCGCGTGTCGCCCAGTGAAAAAGGACACCACTATCGCCTTGTGGAATCGCTGCGCTACACGGTCGAGGCACCGGGCCAGGACGTGGACTTGCTGCAGCGGATGAAGAAGAAGCGGCACGTGAGCGACTACGAGGTTGCCGGCGCAGTTTCGGAGCGCGAGGCAGTGGAGATGCAGGAGCTGGCCGTTCGGATCCGCGACCTGGTAGTCGGCTGGCTGCACGAGCAGCACCCGAACCTGCTGAAGCCGTAGCTTCGCCGCAGGTCGCTCAGCCGGACGTCCGCCCATTTGACACCCTCGCCCGCGGGCTATGAGCGGCCAACCGACGGGCTTCCGGTTCCTGGGTCCTCGCTCTTGGTTCTTGGTTCCTAATCCTCAGTCCCCAATCCCCACCTCTCACGCCCATATTCCTATCTCCCAACCGAAGTGGCCAGACCCCGCGGTTCATTTAAATGAACCGCGCCTGTTCGTCAGCGAGGTTTGGCCTTCGCCCATTTGACACGCCACGCGCCGCAGACGCGGCGGTGGTTCCTGGTCTCCGGTTCCGCGTGCATCGGTGGTTGTCTCGGTCGCAGCGGCAATTCCGCCCGCTGGATTCTCCGCGGCCCTCGTCCGTTTGACTTCGCCTCTGACACGGATATAGTCTTGCCCGATGAGCGAAAAGAACGAAACGGGTTCAGGGGTTCACGGGGCCAAGGGTTCGGGTCCCGAAACCGGAACCACCGAACCCCAGACCCCCGGAACCCCTCCCGTTCAGACCAGTGGCCACGACCGCGAAATCAGGCAAGCCAAGTTGGCGAAGCTCCGTGAGGCCGGAGTCAATCCGTACGCGTACAAGTGGGACCGGACGCATACTAATGCGAAGGCAGTAGAGGAGTTCGAGAGAGTTCAGAATTCAGAGTCCAGAGTTCAGAATTCAGAGTCTTCGGGCGCCGGCTCGAAAGAAGCGCTGAGCGGGCAGGGACAGTCCCCGGCGCCAGGAGCGCCGCAATCCGGTACAGCCCCGATGCCCGCTCCAGTCCCCGTTTTCGAGGTTCGGGTTGCGGGACGGCTGATGTCGCGGCGGGAGCACGGGAAGACCCAGTTCGCCCACATTCAGGATGAAACCGGGAAGCTGCAACTTTATCTGCGCAAGGATATGCTGGGCGAGCAGGCGTTCGCAAACCTGAGCCTGCTTGACCTCGGCGACTTCGTGGGAGGGCGGGGCGAGATGTTCCGGACGAAGACCGGCGAGGTCACCGTGAACGTGAAGGAGTTGGTCCTTTTGACCAAGTCGCTCCACCCGCTGCCGGAGAAGTTCCACGGGCTCACCGACGTCGAGATGCGCTATCGCCAGCGCTACGTTGACCTGATTGTGAACCAGGAGTCGCGGCAGGTGCTCATCAACCGGACGAGGATAACCGCGCTGGTGCGCCGGTTCCTGGCCGAGCGCGGATTCGTCGAGGTCGAGACGCCGATCCTGCAGCCGATTTACGGCGGGGCCGCGGCGCGGCCGTTTGAAACGTTCTACAACGTGCTCGAACAGAAGATGTTCATGCGGATTTCCGATGAGCTCTACCTGAAGCGGCTGATTGTCGGCGGCCTGGAGAAGGTGTTCGAAATCGGCAAGGACTTCCGGAACGAAGGCCTGGACCGGACGCACAATCCCGAGTTCACGCAGATGGAAGCCTACTGGGCCTATGCCGACTACAACGACATGATGGCGCTGGTCGAAGAGCTCTTCAAGTTCCTGGCGATGGAGATCTGCGGCAAGACCGAGATACCGTTCGGTGACCATATTGTTGACCTCGGACGGCCCTGGCAGCGGATGAAGTTCGTCGACACGCTCGCCGCCCGGATTGAGGCCGACCCGATGAAGCTCTCGGTGCCGATGCTTAAGAAGGTGGCGGCGCGGTTCAACGTCGAAGCGAACGAGGATATCTCGCGCGCCAAGCTGCTGGACAAGCTGTTCAGTGAGCTGATTCAGGACCACATCATCGACCCGACGTTCGTGGTGGACCATCCCAAGGTGACGACGCCTTTGGCCAAGAGCCACCGCGACAACCCGGAACTGGTCGAGCGTTTCGAGCCGGTGGTATGCGGCATGGAGCTGGGCAACGCATTCTCCGAGCTGAACGACCCGGCCGAGCAGCGGCAGCGGTTCGAAGAGGGCGTGGCCCTGAACGAGGAGTTCGCGACGGTGGACGAGGACTACTGCACGGCGCTGGAGTTCGGCATGCCGCCGACCGGTGGGCTCGGGCTCGGGATCGACCGGATGGCGATGCTCCTCACCAACTCGCCGACGATCCGCGACGTGATCCTGTTCCCGCAACTGCGGCCGATGAAGGACTGATACGACTTCAGAGAACTCAGAACTCAGAACGCAGAGACCAGAACGCAGAATTGTCGGAGCCTGTACAGCATCAAGTGGTCGTGAGGGATTAAAGAGAATGCAGGACTACGAAAGAGAGCTTGGGGACAGGCTTCTGGATTTCGCAGTTGACGTCATCGAACTGGTTCCCCGTTTGCAGCGGTCACCAACAGGAAGGTATGTCGTGGGGCAGTTGGTGCGTTCAGCCTCCTCGACCGGGGCAAACTTCCAGGAGGCGCGTGGCGCAGAGAGCCGCGCTGACTTCGTTCACAAAACGCAGGTGGTCTTGAAAGAGCTCCGCGAGACCGAATACTGGATGAGGCTAACCGCAAAGGCAAGAATGATACCCACCGACATGCTTTCCAAGCCGCTGGCAGAGGCGGACGAGTTGATCAGGATCGTTGTGAAGTCAGTCGTCACCGCCAAGTCGAGATCCTAATTCTGAATTCTGGTATCTGCACTCTGAGTTCTGACCTATCCGGGCATTCCAATGCGCTTTGAGCTCTTCATGGCTCGGCGATACCTGCGCGGGCGGGGTCGGCGCGCCATCTCCGGCATCACCGCAATCGCGATGGGCGGCGTGTTTGTCGGTGTTGCGGCCATCCTCATCGTGCTTTCGGTCGAGAATGGGTTCCACCAGGAGCTGAGGGACCGGATTCTCGGCGCCACCCCCCACGTGGTGGTTGCCAAGTACTCGTACGAGCCGATTCCCTACCCGCAGGCCGACTCGATAGAGCAGGAGATCAGCCGGGTCCCGGGCGTTTTGTCGGTGGCGCCGTTCATCTACGCCAAGACACTGGTGCGGACTGAGAACGGGGTCGAGGGCGTGGTGATTCGCGGGGTCGACCCGGAACACGAGCACGAAATCACGGGCATATCCGGTTCCATCGTTCAGGGGCGGTTCGATTTTGATTCGAGCGGCGTGGTCATCGGCGTCGAGCTGGCGCGGATGCTCGGGCTCTCGGTCGGCGACAAGCTGAACCTTGCCTCTCCTTTCGGCGGGACCACGACCGCGTTCGGTTTCCTGCCCAGAACCAAATACTTCCGCGTGAACGGCATCTTCGATTCCGGGATGTATGAATACAATTCGAGTTTCATCTATCTTTCACTGACCGGTATCCAGCAGTTCCTTGGAATGGAGAACATGGTCACGGGTTTCGAGGTGAGCGTAAGGGACGTCTATTCCGCCGACCGCCTCGCTCGCCGGATCACGCGGCAGCTCGGCTATCCGTACCGGGCCACCGACTGGATACTTTCGAACCGCAATCTCTTCACGGCGCTGCGACTGGAGAAGGTCGTAACCTTCATCGTGCTCGTGCTGATTGTGCTCGTGGCCGCGTTCAATATCATCGGCATGTTGACGATGATGGTCATCCGCAAGACCCGCGAAATCGGCATCCTCAAGGCGATGGGCGCCAAGTCATCGACCGTGACGCGTATTTTCGTGCTGGCCGGCGGGTTCATCGGCATCGTCGGCACGGTCGCGGGGGCGGGCTTCGGACTGGTCGCCTGCTGGCTCCTGAACAAGTACCGTTTCGTATCGCTTCCCGGTGACGTTTATTTCATCAAGAACCTGCCGGTGCAGGTGCTGGCGCAGGACGTGGTGGTGGTCTGCATCGCGGCCATTGTCATCACGTTCGCCGCCACCGTCTACCCGGCGGTGAAGGCGGCCAGGCTGGTGCCGCTGGAGGCGATAAGATATGAATGAGGAAGGGATGAAGGGACAAAGGGATAGAGGGACAGAGGGACGAATTACCGGTCCTGCACTCGATCCCTTGATCCCTCGATCTCTTGATCCCTCGCCTGTCCTTCAGGCGACCGATGTCTGGCGCGTGTTCGAGACCGGGGCCGAGCGGCTGGAAATCCTGCGGGGCGTGGACCTGGAAGTGCAGCGGGGAGAACTGGTCGCCATACTCGGGCCATCCGGTACCGGCAAGTCGACGCTGCTGCACGTGCTCGGCGCGCTGGACCGGCCGACCAAAGGCCGGGTGTTCCTTGATTCACTGGATGTTTTCAGCTACCCTGAGTCCAGACTCCACGAACTGAGAAACCGGAAAGTGGGGTTCGTGTTCCAGTTCCACCACCTGCTCTCCGAGTTCACAGTGCTGGAGAACGTAGCGATGCCGCTCTTGGTTGCGGGCGTGGCTCGGACCGAGGCACTGAGACGGGCGCACCGGGTGCTCGAGGAGATCGGATTCGTTTCGCGCCTGACGCATCGGCCGGCCGAGCTTTCGGGCGGCGAGCAGGCCCGCGCCGCAATGGGTCGAGCGCTGGTGAATGAGCCCGCGGTGATACTCGCCGACGAGCCGACCGGCAATCTGGACACGACCTCGGCGGCCGCGCTGGTGGATTTGATGGTCCGGCTCAGTAACGAAAGGAAGATGACGATTCTGGTAGTAACTCACAATCAGGCAGTTGCGGACCGGGCGACTCGCCGGATGCATCTCGCGGACGGGAGGCTTCACGATGAAGGCGTGTGACCTCTGCGGCAAGGGTGAGGCGACCATGAAGGTCAGCCAGCTCGACAAAGATGGGAAGGTTACCGAGATCTCTATCTGCGCCGGATGCGCCCGGGCCCGCGGGTTCACCGAGGTCGAGAAGCTGAAGGCCAGCGTGGCCGAGATCATCACCGAGCTCAAGAACCGCATTGACGAGGGCGACGCCAAGCTCATCTGCCGAAGCTGCGGCCTCTCGTACGCCGAGTTCGAGAAGCAGGGACGGCTCGGCTGCGCCGACTGCTACGTTTCTTTCCACGACCAGCTCGTGCCGCTGATTCGCCGGATTCACGACGCGGTGCAGCATGTCGGCCGGACTGCGAGCGGCGGGCGCAAGCAGGCCCAGCAGAAAATGAACGTCCAACGGCTGCGTGATGCGCTCTCCGGGGCCATCCAGGCCGAGGATTACGAGAAGGCCGCAGCCCTGCGCGACCAACTCCGGAGAACCGAAGAGGAGTAGGGATTCTTACCACCAAGACGCAAAGACACGAAGGGGGCTTGGGGCACTCTGTGCCGTTGAGTCTTTGTGGTGAGACGCAGTCTTCATGACTACAAACGCTGCCGTCGGGAAGTGGCTGGCGGCCAACGGGCCGGAAGCCGATGTCGTGCTCTCCACGCGGGTCCGGCTGGCACGAAACCTGGCCGAAGTGCCGTTCACCCACCGAGCCACGCCGGCCGACCAGGAGCGGACTGTTGAAGTCGTGCGCTGGGCGCTGGCCGACAGCGGCTACCTGACAAACGGCCGATTCGTGGACAACGACCAGTTGGCCGAGCCTGAAGGTCAGTATCTGATCGAGCGGCACCTCGCGTCGCCCGACTTTGTCGCTTCGAAGGCGAAGCGCGGTCTCTACGTGAGCAACGATGAGACGACGAGCCTGATGGTGAACGAGGAGGACCATCTGCGGTTTCAGGTGATGGCTTCAGGGCTCGACTTCCCCGAAGCGTTCACCGCTGCGGCCGCGCTCGACGAGAAGCTGGAAGCGCAGCTTCAGTACGCGTTCTCGGGGGAGTTCGGATTCCTGACCGCCTGTCCGACCAATCTCGGGACCGGGATGCGCGCCTCGGTGCTGGTGCATCTGCCCGCGCTCGTCATCACCCGCGAAATCGAGAAGGTGCTGCGCGGGGCGCTGCACATCGGGCTCGCGGTGCGCGGGTTGTACGGAGAGGGAACGGAAACCAAGGGTAATTTCTTCCAGATATCGAACCAGAAAACAGTCGGCCAGACCGAATGGGAGATTATCGAGACGATTGCCGACATCAGCCGTCAGGTCATTGTCTACGAACGGAAAGCGCGCGAGTACCTGATGAAGAAGCTGCGAGTCGAGGTGGAGGACAAGGTGTTCCGTTCGCTCGGACTGCTCAAGGGTGCACGCGTGCTGTCGTCGGATGAGGCGATAAACCTGATTGCCGGTCTCAGGCTTGGCGTCTCCCTTGGTATCATCAACGAGGTCAATCTGGCGCAGGTGACGCGGCTGATGATCCTCGTTCGGCCCGCGAACCTGCAGGTGATGCTGGGCGAGAAATTGAGTGCGGCGGAGCGCGACGAGCGGCGCGCCACGTTCGTCCGCGAGACCCTGGTGCATCCGTGAACCGAAAGGGTTCAAGGGTTCAAGGGGTAGAGGGATCGAGTGGTGTCGAAGTCAAAAGCCAGAAGCCAAGAGCCAAAAGCCAAAGCGGTGAGACCGGACTTCGGTCGTTGCCGTCCGTAGATAAGCTACTGGGCGACGAGCAGTTGGCCCCCGTTCTCGCTCAGGTGCATCGCCGGATGGCGGTGCGAGCGATTCGGGGCTATCTGGATGAACTGAGACAGAAGATTCAGGCGGGCGAGGCCGTCGCCTACGACCAGGCCGAGCTCGTGCGGCGGCTGGAACGCGAGCGCAGGCCGACGCTGACCCGGGCCATCAATGGGCTTGGCGTCATCCTGCATACCGGGCTCGGGCGCGCGCCGCTGTCAAAGGTGGCGCAGGAAGCGCTTGCTGATGTGAGCGAGCACTTCTCAAGCCTGGAAATCGACCTTGAGACCGGCCGGCGCGGCAGCCGCTATCGGCACATCGAGCCGCTGCTCTGCGAACTGACCGGCGCTGAAGCGGCCATGGTCGTGAACAATAACTGTGCTGCCACCCTGCTCATCCTCTCCGGGCTGGCCAAGGGCAAAGAGGCGATTGTGTCGCGGGGGCAGCTCATTGAGATCGGCGGCGCGTTCCGGATCCCCGACGTTATGCAGCAAAGCGGGTGCAAGATGGTCGAGGTCGGAACGACTAACCGGACCCACCTGCGCGACTACAAAAACGCCATAACGCCCGAGACGGCCGTGCTGCTCCGAGTCCACACCTCCAACTACAAGATTACGGGGTTCACGAAAGAGGTAGGCCTCGAAGAGATGGTCGGGCTGGCTCGCGAGGCCAAAGTTCTCGTAGTTGACGATCTTGGTTCGGGCGCGCTCGTGGACCTGTCGAAATACGGCCTGCCTAAGGAGCCGCTGGTTCAGGAATCGGTCAGAGCCGGTGCGGATGTCATCTGCTTCTCCGGCGACAAGCTCATCTCCGCATCACAGGCGGGCATCATCGTCGGGAAGAAGAAGTACATCGACCTCTTGAAGAAGCACCCGCTCACCCGTGCCATGCGCTGCGGCAAGCTGACCTATGCCGTGCTCGAACGGACCCTTGAGCTATTCCTCGACGAGGAACGCGTGATCAAAGAGCACGCGCTCTTTCAATTACTCCTCAAGACTCCGGAGCAGATGCAGGAAGAGGCAGAGGCACTTGTGAGTCAGGTGCAGGCCAGGCTCAAGGACAAGGCTTCATTCACCGTGAGACCCGCGCTATCCGAAATCGGCGGTGGCTCGCTCGCCACCGAGAGCCTTGAGTCACGCGTTGTCGCGGTCCAGCCCAAGACAATGCACGTAGATGAGCTCGCCCGCCGCATGCGCCTGAACCGGCCGCCGGTATTCGGGCGGGTCGAGAAGGGCGAGTACCTGCTTGACTTCCGCACCCTCCGCCGCGATGAGATCCCCATCATCGCGTCCGCGCTCGTCTCCGCTTTCCAGCGGTAGACCGGGCCGGACAACTGCAGACTCCGTCGATGCCGCAGACGATGCGTTCGGAGAGTTCACAATTGACAGCCAGAAACGGACTCCTTACACTCTAACTGTGAAACGAGTCAGGACATCAGAAGCCAGCGCGACACGCGAACCAGACGCCTCAGTGTTCGATTTGGGTCCGGCCGAGAAGCTGCAGTTGGTCGAAGACCTGTGGGATGACCTGGCGGCAACACCGGATGCCGTTCCCGTGCATGATTGGCAGAAGGCAGAGCTGGAACGCCGAAAGGCGCGGCTTACCCGTGGCCGCGGCGCCTGTCTGACATGGGAGCATATCCGACGCCGAGCCCGCGGCCGCAATGGCCGTTAGGCTGGTCGCGGCCCCCGAGGTCGAGCAGGACGTCACCGACGCCTATGTGTGGTACGAAGAGCGACGTGCCGGACTCGGCGAGGATTTTCTTAGCTGTCTTGATGCTTGCTTCGAGTCCATCCGTCGATCGCCACTAATGTACCCGGTTGTCTTCAGAAGCTTCCACCGTGCTCTGGTTCGGCGTTTCCCATTCGCGGTTTTCTACGAATACGAACCGGATGTGGCGACTGTCTTCGGCGTGCTTCACACCTCGCGACATCCAGTGAGATGGACGCGACGACTGTCTGAAGACGTTGACGCCAGGCCGGGCCACAAGAGCTAGCCGTCAGCCGAAGACCGTCGGCCACCTCGGCCGCGAGCCGGAGGCGCAGGTCTTCAGTGGTCAGCGGACCAACCCGTCCGGGTTCGACCACGTCGGCGATGGAAGATTGGCCCACCAGACATCCACGCGAAATCACAATCGGCGTGCTCCAAGACCAGGCTGGTTGCGGCAGCAACGAAAGCGTCCTTCTCGTCTTTGATGCGCTGACACATGCGGTCCATCGCCTTGGTTATCTCATCGGGCTCGTGGCGTGCGACGTATTCCTTGAGCGCGTCGCTGTACACCTCGCTTCGGGACTTGCGCGGACTGCGAGCGAGCCGTTCGACGTCCTTAAAGATCTCGTCCGGGACCGAAACCGCAGTCTTCATACCCAGAGCATAACCAATGGCTTAGACCAGGTTAACCGCTCGTATTGCTCACGAGAAGCCCACTCGAAACGGCCGCACAATCTTTACCACGTTCTGCCGCGACCGGAACCGGTCACGCGGCTCTTGGCTGGCTCAGGACAGGGCCGGACTCGCGTTGAGCTGGCCTTCTCCAAATCCGCGGCTCGCTCACCATCGGCCCAGCTCTCGTGATGAACCGTCGTAAACGGGCACATCGTCTAATCAGTGAACTGATGTAAGGAGTCGCAGCGATGATGTGGAACCACGGATTCGGCTGGATGGGTTGGTACTGGCCGTTTGGCGTCGTGTTCTGGGCACTGGGAATCGCGGTGGTTGTGCTTCTGATTCTCGCTCTGGTGAGAAGGTCAACCGGCTACCATCGGGGATGGGTGGGCGGCGAGCCGGATGCGCTCGAAATAGCGAAGCGGCGCTACGCGCGGGGCGAAATCACGAAGGAGCAGTACGACCAGATCAGGAAGGACCTGACTCAGTAACCAGAAGCTCGGGGCGGGGAGCGCGAGACGTCTGGCAGCGTTGCCGCGAAGCAGCTCAACGGCATTCGTGACAGGCATGATTGCCTCAGCTTTTACGCGTTGAGATGCGGAGCAACAGGTATGCAGGACATATTCCCATGATGCTGGTGAAGACGAAGACCAGGCCCACTATCCCGAGTACGGCCAGCAGGACTCCCGTGATCACGCCGGTGACTCCCAGTACGAGTATAACGGCGGCAATTATCAGCCGGACAACTCGGTCCACGATTCCCATATTGCGGTTCATTTACATCCCCTTTCGGTCTTTCGACCGCAGGCCGCCGAACGCCGATTCAGCCGTGTTTGTCTTTGATTATCGGCGATGAACGAGTAGCATGAGACATGCGAGCATCGATGAGAGGAGAAGCATGAAGATTCTGGTCATTGGAGCAGGAATGCAGGCGCGGGCGGTGGCATTCGATCTGGTGCGTCAGAAGGACGTTGACGAGGTCAGAGTCTGCGACGTTGATGCAGGGCGGCTGAGCAGTCTCAAGCGATGGCTGCGCAGCGGGAAGGTCAGGACGTTCAAAGCGGACGCCGGGGACCGGGGCAGGATGGCCGAGTTGATGAAGCCGTGCGACGTGGCGGTGAGCTGCGTGCCGTACTTCTACAATCTGGGGCTGGCACGCGCAGCAGTCGCAGCACGTACGCACTTCTGCGACCTGGGCGGGAACAATGACGTGGTGAATGATGAGTTGGCGCTCAGCGGTCAGGCAAAGAAGGCCGGCGTCACTCTCGTGCCGGACTGCGGATTGGCGCCGGGGATGGTGAGCATTCTCGCCGCGGACGGGTTCTCGCGACTTGCTCGGACAGACTCCATCAAGATACGTGTGGGCGGGCTGCCGCGTAAGCCTGAGCCGCCGCTCAACTACGCGCTCGTCTTTTCTGCCAACGGACTCATCAACGAGTACGTGGAGCCCTGCCTGGTTCTGCGCAATGGCAGGCTGGCCTGGCGCGAGCCGCTGGCCGACGTTGAAGAATTGACATTCCCCAAGCCGTTCGGCGAACTCGAAGCTTTCAATACTTCGGGCGGGTCGTCCACTCTGCCCTACACGTACCGTGGCCGGGTGAAGTCGCTCGACTACAAGACGATTCGCTATCCGGGTCACTGCGCCAAGGTGCGGCTGCTGTTCGACCTTGGCCTGACCGATATGAAGCCGGTTGAGGTAGACGGCGCCCGCATCATCCCGCGGCACCTCTTGATAGAGCGGCTGGAGGCGGTGCTGCCCTGGGAGAAGGACGACGTGGTGCTGTTGAGGGTGATAGTGGAAGGGAAGGGATCGAGGGATCGAGGGATCAAGGGATTGAGTGGAAAAAGGACACTGATATACGAACTGGTGGACTATGCGGACAAGCGGAGTGGGCTGACGGCGATGGAGCGGACGACCGGCTTTTCTGCAGCTGTTGTCGCATTGATGCTTGGCCGTGGACAGGTTGGATGCGCGGGTGCGTTCACCGGCGAGAACTGCGTCCCGTCGGCCGCGTACATCGGCGAACTCCGCAAGCGCGACCTGCGCCTGCGCGTGATTGAATCGTGACCAGCGAAGGGTTTGACTGATGTCCCGAAACTGCCTATACTGTTCACTCCGTGTCAATTAGAGCCGTCTACCGGCCTGCCGATGAATTGATGGCGAACGCGGTCCGCGACCTGTTCGAAGCGAACGGGATTCCGGCAATGATACGCTCGTTCCAGCTTCCGGCTTACGACGGCCTGGCGCGCATGATGCGCCCGGTCTGGGGCGAGGTGCTGGTAGAGGAGGAGAACGTGGCCCGCGCCAAAGAACTCCTCGAAGCTTTTCTGTGCACGGATGCCGGCGAGGCCGGCAAGCAGGAGTAGCCCACCGTTGCGGCGCTCGGGCCGCACAGACGGACTTACGACAAGCTATCCATGTCCGATGAAGCGCGACCGCAGAACGGAGATTTGCAGGTGAAATCGGTTTATCGTTTCGGCGGCGGCCGGGCTGAGGGCTCGGCCCAGATGAAGGAACTGCTCGGCGGCAAGGGCGCGAACCTGGCCGAGATGGTTAATATCGGTCTGCCGGTTCCGCCCGGCTTCACCATCGCCACGGCTGTTTCGGTCGAATACATGAAAGCCGGCGCGTATCCGTCGGGGCTGACCGACGAGGTGAAAGCCGGCCTCGGGCAAGTCGAACAGTTGATGGGACGCAGGCTCGGCGACACGAAGAACCCGCTGCTTTTATCGTGCCGGTCGGGCGCGCGCGCGTCGATGCCGGGGATGATGGAGACCGTGCTCAACATCGGGCTCTCCGAGCGGACGCTTTCCGGACTTGCGGCCATGACGGGCAGCGAGCGCTTCGCCTATGACGCATACCGCAGGCTGCTCACGATGTACGCCGACGTCGTGATGGAGAAGGCCGAGGGCATCGAGCCGAAGGACGGCAAGGGAATCCGCGTGCGGCTCGAAGCCATCTCACGAAGTCTGGAAGAGCGGACGGGGCGGAAAGACGCCGAGCTCACGGCTGAAGACCTGATGGAGCTGTGTCTCGCGTACAAGGCGCTCATTGCCGAGACGTTCGGCAAGCCTTTCCCGGAAGACCCCGAGGAGCAACTGTGGGGCAGCATCCGCGCCGTGTTCCGAAGCTGGAATGGCAAACGGGCGGTGGCCTACCGACGCATCGAAAACCTGCCCGACGACTGGGGCACGGCGGTGAACGTGCAGGCCATGGTGTTCGGCAACCTCGGTAATTCCTCGGCTACCGGCGTCGCCTTTACGCGCAACCCGGCGACCGGCGACAAGCGCTTCTACGGCGAATGGCTGCGCAATGCTCAGGGCGAAGATGTAGTAGCGGGCATCCGGACGCCTAATCCGCTGAACAAGGCTAGCCGCAACGTACGGAACGAGGCGATGGAGAGTCTCGAAGACACGATGCCTAAACTCTATGCCGAACTCGACGGCTACCGGTTGAAACTGGAGCAGCACTTCCGCGACATGCAGGACCTCGAATTCACCATCGAGAACGGCAAGCTTTACATGCTCCAGACCCGCACCGGCAAGCGGACCGGCGTGGCGGCCATCAACATCGCCACGGACATGGTGGAAGAACGGCTCATCGACGAGCGCGCGGCGCTCTTGCGCGTGCAGCCGCACCAACTCGAGGAGCTGCTGCATCCGATACTCGACCCGGCGGCCGAGCGGGAGGCTGCGGTGCTCGGCGAAGGGCTGCCGGCCGGCCCGGGCGGGGCAACCGGCCGCATCGTGTTCACCGCGGCCGACGCCATCGCCGCTTCGCGCTGCGAAGGTGCCGACCCGGTCATTCTCGTGCGTGAGGAGACGTCGCCCGAGGACATCGACGGGATGCGCGCGGCGTCCGGCATCCTGACCGCGCGCGGCGGGATGACATCGCACGCGGCATTGGTGGCGCGCGGCTGGGGAAAGTGCTGCATCGTCGGCGCCAAGGACACCAAGGTCGACGCCTCGACCAGGAAGCTGACGATACACGGGAGCATATTCGGCGAGGGTGACTGGCTGACCCTCAACGGCACCAAGGGGCGCATATATGCGGGCAAGATGGCGATGGTCGACGCCACCGAACAACCGCGCTTCTTACAATTCATGGCTCTTGCCGATAAGCACCGGCGGATGAAGGTCCGCACCAATGCGGAGACTCCGGGCGACGCGGCCCTGGCGCGCCGACTCGGCGCTCAGGGCATCGGCCTGTTCCGCACCGAACACATGTTCTACGGCAAGGGCAGCGACGTACCGCTCTTCCTTCTGCGCAAGATGATCCTGTCGAAGACGCCGGAGGAGCGACGTGCGGCGCTGGACGAGCTCTATGTCCACGTCAAGGCTGTGGTGAAGGGCACGCTCGACGCGATGGACGGGCTGCCTGTGACTATCCGGTTGCTCGATCCGCCGCTGCACGAGTTCGTGCCGCAGGCCGCGGACAAACAGGCGGCGCTGGCGAAGTCGCTCGGTGTCAGCGTTGAGGAAGTCTGCAAGCGCGGAATCGACCTGCACGAGTCGAATCCGATGATGGGACACCGCGGCGTGCGTCTCGGCATCACCTATCCCGAAGTAACCGAGATGCAGGCCCGCGCGATATTCGAGGCGGCGGCCGAACTCCTGGCGGAGAAGAAACATCCAGAGCCGGAGATAATGGTGCCGGTGACCTGCGAGGCGAAGGAGCTCGTTCACCAGAACGCAATCATTTTGCGCGTACACGAAGAGGTCTGCCATAAGACAGGAAGAGAGTGCATTCCTCACCTGGTCGGTACGATGATCGAGATACCGCGCGCGGCCCTGCTGGCCGACGAGATGGCGGGCGAGGCCGAGTTCTTCTCGTTCGGCACCAATGACCTGACGCAGATGACCTTCGGTTTCAGCCGCGACGATGCAGCTTCGTTCCTGCCGCTGTACATCGAAAAGCGACTGCTACGGGCCGACCCGTTCCAGACCATCGACCAACCGTCGGTCGGAGCGCTCATCGATATCGCGGTGAAAAAGGGGCGCGCCGCCCGTCCCGGGCTCAAAGTCGGCATCTGCGGCGAGCACGGCGGTGACCCGGAGTCGGTGAAGTTCTGCTACCGGGTCGGGATGGACTATGTCAGTTGTTCGCCGTTCCGAGTTCCGATAGCACGACTGGCCGCGGCCCAGGCGGCGATTGAGGAAGAGAGAAGGTAACCGATGGAAGGTGAGTTGCAGGGAAGGCTCGGTGAGGTCCTGAAGTGGCATTCCGATGTCAAAGTCAATCCGGACCGGAAGGAAATGATTGGGGATGCGGTTCAGCAGCGAGAGGCGATGGTCGCGAGGTGCGGCTGTCTCGCGGCGTGGACCCCGCCGGAATCGACCGGACGCAGCCCGCAGGATACGGTTATCGTACGCCGGCCCGAATCCGAGAAGAATATTGACTGGGACTCGCCCAACAACCTGCCGCTCACGTCCGAGACGTTCGACATGGTGATGGACGACGCGCTGGCGACGCTCGGAAAGAAGCAGCGGCTCTACGTCGCGGACCGGGTACTTGGGGCTGACCCGGGCCACGCTCTGCCAGTGCGGGTGGTCACGGACCGGGCGCTCACCGTGCTTTTCGCCGACAACATGTTCCGGCCGGTTCCGCCCGACATCGGCAGGTCCTGCTTCGCCGCGCGGCCCTACACTCTCATCGTGCTTCCCTACGACAAGCTGGACCCCGCCCGCTATGCCGGCCGGCTCCGCACGTTCCCGAAAACCGGCAAGACGTCGGACATGGTCATCGCGATGGATATGGACCGCCGCATCGGCGTCGTCTACGGCTCGGCCTATTGCGGCAGCGTGAAGAAGCACATGTTCACGGTGATGAACTACCTGTTGCCGCTCGACGGTATACTATCACTCCACTGCTCGGCCAACGAGGGGAAGAACGACGACGTAGCCTTGCTGCTCGGGCTGTCCGGCACCGGCAAGACGACACTCTCAGCCGACCCGCGCCGCGCTCTGCTCGGCGACGATGAGCATTCCTGGGGCGACTCGGGCGTCGCCAACTTTGAGAACGGCTGCTACGCCAAGCTCATCAACCTGAGCCCGGTCAAAGAGCCGGACATCTACAAGGCATGCTTCCATGAAGCGCCTTACCTCGATCACGGGGCGATTGTTGAGAACGCAATGGTGTACCCGGACGGCCGGTTCGACCTGGATGACGACCGCTACACTTCCAACTCCCGCGGCTCCTACCCGCTGACTTTCCTGTCGAATATCAAGACTCCGCCGGTTGCGGGACATCCGAAGACGATCCTCTTCCTGACCGCGGACGCCAATGGTGTGCTGCCGCCGGTCGCGCGGCTCAGCCGCAACCAGGCGATGCTCTGGTTCCTGATGGGCTACACCTCGAAGCTTGCGGGTACCGAGACCGGCATCATTGACCCGAAGAGCACCTTCTCGCGCTTCTTCGGAGCGCCGTTCATGCCGCTCAACCCCGGCGTGTACGCGCGGATGCTCGGCGAAAAGCTGGACAAGCACGGAACCAAAGTCTATCTCGTGAACACCGGCTGGAGCGGCGGGCCCTATGGTGTCGGCAAGCGGATGGACATCAGTTTGACCCGGGAGATTGTGGAATCAGCTCTCAACGGGTCACTTGCCCGGGTCGAGTGCGTGTACGATCCGGTCCTTCACCTTGACATTCCCAAGAGCTGTCCGGGCGTGTCCGACCCGACCGTGCTCAACCCGCGCAACACCTGGGCGGACAAAGCCGCCTACGACGACCGCGCGAAGAAACTGGCGGCCCAGTTCTGCGCTCACTTCGACAAGGCCTACGGTATCAAGGGAATCGAAGCCGAAGTCGCGCGCGAGTGCCCGGGGAAGTAGGATGGCGACTGGCGACTAGCGACTTGCGACTGGAAGGAACCCAACGGTGGGCGAGGTCAAGAGCTATCAGGATCTAACGGTATGGCAGCACGCCATGGATCTGGCTAGTGCAGTATATGCTCTTACGAAGAGGTTACCGGACAGCGAGAAGTTCGGGCTGGTTTCCCAGATGCAGCGGGCCGCGGTGTCGGTTCCAGCCAACATCGCCGAAGGACATGGTTCCGGCCAAGGCAGGGTGTTCGTACGCTATCTGCTGATCAGCCGTGGTTCACTGATGGAGTTGGGGACCTACCTGGCGTTGATAGCCCGCCTCGGCCTGTGTCCGGAAAAGCTCCTCGGCGACGTCAAGGCCCAACACGAATGAGGTTGCGCGTATGCTGAATGCCTTGATCCGCAGCCTGCGCTCGCGCGACTCCGATTCGTGAGTCAGGCTGTTCCGACTCGTGTCTGCTCCAATCGCTAGTCGCCAGTCCCCAGTCGCTGGTTCCTAGTCCCTAGCCCCTTGCCGGTATACCTCTTCGGCGAGAAGAGCAGGGTAATCCCAAACACCACGCTCGACGTTACGATGATGACCGCACCGGCAGGCGCATCGGTCAGCCACGAAACCGCGAGACCCACAAGGCACGACAGCACTCCGAAGAATGCCGAGAGCAGGTACATCGTCTTCAGTCGGTAGGTCAGTTGGTACGCGGCCGACGGCGGATTGACGATGAGGCTGAAGATGAGCAAGCCCCCGATCGTGTTCAGGTTGGCAGTGATCGACAGTCCGCAGAGGACGAGCATCGCGAAGAAGAGCGCACGCTCCGGTATCCCGACCGACCGGGCGATCTCCCGGCTGTAAAGCACGGCCTGGATTTCTTTGTAGAACAATGCGAGGAAGAGGAACACGGCGACGGCGGCGCCAGCCATCAGGGCGAGGTCGCGCGCGGATACGAGCAGGATGCTTCCCCAGATGAGGCTGAGGGCACCGGCGCGAGAGCCGCGCATCAGGCCGATGGCGAGGAAGGCGAATCCGAGCACGGTCGAGAAGATGATGCCGAGCGAAACGTTGGGTTCGATGTCGGCACGTTCCGCCATCGGGCCGATGAGGAGCGATGCGGCCAGACAGAAGAGCGCCGCGGCAGCCAGCGGGCTGACCCCGAGCAGCAGCCCGGTGACGGCGCCGGCGAAGGCCGCATGCGACATCGCCACACCGACAAACGGTATGTTCATCATTACGACCCAGACTCCGACGACGCCGCATACCAGCCCGCCCAGCACCGCGGCCACGATTGGCTTAAGGAGAACAGCCAGCTCAGGCGGCATCGGCAAAGAGCTCGGCGGTCAGGCGCGGGTCGTCGAGCGCGGCGCGACCGCCGGAGTAGGTGACGCGGCCGTCCTTTACCGTGACGATTCGATTCGCGGCCGACGGCAGGTGGTCGAGCTGGTGAGTGACCATCAGTATCGTCAGTCTGAAGCGATTGAAGGCATCGACCACGAGGTCGCCAAACTCCCGCACCGCGCGCGGGTCGAGGTTTGACGTCGGCTCGTCGAGCAACAGTATCTCCGGTTCCTGCGTCAGGGCACGGGCGAGCGAGATCTTGCGCGCCTCGCCGCCTGATACTCGACCGACCGGGCGCTCGGTCAGGTGAGCTGTATGCGTGAGCTCCATCATTGCCAGAGCTCGTTCTCGGTCGGCTGAAGTCAGCCGGCGCAGGAGACCGGCGCGACCGCAACGGCCAACCAGCACGGCGTCTAGGCACGTGATGGGTGCGCGCGGATCGACGCGTTCCTGCTGCGCCACGTAACCGATCCTTCGGCGCAGCCTGGTGAAGCTCGCGCCAGTCGCCAACTCGCCGAGAACGTTGACCGTGCCGGCGCGGACGCGGCCGATGCCGTTGACAACGGTGAGGAGAGTCGTCTTGCCGGCGCCGTTCGGGCCAATGATGCCGCAGAAGTCACCTCGTCCGATGTCGAGGGAAACGTCGCGCAGGGCGACGTGCTCGCGGTAACCAACCGTTATCGAGCGGAGCGAGACGGCGGAGGTTGAGGTCAAGGTAGGTCCACGAATGAGCGGTCCCAAGCAACTCTGAATCCTGGTTTCTGGACTCTGACCTCTGAACTATCCATGTCCCCTGACCCCTAATCCCTAACCGCGCCTGTCCCAAGCGCCTGCGCCAGCGCAGCCGCGTTCTCCAGCAGCGCCTGTCGGTACGACCCATGCAGCGGGAAGTTGGTCAGTGTGACGTGCCTTGCCCTCAGCGCGTCGGCCAGGTGCGTGCCGACGTCGGGCCCGGATTGAAGATTGTCCACGACAAGGGTCACGTTTGAGTCGAGCGCGACCCGGGCCAGGCGGGTGAGTCCCTGCGCGGTGAAGTCCTCGGTGCGGCCATAGGTTGCGACGACCCGGAACCCCAGCCACCGGAGGAACGGAGCCTGCTGCTCGCTCGCGATGGTTGCCGGTAGATCCTTGAACGCCAGCATTGCCCGGGCCGCAGCGGCGGCGGAGTCGACCTCGGACTGGTAACGCGCGGCCGCGAGCCGATAGCTGTCGCTGCGCGCAGTGTCGAGTCCTGACAAAAGCGCCGCGATCTCGGCGGCGGCCTGTTTCTGCAGTTCCGGAATCATCCAGTTTCCCGGTGTTGTGAGTGTCACTTTCCTGGGGCCGGGCGTAAGGAGGGCTTTCTCCAGGGCCGGGTACCAGGCTTCCCAGCCGTGGTTGAGAATCAGCTTCGCGTTGTTGGCGGCGGCGATATCGGACGGTTTGAGGTCGAAGTGGCCGGGGCAGAGCCCGGCCGGTGCAATCGTGGTGACCGCGAACCGGCCGGGAGCCACCGCCTCGACAATCGTCGATATGAGAGTCGTGGAAGCGACGATACTCGGCCGGCGCGAGGAGCTTCGGGCGCAGCCACCGGCCAGACCGGCTACGACCGCAAACGCAAGCGCGAGGCGGAGAGAACGGTTCATCTACCGCTTCTCCAGGTTCAGCCCCAGCGTGAAGGAGCGGCCCGGCATCCGGTAGAGCCCGGCCTGAGACCCGGGCAGGTCAACGAACGTGTCGTACTGCCGGTCGAGCAAGTTCTCGACCGAGGCGAAGACGCCAAGCCAGGAGAGGATTTGGTACCCGGCGCGCAGGTCGAACGTGTAGTACGCAGGAACAGCGGATTGCGAGCTCTCGGCCGCGAAGTAGCGGGCGACGTGCTGGAAGGACACGTCAAGGTCGAGCTTCGCAAGCGTCGCGCCGGCAGAGAGGTTCAGCTTGGACCCGGCGCGGGCGCGGGTGTTTGCGCCGAAGTCAGCTAGCGAGTAGGCGAGGTTTGAGCGCCAGCGGCCACGCCGCAACTCAACACCGGCTTCGACACCCTTGAACAGGAAACTGCCCGTGTTCTGGAACTGGACCGGAGGCACGCGGCCGGGAACCGGGACGACTTCAATGAGGTCCTCACCCTTGAGAATGAAGGCCGCGACATCGAGGTTCAAACCCGTGACCAGCGGTTGGTTCAGACCGACCTCGTAGTTCCAGGAGACTTCGGGCTGCAGGCTTTCGTTCTTCGGCGGGGAGACCGACGTGTAGTTGAGGGGTGCGTAGCGGACTCCTCTGTTCACACTGCCCCGGAGCGTGGTGGTTCCGATGCGGCCCACCAATCCGGCCTTTGGGCAGAAGGCCGGGCCGCTGATGGCGTCGTAGCTGAGCCTTACCCCGGCATTGGCGGTGACCGGGCCGAGAGTCTGCTCGTCCTGCGCGAAGACCGCGACCTGGTTGCGGGTCCAGGTCGGCCGGCTCGTGTCCGACTTTATCCACGTGCCGGAGAGCATGCCGGCTTCGATTCCGGCCTGCGCCAGGTTGTTGAACTGGAAGCGGCGGTGGCCGTGGACGATTGCACCGTTGGTGAAGTCCGTCGAATGCCAGCCGTCCTTCGGGTCGAAGACGTGTTCGCCGAAGGTGCGATAGAGTTTGGCGAAGCCGCCGAGCGACTCACTGCCGAGGGTCGCGGTCAGGTCCAGCCCGCCGCGGTCATACTGGTTCCATCCGGTCGCGACCAGCGTGTCCGGGTCGGTCGAGCGTTTGGGTTCGTGCTTGACGCCGGTGAAGTACTTGCCGGCAAAGTCGAGCTTGAAGGCGGATGAGAAGTCATAGCCGGCGCGCAGCGACAAGTCGTTGCCGTTGTACTGCGAGTTGGGCAGGTGGCCGTCGGACATCGCCTTGTCGGCGGAGAAGAGCACGTTGAACCCGTCCTGCTTCAATCCGGCGCTGACAACCGCGTGGCGGGTGTTGAACGAGCCGTAGTCCACGCGAGTGTAGAGATCGAGTGGCTTGTCGGCGCGGCGCGTGACTATGTTCACGACCCCGGCCATGGCGTCCGAGCCATAGAGAACTGAGAGCGGGCCGCGCACGACCTCGATGCGCTCGACGTTGTTCAAGGGCAGAGTATGCGTGACCACGCAACCGTAGATCGGCATCTTCTCGGGCCGGCCGTCAACCAGCACCTGGACGCGGCAGCCCCGGTCGCCGACGCCTCGGATGTCTATGTCGGAACGACCGAACTCGCCAGTGTGCTGCACGAAGACGCCGGGCAGGGATGCCAGCACCGCGGTTGCGGTGCGGGCCGTCGTCCGCTCAAGGTCAACGGCGGTGACGACGCTCACCGATGCGGCCACGTCGCGCACCGGGTGACGGATACGCTCCGCGGTCACGACCACCTCGTCAACGGTCATAACCGACGAGTTTCCCAGGGCAGCGAGCAGTAGCAGGACAGGGAACAGGTTCATCTGGTTCTCCTTCTAGTGCTTGTGTTCGCGGGCGAGGGGGCAACGCGCCGGGGTCAGTGTCAGGTGTCCCTGGCGCACGCCCTTGAGTGCGAGCAACGCGTCGGCGAGTCTGCGCAGCTTGTCTGCGGGCCCGCGCAGTATCAGGACTTCGAGGCAGTCGTGCCGGTCGAGGTGGACGTGGGTAGAGGAGACGACCTCGGCGTGCGCGTCGTGCTGAACTTGCATCAGGCGATGGGCAAGGTCGGGCTGGTCGTGCCCGTAGACGTAGGCGAGCACGCCGACGGCCGGGCCGGAACCGCGTTCCAGCTCGGACTCGGCCAGCCGGGTTCTGACCAGGTCGCGGATTGCCTTGGAGCGGGTCCAGCCGGTCCGCTGGAGGAGCGTCTCGAACCCGGCCAGCAACTCCGGCTCCATCGAGACGCTGAACCGGACCGCGCCGGCCTCCTCGTCGTGATTCCGGTCGCTGGGGGACTGTCCCCGAACGGGGACCGTACCAGTACTGCTGATGTTACGCATCCGGGAATCGTAACACCAGGGCTACCAGCGGTCAAGTCGGGCGAGGATTGACAAACATGTCTGGAGCCAATATTCTGGAGCCGGCAATGGGACGCATAAGACCCATCGGACTCACTGGTCCGGTCCTACTGTGCGCGCTCGCAGCCGCGAGTGCGGCGGAGGTGACCTGGGACACAATCACCCGGCTGACAACCAATCCTTCGGCTCAGGCGACCGGCTTTACCGGCCAGCGCAGCGTTGCGGTAGACCGTTCGGGCGACGTCCACGTTGTCTGGCAGGACCAACGCGACGTGCCGTACCAGGTCTGGCATCGCCGGTACGACGCCGGCGCAAACACGTGGCAGGGCGAAACGACGCTCACTGCCCAGCAGGCGAACTGCTCGCAGCCGGGTTTGGCTTGTGACAGCGCGGGCAATATACATCTCGTCTGGCATGTTGGTACCTGGAATCCCCTTGGCGTCGGTATCTGGGCCAAACGCTACAACGCTTCCACCCATCACTGGCGGGCCGACACGCTGATTGACAGTACGAGCACCTCGAGTCCCCAGTTCTATCCTTCGGTCGCGTGCGTGCCCGGCTCCGGTGACGTTGCCGTCGCCTGGTACGGTGCGCCCGACACGGGCATGTACTACCAGGTTTTCCTGAGAGAACGGCACGCGGCGACCGGGTGGGACTCGGCAATGCAGGTTTCCTCAGCCGCCACCAGTCATGACCAGGTCTCGGTCGCGGCCAGCAGGGATGGCGACATCGCCGTCGCCTGGGTCGGCAAGGACTTCGGCGGCGACTACAACCAGGTGTATTGCCGGCGCCGCGTCGCCGGAACGTGGCAGGGGGTCGAACTCGTTTCCGACAACCCGCTGGCATTGAGCCAATACGCGCCCGGCGTTGCGTTCGACCCGGAGGGTGCGGTCCACGTTATCTGGCACGGCCGGACCCTGAACAGCGGCTACCTCCAGGTGTTCCACCGGATGCGCGGGGACGGCGGCTGGTCCGGCACCGACAGCGTCGGTGGGACTCAGTTGTACCAGCAGCAGTACGCGACAATCGCCTGCGACGGCATGGGGCGCTGCCACGCGGCCTGGTGCAGCCAGGCCGGTGGCACCAACTTCCAGCTTGCCTACAGCCAGCGGGATGAGGACGGCGTCTGGAGTTCGCCGACGATCCTGACCAGCCTCGACTCCGCGGACGTCAGCCATCCGTCAGTCGCCTGCGACGCGGATTCCGGTATCCACATCGTCTGGTACGACGCCAGTTCCGGAAACCCGGATGTCTACTATCTGCACGGCACCATGCCCGGGGCCGGAGTCCTCGAAGGCCGTCCCTCGTCCTTTGTCCCTGGTCCAGTACAGCGGGCCACAGTCCTCCGGTGCGGCTCGCTGGGGCCGCAATCCAGCATGACGTTCTTCGACGCCTGCGGCCGTTCCGTCACCGACCCGGTGCCGGGCGTGTACTTCCTGCTTTCCCCGGGCGGCAGCCAGCACCGCAGACTGGTCGTGGTCCGGTAGTTTTCCGAGCAACCAAATCCTCGGCATTGACAGCAAGGCGATCGTGGCCTATCCTCACGTTTGTGACCGGCTGGCAGAGCGACGCGTGGTTCGTGACTCGATCCGCGAAACGGCGCTTCGTGTTTCTGACGGCCGTTGTGTCGTTCCACAGAGAGGAGGCACGGTGAAAGCCTGTTTCTTTATCCTCGGGTTACTCGCGGCCGCAGCGACGGCGCAGGATTCGCTGCCCTGGCAGGGCGCGATTGTCTTCGACCAGCGGGTGAGGGTCGACGACGCGCCCGGCCTTTCCGGCCACCCGGCCTACCATCCCCAGACGATAATGGACAGCACCTGGACGCTGTTCTCGGTCTGGGCCGACGACCGCGACAACAACGGTCGCTTCGAGGTCTTCTTCGCGGCATCCTTTGACACGGCCCGGACGTGGACCACAAACGTCAACCTGAGCCAGGACCCGTCCCAATACTACGTCTTCCCCTGGCTGGCGGTGGACCGCGAGAACCTCTATGTTGTCTGGCAGGCGTGGCGGGCCAATAGCTGGCACATTCTCTTCACGCGTTCGTCCGACCGCGGTAGCACGTGGGCAAGCCCGGTCGAGGCACCCGGCATCACCGTGGTCAATGACTTCAATTCCGGCATCAACTTCGGGCCGCAGCCCAAGCTGGCGGTAGACAGCCGGAGCAATCCCGACAGCACCTTCCTGTATATCCTCTGGGCGGACAACGCCACGGGCAAGATCCAGATAAAACTGGGAAGGTCAATCGACCAGGGCGCGTCATTCGCCGACCTCGGGATAGTGGATAAGAACCCGGATAACGTGAACCGAAATCCGTACATCGCCGTGGACTACGACGGCCGGGTTCACTGTGCATGGGCGCGCGGCACCGGCGGCACGAACCAGGACCCCCACCCATACATCGGCTATTCCCGTTCGCTCGACCGCGGCGCCACGTTCCTCGCCTCCGACATCGTGGTCAACGACAACCTGGACGGCGTGTACCGCGGCAACCCGTCCATGACCTGCAACCCGACCGGCGATGTGCTCATATCCTGGGAAGACTCGCGCCGGGCGAGCGGCAACACCAACCCGGACATCTGGTTCGCCCGGATTCCGCGCGACAGCCTTTCGGCCGGCGCCAACGAGCGGGTCAATTGGTGGTCGCCGGATACGGGCGCCAAGTACGACAACTACAAGCCGGTCATCAGGATGGACCCGCAGGGCATCATGGTCGCCGCCTGGCACGACAACCCGGAGAACGCAGGTTCCTACGGGATTCACATGGCCGCCTATAGCGACTCGGCGCACCGCTTCTCGACCAGCCAGTCGCTCTATCAGACCTTCACCGGCACCAGTTCCGGCAGCTTCGGTAACAACTTCTATTCGCCATCGCTCTTCGTGCAGGCCAAGGTCGATTCCTCCGGCGATACTATCACCCACTTCTTCATCGTCTGGCAGGACTTCAGCGAGGATTCAGTCGGCGGCAACATCTACTCGGTCCACGGCCGGGTGGTCAAGATTCTGGGCGACCTCGACGTGGACAACGACTCGCTCGGCGTTGTTGCGGACACCATGCGGCTCCGTAGCTGGGTGCCCTCGTACGCTCCGTATCCGTACAAGGGCTATGCGCTTGGTGAGTTCATTCTTGCCAACACCAGTGTTGCGTACAACCCGGATACGGCCGATGGGCCGAGCCTGTCCCGAATCGACTCGCTCACAGTCAGGGGCACGCTGACCGGTCCCCTCGGGACGCTGGATAGCGTGATGTCCCCGAATCTGCCCGCGTCGCTGGCGCAGGGTCAGACTATCGCCTGCACCCTGGCGGTGTACGTGCCGCCGGACCTGCCGGACGGCGACTATTCGGGTCCGATTGTCCTCTTCGGCTACGATTCGCTCGACTATAAGGTGGCCGACACGGTCTATGGTCTGGTGACAAAGCTGGGCGACATCGACGTCGACGACAACCGACTGGACGTTGTCCAGGACACGATGGACCTGCGTACCCAGCCGGCCGGCCCGGTCTACCATCCTTATGCCAAGGCCAAGTTCATACTCGTCAACACCGACAGCCTCTATAACCCGGACACGGCGGACGGGCCGAGCCGGTCGCCGCTGATGATAACCGGGTTCGATGCCTACTTCGCGTCTCCCCAGGATACGATCGATAGCATCTACATACTCAACCTGCCGTCTTACATGGAAGTCGGGCAGGCAGTGGAATGCACCCTCGCGCTGGTCGTCCCGGTCGGGACCTCGCTCGACCAGTATCACGGCTGCGTCACCATCAACGCCTACGACACGCTCGGTTTCCGCATGCGGGACAGCTTCCGACTCGGAGTGCGGGGGCCGGAGTACCGCCAGAGCCTCGACTCGCTCGGAGTCGCGCCGATACCGTTCAAACCAAACCACGGGCTGGGGCACGATGCGATACACTTCCAGGGGTTGAGTTCCGGCGCGCGCGTGATTGTTTACGACGCGTCGGGACAGTCGGTCTGGAGCGCGACGGAGTCCGGCGACGGCCATCTCGCGTGGAAAGCGGAGGTGGCCAGCGGTATCTACGTGTAC
>Ga0209610_1000213_pt1 | contig 30521 bp, 22 predicted proteins | sample LakKivw275mmetaG_FD_184137 | JGI IMG/M metagenome (GOLD analysis project Ga0209610, IMG submission 184137) | Anoxic lake water microbial communities from Lake Kivu, Rwanda to study Microbial Dark Matter (Phase II) - Lake Kivu water 275m metaG... | ecosystem: Environmental > Aquatic > Freshwater...
ACAATGGTCGCCCCAGCATCGATCCGGAGGCAGCGTTGCGGCTGATGCTGGCCGGGTATCTGGAAGGGATTGTGCATGACCGTGTGCTCATGCGGCAGGAATTCCGGGGACACAATAAAAGATTAGTAACCGTGGCCGTCAGTTCAACAATGAAGTACAACACTTGGGAGGCATGATCGACCTGCATCCGCTGCATCTTCTTGACACGCCGGATTCCGGTCGGTGAAGAAAGCGGTGGTCGTGCGCTAATGCGCCAGGAGACGAGACAGTATACAGCATACTGGTCAGGGGCGGGCGAAGAGCCCGCCCCTTGGTGCAATACGTGGAGGAGGGGCTACGGCTTCGGAGCGCTGATGTCGAAGACTTCGGTGCGGATTGCGGCCAGGATACCGGCGTCGAGGCCGCGGGAGTGCCATTTGTCGAGAAGCACCTGAGCCGCCATGGCGAAGCTTTCGCCCGAGATCTCCTGCTGACGGGTGAGCCTCCAGAGTTGGCGGCCGAAATTCAGGTAGGGGACATACAGGCTGGTGTGGACACCCTGCGCATTTAGCACGGTTTTCACCGATGTCTCCATCGCGCACAACTGGGTCATCACCGCCTCGTACCGGGCCTGCATAGCCGCCTGTCGTGCCTCAAGGACCTGTTTAGTGCGCTCGGGCGTGGTCTTTGCCTTCCAAGCCTCTATTCCTTTCGTCGGGTGAGCCATTCTGCGACTTCGTCATGTTATTACTAACTGCTAATGGAGATCGAACTTAGGCTGTCAGACGGTGCGGCTGACCCTTGGATTCAGTGTGTCACTCCGAGGGTGATTCTATGATTCACTCCGGGGGTCACCCCCAGGGTCACTCCCGGAGTCACCCCCTGGACGGTCCCCTGAACGAATCCGGGAGTCACTTTGGGACTGACTGTAAGTGTGAATCCGGGATTGAACTTCGGGGTAACTCTCTGATTTACTTAGAGATACAGTACTGGACAGAATCCGGGAGTGAATCCCGCGGTGATTCTCGGGGCAATTCTCGGATTGACTGTGAGAGTGACCATGGGAATCACCTCGGGAGTCAATCGTAGAGTGAACCCGGGATTGAAACCGGGAGTAGCCGCCTCACTCCAGTCGGGCTGGGCGAGGAGAGGTGGAGGGGAAAGTGAAGGTAAAGGCAGAGGCGAGGGGAGAAGGAGAGGCAAGGGCAAGAGCAGAGGAGGAGAAGAGGGCAAGGGCTGAGATGAAACGCGCGGACATATCTCAGGCGACCGCCGATGTGGTTGCGAAGGCGGTCTGCGCGGCGGTTCGCGAAGGGACTCCGAAGGCGACTTGGACAGGGACCAGCGCTGTGGCTGCCGCTGCCGCGGGGGCGAAAACGGGCGCAGTCGGACAGGCCGCTTGCGAGTCCCGAGGAGACACGTCCTGGGGAGCGAAAAGGGGGAGAAACCGGAAGGGCCGCCCGGGGAGCGAAAACGGGGACAGTCCCTCGGGAACGGTGAACGATGAACGCGGAACGATGAACGAGTTGGTGTGGTGCAGTCCACGTTTTCCCGTCATGTCCCTGCGCTTGGCGCGCTTGACTGGCCGGGTGCTCTCGATAAACTGCCGTGAGACCCGCTAGATGAGAATAAGCCTCAGGAACAACGGTTCCGTACTCGTGGTCATGGAACTGCTGTTCCTGTTTTTCGTCATCGTCCTGCTTCGGAACACGTTCGTGCCGGACTCGGTGGCGCTGACCACGGTCGTCGCGGTCTGGATTATCCTCGTGGCCGCGAGCTACATCGCCGGCGAGTTCGAATCAACCGCACGGGCCAACTTCGGGCTGACGCTCCGGACCCAGGCCGCGTTCGGTATGGCCTACGCCGGCTACAGCATTCTGCACGGGCTCTGGCCCTGGTGCGAGCCGGTGACCGTGAAATTCTGGCTGGCGCTCTGGCTGTACCTGAACGCGTTCGCGCCGATTATCGGTCTCTCTCTGCGCTACGTCACCCGCCAGCCCGTGCTGCTCGTGACCGACCTGCACTTCACGAAGACAAGGCTTTTGCGCTGGTGGGGGTTTGAGTGTTCGGAGGTCATCACCCTCGAGGACCTGCCGGGCTGGCTTGAGGCGAATTCGGACGACCGGGGACACGTTGCGAAATACGACACAATCATCGTCGATAGTTCGAATCCCCGGACCGAGCATATTGTGGCCGGGCTTTCCAGCGGCTACTTCGTGGACTTCATCGGCGTCCCTTCGTTCAAGATGAGCACGTACCTGTTCGGGCCCCACCCGCGGCCGATTGCCGCCTATTCGCTCTCCGGCGTAGGCCGGAGGCTGAAGCGCGTCGTGGACCTGGTGCTTTCGGTGCTCGTCATCATCATTTTGAGCCCGGTCTACCTCGTCACGAGCATTGTCATCAAGCTCGACAGCCCGGGCCCGGTCTTCTACCGCCACCGGCGGCTGGGCAGGAACATGTGCGAGCTCCGGATACTCAAGTTCCGGACCATGCACCGCGACGCGGACCGACGGCTGAAGGAGCTGCTTGATTCGGACCCGGCTCTGAGGAAGGAATTCGAGGAGAGGTTCAAGCTGAGGAACGACCCGCGGGTGACCCGAATCGGCCGGTTTCTGCGCAGGCTCAGCATCGACGAGCTGCCGCAGTTCTTTAACATCCTGGCCGGCCAGATGAGCTTTGTCGGGCCGCGGCCGATTGTTGATGACGAAGTGAAGTACTACAAGGAGCATTCGCTGGTGATGTTCCGGGTGCCGCCGGGTGCCACCGGCCGCTGGCAGGTATCGGGCCGCAATGATACGAGCTACGAATCGCGGGTGCAGATGGATACGAGCTATGTGCAGGAGTGGACCTTCTGGGAGGACCTGAAGATCATCCTGAAGACACCGCGGGCGGTGTTGTCGAGAAGAGGGTCGTACTGAGGAAAGTGCGAAGTACGAATGACGAATGACGAAGTTCGGGATACTTCTCACCCCATCCCTCTCCTTGCGGAGGAGAGGGAGAGCGAAGCGAGGGTGAGGATGCGGCCGGGGGAATGACGAATTCCGAATGTCGAATAGCGGACGAGGACAGGAGGCGCGGTGATTCTTGAGAAGAGCGATGTGGCGGCGCTGAGGCTGGCCGAGGTAAGGGGCTGGTTCCCGAACGATGCGGAGGTGACGGCGGCAGGACTGAAGCCGGCCGACTACGCCGACCGGTTGCAGCGGCTTCGTTCGCTCGGCGTCATCCGCGCGTTCAAGACGACGCTCGTGGTTCCGCCGCTGCTCGGCGGCGAGTGGGTCTGGGCGGCGGTGCTCGCGAACGCGAAGAGCGGCCTCGGCCTGGCCAACGCGCTCGTTGCCAGGCTGCCGTTCGTGAGCGAAATCGTGCTGAACGCGAGTCTGCCTGACCGGGCAGGCCCGAACGTGGCCGTGCTTTTCTATTCGCGGGATTTCGACAAGGAGGCCGACTTCATCCGCAACGCGCCGGGCATCGAGTACCACGAGGTCTACCGCGTCGCCGACTACTCTTTCCCGGTTGCGCTGCCGCTGTCCAGGGATGAGAAGGAACTCGTGCGCTACCTGATTGAGCAGCCGGAGTCGCGGATTGCCGAGGTGGGTACGGCGATGGAGCGGCCCCAGACCTGGGTGCGCGCCAAGCTCGACCGGCTGCTGTGGAGCGATACGAACCGCACCGGCGTGCTGCGCGTCCTGCCGGAGCTGAACTGGTCAGCGGTCGAGAACTTCGGCCACTTCCACTTCCTCGTTGAGACCGGTCACCGGCCCGACCGGCTGAGCAGCCTGATAGCCGAGGCGGGATTGAGCGTGGTCTTCGGCGGCAAGACCTATCGCGAGCGGTACGTGCAGGTCGAAGCCGACGTCTGGGGTATCGGGAAGCTGCTTGACACTGTGGCCTATCTTGACCAGATTGCCGGTGTAAAAGTGGCCGGGGTGCTCTGGAACCGCGAAGTGGCCATCAATACCAAGTGGGTGCCGGGGCTGGTCTAGTGCGAAGAGGATTCAAGGACTCCAGGATTCCAGGATTCGAGTGCAGAACGCGGCCACTGGAATCCTTGATTCCTTGACCCCTTGATTCCTCGCCATCACGCGCTAGCGCGTGATGATCAACTTGCCGGTTTCCAGCATTGCGCTGCCCGACGTCAGCCGGTAGAGGTAAACGCCCGGCCCCAGGTTGAGAGCGGGTGACAGGCCTGTTGCCGCCATCCTGCCGCTGAAAGCCCGACTGCCGTCAACAGCGAAGACCGCCACCTGACATCCCGGCCGGAAGGGCAACCCGAAGGAGGTCTTCCGGACAGTTCCCGTTCGGGGACAGGCCCCTTCGGCAACGGCGGGCACCATGCCGGCGATTCCGCCCCGCACCGCGACCGCGAACGGCTGACGTGCCGTAAAGACATTGCGGCCGATTACCCGCGCAGTCCAGCGTCCGCTCAGGGGGTGGGGGACGAGACAGACTTCCTCAACATTGCGGCTGTCCCAACCCGTGGGGTTCACGTGTGACCAGCCGTTGTAGAACTGATTGCCATGGTAGTGATTGCCGTCCGGGCTCGCCAGGTCCAGGTCCAGGTCGTTGACGATGGCAATCGCTGCCCCGGGCGCGGCGGCAGTGTCGGTCCACGCGAGGACGACGTGGATGGGCGCGCGGCCGGTGACCTCGAACTCGAAGGTGGTGTCACTCCCGGTGGCGACGCCGGTCGTCTCGTCGAGGAACGCCAGTCCGCTCGAATCGTCGGCGAAGTGCATGATGGTCGACAGGTCGAGCCGGCCCCAGCCGGCGGCGTTGTTGGGCATGTATTCGTCACCGACATTCGAGTCGGTTGCCGCGATGGCCATGGCGCGCATCAACGCCGAGCTGAGTTCGTGGATGCCGTGCGCGGAATCGGGCGTCCCGGTTGGATACCAGCCTTCGGCGAGGTACTGGCGCAGCAGCATCAGGGCGCCGCTCGCGGCCGGCGCCGAGATACTGGTGCCGCTGGCCGAAACGTAGGAGTGAGGCGCCCCGCCATCGGCGGTCGCGACCTCCACGCCGGGAGCGAGGATGTTGGGTTTTATCCTCTCGTCACGGCACGGTCCGCGCGACGACTCGAACCACACGCTGTCGGAGAGCGTGCCGTTGCCGCAGGCGCCGACGGTTAGAATGTTCTTGGCTGCCGCGGGGTGGCCGATGTTGTAATCGGGTCCCCGGCGGTTCGCCGCGGCCCAGATGACCAGGAACCGCTTGTCTTTCCAGCAGACCTCGTCGACCGAGGATTCCTGCAGCCGGTAGTAGCTGAGGCTTTCTTCGTTGCCGAACGAGCCCGAGACCTGGCGGACCGGCTGGCTTACGCCCCGGCTCAGCCGGACCGAGTCCAAAAGCGCGGTCAGGTCCGGACCCGACACGTGGAAACCGAACGCGTCGCCATCGTCCACGAAGTACAGGCGGCAGTCCGGGGCCACTCCATCGAGCTTGGAGGTGTTTCCGGCGACGGAATCATTGCCGCACAGGGTGCCGGCGACGAGGGTTCCGTGATAGTCGCCTGCGTCACCGAAGGCGGCGCCCTCATAGAGCTTGTAGGCCACGAACTTGCGGTGCAGCGGATAGAGCCCGGCTCGGTTCAGCGGCACAACCGGGTCGATGAACATGTCGTGCTCAGTTGTGATTCCCGTGTCGAACAGGCCGACGACCATGTTCTGGCCGCGGATGCCCTGCTGCCAGATGCGGTGGCCGGTGAGTTCGTCCGGCTGCTCGGGGCGCCAGCCAATCTGCATCACCCATTGAACGTCGCTGTTGTAGTCCCTCACCGGCGAGCATTCCTGAATCCACGCGACCGCGTCCAGTTCGGCCAGGGCGGCGATGCGCGAGGCATCAAGCCGGAAGATGACCGAGCGCCCCGCGACCTTGTCGACTTCTCCGCCGGCTGTGGTTATCGCCGCGGCGACCGCGTACGGGTCGCAGCCGGGCCAGACGGAGAGGACGAAGAAGGAGGAGGGAGGAGGGAGGAGGGAGGAGCCGGAATCAGGAAAACGGGGACTGTACCGCGCGTTCTCGCGCTGGGGACACATCCGCGACACGTTCGTCGTGTCGCTCCGTGGACGTGTCCCCTCCCCGGGACTGTCCCCGTTTTCAAGAGGAACCGTGAGTTCGGGTGCGAGTTTGGCTGCTGCTGGCAACGGGCCGAGCCAGTCGACGAAGTCGAGTTTTCTGACCTCGCCTGCCGGCACGTCGCGCCAGGGCCGGCACACCAATGTCTGGTATGCGAGATAGCAGACCGGGTCGACGCCGAGCCGCCTCAGGTCCTTCAGCCATTCCTGTCGCACCGGGCCGGCGACATGAATCAACCAGGATGTTCCGGCTTCGAGACGCGAGCCGGGTGCGGGAAGCGGAGCGACGCGGGCGTCGATCGAGAGACCGTTGGCGAACCGGATGACCGAGGCGTCCGGATAGGGCTCGAACGCGGACCCGCCCGCGGCCCCGATGCCGAGGAGCAACAGCGACACAAGGAGCGTCGGACTGCTCCTCACCGGTGACTTCCTGATGGAAAGGCCTGACGCCCCGCGGCCGGGTGACGGCCGCGAGGCGTCAGCAGCGTTAAGCCGGCCGTAGTGCTACAACTTGAGCACATCCACGATGGCCGACGTGACTTCCTTCATGTCCGCCATTGTGAGGTCGCCCATGTGCGCGATACGGAAGGTCTTTTCCTTGATGTCGCCGTAGCCGTTCGATATCTGCATCCCGCGCTTGCCCAGTTCGCCGTTCAGGTCCTTGACGACGATGTTACGGGTGTTGGCAACCGTGGTCAGCGTAACCGATTCGTAACCGGGCTCGGGGAACACCTTGAAGTATTTGTTCGCCCACTCGCGGGTGAACTTGGCCATCTCAAGGTGGCGCTGGTAGCGGTTCTGCATTCCTTCCTTCACGATGTGGTCGAGCTCGAGGTCGAGCGCCCAGAAGAGCGACACGGCCGGCGTGGTCGGCGTCTGGAAGTCCTTGTCGTAGCGTTTGAGCATCGCGTCGTAGTCGAAGTAGTAGCCGCGGTCGGTCACGGTGCGGGTCTTGTCGAGCGCACGCTGCGAAACGATGGAGACGGCCAGGCCGGGCGGCAGCGCGACGGCCTTCTGGCTGGAGGCGACCACGATGTCGAGGCCAAGGCCGTCGATATCGAACCAGTCGCCCATCAGCGACGACACGGCGTCGACGAGGATGAGCACGTCGGGGTACTTGGTGCGCACCAGCTTGGCGATGGCCTCGATCGGGTTACGAACGCCGGTCGAGGTTTCGTTCTGGGTGATGGCGATTGCCTGGTACCCGCCCTTGGCGAGCTCCGCGTCCACCAGTTCCGGCTTGATGGCCTTGCCCCACTCCACGGCGACGGAGCTGGCCTGTTTGCCGCAGGCTTTGGAGATCTTGAACCAGCGGTCCGAGAAAGCGCCGTTCACCGTGTGGAGAATCTTGCCGGTCACCACGTTCCGGAGCGCGCCTTCCATGCAGCCCGTGCCCGACGACGTGAACCAGAACACGTAGTTCTTGGTATTGAGTATCTGCTTCGTCTTCTCGACGCAGCGCTTGTTCATCTCGCCGAAATCCTTCGAGCGGTGGCCGATCATCCACTGGGCCTGCGCCTTCAGGATTTCCTCCCGGACCTCGGTCGGGCCGGGGATAAACAGCTTCTTATGTGCCAACGGACCTCCTTTGTACGGAACCGGATAATTCAGAACTCAGAACGCAGAGACCAGAATGCAGCGAGTACCGACCTGCTGAATTCTGACTTCTGGTTTCTGAATTCCGAACTGTCCGGTTGCTCATTTGTTCATCACTTGTACGTTGACCCGCCGTGTGCGCGGGCCGTCGAATTCACACAGGAAAACTCCCTGCCACTGGCCGAGGACCGGCTGGCCGTCTTCGACCGGAATCGGCTGGCAGCACCCGACCATCACCGCCTTGATGTGCGCGTCGGAATTACCTTCGGAGTGGGCGTAGCCGGCGCGATGGGGGACAAGCTTCGATAGAGCTTCCGTGATGTCACGGGCCACGTCGGGGTCGTAGCTCTCATTCACCGTTACCGCCGCGGTCGTGTGCGGCACATAGACAAAGCACATGCCGAAACCGACCTTTGACTGCGCGACCGCGTCCCTCACCTTGTCGGTGATATCGAGCAGCTCGGTTCGGACATGCGTTGTCACGTCGAAACTCATCATTTCGCCCTCGCAATCTTACCCACGGCCGCAATCGGTGTCAACCGCGTGGCGGTGAGGACATGCCCGGAAAACCGGGACTGCACCGCGCGTCCTCGCGCTCCGAGGGACTGTCCCGGCTTTCCGGAATGGTGTCCCGAAGACGTTGCGCTAGCGGGCCACGACCAGCCGCGTGGAGTGTCATGTTGTCCGGATTCTAGTCACAGGCGTCAGTGCACCAGAGGCTGCCGGCGTCTCCGCAGGCAGCCTCTGAGACGGAGTCCTTCACTCCCCAGTACTTCAGGAATCCGCCTCTACGCATGTCTCGCGAGACAAACTTGCAGCAGTTGCCACCTTCACGAAAGTGGTCGGTACCGCCGTCGTGCTGGAATTTCTTGAAGTTCTGCCATGCTTGCGCGTAAGCTACCGCTCCGGACCTGTTGTACGGCAATGAAGAGGCAAACGAGATGCACAGACAAACAAGCAGCGCGAGTCGTTGCCGCATCTCTCACCTCCCCTGATATTTCGTGACAAGGATACTGCGGTGCTGCCCGGCGTCGAGGAACGGAGCCACAGTCCCTATGTCGTACAACTCACCGGCACGGCCGAGAACGGCTATCGCTCCATGCAAGCCTTCGTCCGGCGATGGGAATCTCTTACCAACCCAGACCAGACTTCCCAAAGAGTCGTACTTTAGCAGCACTTTAACCGGGCCTATGGTATCATAACTCTCGGTTCCGGCGATATAGACATTCCCCGATTCGTCGATGCAAATGGAGCGGTACTGGGGCTCGGCGTACAGATTATCGTATCCAGGGTCATCAGTCGTATCCCCGCCTCCATGCCGACTGACCCAAAGCTGATTGCCGAGGGAATCATACTTGATCAGCGTAATCGCGTGGTTTTCCCCCATCGCCTTATACATGCTCCAGCCAGCTACGTACACGCTTCCCTGATCTAGCATCAAGCAGGAGGGTTCGTCGCGCAGATTCTCGGGACCGTTGTACGTCCTCGTCCACAGCGTATCACCCAAGGAATCTCTCTTCATGGTGCAGACTGAGGTCTGCGCCTCCGAAGCGCGCGATGCGACTATCCCGGTGACATAGGTGTTCCCCTTTCTGTCCAGCTGACTCCAGACCGGCTGCTCCCAAGTGCTATCTGTGTCCTTGAAGTGACGCTCCCACAGCACTTGGCCGCCGCTCGACAACCTCACGGTCAGCCAGTCCTCCCATCTGGCAGGATGCTCAACATTCAGCACGAGATACACGTCGCCGTTGTTCAAGACGTGAAATTCGCCGCTGCTCAGAGTGTATCCGCTTAACGTATAGCTCAACACGCCTGCCAACAGGCCGTTCCGATACTTAAGGATCCGCACCTCAGAATCCGCCGCACCACAGGCATATACACTTCCGCTATCGTCGATGGCGATCGACCCGAGAGCCCAGAAGTCCTTGCCTGCCTCGCCATAGGACCTGACCCAAGCTGTGTCGCCATCGGGCTCGCACTTGAGAAGACAAATACTGCCGTTGGCGGTCGAGCCGCTCGTTGCCCCGGAGATGTAGACATTGCCGCTATCATCCATCGCAGCACCAGCGGCCGTCATGTTATCGAAGGTCTTGGCCCACGACAGCACCCCAAGAGAGCTGATCTTCAACAGGAAAGCGTTCATGTGGTCGTTGTCGGGCTGCGCCCAGCCAGCTACGTAAATGCCACCATTCTCATCGACAAAGGCAGCTAACGGCTGGTAGTCGCCAGCCGCAACCGGGTGATACCTGTAAGTCCAGGCGGTGTCCGGTTGCGCTAAAGTCACGCCGGCAAGCAGCAGAGTCAGCGAGATGATTCCTGTCCGAGCGCTGCGTTGTAAGGACGATGAGTTGCGGCAGCCCGAGCTCACGTTGGCGCTGCCAACTATACGGTTTCTTGCCATTCAGTTCTCCTCTCTGTAGCGGACCCTAACTGACTGGCGTCGGGGACTGCGGCAAGGTCCTCTGTCTTGCCGCTCTCGGCACCCTTGTGTGCTGATGCTAGCTGACGGACCAATGAAGTCAACTGGCGGCGTCGAGCATGAACGACGGGAATGGCTGGCTCAGGGCGAGTGAGCCGGGGATGAGCAGGCAGACAAGGCAAGCGAGCAAGGACAGCACCTTCACATTCCTTCCGTTTCTCTACCGGGCAACTACCAGTCGGGTTGAGTGTTTTGTCGCTCCTGCCTCCAGTCGCAGGAAATAGACGCCATTGGCCAGGCGCCGCGTATCCAGCGGCAGCGTCTGCCTGCCGGCCTTCACCCGGCCCGAGAACAGACTCGCGCACCTGCGTCCGGCTGCGTCGAACGCGGTCACGCTAATCGGTCCAGCCTGAGTCAGGTTGAAGGACAGCGTGACCAGCCGTGACGCCGGGTTCGGCAGGACGCTGAACGCTGTCGCAGGCGTTGCGTCTCGCTGCGAGCCGATGCCGAGGATTGGGAATGTGACGCCGCGGGTTCGATAGGCGAGCCACGGTGCTTGCTCGTTGCAGTGAAAGACGAGTCCGCTGAAGCTGGCCCCGTTCGCTGCCAGCGAAGCGGAATACGCTGCGGCATAGAAACTGTGAGTGCTGACTATCGGTATGGGCGTCGAGTCGAGCAATAGTCCGTCCGGAGTAACACGCACGGCGCCGAGGTCTGCGCTGCCGGTGTTACAGACGAGCACGAAGTTGGAGCCATCGAAGCCGGCCTGGTAAGCGCCGTACCGGTACAGCGAGTCGAGTACCTCGCCGGTCGTTGAGATGCGCCAGGACACGTACCTGTCGGTGCTGGTCATGAGGTAGACTCCGCCGCCGAATGCCAGCTCAGGTTCATCGCGTATGGTGTTGGGGGACCCTATGCTGATGTCATCGGTGTCGACAATCTGTCCCGCGGTGTTGACCCTGACTCCGCGAAACGTCCTGGGGGCGGGTAGGCCGTCGTTGCGCACAACCAGGAAGTTGAGCCCGTCGAACGCGATCCGCGGATAGCGGGAGAGACACGATTCGTTCCTCTGCAGCAGGCGCGGCGTGCTGTCGAGCAGGTTACCTGACGGCGACAATCGGATGCCGTGAATGTGGCTGTCGGATGCCGCTTCCCACGCCACCAGAAAGACCGAATCGCCATAGGCAGCCACTGGTCGCCGCGCCACTCGCTCCGGGCCGCTGAGCATGATGGGCAGACTGTCGAGCAGCGCCCCGGCGGGCGAGAGCCGTGCCGCAAGTGCGCTGCTGTCGTGATTCCACACTACCAGATAGCACCCGCCACCATACGTCACATCGTGGGCAGTTCCGGGCCCCAGGTAGATGGGCGTCTGGGGCGAGCCGCCCACCGTGAAGCGCGCGGCGTAGACCGACCGGACCAGGCCGGCGGAGTCGAAACGGGTGTCTTCCCAGGCGGCGAGGAAGCCGTCTCCGTCGGATGCCATTCTGGGGTCCCGCTGCACGTTCGCCCCGAGGTTGGCGAGCATGGGGGTGGTATCAACGAACTGGCCCTGACGGTTCAACCGCCGATAGAGCGCGGCCGGGTTAGTCGTCAGGGAGCCAACCCGGAAGGGCTGATGCCATGAAACGAAGTAGTTACTTCCGCTCAGGCAGACCGACGGATTCCTCGGTGCGTAGCTATTGTGTCCGTCGCTCGGCCAGGATAGGGGAATCGGCATGCTATCGAGCAGCCGGAGGGCCGTGTCAACGCGCACCACTGTTGGCGTGAGGCTGTCCCAGCCGAAAACCGAATCGCGCATGTCGACCAAAATGGTCGCGTCGCCGGTGGAGAAGACGGCGTTGTCCCACGACGAAGCGCTGTCGATGAGTACGCCGCCCGAGTCCAAAACCGTCCCGTCATCGGTAACCCGGGCCAGTCTCGTCTTGCGGTCGTCCTCGTACCAGCCGACGATGAAGTTCTGCCGGTCATGCGTGACCGAGGGATAATCACTGCGGATGCCACGCTTGATCGGGAAGCCGGCCGAGTCGGGCGTTGACCCGTCGGGCAGTACGAAACTGCCCCACACCCCGCTGGTGTCCCAGACCGTCCACACTGCGAGATACCGGTCACCGTGAAAGCACAGAGCGAGTTCGTTCTGTTCTATAGTTGCTCCCGGCGCGACGCGCCGGGGCGGGCTATCGAGCATGACGGCTTCGGGCGAAATCCGCGCGAAGAACGCCGCGGGCATGTAGACGTTGTAGTCGTACCCCAGCCACGCCGCCAGGAAGTTCTCGCCGTCAAAGGCGGCCACCGCGCGGTTGCCCTGCGGCGCGTTCACGTTCTCCTGCAGCACGTGGCGTGCGACCACGCTCCCGTCCTCAGCCACGAGCGCGTACTCCGCGCAGTCGTCGGCTCCGGTGGTCTCCGTGTTCCAGACCACGAGGAAGAGGTGTCCACCCCATGCTACGCCCGGCCTCATGTTCACGATCTCCGTGGGTCGCGGTCCGTTCACGTCGATTGGCGTGGAATCAAGCAGAGTGCCGTTCGTATCCACCCTGACCGCCATCAGGGTGCTGTTCTCGACCCACACAACAAGGCCCACAGTGGGGCCGAACGCCGCGCACGTGTAGGCAATTGCATTGGATGACGGTCCGCGGACGATGGTGCTGTCGAGCATGAACGACGGGAAGGGCTGGCTCAGGGCAGATGAGCCGGGGATGAGCAGGCAGACGATGCAGGCCAATGCTGTGGGCATTGTTGCCTGTACGGAGTGGAGCGGACGACGATTCTTCATTTCTACCTCCCGCGCCGGGCTTGACCGGTGCCCTTTGGCGGATGCCTTCGCCAACAAATATAACCCGCCGTTGGCATCTGTCAATAGGGTTTGTCGAAACACGAGGAAGCACCGACGGGTCCCGGCGCTTGACCGAACGGGCCGAGGCTGCTACATTCAGGCGTGGCCGAGAACGCCCTGGCAGATGTGCTCACGAAAGAGGCGCTTGAACGTGCCGCGTACGGCCAGTCGTTTGAGCGGGGGAGGCGGTATTTCGAACAGGGCCGGGTGAAGGCGCTCAAGGAGAGTGGGGGAGTCGTCAGCGCCCGCGTGCGCGGGTCGGACTGGTATGACGTGGAGCTGCGGGTGGAGGACGGGGAGTTGGCCGGGACGTGCTCGTGTCCGGTCGGCGAGGATGGGCTTTTCTGCAAGCACTGCGTGGCGACCGGCGCCGCCTGGATCGTCAGCGAAGCCCTTTCCACGGACGAACGCAAGGGTGCGGGGAGTCCGGAGGCAGTCAGGCAGTACCTGGACGAGCTGCCCAAGAAGAAGCTTGTCGACATGTTGGTGGCGCAGGCAAGGACGGACGGCGCGCTCCGTCAGCGTCTGACCCTGGCGGTGGCGAGGTCGCGGCCGTCCGGGCCGGACCTGGTGTCAATCGAGGCGGCCATCCGCGGCGCTACCGCTGCCGGCGAGCCGTGGTCGAGAATCAGGCACAGGGACCGCGGCAGGAGGCTGGAAGCCGTCGTCGAAGCGCTGTCGGAGATTCTGGCTGCGGGCGATGCCACCTCGGCCATGAGACTCGCGGCACTTGGGTTTGAGCGTTCCGTACCGGCGGCCGGTCCGTCGTACTATCCCGATGCTGAGATGGCCGTGGTCGCCGGTCGGTTCCTGTCTCTGCACGTGCGCGCCTGCGCTGCGGTCAAACCCGACCCGGCCGAACTGGCGCGCTGGTTGTTCGAGTTCGAGACGACCTGCTTCAGCTACATGCTCGACGGTCTGGTGTTCAAGTACGCTGAACTGCTGGGGGAGAAGGGGCTGGCGGTCTATCGAGAGCTGGCAGAGAAAGCTTGGCGGGAGGCGCAGACGAGAAAGCGACGCGCTACGCCGGGCGAGCCGGTGCGGCTCGATGCCGTTGCCAAGAACGCGGCGCTCTTGACCCTCGACCCGATGCTGATGGCCGAGGTGAGCCAGCTTGGGCTGGACTCGCCGTGGGCCTACTACAATTGCGCGAACCGGTGCCTGGAAGGGAAGCAGCCGGACAAGGCGTTGGCCTGGGCCGAACTCGGGGTGAAGGCTTTTCCCAACCAGCCGTATGAGGCGCTGCATCGACTGCTGGCCAACGAGTATGCTCGGCGCGGACAGTTGACCGACGCGCTGAACCAGGTCTGGGCGATGTTCACCTGCGAACCGGGAATCAAGAACTATGTGGAACTGCGGACCCTCGCGAAGAAGGCGGGACAGCCGTCGGTCTTTCGGGACGAGGCCCTGGAGTATCTCAAAGAGCGGGCAGCCCGCGCTCCAAAACCGGCGCCCGGATTTGAGTTCGCCGATGAGCGACTGCGCTGCGGGTCATTGATAGTCGAGATACTGCTGAAGGAGAAGAATGTTGACGCCGCCTGGCGAGAGGCACAGGCCGGCGGATGCCACGAGGAGACGTGGCTCAAGCTGGCGCGCGCGAGAGAGGCAGGGCACCCGGCCGACGCGATAGGTGTCTACCAGCGGCTCGCCGAAGATGTCGTGCAGGGGGCGGACAACGAGGCGTACAAGGCGGCGGTGCGGTGTCTGCGCCGCGCCGAGAGCGTCATCGCCGGGCTCGGGCAGAGCCGGAAGTTCCGCGAGTACCTGGCCGGCTTCCGCGAACGGCACAGGCGGAAGAAGAACCTGCTCTGGCTGCTCGACCGCGAGTTCGGGCCGGGCAGCGGCTGAGACAGCGTACAGAGCAGTTCCTGAGGTAGTTCGGGAAACGACCCTCCGAGCTGTCTGCCGGGCTGCTCTCCGGGTTGCTTCCCGAGCGATTCTCTGGACAGTCTCGGGAGCGCTCACCGAAGTACTTTTCCCGGCAGCTTCCCGGATGGCTCTCCGAACCGCCGGGAGGACAGCCTTCCGGACAGCCTCCCGACAGACCCTCCAGATAACTCTTCGGATCGTGTGACGAGGAGCTTTCCGAGTAGTCCCCGGAACAGCTCAGCGGACAGCTCGGGAGAGAATCTCCAGAATAGCCCAGGAGGCGGGGTAGGTGAGATTCGCGGACGGCCAATAACTAATTGCCAACGAACAAGTTATGGCATTCTCGGGTCTGATTCGGTGAGGACTTATACTAAACTGGGTTGACGCGCACCGCCTCAAGAGGGCCGCGAAATTGCGGCCCGCTTCCGAGCGGGGCGAGCCGTCACCGCCCCTGTCGCCGAGCTGGAACGCATGGGCGAACTCGACTGAATGCGGTTCGGGCCGGTCCACTCGGACCGGAACGGACCGAGGCAGAACCTAACGGTTGGTAATGACGAGCTTGCGGGTGAGGGATTGGGTTCCGGCTTCGAGCGTGGCCAGGTAGACGCCGGGTGGCAAGCCACGTAGGTCAAGCCGGGTGCGGCCGGATGGGCCCAGATGAAACGAATTCACGGTCCTGCCAACGACATCGCGAAGGGTCAGACGAGCCGAGGCCGCGGTGTTGTGGTCGGCCGTAACAAACGCACTTCTTGTTGGGTTCGGTGCCAGGCTAAACCGAGCTTGCTCAGTCGGCGCTCTTTGGTTCTCCTGTATTGCAGATGACGAGTACTCGACATGTATGAATGGCGCCAGGCTGTCGGTGTATCCGAATGCGAAAGCGTTGGTCCCCTGGCCCACGTGATCAATGGCCATGGAAACCCACCCGGTCGCACGACATGAGTCGATTAGTGTCAGCGCGGATGAGTCAATAGAGCACTCCACCCAGCCATCCTGGCTCTGAATGGTTGGTGAGATCACGCGCGCACCGACGATCTCAAAGAAGAGTTCTTCCGCACCGAGTGGGGCCGGGTCTTGGATCAGCTTCAGGTTGACTGAAGGGAGGCCGTTATTCGCGTATTGGTAGTAGCTGACATGAGCCGACATGATGGCACACGTATCAGGCACTGAATCGAGGCCGAACTTTAGATATGAGCGGTAGTCAAAGGGTACTCCATGGGGCGACATCAAGCCATAGGAGAGGCCGCCATCGATCTTGTAGTATACCCTGTAGTTGTCACAATCCGCTGTTCCGGAGTAGGTCGCAAGCACGTCAACCTCTCCAGCCATCGCTGCAGTTGCCAGGCAGGCAAGCGCCAGCAGGACTGGGACGGGCGGTACGCGGTGCTTGAAGACTAAGCTAATACTTCATCCTCCGGTCGGTGACCGAGTATAGGTCCGGCCCCGCCGCCTGTCAATTTGTGTCGCGGAGCGGGCCTTGAGTTGACTTGGAGGCCCGGGATTCTATGATTCGCCTGCAAGATGAATTACAGCACAGACGGGCAAAGACGGACACGACGAGCACGGACCTGATTGCCGGCGAACCCTTGATTCCACCGCATGGTGGATACCGGAAGCTCCGCAGCTTCCGCGTGGCCCAGCTCGCGTACGACGTGACGGTTAGGTTCTGCGACCGGTACATCGAGAAGCGATCCCGCACGCACGACCAGATGGTGCAGGCCGCAAGGTCAGGCGTGCAGACTGGGAGCGAAGCGGACACTGCCATCCGATGGCAGAATCTCGCAGAGGGAAGTCTCGCTTCGGAAAATGGGGACAGTCCCTCGGAGCGCTCGGCGCGCGGTGCAGTCCCCATTTTCCTCAAGCTGACGAACGTGGCGCGGGCGAGCCTCGAAGAGCTGCGCCTCGACTACGGGGACTTCCTGCGACAACGGGGACTCGCCCAATGGCCCGCCGACCACGCCCGCGCTGTTGCGATTCAAGGCGAGGCGGGTTGCGACGATGGACGAGTTCGCGGAGTGGATTCGGGAGGAGCTAACACGGACGGACAGGACGGACACGGACAAAGGACAAGTCCGTGAGGGTCCGTGGTAGTCGGTGGCGGTCGGCTGAGCTGGCCGCCAATGGTGCGCTGTCGCTCTTGAACGTCTGCTGCTATCTGCTGGACCGGCAGCTTGCCGCGCAGGCATCCGCATTTGAGCGCGAGGGCGGTTTCACGGAACGGCTCTACCGCGTCCGTTCCGACAGAAGGAGAGGACACTAGATGATGCTTCTTACCAATTGCGAGGGAGGGGTCGGGATGCAGGCGGCGCGGGAGGTGCTGGATAGAGGCGGCGCGGCGCTTGACGCGGTCGAGGCGGGAATCCGCGTGGTCGAAGCCGACACGGGAATCGATTCCGTGGGTCGAGGCGGAGCGCCGAACCTTTTGGGCGTGGTAAGTTGCGATGCGGCGGTGATGGACGGTGCAACCGGGCGGACCGGCGCGGTCGGGAACCTGCGGTACTACCTGCACGCCGTCTCGGTCGCGCGGCAGGTGATGGAGCGGCTGCCGCACGTCTTCCTTGTCAGTGAGGGCGCGGAGCGGTTCGCCAGGGAGATAGGCGCCGAGAAGGCAGAGATGCTGACCGAGGAGGCGCGAGCCCGCTACGAGCGCTGGATGATCGAACATGCTCCTGCCTCGGTGCGGTCCGATCTGTCTCATGCTGATCTGGTGCAACTTGCCTGGGAGTCGAGCCGGGAGAAGACGGCGGGCGGCACCGTCGTGTTCCTGTGCCTGGATAGGAATGGTGACATCGCGGCCGGTACTAGTACGTCGGGCTGGGCACAGTGCTATCCGGGCAGGCTGGGTGATTCCCCGGTCATCGGCGCCGGGCTGTACGCGGACAACCGCTACGGGGCGTGCGGGTGTACACACGTGGGCGAGATGACGATTCGGGCATGCACTGCGCGGTCGGTGGTGCTCTACATGAAGGCCGGGGCTTCGGCGCAAGAGGCATGTCTCGAGGCCGTGCGCGACCTGCGTTCGCTCAAAGGCGGTTATCTAGGTCCCGTTATCATTCACGCCGTGGACCGACGCGGTGAGTCGTTCGTTATCAGCACCGGCCCGGTCGTCAAGGGTCTGGATTACTTCCGTTGGTGCGGTACTGGAGAGGTGAAGTCGTGCAGGGCGGACATCGCCGGCCCTGAGATACAGCCATAGGAGGTAGTGTGAAGATAGGCGTGTGCGGGATTGCCTGTGAGAAGTGCCCGAGGATGGTGAAGGGGACGTGCCCCAGCGGCAACACTGGCTGTGCCCCAAAGGAGAACAAGTTCTGTAGGATAGCTACGTGCGCCTTCAAGAAGGGTGTGCGACTATGCTTCGAGTGCGCCCAATTCCCATGCGAGACCACGAAGGAAGGGCCGGTTGCGTATGGCTACTGCCAGTACATCAGCGGCAAGTGACTTCCACACGCTGAACCGGCCTTGACTTGTTGTAGGCCGCTAATATCCTAAGTTCGTGATTTGCGTCTACGAAGGCGACGGCCTTGACCGGCTGTCGCCGCTCTGCGACCTCAGGCCCGCGTTCGACCTGCGCTGCGGCAGGTTCACGCTGCTGGAGAAGTACCGACGTCTGTACCCCGATGAGCCCTTCTTTCTCTGGGTCCGGAACGAGGTGGCCGGCATCACCGCCGAAGCGCACCCGGACTGCCGAGTCAATGTGAATCCCAGACAAGGGAGACTATTCCTTTCAGCAACCGCCATCTTCGACGAGCCGGTGTCGGCGAAAGGGCCGGAGTCGGTTCTGCTTGCCGGCGACGAGGTCGTCGGCTTTCGTGTGTGCGCCGAGTGCGTGGAGGAGCTGGGTTCGGTACGCGGGTTGCGGGCCAACCTGGCCGAGGAACAGGTGAAGGCGCGAGTCATCAGATGGCCATGGGATATCATCGAGTGCAATTCAGAGCAGATACGGAGAGAGGTCGAAGCTAGAAGCGAGAAGCTAGAGGCTAGAGGGGAGAAGCCCAGGACGAGGACGGGCAGGATTGAACGAGGGGCGGAGGTGGTGGGAGACAGGCGGGAGTTGCATCTTGAGCCGGGCAGTAGGGTGTGGCCCGGAACGGTTATCAGCACGGAGACCGGACCGGTCTTCATCGAGCGGGATGCAGCTATCAGGCCGGGGAGTTTCGTAGAGGGGCCGTGCTACATCGGGCCGGGTACGGTCATTGACGGCGCCAAGGTGCGGCCGGGGTGCAGTTTCGGGCCGCAGTGCCGCATCGGCGGCGAGGTCGAAGCGAGCGTGTTCCAAGGGTATGCAAACAAGCACCACGAGGGATTCATCGGTCACGCCTTTGTGGGTGAGTGGGCGAACCTGGGAGCATTGACGACCAACTCCGACCTGAAGAATGCCTACCAACCGGTGCAGGTGCCCTGGCAAGGGAAGACCATCGATACCAGCCTGCTCAAGGTCGGCTGTTTCATCGGCGACCATGTCAAGACCGCCATCGGTACACTCATTAATACCGGCACGCGGGTCGGCACTTTCGCCAACTGGTTCGAGCCGGGGCTCTCGCCGAAGGAGATTGCGGCATTCGCCTGGGGGCGCGAAGCACACTGGCCGCTCGGCCACGTTCTGTCGAATGCCCGCAAGGTGATGTCCCGGCGCGGGGTGACGATGAGTGCGGCCTACGAGCAGGCGCTGCGCACGCTCTACGCCGGACGTCTCTAGTTTGTGGTTTCCAGTTTCAGCTCCGTGAGCCAGAAACCATGAACCACAAACCGCGAACTCACTTCGACATCGGCATCGACCTCGGCGGCACAAATACGAAAATCGGGCTGGTTGACGGCGCGGGCAAAGTCAGGGCTCGCCGCGTGCTTCTTACCCGGGCGGCCGCCGGGCCGGCCCAGGCTTTGAAGCGCGTCGCCAGCGTCATCGGCGAACTCCGCAAGCGCCGGCGCGTCGCCTCGGTGGGCATCGGGATTGCCGGCCTCGTCGACCACACGGCCGGCATCGTACGCGTTCCGCCGAACCTGCCGGGATGGAACGGCACACCGGTGAAACGGACCCTGGAGGGTTTGACCGGCCTGCCGGTGTACTGCGCCAACGATGCGAACGTGGTGGCGTTGGGTGAGTGGCTCTATGGGGCGGGGCGCGGCTGCAGGCACATGCTGTGCGTGACGCTTGGTACCGGCGTCGGCAGCGGGATTATCGCCGACGGGCGGTTGCTCGTCGGCGCCAATGACGCGGCCGGAGAAATCGGGCACACCGCCATTTTCGCGGACGGGCTGCCGTGCGAGTGCGGCCACAGCGGCTGCGTGGAGCGCTATATCGGAGCGCACTACGTTGAGGACCGGGCCCGGAAGCGGGTGCGGGCGCAGATGAAGCGGCTTAAGAACCACAAGAATCAGACGTCGCTCTTTCCCGGCATGAGAGCGGAAGGTCCGAGCCTGATGCTGGAACTCGCCAAAGGCGATGCTTCAGAGATTACGACGCGGGAGATTGGCCGGGCCGCACGGGCCGGTGACCGGCTGGCCCTGGTGCTGGTTGAGGAGGTCGGTGACTACCTCGGCACGGCGCTGGCGAACGCGGTGGAGCTGCTCGACCCGGAGCGGATAGTCATCGGCGGCGGCGTAAGCGGTATCGGCCCGCCATTGCTCAAGGCAGTCCGCAAGTCCGTATTTCACCGGACCCAGGTCCTGCCGGGCCGCAATCTCGACATAGTATTCTCCGAGCTGGGGATCGAGGCCGGCATCATCGGGGCCAGCCGGCTCAGAAAGCTGGCTGCCGGGCGTCGGTCTGCCGGCTGCTAGCGGCTGACTGCTAGCTTAGCTGGTTCAGACCTTCTCCATCAGGAAATCCCAGATGCCGCGCGTGGTGCATGGTTTCTCCATGATGAAGCTGCCGTCCTGGATGAACGGCCGGAATTCCTGCGCGTAGTACAGGCGCCGCTGGGTGGTGTTGGTGCCGTACCAGTGCCTGCCCTGCTTCAGGATGCGGTGGAGCGTCGCGTCGTAGTTGCCTTCCATCGTGCGATAGCCCAGGTTCAGCAGCGTGACCAGCATGGCGACATGGCGCGGATAGGCGACCACCGACCGGGCATGATTCTTCCGGGCGAGCGCCATCACCATCTCGGCCATGAACAGCGAGTAGTTCTGGCCGCGGTACTTGGGGTGCATGTAGGCGCGCGCCAGTTCCCAGCGTTTCATGTCCCGGCCCTCGGCGTCGTGCCACTTCGGGTCAATCCGGTCGTAGCCCATGTACTCGTCGCCGGACTCGTTGTTGCCGATGAAAATCTCGAGATTGTCCTCGCCGCTGACCGCGTCGTTGTGGCGCCGGATGCTGAACCAGTGGTCGTCGATCCTGATCTCGGGCTTGGGCGCGACAATCTTGCCCTCGGGCTTGCACTTGATGAAGTGAATCACCTGTTCGTACGTCTGGCAGGGTATCAACGCCGCAATCTCGTCAACCCACTTCAGGACGGTTTTGCGGTCGATCATGAAGGTTGGACTCTCTCGCCGGCCAGGAGTTTCTGCAGGTCGGCCTCGTTGTCGACGAGTACCTTGCGTGATTTCGACCCGACATAGGGGCCGACCACGCCGACCTGTTCGAGTTGGTCGATTATCCGGCCGGCTCGGGCCCAGCCGATGTCCAGACGTCGCTGCAGCATTGAAACTGATGCCTCTCTGTGTCGGACCACGATTTGCGCGGCCTCGACAAACTTCTCGTCACGCTCGCGGTCCTGTTCCTGTGCCCGGTTCCGCTCGGCTTGAACCTGCGGGCTCTCTTCGGGCAGGGTTTCATAGTATTTGCGGGACATCAGATTGTCAACAACTTCCTCGGGCAGAATCGTCCGCATGTCGTCGAGTTTGCGGCGGACTCCGGACTTCTCTTTGTCGTAGAGCACGTCGACGACTTCGCTCTCGACCATCTTGCGGGCGCACTCGGCCGGGTTCTCGACGAGGCCGGTTAAGAGCTCGGTGAGGTAGGTCCGCGCCCAGAGGTCCACGATCCGCCGGGCCGCGCGGTCGGAGACGAACGAGCCGTGAAGCCGGGTCGGCTCGCCTTTGCCCGGGGGCAAAAACAGCATGTCACCACGGCCGAGCAGCGACTCGGCACCGTTCATGTCGAGAATCGTACGCGAGTCGGTCTTGGATGCGACCTGGAACGCGGTGCGGCAGGGGAAGTTGGCCTTGATGAGTCCGGTGACGACATCGACCGAAGGCCGCTGGGTTGCGAGCACGAGATGGATGCCGACCGCGCGCGACATCTGGGCCAGCCTCGTGATGCGCATCTCGATTTCGTTGGGCGCGCGGAGCATCAGGTCCGCGAGTTCATCGATAATGACGACAATATAGGGCTTGCGTTCGAAGCCCTCCTGCTCGGCCCGCTCGTTGTAGCCGACGATGTCGCGTACGCCGAGGTTGGCGAACTCGCCGTAGCGCGCCTCCATTATCTCTACAACCCGACCGAGTTCGCGCACGGCCTTATCCGGGTCAATGGTAGTGGTGCCGAGCAGGTGCGGAATCGGATTGTAAACGGGCAGCTCGAGTTGCTTGGGGTCGATGGTCAGGAAGCGGACGTAGTCCGGCCCGGAACGGTAGATGATTGAGGCGATGAGCGAGTTGATGCAGACCGACTTGCCCGAACCAGTGGTGCCGGCGATGAGAATGTGGGGCATCGAGCGCAGGTCGGCGGAGTAGGGCTCGCCGGTGATGGTTGTGCCGAGCGCAAACCCGAGCGGCGACTTCTGGTTGCGGAACGGCTCGCTGGTCAGGACCTCGCGCAGGAAGACGGTGCGGCGTTCCTTGTTGGGGACTTCGATGCCGACCGCGTTCTTGCCGGGAATCGGGGCGAGGATGCGGATGCGCTCGGCGGCCAGTGCCAGCGAGATGTCGTCCTGCCGGCTGGATATGGATTGAATCTTCACGCCGGGCGCGGGCTCCAGCTCGAACCGGGTAATCATGGGCCCGGACTGGATGTCGGATATCCTGCCTTCGATGCCGAACTGCTTTAGTTTGTCAATCAGGACCAAGGCTTCGGCCTCGGACTCCTTCCGGTCCTTGAACACGTGGTCTTTCTCGCCCGGCTGGTCGAGCGCTTCGAGGAACTGCTTCTGGAACTCGCTCAGGTTGAACTTCAGCGGGTGGCGCCGCTGCACCGGTTCTTCGCGGACCGGCGGCTGGCGAATGACGATTGGCGCCGGGCCCTCTTCGGGTTCCGGCTCCGATTCTTCCGGCCGGTCGGGCGTGTCCGACTCGACCGGCGCCGGCGGGCCAGGGTTTGCGCGCAGGGCTTCGGGCTGCGACCGGGAACTCGCTGCCTCGGCGGCCGCGGCTGCCTGGCGGTCGAGGCTCGGCGCCGCGATCAGTGGTTTGGGTTCAGGTTCGGTCTTGTCCCCGGCAGACGAGAACAGCGCGGCGAAGATGGCCCGCAGCCAGCCCAGTTCCGGCACCCGCAGTTTCGTGAACAGGGCGAGCAGCATCAGGGAGGTGCCGATGAGGAGAATGAGAGTTCCGGCCGGCCCGATGAGTCGCTCGAGGCCGTGGACGATGCCAAGCCCTGCCTTGCCGCTAATCGGATAGAGCACGGATTCAGGCGGCGGGCCGAAGAGGGACCAGCGGCCGCCGAAGAAGGCGAGGAAGAGGTCGAGGTAGAGGCCGAACAGGAGTACGAAACCGGACTGGGTCAGGTCCGGTACGGCCCGGCGCTTCCGCCAGATGTTCTGGCCCCAAAGCATGGCCAGCGCCACGACCGTATAGGCGCCGAACCCGAATCCCAGCAGCAGCATACCGGCAAGCCAGCCGCCGAACACACCGGCAAGGTTAGGCTGCAGCCGGACCTGGTAGGACACAAGCGCGGCCAGCAAGGACAGGCAGACAGCCCAGACCAGCGCTCCGGTGAACGCTCGCCACGATTTGCCGCGGCGCAGGTAGAGAATTCCCAGCATCGCCAGCAGCACCGGCCCGAACAGGCTGGACCAGCCGAAGAGCACGTCGAGGCCGTGCGCCAGCCAGTAGCCGAGCGGGCCGCAGTAGTTGGCGCTCTGCGGCCGGTTCACGAAGTAGTGAAAGGCGAGGCTGGCGAACGCGAAAAGAACCACGATGGCTGCGGCGATGGCGAGCGCGGCGCGCGTCCCGCGGCTTTGTTTCCCTTTGCCGGAAGCTCGCTTCGCCGCCACGCTAGACTATCGGCTGCCCGACGAAGAGGTGGCTGAACAGCCGCAGCAGCGGGTTCATGTACAGCCAGAGGATATTGACGCTGGTGAGTTGTCCCAGCAGGATGACGGCGATGAGGATGATGAAGCCATAGCGTTCCAGGCGGGCATAGCCGGCGGCCAGGTTCGGCGGCAGCAGATGGTAGACCAGGCGCGAACCGTCGAGCGGTGGTATCGGTATCAGGTTGAAGAAACAGAGTATGAGGTTAAACAGCACGAAGTAGGTGGTCAGCATCGCGACGAAGCCGCCGACATGAAACAGCAGCAGTCCGCGCAGGACGAGACCCGCGACCGCCGCCGTAACCAGGTTCGCGCCCGGGCCGGCCAGCGAAGATATGGCCATGTCGCGGGTCGGGTGGCGGAAGTTGCGCGGGTCGATCGGCACCGGCTTTGCCCAGCCGAAGCGGAAGAGAAAAAGAGCGATGGTGCCGATTGGGTCAAGGTGCTTGAGCGGATTCAGCGTGAGGCGGCCCATCATTTTCGCAGTCGGGTCGCCGAGCCGCCAGGCGACGAGGCCATGGCTGAATTCGTGAATTGTCAGCCCGAAGAGAATCGCCGGCGCGGAGAGGATGAGGCCCTGGACATCAAACATCAGCTACGCCTCTTCCGAGCGCGGGGCAGGACCGGGATGACCTCCGCGACCGGTGCCTCATTGCGCTCGGGCAATCGGCCGCGACGGCTGCTGTTCGACAGTCCGGCTCTTATCCCAAGCTTGTCAACGAGATTCCTGAGCAGCGCGCGCTCTTCGGTCACAGTGCGGATTCTACCGTCGAGACGCGCGAAAAGCAACTCATCCAGCAGCTCCCGATACGCCGGGCCCGGCGTGAGACCGGCTCCGCGCAGGTCTGCGCCGGTCGTGGCGATGCGTATCTTGCGGTAGACGTCCAGGTAGGCCCGGATGTTCCTGCTCACTGTCTTCTTTTCGAGGACGGCCAGAATCTCAAGCGCCGGCTCCGGCACAGAGCGAAGCGTCCTCACGACCTCGCCTGGTTTGAGTCCGGGCCCAAGCCTGGGCCTGAGCTTGGCAAATCCCGCCACTGCCTCGGCCGCGTCGCGTTCCTCCTTACGGATCGGGAATCGGTCAGTCACCGGCAGCACACTCAGCCAGTGGATGAACAGCAGGGATGAAGATGGCAAGGATGAAGGCTGACGCGCGGCCAACCGGGCGAACGCCGGGAGAAACCCGGCCGGTGGAGTCCAGCGCCAGGTTGCCAGAAGGACCCGCTCGCGGATGAGCGCCCGGATGATGGACACTACGCGCGGCTCGGCACAGATGAGGCGGAGTTCGTAGAGAACCCTTTCCGGTGTGAGGAAAGCAGGCAGCCGCTCTTCCAGCGCGGAGCGCGTGAGTTCGCGGGTCTGCGGCTCGATGGCGAATCCCAGCCGGGTGGCGAACCGGATGCAGCGGAAAATGCGGGTCGGGTCGTCGATAAAGCTGCGAGCATGCAGCACTCGCAGCCGGCGTCCAGCCACGTCGGTCCGGCCGTCAAACGGGTCGATGAACGTACCGAACGAGCCGGGCGTCATCTCCAGCGCCATCGCATTGATGGTGAAGTCGCGCCGGCCGAGGTCGCCGACGATGCTGGCGGGCCGGACTGCGGGCAGGACAGCGGGCCGCTCGTAGGTTTCGGCGCGGGTCTGGGTGATGTCGATGTGGGAAAGGGGCGAGGGGCGGCGGGTGAGGGATTCCGAGGCTTGTGGCTCGGGGAACGACACGGTTCCGGTCAGGAAGCGGCTGTGGAAGACGAAGCGGCCGCCGAACTCCTTCGCGACCGCTGCCCCGTATTCCCGCGAATTGTCTTCAACCGCGATGTCAATGTCCGGCAGGTCGGCCGGGTTCGACGACTTCTGCTTTCTGCCTTCGTCTGCCTTCAGCAGGAGGTCCCGGACCGGGCCGCCGACGAGGAACGACCGCGTGCCGAGGTGGTGCGCTATCTCACCCAGCCGCTCAAGCAACTCGCGGTTGGGCAGCGGCAATGAAGCTTCGCCGGCGCTTGCCGGTTTACCGGGCTTCGTCATTCGTGCGTCGGATTTCGGAATTCCCGCGCTCGCGCGGTCAGAACCCCATGTTGCGGGCTATGTCTTCTTCTTTGCCGTGGAGTTTTATCTTCCCGAAACGGTCCTCGTACTTCTTGATATTGTCAGCCAGCGCGTTGTGGAGCAGCAGCGAGTGCTGCGGCGTCATGACGATCCGCGAGAAGACTTTGGCCTTGGGCAGGCCGGGCAGAATCCGTGCAAAGTCGATGATGAACTCCGACGCGGAGTGGGCGATTAGCACGAAATTGGAATAGACGCCCTCGGATTCCTTCTCGCCGATTTCAATCTGGACCGGCGGGCCCTGGGGCGCTGGACGGTTTTCTTCCTGAGGCATTATTGGCTCCTTTGAGGGAGATTTTAGAGGCGGGAATGCGAGAGTCAAGGTAGAAGCCGCAGAACCAGATGAAGACCGGCCTGGCGGCGAGAGTCGCTGAATGCGGAATCACTTACCTCCAGTTTCCGGGGTCCAGCTTCTCGGTTCGAGCTTCGTCCGCTCGACGGCGCCGTTGCATCTTGACAATGCGGCGTGAGATTGTATAACTCAAGTGCGGTCGGGGAAAGCGGGGACGGCACCGCGCCAGGTCCGGCGTCCCGCCGGACTGCCCCCGGTTTCCCTCGCAATGGCCCTCAAATCCAAAGGAGGCAAGGGATGAACAAGTTCGTGGTACTGCTCGCGTGTGTCGGATTGGCCGGGATCGCTCTCGGCCAGGACTGGGAGAACGGACCCCAGTCGTCTTTCGCCTACTGCCGGTTCGACGGTGAGTATTTCCCCGGCACGGCCAAGGTCTACTTCCTCGGCGGTCGCTTCGGCACGTCGACCACCCTTCCCGACATCTACAGCTACACGCCGAGCACCGACTCCTACGCCGACGTCGGGACCAACATGCCCATCGCCGTGTCCAACTACGACGTCTGCCTGCTGCTCGATAACTACAACCTGCCCGGCGGCGACACGTTCGGGCTATACATCATCGGCGGCCGCATCGACGCCGCGCCGAACTACATCGACTCGGTGCAGGTCTACTACCCAGTCAGCGACACGGCCGTGGTTCTGCACAGCGATGCCTTCCCGGGCCGTGCCGGCGACTCGGTAACTGTCGCCCAGTCGAGCATCGTCTACGACAACATCATCTACTCGATGGGAGGGTTCAGCCAGACCACCAACGTTACCTCCGGTCAAGTCTGGTCGTTCAACCCGCTGGCGACGGCCGGTTCCCGCTGGTCCCAACTCGCGGATATGCCGCTTGCCCGGGCCTATCCGATCCTGGCGGTTGTCGACTCGTTCCTCTATGCCTGCGGCGGCGATAGCTGGAACGTCGACTCGGCCGCGCTCCTGGGTCGGGCCCAGGTCCAGCGCCTGAACCTTAGTGATACCGCAGCCGGCTGGACTCTGATGGCGAACATGATGGCCACGAATTCGCAGTCACGCGCATTCGGGTTCGATTCCGACAAACCGGGCGACTTTGCCGGGGACATCATCATCGCCGGCCGCGGCGTCTGGCCGTACGAATCAACCAACTGCTACATCTACTTCACGGCGAGTGACTCCTGGGACTCCTTCCCGCGCCTGGCCCAGGCGCGCCGCAATCACGCCGGTGTGTTCATCCCGGCCGAGGCCGGCGGCACCGGCGTTCCCGGTCTCTGGGTGTTTGGCGGCCGCCAGACCCAGGACACGCTCTGCCTGCAGGTGAGCGAGTACTTCGCCATCGACATTCCCAGCCACGACGTGGGAGCGACGCTGATACTCGCGCCCCGGGATACGGTTGACTCCGGCGCAACGGTCACGCCGCAGGCCCTGATTCACAACTACGGCTCATCGGAAGAGACGTTTGACGTCCGTTTCGCCATCGGCGTCGACTATGCCGACACCGTGTCGCTCACGCTCGCGCCCGGCGCGACCGATACGGCCGGCTTTGAAGACTGGGACGCGCTGGAACTCGGCACGTTTGCGGTGACCTGTTCCACGATGCTCGCAAGCGACACCAATGCGGCAAACGACGCGGCCCACGGCTCAGTTATTGTCAGCCCATTCACCGGAATCGCCGGAGAGCGCGGACTGCCCGGAGACTTCTCGCTGGACCGGGTCGCGCCCAGCCCGTCCGTGGGCAGGGCCGTCATCCGTTTCGGCATCCCCCGCAAGACGTCGGCAACCGTCAGAATCTACTCCGCGGCCGGGATGGTAGTGCAGACGCTCTGCAACTCTTCGCTCGACCCAGCCTACTGCTCACTTGTCTGGGATGGTCGCGACGCGAATGGTCGCCTGGCCGGAGCTGGAGTCTACCTGGTCAGGTTCGAGGCCGACGGCTTCGCCGCCACCCGCAAGCTCGTGCTGCAGAGGTAGGGCAAGATGTCACCACCCACACTCCGCAAGCTCGCTAGAAGGAGGATTGAGATGAAACCCATCATAGCAGTGGCTATGGTGCTCTCAACGAGCATCGCCTCGGCCGCATGGATACAGGTCGGCAAGGGCACAGGACCTGCAAAGGTATCTATCGGTGCAGCAAGCGCATCCGGCGCGACCGTCACGGTCGAGATCCCGGGCGTTCAGACCGAATCGGTGGCTATCGACGGCGTACAATACCTGAAGCTGACCATTCCCGGGGCGGTGTCAGCCGTATTGGACGTCGGTAAGCCGGAGGTGCCTGCCGTACCCGTGCTCCTGGCAAGACCAACCGGTTCGACCGTCATGCTCAGGATACTCAGCATCGAGACTGAGACGCTCGACGTAGCGAGGGTTTACCCCATGCAGCGCCTGCAGAAGTATGGCGAGCAGGCGGAACCTCTGACGGTCGACAACTCGTTCTACGCCAGCGACGTCGAATATCCGTCCGACCGGCTGAGCAGTCCCCGGACTGCCACGTGGCGTGACCTGGATGTGGTCAACGTGCATGTCTATCCGGTGACAGTCCGGCCCGCACAGCACCAGGTCATCGTCACGTCCCGCATCAAGTTCAGGGCCGACTTCAGTGGCGGGCATTACCCGGCGAGGGTCACAAACTGGATGGTGCCGATGTACCGGCGCCTGGTTCAGAACTACGACAAGCTCAGGCTGACAACCACCGCTCAAGAACCGCCCGGCACAAAGTGCCTGGTGTTCTGCGATACTGCCTATACAGCTACTCCAGCCTTGGATAGCCTTCTCAGTCTGATGACCGTGCTCGGGGATAGCGCTGAGACCATCCACGTGTCATCTAGCTGGCAACCTGAGGACATAAAGAGCGCGATAATCGACCGATACGACACCACCCAGGTCATTCATGCTCTGCATTGGGTTTTCCTCGTCGGGAGATACGACCAAATCCAACCGAAACCCAACTACAGGGGGTCCCCGTATAGCGACTACTGGTATTCCGACCTGTCCGGGGATTCACAGGGTCCACTCGGGTGCGACAACTACCCCGAGGTGGGGATTGCACGGCTGGCGCCGGACGACGGCGCTGATCTCTCACGCCAGATTGCGAAGACAAGAGACTACATGCTGGGAAAGGACTCAGCCGACTGGCCGAACAGGATGACCCTCGTTGCTCACCAATGTGACGACGCAGATACTACTGTTAGAGCAGTCGTGCAGGTGGCAGAGACGATGCACTTCTACCACTTCACGATTGACCCGATATTTGGTAAACCTGCGCCAGGGGAGTCCCTCCAGAATAACGACTCCGTATCGAACAGTATCAATGCGGGCACCGGAGTCCTGATCTATCTCGGCCACGGCGGGCTCGACCGGTGGGACGATTGGTACGAATACCCGTTCGACGAAAGTCTTCACCACTGGACGAAAGCGGAAGTCGATGGCCTCCTTAATTCGCACCCGCCAGTGGTGTTCAACCTGGCCTGCGAGTGCGGCAAAGTTGACCCAGAAACAACCTGCTTGTCTCAGAATTGGATGAGCAAGTGCGACTCAAACGGGAAAGGTGCGGTTGCCAGCTTTGCCTGTTATTCCACGGCCAACATACTCGCAGCCAATGTCCAATGCACCGTTGCAGTCAGGGCCATAGCAGACTACGATACGGTGACTGAAACGCCGAGGTACTACGGGGCTCCCGTATTCGACCTGGGCGGTATCCAGATGCTCATGGATGCGGATATCGCGACGGATTGGTCAGACAGCCTAGGCTGCTTGGGCAACATCTACAGCTTCTATTGGCTCGGCAACCCGGCGATGCCGGTCTGGTCAGGCGGAGTGCCCGTATCTGCGGACGTGAGCCATCCATCGTGGATTACGACGGGCGATACCACTTTCCAGGTCAGCGTCGAAATCGACGGCGAGCACGTCGAAGGCGCGCAGGTCTGCGTGTACAAACCCGACCCCGACGGCTTCTACGCCACGGGCCTGACAGATGGCACTGGTACTGTCACGCTATCCCTGACTGCCACGGACACGGGGTCGTTCTTCGTGTCAGTAAGCAAAGGCCATGTGAATCTCAGCAACCGTGGTTGGCGGCCACATACTCCTATGCTGCCCTACTTCGACACGGCGTTTGTCTGCAAGCCCGACTCGGCCATGACGTATCCAAACTGGGGCCGCAAGCTGG
>Ga0209610_1000214_pt1 | contig 30358 bp, 27 predicted proteins | sample LakKivw275mmetaG_FD_184137 | JGI IMG/M metagenome (GOLD analysis project Ga0209610, IMG submission 184137) | Anoxic lake water microbial communities from Lake Kivu, Rwanda to study Microbial Dark Matter (Phase II) - Lake Kivu water 275m metaG... | ecosystem: Environmental > Aquatic > Freshwater...
TTTGATTGGTTTTTTTGAAACTCCTTTTGATACGGTTGATGTGGAGTTTGCTAAAAGTCACGGAGTCAAAATTTTAAGAAGGCATAATCTTGGAGGAACAGTCTATCAGGACCTTGGGAGTTTTATGTTTACAGTTTTGTTTAGAAACGGAACTTTTATGTCAAATAAAACGGAAGAAGAAATCTATAAGGATTTTAATGATTTTATAATTTTATTTCTTTCAAAGTATGGGATTGAAGGAAAATTAAGAGGAGTAAATGATGTTGTTGTAAACGGTAAGAAAATATTTGGCTCTGCTCACACAATGATAGGCGATGCAATTTCCCATACGGGCACTATTCTTTTAAATATGGATCTTGATTTTCTATCCAGAGTTCTGAAATTTGTTGAGCCAAAATTTTCAGATAAGGATTTTAAATCTTTGAAAGAAGGATTAACTACAATTTCACTCGAACTGGTTAAAAAATCAAGAATTACAGAGGCGTATGAGAAATTTTTAGAAGCATTTGAGGAAAAGTTTACTGTAGAGCTTTATGAAGGTAAACTAACGAGCGAAGAGCTATCCTTAATGAATCAATTGGTAAAAGAGAAATATGGTAAAGAAGAATGGACTTTCAGCAAGGAAATTGGCTATGAAGAAGTTTATACGAAAAAGATTACAAGTGGATTAATTTTTGTTAAGGGCAAATTTAAGAAAAATTTTATTGTTGAAATAAAAATCTCAGGGGACTTTTTAGCAAAAATTGGTGAAGAAATCCTAAATTGGTGAAGAAATCCTAAATCTTGAAAAAAATATTGTGGGAAGAAGTTTTAAGGAAGCGGAAAATATAATTAAAAATTATGATTTATCTCTGGATTTTAAGTCAGGGTTAATTGATTTGGTAAAGAAAATAGAGCAAGAACACGAATAAAAAGAGCCCCAAGGAATTGGGGCTCTTTAGGTTTTAAAAAAGATTTATATCTCTAAATCTTCGTCTTTTGGCATTACTAATTTGTCGTTTTTCTCTACGAGTTCTTTAGGAGCCGGCTTGAAGTTTGTTCGGGCTATTTGTGGAAGATAGTTCTCCTTTACTTCTTCATCCCATGTTTTTTTGGTAACATAAAAAACAGTTGCACCGCCTAGTTCGTGTTGATATTCTGGCCAGGGGTAGCTATGCATTGCCATACGAAGTCCGCCAAGCACCCAGCCGTTATAACTTTCAAATGTTGCCCAAAACTCTTCATTTTTGCAGAGCTCAAAAGCATACCATGCCTTTGCATAATAAAGGACGGCTCCAGCGTTTACCTGCCTTAGAAATGCCATAGTATGCAGGCTGATGTTTACTTTTTCATTTAGGATTCTTCCATTTGCAATACCCACGGGAACTCCATTTTCCAATCCTAAGAAGAAATATTCGTCTTTCATTCTCTTTCTTTTGATGGCAAGTAGTTCTGCGAACACTCTTGCTCCGACAATATCATAGTAGTCATATTCGGCGTAAAGATATTTGTGGAGAATACAGAGCACTGGGTCAATCTCTTCTTCTTTGATTGGACGAATAAGAACATCATGCTTATTTCCTTCTTTGTCTAAAATCTCAGACCACATAGGTTTAAGTTCAGGAACCCTAATAGGGGCTTGCAGTAATCCCTCCAACCACTCTGCATCAAACTTGTACTCACTTTTCCTGAGTTTTACAGGAATTTGCTTTTTCATAATACCTCCTTATGTTTAATAAAATTTAAGTATATTATAATTGTTAAAATTGTAGTGTCAATAAGTTGATTATCAAAATTTATTTGATTCCCTGATTTAAAAAGTACTTTTTGCATATCTATCGACAATCTTTAAATAAATTGCTCAGATTATTTAACTCGATTTTCTTCCATAATATTTATGATTCAAGATGATTTGAGAAGGTTTCATTATAAAAGTTTCCGTTAGTAAGCACTCTTTTTATTAATAAAACTTTTTATTTTTTTTCTTATCCTGCTTTTACCTCTCTAGACTCCAATGCTAAAATTTATTTACTTGCTGAATGAAGCTTTTTATTATTTTGACTTTTATTCGCTCAGGGCAAATAATGCAGTATTTTCGATAGTTTAATTTGCTTGTCCTTGACAGAGGTTTTAATTTAATTATAAATAAAAATGAAAATAGATTTTATTGTGGTTACCAAATTTAGTGAATACTACATTATAAACAGGAGGAGAAATGGTAAAAAAGAAGAAAGAAATTAAATCGAGAAATGATTTTTTTCATTTACCAGAAGTTTACACGCTTGGTCAAGCCATACTTGAAGCTGATAGATGTTTACTGTGTTATGATGCACCTTGTAGTAAAGGTTGTCCTGCAGAAACAGACCCTGGAAAATTTATAAAAAAACTTAGATTAAGAAATATTAAGGGTGCTGTTAAAACAGTTAAAGAGAATAATATTCTTGGTGGTGTATGCGGTCTTGTTTGCCCTGTTGATAAATTGTGTGAAGAGGAGTGTCTTGAAACTGGAATTGATAGACCAATAAATATAGGTAAACTTCAAAGATTTCTTGTTGAGTATGGATGGGACATAGGTTTTAATCCTTTGAATAAAAAGAAAAACAAAGATATTAATATTGCAATTATTGGTTCAGGATCAGCGGGTTTAATATGTGCTGCTGAACTTGCTAAAGAGGGCCACAATGTTACTATATTTGAAAAAAATGAAAAGTTAGGAGGTAATCTTAGATATGGCATTCCACCTTTCAAATTGGATGACAAGTTTTTAGATAGAGAGATAGAGGATATTTTAACCTTAGGTGTTGAAATTAAGACAAATCATGAATTTAAAGGAAAAGGTTCAATTGAAAATCTTTTAAAGCAAGGATTCAAGGCAATTTTTATAAGTGCTGGACTCACAAACCCATATAAATTAAAAATTCCAGGTGCTGATTCAAAAAATGTTATTACATGGTATGATTTTTTATGGGAAGTAAATGGCGGAGATATAAATAAAGTAATTGAAATGGTTAAAAATAAAAATGTTGCAATAATCGGTGGAGGTTCTGTTGCTATGGATGTTGGAATAACATGTAAACTTCTTAATGCAAATAGTGTTTATTGTATTGCTCTTGAAAGTATGGAAGATTTACCTGCTGATAGAGAAGATATCCATAAAGCCATAGATTGTCATGTTATTATAAAACCACAAAGCCAAATAAAAGAAATTTCAACAAAAAATGGAGAGGTTATAGGCGTTAAGGGCACTGAAATAAAATTACTCAAAAAGGGTGATTTTTCCCCTTCAAATATAAAAGATATTCCCGGAACAGAGTTTTCTTTTAAAATTGGTTCTGTTATTTTTGCAATTGGTTCAGGAGTTGACTCTAAAAACAAAGAATATTTACCTTTAGTTGAGTTTGATAAAAAAAGATATATTAAAGTAAATAAAAAAACCCTTGAAACCTCTGTTAAAGGGATTTTTGCAGGTGGAGATATTATCAATGGACCTGGTTTAGTTGTCGATGCTGTTAAAGATGGAAAACAAGCAGCAAAATCAATAATGAATTTTTTAAATAAGTAATTTAAGGAGGGGACTAAATATGAAAGATTTAAGTATAACTGTATGTGGTGTAACATTCCCAAATCCCTTTATGTTATCATCTTCAGTTGTAAGTAACACTGCTGAGATGATAGCAAGGGCTTTTGATGCAGGTTTTGGTGGTGTATCTTACAAGGGTATTGGGGGTCCATCTGTTGAAATTATTAATCCTGCACCAAGAATGCACTCTTTAAATTTAGGAAGTAAAAAGTTGGTTGGTCTTCAAAATGTTGAACAAACTACTGATAGACCTCTTAAAGATAATATTCAAGATGTTATTTGGCTTAAGAAACACTATCCAAAAAATCCCGTAATGGTTAATATAATGGGTTTTAATAAAGAGGAGTGGAAATATCTTGCAAAAGTTTTTGAAGATGCTGGTGCTGACATGCTTGAACTCAATTTTTCATGCCCCCATATGTCTGTTGAAGGTTCTGGAATGAAAGTTGGTCAAGCGTTTAAACTTGTAAGGGATTTTACGGGGATAGTAAAAAGTAGTGTGAAAATTCCAGTTTTCGCAAAATTAACCTCTAATGTTACAGATGTTACAGAACCAGCAATGTATGCAAAAGAGGGTGGTGCTGATGGTATAACAGCAGTCAATACAGTTCGTGGAGTAATAGAAGTTAATGTTGATAATTTTGTTCCCTATCCAAATGTGTTTGGAAAAGGAGCGATAAGTGGATATTCTGGTCCCGGGATAAAACCCATTTCTTTGAAATGTATTGTTGAACTTGCCAAGAAAAAAGAGTTAGGATTACCCCTTGCAGGATGTGGCGGCATAGAAACCTGGATTGATGCTGTTGCATTTCTTCTTAGTGGTGCATCACTTATACAAATGACAACAAGCATAATAAGATATGGACATAGATTAGTTGAAGATTTAATTGAAGGACTATCCTTTTATATGGAAGAAAAAGGATTCAAAAAAGTCGAAGATATTATTGGAAAAGCATTACCAAATTATCACGAAACTATAGATTTTGATTTATCAAGGCAAGGTGCTGCGCAATTTGATCTTGATAGATGTATTGGTTGTGGAGTTTGTTATATAGCATGTCAGGATGCAGGAGGTCAATGTATAGAGTGGGATGCTGAAAAAAGAAGACCAAAAATAGATCAAGAGAAGTGTTATAGTTGTATGATATGTTCATTTGTCTGTCCAGTTGATAACCCACCGCTTATTACTTTTAAAGAGATCAAAGGTAAAAAAATTTATACTCCTCCACCCTCTAAGTTACAGAAAATTATTAAATAATATTTTAAAATGAAATATTTTGCATTGTTTCTGTTTATTTTTCTTTTGAGCAATTCTCTGCAAATTTTTCTTTGCTCACTCAATATGTCTTCTGTGAGAAGAAATAATAAAATGCCCGAAGTTTTTAAAGATATCTTAAGTGAAGAAGATTTTGAAAAATCGCGCCTCTATACAATTGATAAAATGAAGCTCAATGTTTTTGAAATTGTTTTGGAGACTCCTGTTATGATATTCTTGATTGTTTATTTTTTCCCCATTGTTGAGAGATTTGTCTCCAAAATTAATTCAAACGAAGTTGTTCAGGGAATTTTATTTTTCTTTTTGATTGGTGCAATTTACTATTTACTTGGTTTGCCATTTCGATATTATGCGACTTTTGTTGTTGAAAGAAAGTACGAATTTAATAAAACAAATTTAAAACTCTTTGTTTCTGATCAAGCTAAGGGTGTTCTTATTGCAGTAGTTTTAGGCTTCGTCATTATTTTTACTTTTCTCAGCATTGTGAGAATAAGCAGTACCTGGTGGATTCTTGTATCTTCGTCATTATTTTTACTTTTCTCAGCATTGTGAGAATAAGCAGTACCTGGTGGATTCTTGTATCTTTATTTGCCGTCTTTTTGTTTGTTTTTCTTGAAATAATTTCTCCTCTTCTTCTTCCGCTCTTTAATAAACTTAAACCCATAGAAAATGTTGAACTTAAAGATAAAATTGAAGAAATCGCCAGAAGAAATGGATTGTCTATTTCAAATATCTTTGTAATTGATCAGTCAAAAAGATCTTTGCACACAAATGCATTCTTTTCAGGAATCGGGAAAAGCAAGAGACTTGTCTTATTTGACACTCTTCTTAAGCTTCATTCTGAAGAGGAGATTCTTGCAATTTTCGCACACGAAGTCGGGCATTACATTAAAAGGCACATTCTTAAGTTAATTTTTATTAATTCTTTGATTTTCTTTGTCGTTATATTTTCCTTGTTCGCTCTCGTAACTTCAAGGGTCCTTAACCTTGCCTTTGGAGTAAGCAAATTCTATTCAGTTGCTCTGTATGCTGCAATTTTCGTAGGTTCAGTCATGTCTTTATTAGAGTTTGTTTACAATTCGATCAGTAGAAGGTTTGAATACGAGGCTGATAGAGTAGCTGTATATGCTACCTCTAAGGAAATTATCGTAAATGCGTTGAAGAGGCTTGTAAAATCAAATCTTTCAAATCTTTATCCACATCCTTTGTTTGTATTTTTTAAATATACACATCCCACTCCTCTTGAAAGAATAAATGTAATCTACAAAATTAATGTTTGAATTTTAGTTATGAGATAATCCCTCAAAGCGAGGTAAATCAATTGTTGTAGAGTATGATGTCTCAGGTAAAAATTTAAAGTTTGGTATGGAATAAAGAATTTGTTAAAATAGAAAGTGAAAAGAAAGAGATTCCACACAGGAAAAAGTGTAAATACATCTTGAAGCCAGGACACATAAACATTATACATGTAACTTAAATATATATTGACTTAGCAAATTTTTTTTGGTAAAATTAAGACATCTTTTGAAAGGGAGGTAGTACAATGAAAAAACAACCGCCAGTTAAAGTTTCACAAACTGAAGTTGTCTTCAAAGTAGAAGAAATTGAACCCATATTAAGCGGTTCACCGATGATTCTTCCGCCGTGGAGTCCAATGTTTATTGAACTTCCAAACGGGAAGAAGATGGTTATCAGGGAAATGAGAAAAGATGAGATTCCTCTTTTACTTCCAACAGTAAAAAATCTTTTAGACGTTGATCATGATTTTTATGACATCGTGGGTGCAAGAGTTTATGCAGAACTTCTTGGCTGGTTAAGAAATAGATTAAAGGATCCTTATAACCTTGTTGGCGTAGTAGATGGTAAACTTGCAGCATTTGCAAATGGAAGACTTATGGATGAGGATATAAACATCAGTTTACACACACTTGCATTTATGAGAGGCATGAAAGCTGGCGCTGTAATGTACTATGCAAAATGCTATTATACTTTTGAAATTCTTAACCAAAAAGAATTCTGGGCTACTTATGAAAGTTACAATGGTTGGAAGAGATGGGGAATAGGAATGGCACAGCCGTCTTATCCCTGGCCTGATGTTCAACACGAACTTGGTGGAGCAAGGGTTTACTATATAACAAAAGAATACTGGAACACCACAGTAAAGAAATACCTCGAAGATTATATTGGTTCTGGTCTTAATAGCCCTGTTCCGGGAGATATGCTAAAGGCAAGCGAGCATTTCGAGGCTCCGGAAGGGCTTGAAGAATAATATAGTTAAATTTTATTTAACTCCCCCAATAATTATCTGGGGGTTTTTATTTTTACTGAAGAGAAGATTAGAATGATGCAAAAATTAGGTTTGATGGTTAGATCCTTTGGTGATTGTATAAACTTTCGCAGTGATTGGAAAGAAATTGTGATTCACTCTGCCTTTAGAAGTGCAATCAATGTGTTAGTTTCATCTCGAATTGTCTCTTTTGTTACACCTGTCGTTGGAAAAGGTCCCAATAATATTGTTATAGATATTGATGATTTCAGCCAATTTAAAGGTGTAAAGTGGCAGGACAAGATTTTGTATTTAGATAATTACGAGGTTGATTTTAGCAGTTCAGAGAAGTATGATTCTGAGATTCTTATATCCTGTTTGAACGAGGCTAGGTTCATGAACAAGTTGCGAATTTCAGAAGAGGTTCTTAAGGGAGAAGCTCCTCAGCTCAGTAGTGCATTTCTTTTGGATAAAAGTAGAGAGGAGTTTTTTAAAACGCTGTTTGAAAGGAATTTAAAGGAGAAAATTAAAACCGGTTTTAACTATTTAATGAACGGCTATTTTGATGCAGTTAATGAGTTAAAGGGTGCAGGTTTCGGATTAACGCCTCAGGGAGATGATCTTATAAACGGGATAGTAATTGCTCTGTATATTTTCGAACAAATCTCCGGTAAGTCAACTTTATCTCTGAGAGAGAAATTTTATCTTCAATTTTCGAACAGCAATGGCCTTAGTAATACATTCATCTACTATTCTTCAGTTGGTCGTTTTTACGAATATTTTAAAGATTATTTATTATCTATTTTATCTAATGGAAAAAACGTCGAGTCTGTTACTCGTAGAATACTTAATTTCGGAGAAACATCGGGTGCGGATATTTTAACTGGTTTTATCATTAGTTTGAAAAAATTTTTAGAAGGAGGTTTGTTATGGCAGTAAAAGGAATTATTAAAAAGGGCGAGTATTATGATTCTGTAACTCTTATGCTGGTTGCTCGGGAAGCAACAAAACTTGATGGTGTGGAAGACGCAGCTCTGATGATTGGCACGAAAGAGAATAAATCAATTCTCGAATCCTCCGGATTATTAATAGAGGAATTTAAAGGAGCATCAGAATCAGACTTGCTTATCGCAGTAAAGGCAAAGGATGAATTATTAGCCGGTACAGCGATTAAGAAGGTAGAAGAACTTCTTAAAACTAAAAACCTTGGGTCACAAGAATCTGAAGAATATATGCCCAAGAGTCTTGAAGGAGCTTTAGAAGTTTTACCCGATGCAAATATGGTTATTGTGTCAGTTGCAGGTAAGTATGCAGCAAGAGAAGCAATGAAGGCTTTAGAGCATGGTCTCCATGTAATGATTTTCTCTGATAATGTTCCAAAAGATAAAGCGTTTGAGGTAAAGAAATACGGGAGAGAGCATGGTCTTCTTGTGATGGGGCCTGACTGTGGTACAGCTCTTATAAATGGGGCACCGCTTGGTTTTGCAAATGTAGTTAATAGAGGTGATATTGGAATTGTTTCTGCTGCAGGTACAGGGCTTCAGGAAGTTAGCTGTATTATTTCAAATGCAGGCGGCGGTATTTCGCAGGGAATCGGTACAGGAGGAATAGATGTAAAAAAGGATTTTCAAGGCATGTCTTTCCTGACCGGCCTTGAAGCTCTTATTGATGACCCTGAAACAAAAGTAATTACGCTTGTTTCCAAGCCACCGTACCCGGAAGTTCTTGAAAAAATTGGTGAAGTTCTCAAAAAAACTGACAAGCCAGTTGTTGCCGCTTTCCTTGGAGCAGATCCTGAATTAGTTAAAAGGATTGGTGCAATTCCTGCAAAAGATCTTGAACATGCCTCACTTCTCGCAGTCAGTATTTCCAAGGGCATTTCTATGAAAGATTTTGAGAAGGAGATTGTTCGTAAAGATGATGAATTAAAAGAATTGGCTTCACAACTTGCAAGGAAATTAACAGGAGAGCAGAAGTATTTTAGAGGCTTGTTCCAGGGAGGAACCCTTGCATATGAAACCCAGGTTCTTCTGAAGGATATTTTAGGTGACATAAATTCTAATGCCCCGCTTGATCCTTCTCTTAAGCTTGAAGATTCCTGGAAAAGTGTCGGACATACTGTAGTTGACCTTGGCGAGGATGAATTTACAGTTGGAAGACCTCATCCTCAGATTGATTTTGAATTGAGAAACAAGAGGATACTAACAGAGGCAAAAGATCCGACTGTCGCAATTATTTATCTCGACGTTGTTATTGGTTTCGGTACTAATCCTACTCCGGCTGAGGAATTGGTACCTGTAGTTCAAAAAGCAAGGGAAACAAGCAATGCAATTATTATTGCTACTGTTACTGGAACAGATAAAGATCCTCAGGATAAAGCCAAGCTTATAAGTATGCTTAAGGCTGCTGGTGCAGTTGTATTCGAAAGAAATGCCTCTGCAACAAGATTAGCTGGATATATTTTAAAAAATATTGGAGGTTAAGGATGTTGGCAAATGATCTTTTTAAAAAGGAATTAAAGGTTGTTAACGTTGGCTTACTTTCTTTCAAGGAAAGTCTCGATAAGGTAGGAGTTAAAACGATTCAGGTCGATTGGAAACCACCTGCTACTGAGGATGCTGAAACCTTAGAAGCGTTAAAAAAATTGTTGGGGAATAAATAAAAATAAGTTATCTCTGAATTTTGCCCCCGTGTTGAATTGATTTAGATATGCATTTAATTCCATTTGAGTAAATTGAAAGAATTATTTAGGAGGATATTATGACAGGCGAAGAATTTATAAAATTCATGACAGAAGAAGTAAAGATGTATGATTTAACTCAGCCCTTGAGCATTCATACACCTCCGTGGCCAAGTTACATGCCGCTTGGTCTTCAGTATTTCAAAAGAATCGCTGGTGCTCACATGGGGCAGGGAGCAAATGGCCAGATTATTACTTCCAGCAATCATGTCGGAACACATATGGATGGCGAAATCCACTTCTATGGAGCTGGAAGAGCAATAGGCCAGGTGCCACTTGAAGAGTGGGTAGGTCCTGGCGTAGTGGTTGATATTTCCGACGAGGTTGAGGATTATGGATTATATACTCCAGAAATGCTTATGAAAAAAGTAGATATAAAAGAGGGAGACATCCTTGCCATTAATACTGGTTATCATAAGTATGCATGGTACGAACAGGGAGCAGATGAAATAAGATATATGGTTAAACACCCGGGGCCAAGTCCTGATTTTCCAAACTGGGCTCTTTCAATGAAATTTAAATGGATTGGTGTTGATTGCGGAAGTGCAGACCATCCAATGAACACAATTCTGAGAAACTGGCATCCAGGTCTTTTTAAGGAAGCTGATAAAAAACTTAAAGAAAAGTATGGAAAAAGCTGGGACGAAATGTTCCCTCCAGAAATTTATTACCAGATAATGCATTTAAAGTTGTTTCCTAAAAGATTAGTTCATGCTGAAAACCTTGGCGGAGATATTGATAAGCTCAGTAATAAGAGGGCTTATATGGGTGCCTTTAACGTCAAGGGAATTGAAATGGAATCCACATGGACAAGAATAGTTGCATGGACTCCGTAACTAAAAAATAAGAAATATTTGTTTCCTATTTGATTATTTAACGCTTTTTTCTTATCAAAAGCATTTTGGTTGATTCAAAAGGCTTATGTTCGTTGGCTTTATAAGGTTCATATGGCGCGGAATTTTTTAATAACTTATTAATATGGTTGAAATTCAGGAGTCCCGAATTGTTTTTAAACAGGTTTCTTAAAATTGACTTTTTGGTTGCACTATTTTAAAATAGAGCTTAAATAGAATAGGAAATTGCAAAAAATTTGTGTTTGCTCAAAATGTTTTTTAGAATTAATTCAAGTTAAACTAATACACTGGCTTGAGAAATTTAATATAATTCTTACAACTACTTGATTTTTTATCATGAATATATAAAATAGTAGATGCTCGGGGTGTGGCGTAGTTTGGTAACGCGCATGGTTTGGGACCATGAGACCGGTGGTTCGAATCCACTCGCCCCGACCATAGCGCCCATAGCTCAGTAGGATAGAGCAACGGATTTCTAATCCGTCGGTCGCTGGTTCGAGTCCGGCTGGGCGCGCCATATGGTGGGTGTAGCTCAATGGTTAGAGTACCGGACTGTGGATCCGGCCGTTGGGAGTTCGAATCTCCTCACCCACCCCATAGATTTTGTTGAGCGCCCATAGCTCAGTAGGATAGAGCAGTGGATTCCTAATCCGCAGGTCGCAGGTTCGAATCCTGTTGGGCGCACCAGGTGCGCCTATAGCTCAACTGGATAGAGCGACGGACTTCGGATCCGTTGGTTGCGGGTTCGAATCCTGCTAGGCGCGCCAATTTAAGTGGGTCCTTGGCTCAATTGGTAGAGCAACGGACTCTTAATCCGTAGGTTGCGGGTTCGAGTCCCGCAGGACCCACCATTTTTTATGAGACTTTGCGAGGGTGGCGGAAATGGCAGACGCGCTGGACTTAGGATCCAGTGAGGCAACTCATGCGGGTTCAAGTCCCGCCCTTCGCACCATTTATATTTTAGTGTTAATACTTAAAGGGGTGAAATGTGGAATATACTATAAAGGAAAAGAAAAGTTCAGAGATATCCTTAGAATGCACAAATAACGGCGAAGAAATAAAGGATTCAAAAAAAGAAGCTTATGCAAAACTTTCTGCTAAAGTTAAAATCCCTGGTTTCCGTAAAGGAAAAGCTCCGTATGAGATCGGAGTTCGCTATGTAGGAGAAGATAGAATTCTGGAAGAAGCAATTGAAACTCTTGTTGATAAAGATTTAAATGAAGTTTTAGAAAAGGAAAGGATAATACCCTTAGGACAGCCAGAAATAAAGGTAGAAAGAATTGAAAATGATATTTTTATTTTTTCCTGTAAAGTAGAGTTTTTTCCTGAAGTTAATGTTGATTTAGATGAAAAGATACGTTTACGCTACAGCTCAAATGTTTCCGAAGAGGAAATTAGCCAGAAAGTTAACGAAATCAGAGATTCTTTTATCGAGCTCCAGCCAAAAGACGGGAAAATCGAGGAAAGAGATATCGTAGAGGTAAGCCTTCACTATGAAGGGCACGAACCTCAGACACTTACAATTGAAGCCGGTAAAGATAAAGTTGTGGGTGATTTCTCAGTTCAGATTGTTGGTAAAAAGAAAGGTGATTTACGCTACAGCTCAAATGTTTCCGAAGAGGAAATTAGCCAGAAAGTTAACGAAATCAGAGATTCTTTTATCGAGCTCCAGCCAAAAGACGGGAAAATCGAGGAAAGAGACATCGTAGAGGTAAGCCTTCACTATGAAGGGCACGAACCTCAGACACTTACAATTGAAGCCGGTAAAGATAAAGTTGTGGGTGATTTCTCAGTTCAGATTGTTGGTAAAAAGAAAGGTGATTCCTTTGTTGTTAAAACTAAATCTTCCGAAGTTAATTTTGAGGTCCTTAGTTGCAAGAAAAAGATAGTACCTGAAATAGATGATGAGCTTGCTAAAGTAGCAGGTTTCGAAAGTCTGGATGCTATGAAGGAAAAGATAAGAGAGCAGCTTAAGGAGAATAAAAAAATCCATTTTGAAGAAAATAGAGGTAGAGAAGCCTTGAAAAATCTTACAGAAAAACTAAATGTGGGATTACCATACAAGTTTGTTGACCACGAGGTTGAAGAGAGATTAAATGACTTAAGAGACAGATATTTGAAGATTGGTAAAAAAATTGAAGATGTGATCAAAAATGAAAACAAAACGATGGATGATTTTAAAACAGAAGTGAGAAAAATTGTTGAAACTGAAATTAAGGAAGACTTAATTTTAAGGAAAATTATAAGAGATGAAAAATCTTACAGAAAAACTAAATGTGGGATTACCATACAAGTTTGTTGATCACGAGGTTGAAGAGAGATTAAATGACTTAAGAGACAGGTATTTGAAGATTGGTAAAAAAATTGAAGATGTGATCAAAGATGAAAACAAAACGATGGATGATTTTAAAACAGAAGTGAGAAAAATTGTTGAAACCGAAATTAAAGAAGATTTAATTTTAAGGAAAATTATAAGAGAAAAGAATTTAAATGCATCGGATGAAGAAGTGAGAAAAGAATTTGAAAACATTGCTCTTAATCAAGGAGTTGATACAAATAAAGTAAGCCTTACTGAAAACTTAGCTCGTGTGATAAGGAGCGAAATATTGAGAAGTAAAGCGATTTTAATATTAAAAGAAAATGCTATAATAGATTTTGGAGGTGATTAATTTGCCAATCGTTCCATTTATAATAGAGACTACAGGAAGAGGAGAGAGAAGTTATGATATCTTCTCAAGACTTTTGAAGGACAGGATTGTTTTTCTTACAGGGGAGATTAACGGGGAAATTGCTGACCTTATTGTTGCAGAATTATTGTTTCTTGAAGCGCAGGACCCGACTCTGGATATCTACCTGTATATAAATAGTCCTGGTGGTGAAGTTACCCCGGGGATGGCTATTTATGATACTATACAGTATATAAAAGCACCTGTTGCAACAATCTGTCTACAATCTGTCTCGGCCAGGCAGCATCTCTTGCTGCAATGATACTTGCGGCAGGCGGTAAAGGTAAAAGATATGCCCTTCCTCATTCTCGTATTCTTATTCATCAACCATGGGGAGGAGCACAGGGACAGGCTACTGATATAGAGATACAGGCTAAAGAGATTTTAAGAATAAAAAAAATGGGTAGTGAAATTCTCGCACTTCACACAGGACAACCTCTTGAAAGAATCCAGGAAGATACCGAAAGGGATTTTTATATGTCCCCCGAAGAAGCAAAAGAATACGGGCTTATTGATCAAATTATCTCTCGTTCTCATGAACTTGGAGGAAGTAAGTAGTGAAAGAGATAAATTTGCTTAATTCTCAGCTTCGAAAATTCATATAAAGAAAATAGCTTAGGAGGTTTTATGGATAAAAAGTGGACACTCAGCAACGCTCCTTTTGTTCCATTAAGAAATATAGTAGTGTTTCCCTATATGGCAGTGCCTTTACTTGTTGGAAGACCTAAATCAATCACGGCAATAGAAAAGGCTTTATCCAGTGAAAAGATGATTGTAGTTGCTTCCCAAAAAAACGGACTTGTCGAAGACCCCTCGCCCGAGGATCTTTTTGATGTAGGAGTCGGTGCGGAGATTATTCAAATTCTTAGACTCCCGGATGGCACATACAGGATCCTGATTGAAGGTATTCAAAGAGTCCGGATTAATAAATTCGACACTATTGGTGATCATTGGGAGGCTGAAGTAGTGCCGATAGATGATATTTTTGAACAAACTCCTCGCCTCGATGCTCTTATGAGGATTGCCTCAGATAAATTTGCTATTTATTCAGAACTTAATAAAAAAGTCTCACAGGAAGCTCTTTTAGGACTGACTAATATTGATACCCCTTCAAGATTGGTAGCAATTATATCCTCGAATTTATTTATTTCTGTTGATGATAAACAAAAAATTATTAATGAACCTCGGGTTGAAGAACAACTTATGATGATCATACAGATCCTTGAAAAGGAAAATTCAATTCTTGAACTCAGCCGCAAGATAGATGACGAGGTGAGAAATAGAATTGAGAAAGGCCAGAAAGAATACTTTCTTAGAGAAAAACTGAAAGAAATAGAACATGAACTCGGAGAAGAAGGTGAAGGAGCGGGCGTCATAGGCGAGATAAAGAAAAAGTTAAAAGGAAGAAAACTTCCTAAGTACGTTATGGATAAAATAAACGAAGAGCTTGACAGGTTGAAAAAAATACCTGTTTTAAGTCCGGAAAGTGGTGTAATTCAAAATTATCTTGACTGGCTTGTTTCTCTTCCCTGGGATAAAGCAACAATTGATACTGTTGACGTCGCAAAAGCGGGAAAAATTCTCGACAAAAATCATTATGACTTAAAGGATATTAAGGAAAGAATACTTGAACTCATAGCGGTTAAAAAACTAAAAAGTGATATCAAAAGCCCAATCATATGTTTTGTTGGACCGCCAGGTGTGGGTAAAACTTCCCTTGGAAAGTCCATAGCAGAGGCGCTTGGAAGAAAATTTGTTCATGTATCATTAGGAGGAATAAGAGACGAAGCGGAGATAAGAGGCCATAGAAGAACCTATGTGGGAGCATTGCCTGGTAGAATTATTCAGGGAATTAAACAGTCAGGGGTGAGAAATCCCGTTTTCCTTCTTGATGAAATTGATAAAGTAGGAGCAGATTTTAGAGGAGATCCCACTGCAGCACTTCTCGAGGCGCTTGATCCAGAGCAAAATAATTCTTTTTCTGATCATTATGTCGAACTTTCTTTTGATCTTTCAGGGGTTCTTTTTATAACAACTGCCAACATTACGGATACAATTCCTCCTGCTCTTCTTGACAGAATGGAGATTATGTCTCTGCCTGGGTATGTTGATCAGGAGAAGTTGCATATTGCAAGGCAGTTTATTGTTCCTAAACAGATAGGGAATCATGGTCTCAAACCAGAAGACGTTGAAATTTCGGATAATGCAATCCTTAGAATTATCAATGAGTATACAAGAGAGGCCGGCTTAAGAAATCTTGAAAGATCCATTACAAAAATTATGAGACAGATTGCGAAGACCAAGGCTCAGAAAGGCGAAGTTCGCGTGAAGATTACAGAGAAAAATCTTGAAAAATACCTTGGACCCCCGGAGTTTATGAAAGAGGAAAAAGAGAAAAAGAGTATGGTCGGTGTTGCATGTGGTATGGTAGTAACCCAGGCTGGAGGCGATATTGTGTACATTGAAGCAACGAAAATGCCTGGAAAAGGCAATTTAATGCTCACCGGCCAGCTCGGGGAAGTTATGAAAGAGAGTGCTCAAGCTGCATTGAGTTTTGTCAGAACTCATGCTGATAAACTTTCAATTCCCGTTGATTTTTATAATAAGTTTGATATACATATTCATGTTCCTGAGGGTGCCGTACCAAAGGAGGGACCATCGGCAGGGATCACTATATTTGTGTCGCTTGCTTCTATTCTAAAAGGTAAGCCAGTAAGAAGAGATGTTGCAATGACCGGGGAAATAACTCTCAGGGGCAGAGTATTACCAATAGGAGGAGTCAAAGAAAAAGTTCTTGGGGCATATAGAGCAGGTATAAAAACAGTAATTCTGCCTAAAGCTAACGAAAAAGATCTTAAAGAAGTGCCCAGGGAAGTTTTTGAAAAAATGAATTTTAAACTTATTGAGAATGTGGAGGAGGCATTGAAGGAAGCAATCGAAGAATGATTGATATAGGGAAGATTTTAAAAGAAGAAAGGGAAAAACAAAATCTTACAATAGAGGCGATATCCAAAAAAACTCTCATTAGACCTTATTATATTGAGGAGATAGAGAGTAACCGTTTTCCTTATTATGACGGATTTATAGCTTCCTATATCCGGAAATATGCTGACCTACTTGGTATTGATGCAAATCCACTTTTAGTGGCTTATAGAGAATTGTTTAAAGAAGAACCAATAAAGCCTAGGAGAAAAAATAGGATTCCTTTTTTAATATTTATTTCCGTATGCGTGATACTTGTTTTGTTTTTTACGATTAAAAAGATTACTTCTAATTACTCAATGAGTAAACAGCCGACACAGGAAAAAGAGATTGAACAGCCAACTGAACAAACTCCTCCTGAACAAATGCCAGAACAACCACCAGTGAAAGAACCTGAAAAAATTTTAGGAGTGCACCTTGTTTTGAAGGCAGATGCAAGGTGCTGGCTTGGTGTTAATGTTGATGGCAAGTATTCTCAGTTTTTTCTTGAATCAGGGGAAAAAAGGGAATTGCAGGGAAAGGATTATATAAAAATTAGATACGGGAATGCCAAACATGTTTATGTCACTAAAAATGGCGTAAACCTTGGCATTGCAAGTTCAACAGAAACAGTCATTGATGTGGAGTACAAACCTTGACTAAAGATCTTGTTTCAATAATCAGCCTTGGTTGTCCCAAAAACCTTGTTGATTCAGAAAGAATTCTTGGCAGTTTATTAAGGGATGGACTCGATGTTACATTTGATTCAGACGAAGCTTCTATAATCATTATAAATACCTGTGCTTTTCTTGACTCTGCAAGAAAAGAAGCCGAGAGTGTTATTGCGGAGTTCATCGAAAAAAAGTCGAAAAATAAGGTCAGAAAAATTGTGGTTTCAGGTTGTTATCCTGCGCTTTTTGGAAGGGATCTTATCAAGAAATTTCCAGAAATTTATAGCATTACAGGTACAAATAATATAGGCGAGGTAATCAAAGCAATCAATAAAAAGGGCGTTTTTGTTTCTGATAAACCTGAAGAATCCTTTCCACCCCGCATAAAAGTAACTCTGCCCCATTATTCATATCTTAAAATTGCAGATGGATGTAATCATCGATGTTCTTTTTGTCTCATTCCAGCAATAAAAGGCGATTTATATAGCCTACCGGATGACTTTTTGCTCAGGGAGGCAAAAGCACTTGTCAAGAGTTCTGTCAGGGAACTTATAATTATCGCTCAGGATACTACTCAATACGGTACCGACTTATACGGGGAACCGCGGCTCATTGAAACTTTACAGCATATCGAAAATATTGAAAACCTTTCCTGGGTTAGAATTCTATATTCTTATCCTTCTCCTTTGCTTATTGAGCTCCTTAATTTTATGAAAGACAGTGTGAAGGTTGTGCCATATTTAGATATACCCATTCAACATATAAACGACAGAATTTTGAGAGAAATGAGGAGAGGTTATACAAGGAAAGACGTAGAAGATATACTCTGGAAGTTTAAAAAGGAAGGAATTGCCTTAAGAACTTCAGTAATTGTGGGTTTCCCTTCCGAGACAGAGGAAGAGTTTTTAGAACTGAAAAAATTTCTTGAGGATTTTGAGTTTGACCACCTTGGTGTTTTTGAATATTCAAACGAGCCGGGAACGGAAAGTTATAAAAGCAACATGCAGGTAAATGTGAGTACAAAGAATAAAAGGTTTAAAGAATTAATAGAACTGAAAGAAGCAATTGCTTATAAGAGAAGTAAAAAACTTTTGGGTAAGGAAATTTTAGTGATTGCTGATTATTATAGCGAAAGTTTGAAGAAATTTGTTGGCCGAACAATTTACGATGCTCCTGAAATTGACGATATTGTTTATATTGATGGCAATACGAAGCAGGGCGAAATTTTTGTTGGAGAAATTGTAAATGCTTCTCCTTTTGAGTTAACAATTCGTAAGAAAGAGTGTAAAAATGAGGCTATTTATTGCCCTTAAAACGACGCCTTATGAAGATGAACTTTTTGCAATAGAAAATAAATTAAAGCCATTTTTAAATGATGTAAAATGGGTGGATAAAGAGAATCTTCATGTCACTCTAAAATTCCTTGGTGAGTTTAAGGAGTCATTACTATACGAATTAAATGACTTAGTTAGAGAAGTGACAAATAATTTTCACCATTTTAATTTTTCTATTTCGGGTATTTCAGGTTTTCCTGATATTTCCTCAGCAAGAGTTTTGTTTTTCTCTGTTAAGGACAATGGTAATTTCATTATAAAAATGATGAAAGAAATTGATATTATAACGGCAAGATTCGGACTTCAAAGAGAAAAGAGTTATGTGCCTCACATTACTTTTGGAAGAGTAAGAAACGGACAGGTTAATCTCTCGGAAATTAATTTTGAAAAATTTAATTTGGCTGTTTCTGCATCAGGAGTTGTTGTAATTCAAAGCATTCTAATGAGAGAAGGACCTGTTTACAAAGAAATTTTTAAGTTTGAATTCAGTTCAAAGTAAGTTATAATAGTAAAAATAATAGCGAGGTGTAAATATGGCGAACAATGAGAATGAAAAAGAAAATGCATTAAAACTTGCGATAGCGCAAGTTGAAAAAGATTTTGGAAAAGGTTCAGTGATGCGCCTTGGCGATAGAAAGGCAAATTTAAATGTCGAAGTTATACCTACTGGTATATTTTCGCTTGATATTGCACTCGGTGTTGGTGGTTTTCCGAGAGGTAGAGTTGTTGAAATATTTGGTCCTGAAGGGACTGGAAAAACGACACTTGCACTTGAGGCCATTGCGAGTACCCAGAGACAGGGTGGAAAAGCTTTATTTGTTGATGTTGAACATGCTTTCTCTCCTGAATATGGGAAGAATTTAGGGATTAATATAGATGAATTGATTGTTTCCCAGCCAGATTATGCTGAACAGGCGCTTGAAATTATTGATACTTTCGTTCGTTCTGGCGCCATTGATGTCTGCGTACTTGATTCAGTCGCAGCACTTGTTCCAAAAACGGAACTCGAAGGTGACATGGGTGACTCTTTTATGGGAGTTCAGGCGAGACTTATGTCACAAGCTTTAAGAAAACTCAGTGGTTCAATCAGTAAATCTAGAACTTGTATGATTTTTATAAACCAGCTGAGAGAAAAGATTGGAGTTGTCTTTGGAAATCCAGAAGTAACTCCTGGAGGAAGGGCATTAAAGTTTTATTCATCTGTTAGACTTGACGTAAGGAGAATCGAATCTATAAGCGGCGAAGATAACGAACAAAAAGGCAATAGAATTAGAATTAGAGTCGTAAAAAATAAAGTCGCACCTCCTTATAGAGAAGCCATTGTAGATCTCATATATGGTCAAGGAGTTTCGAAGGAAGCAAATCTTTTTGACGTTGCCGTGGATTCTGGGATTTTAAAGAGAACTGGTTCTTACTACTCTTATGGGGACGTTAAACTCGGACAGGGAAGAGATAATGCTTTGGCATTTTTAATGAGTAATTCGGATTTACTGAACAAACTAAGGAAAGAGATAAATGAAAAGTTCTTCAAAAAGGCAGAAGAGCAAGAACAGCAGAAGTGATGAAGAAAGTTATAATTATGCCCTTTTTTTGCTTGCCAGGAAGGATTACTCAAAGTATGAAATAGAAAAAAAATTGAAATTGAAGTTCAGTGTAGATTCAGTGAGTAAAGTAGTTAAAGATCTTGAAGGCAGAGGACTTATATCTGATGAACGATACGCTGAAAAAATTATTCAAAAATACGCTTTTTTGAAAAAGTTTGGCTATTTGAAAGTGGAAGCTGAACTTTTAAAAAGGGGAATAGATAAAAATATTTTTAAAAATATGCTTAAGGAAGTTTATACCCCTTCCAAAGAGAAAGAGAATGCTATTTCCTTTCTGAATAAAAAACCCACTGATAAAATTTATAATTATTTGATAAGCAGGGGTTTCAGGTCATATATCGTTCAAGAAGTCCTCGCCGAGAACAAAATTTGATTGGAGGTGAGGAACTTGTTTAAAGGTGATGTCCCATACTTAATGTATGTGGTGATAACAATAATTATGTTCGCAGTTGGTTTTATAATGGGATTAATTCTCCAAAATTATCTTTACAAAACAAAAATAGGTTCTATTGAAGAATACATAAAGAAAAGAAGAGAAGAGTTAGAAGCAGAGATTCAGGCTGAAAAACGAGAGCAAAGAATTCAACTTAAGGAAGAATATGAGAGTAAAACAGTTGAATTAGAAGCGAAATTCAAAGATAGGCAGAGAGAAGTTCAGGAGATAGAAGACAGGCTTCTTAAGAAAGAGGAATTTCTTGATAGAAGAATGGTAAACATAGAGAGGAAAGAGAAAGAAGTTATTGAAAAGGAAGAGCATCTTTCAAGTTTTAGGCAGGAGCTTGAGGTCAAGAGAAGAAGTATAGAAGAAGAGCTTCTTAAGATTGCCAGCTTAACGATGGAAGAGGCAAGAAGCATAATTATTAAAAGAACTGAAGCCGAGCTTGAGAAAGAATACTCAAAAAGAATTGTTCAGATGGAGGAAGACCTTAAGGAAAAGGTAAATGAAAAAGCAAAAGTTTTACTTTCGCAGGCAATGGAAAACTGCGCGATTGATTATGTATCTGAAACGACTGTTTCAGTTGTGCCTTTGCCATCCGATGAGTTAAAGGGAAGGATAATCGGGAGGGAAGGTAGAAACATAAGGACTTTTGAAACACTAACAGGCGTTGATATATTGATTGATGACACACCTGAAGCTGTTGCTCTTTCGTCGTTTGACCCTGTCAGGAGAGAAGTTGCAAAAAGAGCACTTGAGAAACTTATAGTTGATGGAAGGATTCATCCTGCGAGAATCGAAGAATTTGTACAGGAGGCAGAAAGCGAGGTAGAGCAAATAATAGTTAAAGAAGCTGATGAAGCCTTGATGAGTGTTTCTCTTTATGGTTTTTCTACTGAGCTCAAACGGATGATTGGAGAAATGAAATTCAGGACAAGTTATGGTCAAAACCTTCTACAGCACTCTATTGAGGCTGCACATGTCTCAGGCATAATTGCTTCAGAAATTGGTGAGAATGTCATCCTTGCAAAAAGAGCAGGTTTATTACACGATATAGGAAAAGTTGCTTCTTCTGAAGTGGAAGGCCCCCACGCTATTGTTGGGGGCGAAATATTGAAAAGATTTGGAGAAAATGAAGTTTTAGTGCATGCTGTTAAAGCGCATCATAATGATGTTAAGCCAGAGACTGTGCTTGATGTGATTGTGCAGGTGGCGGATACTCTTTCTGCCACAAGACCTGGTGCTCGCAGAGAGAATCTTGAGACTTATATAAAGAGGATGGAGGCTCTCGAAAAGATTGCTTCTTCCATACCTGGTGTGAAAAAAGCTTTTGTGGTTCAGGCTGGAAGAGAGGTTAGAATTATTGTAAACCCTGAAGAAATTGGCGAAGAATTAGCATATAAAATTTCACATGATATTGCAAAGAGAATAGAGGAGGAAGTCGTATATCCCGGAGTTATTAAAATTACTGTTGTAAGAGAAACAAGATATATTGAATATGCGAAGTAGTATTTATTTTCCTGATGAACTCGGTTATCTTCCCTCTTCCCCGGGTGTCTACATAATGAAGGACGGGGGAGGGAAGGTACTTTATGTTGGCAAGGCAAAATCGCTTAAAAATAGAGTTTTTTCATATACCAGGCCGAGGGACCCGAAAACAAGGGCTCTTTCAGAGAGGATTAGAATTGTCGACTTTATTATTGCAGGGTCAGAGGAAGAGGCCTTGCTCCTTGAAAATAACCTTATTAAAAAGCATTTTCCGCCGTTTAACGTTAGACTTGTTGATGATGAAAACTATCCCTATATAAAGATTACAGATGAAAAATATCCGAGAATCTTGAAGGTCTACAGAATTAGGGGAGAAAAGGGTGATTATTTCGGGCCATTTCCACATGGAAGTGCAGTTGAACAAACAATAAAAGGTATAAGAAAAATATTTCCAATACGAAGCTGCAGCGTAAAAATTAAAGATGACAGAGAAATATCTCCCTGCCTTTTATATCACCTCGATCTTTGCAATGCTCCCTGTGCACACAAAATTTCTCAAAGAGAATATATGAAAATGGTTGAATCGTTGAAACTTTTTTTAAGAGGAGAAAATAAAACTGTTTTTAACTTGCTCAAAAGGGATATGGATATGGCAAAAAATGAACTTGATTTTGAAAGAGCTATTCTTTATAGGGATGAACTAAAAGCAATCCTTTCGATTATGGAGAAACAAAGAGTTGTTACCAATGAAAACAAATCCTTTGAAGCTTTTGGAGCAGAAATAAAAAATCCTTATGCCTGTATTGTCAGAATATCGGTTCGCGACGGGAGGGTTGTTTCAACTTATCCTTTTATGATCGATCTTTATGAAGATATTGATGAGGGGGAATTAATAGAACGGTTTCTGCTTCTTTATCCATTTCAGGCACAAAGCGAAAAGATTTATGTAGAGAAACTTCCTGAAAATGGAAAATTGCTTGAAAAACTATTGAGCAAGAAAAATAAGCATGAGGTAAGAATTTTAAGCGTAAGAAACACTGTGGTAAAAGATGTAATTTCTCTTGCAAAAGAGAATGCAGTCGAGTATTTGAAGAATTATATAGCAAGACACCTTGAATTGAAAGAGAAAAAATTGCTTGAAGAATTAAAGGAAACACTTAACTTGAAGGAAATACCAGTAAGGATAGAGGGTTATGACATTTCGAATATTTCAGGAGTAGATGCTGTTGGTTCGATGATAGTTTTTACAAACGGGAAACCTGATAAAAAAGAGTATAGGCATTTTAAAATAAAATTTACGAAAGGACCTAATGATTTGGGAATGCTTGAAGAGGTTTTAGTGAGAAGGTTCGCTGAGACTGAGGATTTTGCTGCGGCTCTGCCGAACCTAGTTTTAATAGATGGTGGTAAAGGACAATTAGAAGTTGCTGTGAAAGTAAAGAAATTTTACGAGTTGTCAGTCGATGTTATTTCTCTTGCAAAAAAAGAAGAATTAATATTTATAGAAAACAGGAAAGACCCAATAAAGCTAAGCGAAGATTCAGAAAAGTTGAAATTGTTGCAGAGAGTCAGGGATGAATCGCACAGATTCGCAAAATCTTATTTCACAAAATTGCATTCAAAAAAGTATAAAGGGGGTGTTTAGCATGAGAAGATTTTTTCTTTCATGGACTATTAACATTATCTCGTTTTATATAGTAAGTAGACTGGTAAAAGGTTTTCATTTCCAGACCTTTATGAGCATTTTTCTTACGAGCATTGTTCTTGGTGTTGTAAATGCCATAATAAGACCTATTCTTATTTTCCTTTCACTTCCTTTTATGTTGTTCACTTTTGGTATATTTCTTTTCATAATAAACGGGGTTATGCTTGAAATAGTAGCATATCTTGTCCCGGGATTTTCGATTGATTCCTTTTTTACGGCAATTATCGGCTCTCTGATACTTTCTTTAATTAGTTTTCTTATTTCTTTGATCGTATTTCCAAAGAGAGCTAAAATTTGAAGAAAAAAGCGGTATTGGTTGAAATAGTAGATCCTGGTAAAAAGGAAATTAAGGACCAGTATTTTGAAGAATTTAGACTACTTGTTGAAACTTTAAGCCTGGAGATTGTTGCAGAAACTGCGCAAACTTTGAAGAATATAAATTATGCTTATTACATTGGAAAAGGAAAAGTGGAAGAACTTAGAGGGATTGTTAAGCTTGTTGAGGCTGATTACGTATTTATAGATTCCCAGCTTACTTATTTACAGTTAAGGAATCTTTCAAAAGAGATTGGTGTACCCTGTTTTGATAGACCACATCTTATACTCATGATTTTTGCCATGAGAGCAAAAACGGGTGAAGGGAAATTACAGGTAGAACTATCAGAACTTCGTATGAGGTTGCCAGAGATCGTTCACGCTGATATAAATCTTGACCAACAAACAGCTTCACTAATTGGATTAAAGGGGCCTGGCGAAAGAAAAACAGAGCTTAAAAGGAGATATATTGAGAAGAGGATTAATGTTCTTGAAAATAAGCTTGAGTCAATTAAAAAACAGAGAGAAGGAAGAAGGAAAAAAAGGGTAAAGAGTAATATACCGATTGTTGCTATTACAGGATATACAAACTCAGGAAAATCAACCCTTATGAATAAACTTACAGATGCGGGTGCCTATGTGGAAGACATGCTTTTTGCTACCCTTGATACTCTTGTAAGAGAAGGGGATATTGGCGGAGACTACAGAGTTTTATTTGCAGATACTATAGGCTTCATAAGAGATCTTCCCCACTTTTTAATATATGCGTTTCATTCAACGCTTGAAGAAATAATCGATGCCTGGATTATCTTAATTCTCGTTGATGTTTCTGATTCTAATTTCCCCGAGAAACTTGATACTGTTCAGAAAACAATAGAGGAGCTCGGTGGTGGAAATATTCCTCGGCTTATTATTTATAATAAAATTGATAAAATTACACATGAACAGCTAAACTTTTTAAAGGCCGAATATAAAGACGCAATTTTCATTTCCGCATTAAAAGGTGAGCAATTTTCATTTCCGCATTAAAAGGTGAAGGCCTTAATGAGCTAAAAGATGCGATCAGGTCAATTATAGAGAGGTCCTTTGTAAAAGTTAAAATTTTTATTCCTTTAAATAGCATTAATCTGATTCCAGAAATCTTTGCCTCTACAAGAGTGGTTTCAAAGGATGACAAAAATAACGGAATGCTTCTTACAATTGAAGGTTTCGTCGAAAATGTTAATAAATATAACAAATTTATTGTTGGAAAACATAATTAGGAAACTGATTAAAGATCTTTTTATCTAATCCATTTTTCTTGAAATCGCCACAAAAATTATATTTCCGTTGATTGTTTTTGAAACTGATTTTACTATTTCTCGTGCAGTGCTTCCTGTCGTGTAAACATCGTCTATGAGTAGAACATTGCCACTAATTTTTTCTTTCATTTGAAATGCGTTTTTTAGGTTTTCTTTTCTCTCTTTTTTGGTAAGTCCTACTTGCTTTCTCGTTGTTTTTAGTTTTTTTATGCTGTTAATTAATGGTTTGTTAAACGTTTTGGAAATTTCTTTTGCAACAAGGTGTGTCTGGTTAAATTTTCTTTCAAGAAGTTCTTTTCTGGTCATAGGAACGTAGCCCACGAAGTCAAAAGAAATTTGTTCTTTATGAATAAAGTTAAAAAGAATGTTTGATAAATCTTTCGCTAGGATTTTCATTCCATGAAATTTCATTTTCTTGATTACTTCTTCTATCACCCCTTCGTAGTAAACAACTGCGTAGAAGAATTTTCTTTCATCGTGCTCAATAAGGGGGTATTCCATGTGTTTGATTTTTCCTTTGCAATCTTCACAGATGTTTTTACCTTCTGTTTCTTTTCCGCATATAAGGCAGTGGGGCGGAAAGATAAAATCAATCAGAATTTTCTTAATCGAGGATAGCATCATAGAGTAATTTAAAGTTTTCTTCAGCCCTTTCTTTTAGTTTAATAAATTCATTTTTGAGTCTATTTTTTGTAATTTCTCTCTCTGAAAACGCTTTTTCAAAAGCTATTGCAAATTCATTCAATTTTAAAGAGTCATTATAAGGTAAAACCGGAATAGCAATTTCACCCGCAAGGGAGACCACTTTAGGATCGTAAGAAAGCCCCAGGGAAGGTATTTGTTTCATCGTTGATATGACAAGTGAGTGGTATCGTGTGCCAATAACAAAAACACTGTTGTTAAAAGCTGAAATGGTTTTATCCATTGAAGAAGTTATGGCAAGTTTAACTTCGGTTAATTCCGAAATTTTTTTCATGATGTCTGTGTCAATAGACGGAAACAATGGAAGCAACAAGACTGGTAGATTAATTTTGTTCTTTATATATTCTATAATTTTAGCATGAAGCTCAATAGATGGATTTGTTTTATGTTTGCCGAAAGAAATCAATACATATTCTTCTTTTGGTTTTGCATATTCCTCTGAAGGATAGAGAAACGCGAGATCAGCCGTTACAGATATTTCCCTTGTTACCCCGCACTCTAAAAGAACTTCTTTGGAATGATTATCTCTAACAATAACAAGATCAATTATATTCATGACATGTTTTAGAAGTCTCTTATTCAGTGTTTTTTCGACAGGCCCTATTCCCTGTGCAAGAACGATACTTTTTTTGCCTAATTTTTTTGCAAGCCACAGTATCGAAAGATAGTATAGAAAGCTTTTAGAGCTTGTTTTATCCTGGATTAATCCCCCTCCTCCGCTTATAACAACGTCTGACGATTTAATTGCACTGTAAATTTCTTTTAAGTGTGTTCTGTAAATTTCTTCATTATTAACTGGAGTTTTGACGAGTGAAGATATTTTGAAACCTTCTCTTAGAAGTCTTTCTTTGAGTACAGCATGAATCATTTCGTCTCCTGTATTGCCAAAGCCGAAGTATCCAGAAAGCAATATTCTCATTTTTCAACTCTCTTAAACATTATCTTAAATGCAAAAATGAAAAGATTCCCGGCTCTCAGAATTCTTGATGGTTGTATAATTGTGCGGTAAAGCCACTCCAGCCCGAATTTTCTTATAATGCGTGGAGCTCTTCTTATTTTTCCACTCCACACATCAAAAGAACCACCTACTCCTATGTTTAGAGGCACATTTAAATCTCTGTGGCTGCATATCCATTTTTCTTGCTTAACTCCACCCATTCCTACTAATAGTATTTGGACCCCATTTTCTTTAATTTCTTGAATTATTTTTTCCTCTTCTGTTTTATCAAAATAACCGGAGTGGTAACCCGCGATATTTAATTCAGGAAAATCGTTTTTTATTTTTTTTATAGCATTACTGACCGAATCCTCCTTTGCACCGATAAAATAAACTTTATAATTCTTTAATTCTGAAAGCCTGAAGATCTCCCACGCAAAATCAATTCCCGGAATTCTATAAAATATTCTTTCTCCAAATTTCCTTGCTCCCCAGACAATGCCGACTCCATCCGGAATCACCAGGTCACTTCTTTTAAGTATTTGTAGAAATTCACTATCTACAAGGGCTTTTGAAGCCATTTCGCCATTCAGAGTTACTACAAGATGAAAGCTGTTTGAATTTATAAAATTATCTGCAACTTTCAAAGTTTCTTCAAGGCTTCTGTTTGATATCTTAATGCCTAAGAAATTTACCTCATTTTTTATTGTTCTTGGGTTTCTTGAAACTAGTGCAATAAATCGTGGAAGGCTCATAATTCGCGGCAGTCTCTTTGGGTCAAGGATGAATCTATATAGCCACTCCATTCCAATTTTCTGTATTATATATGGAGCTCTCTTGAATTCGCCTGCAAAAATATTGAAACTGCCTCCAACACCCATGGAGAATTTAATTCCGAGTTGTTTCAAATTTCTGAATATGAATTTCTCCTGTTTTGGACTTCCCATACCAACAAAGAGCATTTCAGCACCGTTTCCTCTTATTTCTTCTATAATTTCTTTTTCATTTTCAAAATAGCCGTTGTGAAAGCCTATAATCTTAAGTGAAGGGTACCCTTTTTTTATATTTTGAACAGCCTTATTTATTGTGTCTTCTTTAGAACCAAGAAAGTATACTTTTTTTAACTTTTTCTGAGCATATTCAAGTAAGTTTGAAAATAAGTCAATTCCTGTTATCCTTTCCTTTATTTTTTCGTGGTAAAAAACCCTGAAAGCCCATGATATTCCTACCCCATCTATAAAATTCAGGTCGCTGTTTCTGATAATTTCAAAAAGCTCATGATCATTATTTGCTTTAATAATTTTTTCAGGGTTAAGCGCAATGGCAAAATGTGGTTTTGAGTCAAGCATAAATTCCTCAACTTTTTTAATAGCTTCATTTAGTGTTATATTGTCAACTGGAAGATTTATAATGGAAGTTCTCATATTGAAATGTATATGAATCCAGCCTTTTCAATTTCTCTTCGATTAAGTAATTCTTTCGAGTCAAAGATTATTGATTTTTTCTTCATAAGAGCGCTAATGAGCTTTATGTCGAATTTAATCAGATCCTGTTTAATCGGGATTATTAGAACTTCAGCGCCTCTTAATGCTTCTTCGATTGACTCTCTTTTTTCTTTGAAATCTCCTTTTATGTTTGGATCGTACCAGAGAACCTTTCCTCCCTTTCGGAGGATGATATCCTGTATTTGCAATGCAGGACTTTCAGATATATCCGAGGAGTTATCTTTCATTGCAACTCCTAAAATGGCAAACTTCGTGTTTATAATAGATTTGCCTGCTTGTGCGAGTATATCTTCTATATAATCTACAATCTGTAGAGGTCTTTTTTTGTTAACCTCTCTTGCAGTATTAAGAAGCGGGAGCTTTAATCCGAGCTTTTCTGCCTTATAAAAAATGTAATATGAAGAGTAAGGAACACAATGTCCACCTACACCTATACCAGGCGTAAGCAGTTTTACTCTTTTATGGGTATTCGCAACGTTTATTACTTCCATTGTTTCAATACCCATTTTTTCGGTTAGCGAAGCAAGCTCATTCACGATTGCGATATTTACGTCTCGTGAGCTATTTTCAATGAGTTTTGAGATTTCCACTACTTCGGGACAGGAGGCTTCAATTATATTTTTGTTTATGATATTGAGAAGTGCTTTCCCTCTTTTTGTACTTTCCCTATCTATACCTGCTACTGCGACTGGCATTGTTTGAAACTCTTCGAATGCGTTTCCTTCAGCAATTCTTTCAGATGAATAAGCAAGCGAAAAATCCTTACTACCTTTAAGGTTGCTTTCTTTTTCAAGTATCGGCAATGCCACTTCTTTTGTCGTTCCTGGTGGAACTGTGGATCTTATGAGTACGAGGTCGCCTCTTTTGAGATTTTTACCTATTTTCTTCATGGCGGTATCAAAAGGTTTCATTACTACCTTTTCATTTTCTACAGGTATACCAACAGTTACAATTATTTCATTTGTGTTTTTCATCGCAGCTTCTGCAGATATAGTTGATTCGAAGAGTCCTTTTTCAATACTTTCCTTGAGGATTTTTTTGATACTTTTCCCTTTATATTCCTCAAGAATATGTGTATCAAATTTTTTTAATCTTTCTACATATTCCTTGTTAACATCGACTCCATATACCTTTACACCATAAAGAGTATAAGTAAGCGAGAGTGGAAGGCCAACGAAACCCAATCCAAAAACTGAAATGCTTTTCAACTTAAACCTCCTAAAATTCTCTCATATTTTATCAAAATTAAAACCTTTTAGCAAAACTCCGGTTTAAAGATTTTAAATAAAATTATATAAAATAGCTAATTTTAAGGGCAGATAGATTTATTGATTTTCATCATTTTATATATTGAGGGGAAATTTTTGGGAATTGTTCGAAAAGAATCTTGTTCTTTTTGTAGTTATCAATCTTATTTGGGCTTTACTCTCAGTTAGGCTTGCTTATTTGGTTTAAAAGGGCATTAGAAGTCAAATGTGAGAAGGAGATAAACTATGAAAACTATGAATCTCCAACAATTAGGCAAGCGTGCGGATCCACAAATAACATAGAACCACAGTTTGTTTATTATTGTCTTGTATGTAACTCATACAGGCGTTTGACTTTTTTTGATTAGCAAGTAAAATAATATCTTGTATGTTTAGATTTATCGATACGGGTGGAAATAATGGTGCAATGAATATGGCAATTGATGAAGCACTACTCATTGCACAAAGCGAAGAAAGACTACCTCCTGCTATAAGGGTGTATCAGTTTGTACCCCCGACTCTTTCGATTGGATATTTTCAGAGCATGGAGGAAGAGGTTGATATTGAGCATTGTGCTGAGAAAGGTTTTGACTATGTAAGAAGACCCACAGGTGGACGGGCAGTTCTTCATGACAGGGAACTTACGTACAGTGTTACAATTTCTTATCCTCACAAAATACTTGAAATGAACTTACTTGATTCGTTTCATTATATATCGGGAGGCATAATAA
>Ga0209610_1000215_pt1 | contig 30323 bp, 22 predicted proteins | sample LakKivw275mmetaG_FD_184137 | JGI IMG/M metagenome (GOLD analysis project Ga0209610, IMG submission 184137) | Anoxic lake water microbial communities from Lake Kivu, Rwanda to study Microbial Dark Matter (Phase II) - Lake Kivu water 275m metaG... | ecosystem: Environmental > Aquatic > Freshwater...
CCACGTTGAGTACCGTCGACGTCCGGATGCCAGCCATGATGAGCGGGGCGGCCAGCGGCATCTCGACGCGCCACAGGATCTGCCACGCCGACATCCCCATGCCTCGCGCCGCGTCCTTCACCCTCGGGTCGACGGACACCAGGCCGGCGTAGGTGTTCCGCACGATGGGAAGAAGCGTGTACACGCCAAGGGCCACAACCGCCGAGCGCCATCCCAGCCCCATCAGGATCGAGAAGACCCCGACGAGAGCAAGCGTCGGGACGGTCTGCCCGACGCTCGTAACCGCTGACAGGATGGGTGCGCCGCGCCGGAAGGATCGGCGAGAGAGCGCAAGGCCGAGCGGAATCCCTGCCACGACGGCCAGGAGCTCCGCCGAGAGCACGATCTGGAGGTGCTCCTTGAGGGCTTCGAGGAGCTTCGCAGGCGGCGCCATCATGAAGAAGCCGACCCGCCCGAGGCTCGTCATCCACCCGGTCAGCGCACACAGCCCTCCGAGGAGAAGGAGGAGGACGAAGCGCCGCCTCACGGCAGTTCCTTCGGCGTGACCCGCTCGGCGGAACTCTGCCGGAGCTGATCGAACAGACGGTCGAACGTGACGACCCCGACGAGCCGCCGCTCGTCGTCCACGACAGGGAGGTTCCCCGTGGCGCTCTCGAGCATCAACGCCACGGCTTCGTTGAGCGGCATCCCTGGCGAGCCGAGCACCGCGTAGGGGGTGACGCGGCTCGCGACAAGCTCGGAGCCGCCCTCGGACGCCGTGGCCCTTTCGATCCAGCCGAGGAATGCACCGCCGGCGTCGACGACCGGAAGGGCCGTCCGCCCCAGCGCATCCATCGCCTGCCGCGCCGCGGCGAGCGTCTCTTCCTCGCCGATCACCGTCGGCTCGGCATCCATGATCTCCCGCACGTTGGTCAAGCGGAGCGCCTTCAGCGTTCGATCGGTCCCCACGAACCCCCGCACGAAGTCGTCGGCCGGCTGGGCGAGGAGCTGGGACGGGGTCGCATGCTGGATCAGGCGCCCTTCCTTCATGAGGGCGATCCTGTCTCCAAGCTTGATCGCCTCGTGGATGTCGTGGGTGACGAAGACCACCGTCTTGTGGATCTCTCGCTGGATGCGGAGGAACTCGTCTTGGAGGCGCTCGCGCGTGATCGGGTCGATCGCTCCGAACGGTTCGTCCATCAGGAGAATCGCCGGGTTTGCCCCCAACGCCCGCGCGACGCCGACGCGCTGCCGTTGGCCCCCTGACAGCTCGGCCGGATAGCGGTGAAGGTACTCGTCGACCGGCGTGAGTCCGAGCAGGTCGAGGAGCTCGCGAACCCGCTCGCGTCGCTTCCTCCTCCGCCAGCCGAGCAGGCGGGGCACCGTCGCGATGTTTTGCGCCACCGTCATGTGCGGGAAGAGGCCGATCTCCTGGATGGCGTAGCCGATCCGCCGGCGCAGGGTCGTCACCCGCATCGTCGAGACGTCGTGCCCTCCGACCGTGATCCTCCCTGAGGTGAGGGGGACGAGCCGGTTGATCAGTCGCAGGGTCGTCGTCTTGCCGCACCCCGAAGGGCCGAGGAGCACGCAGAACTCTCCCTCGCCGATGTCGAGGGAGACGCCGCCGACGGCCCGCGTTCCGCCGGGGAAGACCTTGGTCACGTCTCGTAGCTCGATCATGCCCTTCCCTCCCTACGAATTCCTCGCGGCGTCGACAACCGCTCGACCACTCCCAGGGCCACGTCGAGTCCGACGGCCAAGAGAGAAACACAGATCGCTCCCGCCAGAACCAGATCAGCGCGCGTGTTCGCGATCCCACGGAAGATGAGCTGCCCCAGTCCGCCCGCCCCGATGTACGCGCCGATCGCCGCGATCCCGACGTTCATCACGATGGCCTGCCGCAGGCCGGCCATGATCGCCGGCACGGCCAGCGGGATTCGAACCCTCCACAGGATTTGCCTCTCGGACATCCCCATCCCCCGGCCCGCCTCGATCATCGCGGCGTCGATGCCGCGGATCGCCGTCGTCGTGTTGCGCAGGATCGGCAGGAGGCCGTACAGGGTGAGCGCGACAACGACCGGCACAAGACCGATGGACATCAGTCCGAGGGACTTCAGCACGGCCATCAGGATCCCGTACAGCGCGAGGGAGGGGATCGTGAGGAGGATCCCCGCCACGTGCAAGACCAGCTCGGCCAGACCTTCGCGACCGCGCTTCGAGATGAAGATCCCCAGCGTCAGGCCAATGACGACCGCCAAGCCGTTGGCGATGAGCACGATCCGAATGTGCTCCACGGTCAGCTGGCCGACATAGACCCAGTGCGACGTGAGGTAGCGCCACGTTGTCGAAAGCATCGACAAGTGTTAGCGCATCAGAACAGCAAAGTCAAACAGTTCGTTAAGCTTCTTTATGCACACTCGCGCGCGAAGTCGAGGGGCGATCGACCTTGGTTTCGATAGCCGAGGTACGGACGCGTCTCGTTGTACGCCTTGAGCCAGGCGGCGAACTCACTCTTCCAGCGCGCTATCGGAGCCGCAGTCCAGTCGGCGCGGCGGGGCGCGACGAACTCGACTTGCAGGTCCTGCCAGAACCGCTCCACGAATCCGTTTTGCCGCGCGGCCGCCGGATGGGCGGCACGGTGGTCGATTCGGGCTTCCGCGACCGCCGCCTCGAACGGGTGGCGCGGCGGACCCCAAAAGAGCGGCACGTCGGGGGTGATCAGCGACTCGATCGGTTGGCTACATCTCTCGTAGAACGGCAGAACCTGCTTCTTGAGAAGCTTCACGGCGTCGGCGGTGTCACGACACGCGTGCAGGGAGGCGAAGGCCACACCGCCGAAGGAGTCGACGACAAGGTGGACGTAGACGCGCGCGGCGCGCGTCGCGGCGCGGACGTCCTGCAACAGGGTTTCGCCGGGCCGAGTGCTCTCGCGGCCGCGCTCTCGAAACGCCGGATTCCACGCGTCGATCCAGGCAAGCTGCTCCTCGGTGCAAGCGGCCGCCGATGGCATCGCCAAGGCCTCGAGGCGAAGCCACCGGTCCTGAGCCGTCGCCAAACCGTGACGGCTCAGGATCTTCTGAACCGTCGGAGAGCTGATCAAGACGCCGGAGTCGCGAAGCTGACCCGCAAGGCGAACGCACCCCCACGACGGGTGGGCGAACGAGAGCTCGACCAAGTTCTGCTCGACGGCTCGCGGCGTGGCCATGGGATGGGTCTTGTGGACAGAAGGGCGGTTCCTGAGTCCGGCGAGGCCGCTCTCGCGATACCGCTTCCGGTACTGGTAGTACGAGCTGCGGGGGACCCCGAACCGCCGACATGCCTCGGACACATTCCCGAGGCGGCCGCTCAGTTCCAGGATCTCCTTCCTTCTCAGGACGAGATCATCACTTTCCGTCACACCCACGCCTCCCAGGCAGGGCGATCATCTGCACAAGTGCCTCTGGGCCCATTCTGCACGCCGTGGGGTTCCCTCGTCAACCCTCGTGTGCCGAGGTCCAGACGGCGCCGTCAGAGGCGCTCGGTGAAGCGGCCGCGCTGCGCAAGCGATCCTTAAGAGCAAGAGAGAGCCACGTTGCGTAGCTTGGCTCTGTTGACCTAGCCAAGGTGCACGGCTACGATTCACGCGGTCAAGGGGGATTAGGGATGTACATGATCATCGTCGGAGCCGGATCCGTCGGGTCCGGGGTCATTGCGCTCGCTGCGGCCGAGAAGAACGAAGTCGTCGTCATCGAGTCAAACGGTGACCGCGCCCGAGAGGTGAGCCGCGAGTACGACGTCGTCGTGCTCGATGCGGATGCGACCATCGGCGACACGCTCCGTGAGGCCGGCGCAGATCGCGCCGACGCGCTCATCGTGACCACGAGCGACGACGCGGTGAATCTGATGGTGGTCTCCATGGCGGCGGAACTTGGTATCACGTCGGTGGTCTCGGTGGTCAACGAGAAGGATCACGCTTCCTTCTTCCGGCGGCTCGGGGCGACCGTTATGCAGAACCCCGAGGAGGTCGTGGCTGCCCACCTCTACAACACGGCACGGCGCCCCCGCGTGGTTGATTTCGTTGTCCTCCCGGAGGAGGCCGAGCTGTTCCGCCTCGCGCTGAAGGCGAAGTCGCCCCTGGTGAACCGAACCGTCGCCCAATGCGTGAAGGAAGACAGGATCCCCGCCACCCTGCGCATCATCGGCCTCTCGCGTGAGGGCAAACGCAGCCTTGCCGAGAGCGACACGAAACTGAAGGAAGGAGACCTCGTAACGTTCTACTCCATCGAGAGGGTCTCCAACACGCTCATCACAAAGCTCATCGGATGAAACCCTCGTTCTTCGGGTCTCGCGAGGACCTGAGCATTGTCCTGCGCGACTTGGGTCGCGTGATGCCGGTCGTTGGGGTCATGGCGCTCGCGTCCTTGTTCGTTCCGATCGTGTATCGCGAGAGCTACGCCATCCTGCCCCTCGTCCTCACCGCCGCGGCCGCCTTCTCCCTAGCGCTCGCCCTGTACATCCCCTTCCGGCGCGCCCCGGAGCCGCAGCTCCGCCACGCCATGATCGGCGCGTCGCTCGCGTGGCTGATCCTCCCCGCGTTCGGAGCGCTCCCGTTCGTTCTCTGTGCGCTCTGGGCCGGCGGCGGGACCACCGCCGCGAACCTGGCTGCGTTCCGCGACCCAGCGAACGCGTTCTTCGAGTCGATGTCAGGATTCACCGGCACCGGCCTCTCCGTCGCGCCCCGCGCCGACTTCCTACCGCACACGCTACAGTGGTGGCGAAGCTTCACCGAGTGGGTCGGCGGGCTTGGGGTCGTCGTCGTTGTCCTGTCGATCCTCTCGGGACCGCGGCCGGGAGCCGCTCTGTACAGCATGTACTATGCCGAGGCGCGGACGGAAAGGATCCAGCCCACGATTCGCTCGACCGTGCGGGCCTTGTGGTGGATCCTCTTCCTGTTCACGGCAGTGAGCATGGCCCTCCAGTGGCGACTCGGAACTCCCATCTGGCAGGCGGCGAACCACGCGATGACGGCCGTGGCCACGGGCGGCTTCTGCGTGACGGCTCCGGACGCGGCCCCGTACGCGAACGTCGGGGTGATGATCGTTCTGATGGTGTCCATGTTCGCCGGGGCGATCAGCTTCTCCGTGCACTACGCCGCGCTCGGAGGCGGCTGGCGGAAGCTTTTCTCCGACTACCAAACCCGCGCCTACATCGGCTTCGTGCTCGTCGGGATCGCGTTCCTGACTCTGGAGAACCTGTCCCGGTCCGGGCCTCTCGCGGCGTTTCGTGACAGCGCGTTCCACTTCGTGTCCGCGGCGTCCACCACCGGGTTCCAGACTCCGGCCCTGTTGACCTGGAGCGAGACGGCCAAGCTCCTGCTCGCCGCGGGCATGTTCATCGGCGGCGCCGCTGGATCGACCGCGGGAGGCATCAAGATCATCCGCCTGGTGGTGCTCTTGAAGGGGCTTCAGTGGAGGTTCCGGCAGATCCTGTCGCCCCGACGGGCCGTGATCCCGTTCCGGATCGGTCAGACGACGATCGCCGACGAGGACGTCGGCGGGAGGCTCGAGGACGCCGCCCTGATGCTGTTCTTGTGGGCTGCGTTCATCGTCGTCGGCGTGGTGGTACTGCTGCACACCGCTCCACCGCAGTTCAGCCTTGCGGACATGGTCCTCGAGGTGGCGAGCGCGCAGGGCAACTCAGGGCTTTCGACGGGGATCACCGGACCGCAGATGGCCCTGGCCGGCAAGATGGCCCTCTGCTTCAACATGTGGGTCGGACGGCTCGAGATCATCCCGATCTTGATTCTCATCCGCTCGCTGCTCGTGCGTCGGCGCTAGGGAGACCCGGAGACCTCGGAGCACGCCCGGACGGGGACTCCGTCCGACAGCTTGCCTCTCCCTACCGCGAGGGGATCGACGCACGGGCCAGTTCGTCCGCGCGCTCGTTGTCCGGGTCGCCGGAATGACCTTCCACCCAGTGGAAGCGCACCCGATGCGCCCCGACAAGTCGATCGAGCGCCCGCCACAGGTCCTCGTTCTTCACGGGAACAAGCCGCTTTCCGCTCCGGCGGCGCCACCCGTTCGCCTTCCACGCGTGGATCCACTCGGTGATGCCGCTCCGCAGGTAAACGGAGTCGGTGTAGAGGTCCACTTCCGAAGGGGCTCGCAGCGCGCGCAACGCCTCGATCGCGGCGGTCAGCTCCATGCGGTTGTTCGTGGTATCGCGCTCCCCACCGTGGATCTCCTTGCGTTGGATCCCGGAGACGAGGACTGCGCCCCATCCTCCCGGACCGGGATTCCCGCTGCAGGCGCCGTCGGTGTGGATCGTCACCTTGTGCACAGTGCTTCGAATAGTACCCATCTCCCGCGACCTGTCGAGCTTGTTGCTCCCGCTTCGAGCGGGAACGCCGAGCTCACGCCCCGCTCCACGTTGCCCGTTGCCGGGCTCCGGCACGAAGACTACCATGAGCCCATGCCTGCCCCCGTCGTCGTGGCCCTCGTTGGAGATCCCTACCGGTGCGACCGCGCGCTGGCGGAGCGAGAGGCGGCCATCCGGGCGGAAGACCCGTCCTGCGAGCGGCACACGCGCTTCGCCGACGAGGTCGACGTGGCGGAGTTGGACGCGGAACTGCAGTCGGCGCCGCTGTTCGCCTTCGGGCGGCACTTCGTGATCCGCCGCGCCGACGGGATCCGCAAGCCGGAGCCGTGGGCCGCGGCCCTCGAGAGGCCGCTCCCGCCCGCCACGTTCGTCACGCTCGTGGGATCCGAAATCAAGCCGGGAAGTCCGCTGGGGAAGGTTTGCCGGGCGCGCGGCGCCGTGACGGCGCTGCCTTCGCCATCACCACGCGAGGCGGCGCAGTCGGCGAGCGAGGTCGCGTCCGAACGAGGACTCCGTCTCCGCGCCGACGCGGCCGAGATCCTCGCCCGCCGCACGGGGGGAGACCTTCTGTCGCTCGCAGAGGAGACGGCTAAACTATCGGCGTTCGCGCCCGACGGCAACGTCGACGCCGAGATCGCCGACCGGCTCGTGTTCCCCGCCGCCGAACCCACGGCCTATCCGTTCTACGACCGGCTCGGGGAGAGGGACCTCCCGGCCACCCTCGCGGCCCTCGCGGAGGTGCGTGAGGACCCGGGCCGCCTGCTCGGAGGAGCGGTTCGCCACTTCGCCCGCCTGGCGGCTGTGCGCCTGCTCGTCGAGCAGCGCGTGCCGCAGGCGGAGGCCGCAGAGCTCGCGGCCGTTCCCGTGTGGCGCCTGCGCCGTCTTCTGCCCCAGGCCAAGCGCTTCCGGCTCGAAGAAGCCGCCGCCGCCCTCGACCTCAGCGTCCGGCTCGACGCACGGGTCAAGAGCGGCGGCATCCAAGCGTTCGACGCGCTGCTCAAGCTCGTCTTCGGCGTTACCCTTTCCCCTCCACCTCGGCGGGGATGAACTTCCAGAAGCCCGCCTTCTCTATAAGGAGTCGACTCGCGATCAGCGCGCAGTAGAGGCTGGCGATGATCCCGAGCGCCAGGGTCACGGCGAAGCCGCGGACCGGCCCCGTCCCCACGAGGAGAAGGATCAGGGCGATCGCCATGTTCGCGACGTTCGAGTCGATGAGCGCCGACATGGAGCGATCGTGGCCGGAACGCACGGCGGCGAGCGGTGACTTCCCCGCGCGTCGCTCTTCCTTGATGCGTTCGAAGATGATCACGTTCGCGTCGACCGACGTGCCGATCGTGAGGATGATCCCGGCGATCCCGGGCAGCGTCAGCACGGCGCGGAACAAGACGAGGGCGCCGAACAGGATCAGCATGTTCAGCGTGAGCGCAACGTCGGCCACGATCCCGAGCGCGCGGTAGTAGAAGAGCATGTAGATCAGGATGATCCCGAACCCGATGACGATGCTCATCATCCCGCGCGTGATCGAGTCGCTCCCGAGCGTCGGCCCGATGGTCGTCTCCTCGTCGATCTGAACCGCCACGGGAAGGGCTCCCGCTCGCAGCACGACCGCCAGCCGCTTCGCTTCCTCCTGGGTAAACTGCCCGGAGATGGTGGTCTGGTCCTTCACGCCGCGCCATCCCTCGGTTCGCGCCACCTGCACGATGCTCTCCTCGATGACCGGCGCGCTGTACACCGTGCTGTCGAGGATGATGGCCAGGCGTTCGCCCGCACCGAGAGTCCGCAGGACCTGGGCGAACTGCTCGGCCCCGTCCTGGTTGAACGACAGCTGGATGTGGAACCTCCCCCTCGCCGTGATGGTCTGCGCTACCTGAACGTTCGCATCCGCCAGGGCCGCTCCCGTCAGCAGGACGTCGCGCTTCACGATGTGCGGGATTCCCTCGCGGTTGCGGAGCAGCTCTTCGTCGTCCGACTCGGGGACGAGGTCGTCGAGGGGCGACGACCCCACCTGCACGACCTGGCGGAACTCGAGCATCGCCGTCTGACCGATGAGCTGGCGAGCCTCGACGGGGTCCGCAGCGCCGGGGATGTTGATGAGGATGCGGTCGCCGCCGAACCGCCGGATCTCCGCGTTGGCGAGTCCGTACTGGTCGATGCGGTTCGCGAGGATCTCGATGATGCGTTCGATCGTCTCGGTCTGGGACTTGGCGTCCATCTCCGACACGCCCTCCCCCTCGAGGACGAGGCGGACGCCTCCCTGAAGATCGAGGCCGAGGTTCACGACGTCCTTGAGCGGCCAGAACGGCCAGACCAGGTACAAAGAGCCGACAAGGAGGAGGACGACCGAAGCGAACCGCACCCAGTCGCCACGAGTCATTTCATGATGTGCCATGCGGCGTCCCTCACTTCTCCAGTTTCCGGACGATGCTCGCCTTGGCCATGCGGAGCTTCGCGCCCTCCTCGAGAAGGAGGACCACCGACGTGTCGCCGATCGAGTCGACCTCGGCGATGATCCCGCCGGCCGTCATCACCTTGTCTCCGCGCTTCAGCCCCGAGAGGAGGCTGTTCATCTCCTGCTGCCGCTTGCGCTGCGGGCGGATCAGCATGAAGTAGAAGATCGCGCCGAACGCCACGAGCAGGATGACGAGGGGCAGGTACTGCGAGATCCCGGATGGGGTCGTCGAGGTCGATGTCCCCTCGATCGCCTGCGCCCATGCCGCGCCGGAGAGAACCAGCAAGAGAAGACCACACGCTACGACCGCTCGGCCCATGCTATCACTCCTTCGCGACGATCCGGCGGCGCTCCATCCCCGTGGCGAGAGAGGGATTCCCGACCGCGCCGTACGTCGCCGCGATGCTTGTGTGCCCTGGAACTGCCTTCCCTACGACAACCGACGGCCCAAGAAGCGGGGGACACGTCGGCGCAGAGTATACCGTAGAGCCCCGCCAAGATCGACGTCCTCCCCGGAGGGAACGGCTCGTCCCGCCGCCGCACCGGCACGGGTGTGGGGCCGGGCCGTCTATCGGACGGCGGGGAGAAGGAGTCTCGCAATCACGAACAGGAGCGCGAAGCCCACGACGTCGGTGATGGTCGTGAGGAAGATGCCCGAGATATGGGCGGGATCCCTCCCCAGCCCGCGCACCGCTACGGGAATCACCACCCCGCCGATCGCGGCGATGATCATGTTGAGGAGCATCGCGATCGAGACGACGACGCCGAGCAGGATCTCGCCCTTCCACAGGTACGTGATCCCTCCGACGGTGGCTCCGATGAGCACGCCGTTGACCACGGCAAGCGCGACCTCCTTGGCGAGGAGACGCCACCCCTTCCGCCGATCGAGCTCTCCGAGCGCCATGCCGCGCGTGATGATCGTGACCGTCTGCATGCCGGCGCTTCCTCCCTGCCCGGCGATGACCCCCATGATCACGGCGAGCGCGACGGCCTTGACGATCGTCTGCTCGAACAGCCCCACGACGAACGCCGCCGCGAGCGCCGTGGCCAGGCGCGCGTAGAGCCACGGGAGTCGGAGGCGGAACGACGTCGCCCAGCTCGTGTCCAGCCCCTCCTCCGTCGGAACGCTGGCCAGCCCGTAGATGTCCTGCGTGGCTTCGTCTCGCATGACGTCCATGACGTCGTCGACCGTGATCACGCCGAGGAGCTTGTGCTCGGCGTCGACGACGGGAAGAGCGAAGTAGTCGTACTTGTCGAACAGCCGCGCGACCGCCTCCGCGTCGGCGTCAACCGGGACGGAGACGGCGTCGCGGACCACCAGCTCGCGCAGGCTCCGATTCGGCGGGGCGAGCGCGATGTCGCGCAGCGACAGAACGCCGATCAGGCGTTGGGCGTCGTCGACGGCGTAGGCGTAGTACACGGTCTCCGCCTCTTCCTGCCGCTGGCGGAGGAAGTCGATCGCCTCCTGCGCCGTCATCGACAGCGACAGCGGAACGACCTCGGGCGACATGAGTCCCCCGGCGGTGTCGGGAGGGTAGGCGAGAAGGTCGGTGAGCACCCGCGCGTCCTCCCGGCTCAAGCGCGACAGAAGTTCCTGCTGCACCTCGTCGGGAAGCTCGTCGAGCAAGTCCACGGCGTCGTCGGGGCTCATGCGGGACAGGATGGTGCTCGCCTCATGGCGATCGAGCTTCTCGACCACGCCCGCCGACTCGCCGGGATCCATCTCGGCGAGCGTGTTCGCCGCTGCGCCGTGTGGGAACAGCCGATGGATGACTTCGGCCGCCTGCCCGTCCGATAGGTCGGCCAGCGCCTCCGCCACGTCGGCCGGCCGCTTTGACAGGAGTTCGCGCAACAGGCCCTTCCGCTCGTCCATGCCCCTCCTCAGCGTCGATTATAGTCCGGATCCGGGTTTCGGGCACCGCCGGCCCCTGGCCGCGGGGCGCCCGCTCGTCTATGCTTCTCGCCATGGCCCCTGCGAACGCGGAGAACGAAAGACGGCCGGCCGGGCGGCGCGAGGCTGCCTGCGGCCGAGCCGGCATGGTGGCGACGAGCCAGCCCCTTGCCGTCGAGGCCGGAGTGGAGGCGCTCCGAGCGGGAGGCAGCGCCGTTGACGCCGCCATCGCCGCCAACGCGACGCTCGCCGTCGTCGAACCGATGAGCTGCGGCCCGGGCGGCGATCTGTTCTCCCTCGTGTGGGATGCGGCGGCCGGCCGCCTCGTCGGCCTGAATGGGTCGGGCCGCGCGCCGGCGAGGGCGACGATCGGCGTCTTCCACGATCGCGGCCTGGACAGGGTCCCGCTCCGCGGCCCGCTGTCGTGGACGGTGCCTGGGTGCGTCGACGGCTGGGCCCGCCTGCATGCGCGGTTCGGGCGGCTTCCGTGGTCGACTCTGTTCGACGCCGCGATCCGAGCCGCGAGCGCGGGGTTCGGTGTGACCCCGGTCATCGCGGGGTTGTGGCGCGCCGCCGAGTCCCTGCTCGCCGACAACCCGGAGTCGGCCGCAACGTTCCTGCCGAGCGGGCACGCCCCGCTCGCCGGCGACACGGTCCGGAACCCCGACCTCGCCGACAGCCTGCGCGCGATGGCGCGCGGCGGCCCGGATGTCGTCTACCGCGGCGACCTCGGCCGTGACCTCGTCGCCGGCGGGGAGCGCGTCGGGTCCCTTCTTACGCGGGACGACCTCGCCGCGCACGCGTCGGAGTGGGTCGAGCCGCTGTCGCTCCGCTTCCGCGACGTCGACGTGTGGGAGCTCCCACCGAACACCCAGGGGATCGTCGTCCTCGAAATGCTCAACATCCTCTCCGGGTACGACCTCGCCGCGATGCGGCCGGACTCCCCGGAGTACCTCCACCTCTGGATCGAGGCGAAGAAGCTGGCCTACGAGAACCGGGCCCGCTGGATCGGCGACTCCACCGACGGCGGCAGCTCCGTGGCGGGGCTTCTCGCGCCGGAGCACGGCCGTAGGCAGCGGGAGCGCATCGACCCCGACCGGGCGGCCGTCGAGGTGCAAGCGAGCGACGATCCGGCCTCGGTCTGCGACACGGTCTACATCACCGCGGTAGATCGGGATCGCAACGCGTGTTCCTTGATCCAGAGCGTGTTTCACGGCTTCGGGTCCGGGGTCACGCCGATCGGCCTGGGCTTCGTGATGCAGAATCGGGGCGCGCTGTTCTCTCTCGACCCTCGGCACCCGAACGCGCTCCGGCCGGGGAAGCGCCCGTTCCACACGATCATCCCGGCCATGGTCACGCGCGGCGGGCGGCCGCTTTTTTGCTTTGGCGTCATGGGCGGGGACATGCAGCCGCAGGGACAGGTGCAGGTTCTCCTCAACCTGCTCGCTCATGGGATGGATCCTCAGGAGGCCGGCGACGCGCCGCGGGTCCGCCACGACGGCTCGTCAACTCCCACCGGCGACGTCATGCGCGACGGCGGCGTGGTCCACCTCGAACCTGAGCTTGGGGACGGGATCGCCGCCGCTCTGCGCGCGAAGCGCCATCGCGTCGAGACGAGCGTCGGGGGATACGGCGGATACCAGGGAATCTGGATCGACGAGAAGACGGGCCTGCTTCTCGGCGGGTCGGAGTCCCGCAAGGACGGACTCGCCGTGGGGACCTAGCGGGGAGGATCATGGCCACACGAGGGATTCAGTTCCTCCGCGAGCGGGGCATCCCGCACGAGGTCCTCGTATACCGATACGAAAAGAAGGGAGCCGGACCGGCCGCCGACGCGCTCGGACTGGCGCACGACAACGTCGTCAAGTCGCTCGTGTTCCAGACCGACGCCGGCGGCTACCTCTTCGCGTTGGTGGCGGGCGACGCGGCGGTCAGCGTTCGAAAACTCGGGCGTGCCACCGGACACAAGACGGTCGAGCCCGCGCCTCCACGCGATGCCGAGCGGCTGACCGGGTACCTGGTCGGCGGGATCAGCCCGCTCGGGGCTCGGCAGACGCTCCCGGTCGTCCTCGACGCCACGACGGCCGCCCGCCCGAGCCTCATTCTCAACGCCGGCGCGCGGGGAACGCTCGTCCGCCTCGCGACGTCCGACCTCGTGGCTCTCACGGGGGCCGCGATCGCCGACATTCGGGAAGCGTAGTCCCGCGCGTCAGGCGGCGAGCTTCTCCAGCTCGTCGACCATGCCGGCGACGAGGTCGAATCCGCCCTGCCAGAAGGACCTCTTCCGCACGTCGAACCCCGCCTCGTCGAGGATGGCGAGCGGCGCCTTGGACCCGCCGGACTCGAGAATCCTCCGGTACTTCGGGACGAAGGCCGCGCCGTCCTGCTCGAACTGCTTGTACAGGGCGAGGACGAGCAGATGCCCGAACGTGTAGGCGTAGCAGTAGAAGGGCGTCTCGTAGATGTGCGGAATGGACAGCCACTCCCAGCGGAACTCGTCGGGCACGTCCACACTCGTCCCGAACTGCTCCCGAAGGTTGTCGAGGTAGCGCGCGGCGAGGTCGTCGGCCGTCGGGGAACCCTCACCGACGAGCCGGTGCGCCTCGCGCTCGAACAGAACGAAGTACGCCTGCCGCAGGATCGAGCTGTAGCAGTCGTCGACGTACTTGGCGAGGAGGTAGCGACGCAACGCGGGGTCGGGGTCGACGTCGAGCAGCACGTGGAGGAGCAGCATCTGCGCGAAGTTCGACGCCGTCTCCGCCAGCGGAAGCGACGAGTGCGCCGTGAGCACCGAGTGCTTGGAGGCGAGGAGGGCGTGGACGGCATGCCCCAGTTCGTGCGCCAGCGTGCTGACGTTCTCCACGCGGCCGTTGTAGTTCACGAGGACCCACGGCGTCTTGTCCGGCACGACGCCGTAGCAGAACGCGCCAATGTCCTTCCCCGGCCGAGGCTGCGAATCCACGTGCCCGGCGTCGAACACCCGCTCGGCAAGCTTCGTCATCGTGGGATCGAGCCGGTCGAACGATTGCCGCACGAGACGGACGGCGTCGGCATAGGAGTACGTGCGCGTCACCGACGGGAGCGGAGCGTAGATGTCGCACCGGCGCAGCCGGGGCATCCCGATCCACTTCGCCTTCTGGCGGAAGAACCGCTGGTAGACGGGAGCGTTGTCGCGGCACACCGCGAGGAGCGCGTCGACCACGTCGTCGGGAACGTCGTTCGAGAGGTTTCGCGCCGCGAGCGGCGACGCCATCTTCCGGAGCTTCACGTTCTCCTGATGCCAGTCGCCGGCCGTGTACTTGTAGAGCTGCGCCAGGACGTCCTTGTTCGCCACGAAGACCCCGAGCAGCGACTCGTAGGCCGCAGCGCGCTTCGCCGGGTCCGGGTCGCGGGCGTAGACCATCAGCTCCGTCCGAGTCAGCGTCTTCGTCTCGCCGTCGATCGTGATCTCGTACGTGAACCCGTTCGACATCATGTCGTAGATCGTCGTGACGCCGCGGATCCCGTTGACATCTTTGACGTTGATCGCCTGTTCGACCGGCTCGGCCAGCGTGTACGGCGCAAACCGGCGCAGGCTCTCGAAGTAGTAGGCCGCGTCCCCCGACGCGGGCAGCAGGCGCCGCGCGTTCGGATCGTCGAGCGACTTCCACCACAGCTCGGCGAAGAGCGTCCGATTCTGCGCCTCCGCCAGGCTCGAGTCGACGCGCTGGCGGAACGAGAGCGCGTTAGGATCGCTGTTCCGCTCGGAGAACCAGAGCGTCGCGTACCCCCGCAGGGTGGCTTGGAGGTAGACGCCTCGCTCGAGCTCACGAGCGAGCGCGCTGAACGACTCCGCGGGCATCTTCGCGGAGAGCCGACCTCGCCATGCCTCGACCGCGCGCACGGCGCCCTCGAGGCTCGCGAACACCTTCTCCATCTCGGGCCCCGAGTTCGCCGGGACCAGGTCGACGAGCGTCCACCGCCCCACCTCAAGCTTCGGATTCGCCACGCTGTCCTCCTTGCGCACTCATCGATCCGTCGAGGCCGAGGGCCGTGGCGGCGTCGCGCATGCCGGAGATCGCTTCCACCATCAGGTCGTCGACGCTCACCCCGAGCAGCGTCGCCCCCTTCTCGATCACGTCTCGGTTCGCCCCCGCGGCGAAGCCCTTGTCCTTCCACTTCTTCTTCAGCGACTTCACCTCGAGGTCGTGGAGGCTCTTCGAAGGGCGAACGAGAACGGCCGCGGTCACGAGCCCGCACAGCTCGTCGATCGCATAAAGAACCTTCTCCATCTCCGTCACCGGCTCGACGTCGGAGCACAGCCCCCAGCCGTGCGACACGACGGCGTGGATCAGCTCCTCCGGCCAGTCCCGCTCCCGCAGGATGCGGGCCGTCATCGCGCAGTGCTGTTCCGGGAACCGCCCATAGTCGAGGTCGTGGACGAGGCCGACGATTCCCCACGTCTCTGCATCAAGACCGCGCTTCTTCGCCGCGTAGCGCATCACGGCTTCCACAGCCAGCGCGTGCTTGATGAGCCCATCTTGGTCGTTGTACTCGGTCAGGAGAGCGTAGGCTTCCTCGCGAGTCGGCGTGTGCATGCAGTCCTCCCGAGCTTTCGTCAGTGGCCCGACTCTATCGCCACCTGCGAACGACGTCCAGTCCTGCTTCCCCGCGAGGTGTCCCCGCTCTTCGCGCGCAGTACGCCGCCCTAGGCTCTGAAGCCCAGGCGTTCGCAGCGATGTCCTCCACCATCGAGAGGAGCGGAACCGCACGCCGCCTCGGCGTCGGCGGTCTTTCTCCGCTTCGACTTCGTCGCAGCTGCGCCCGTGGCCTCTTCGCTGTGGCGGGCATTCGGCGACCTCAGGCGAATGGGTGTCTTCACCGAAGGCTCGCGCCGCCCACAACCAGCCGAGCACCTTGTCCCTCGCTGCCGCGCTCTCTATCATGGGCCGCACAGCGCCCGGATCCGGTTCGCGGCGTGAAGGATGAGCCTCCTGTGTACGGAGAGTCCTCTCGCAGCAAGCTCACTCGAGCGAGTCTGTGGAGCATTGGGTACGTGTTCTTCAAGATCGGCCTCCTGACGTTCGGGGGAGGCTTTGCCATGTTGCCGGTGCTGACCCACGAACTCCGAGACCGGCGGCAGTGGATGACCGACAAGGAGCTGGCCGACATCGTCTCAACCGCCACCGTCTTCCCCGGCGCGATCAGCGTAAACTCTGCTTTCCTCCAGGGACTGCGGATGCGCGGGATCCCCGGAATGGCCGCCGCCGTCACGGGACTCGTTACGCCTTCGCTGCTCGTCATCCTGCTCATCGCGATCTTTCTCTCTTCGTACGCCGCCCTGTCCACCGTGCAAGCCTTCTTCAAGGGCGCGGCGGCGGCCGTCACGGCGCAGATCGCTTATGCCGTCTACATTTTCGGGCAGAGCGCCAGGCCGACCCCGCGTGCCATCGGCTTGGCCCTGGCCATCCTCGCCCTGCTGATCTTCGTCAAGATCCACCCCATGGTGGCAATCCTCGTATCAGGCAGCGTCGGGTTCTTCCTGTTCGGCAGGAGGCGCGGGCCGTCCGAAGAGCCGATCTGTCGGAAGGACGGCTGACATGGCCACGCTCTTCCAGCTGTTCGCGAGCTTCCTCGTCATCGGGGCGACCGCCTACGGCGGCGGGATCGCCACGATCTCCCTGATCCAACGGGAAATCGTCGCCGCCCACGGCTGGCTGACCGCGGCACAGATGCGCGAGCTCATCACCCTGGCGCAGATGACCCCGGGACCCATTGCGATCAACGCCGCGACTTTCACCGGTTACAGAGTTGCGGGAATCGCCGGCTCGCTTGTCTCTACGCTGGCTGTCATCACCCCCGGTGTCCTCCTACTATCCGGCTACTCGCTCCTCCTCTCCCGGTTCCGCCCGACCGGCTTCCTGGATCGAGCCCGGGAGGCGCTTCGGCCGGGGATTCTCGCCCTGATCCTGTACGCCGTCTACACCTTCGGCGCAACCGCAATCGATGGGCTTGCGACAGGTGCCATAGCAGCCGGAACCTTCCTCGTGATCCTGCTTTGCGGGCGTCGAGTCCACCCCGCGCTGTTGGTGTTCGCCGCAGGGGGGCTGGGAGTCCTCCTCTTCCGCAGCTGAGACGACTGCCCACGGCCCTCCGGACTCGTGCGCCGAGAATTCCGTACTTGACTCCACTGCCCCGACCGTCTACACTGCTGTTGGCAGTCGGACATATGGACTGCTAACGTGAGGTGAGAGTTATGATCCGATTCGACAAGATGACCGAGGGAACCCAAGAGCTGTTCCGTGAGGCGCAGGACCTCCTGACCCGGTATAAGCACAACCAGCTCGACGTAGAACACATCGCCTACGTCCTCGTGAGCCAGGAGGGAGTCGGCCGCGAGATTCTTCAGACGATGGGAGTGAAGCCCGATGCTCTGGCGAAGGACCTCGACGTCCTGCTCAAGTCGAAGCCGTCGGTGGCCGGCCAGATCGGCGGCCAGGTGTACATCACGCCTCGGCTGGATGGGGTCGTCACCGCGGCCCAGATGGAGGCCGACCGGCTGCACGACGAGTACATCGGATCGGACCACCTTCTCCTCGCGATCAGTCGAACGACGGATCCACAACTTCGGCGGGTGCTTGGGAGACACCAGATCACCCCGGAGGCAATCTACACCTCGCTCCGCGACGTCCGCGGCGAGCAGCGGGTCACCGACCAGGCCGCGGAAGACCGCTATCAGATCCTGAAGAAGTACTCGACCAATCTCACGGAGCGAGCGAAGCGCGGCGAGCTCGATCCGGTCATCGGCCGGGAGGAAGAGATCCGGCGGATGGAGCAGATCCTGTCGCGCCGCCGGAAGAATAACCCCGTCCTGATCGGCGAACCGGGAGTCGGAAAGACGGCCGTGGTAGAAGGGCTGGCCCAGCGGATGGCCGACGGGAACGTCCCCGACTCGTTGAAAGGCAAGGAGATCGTCGCCTTGGACATCGCGGCGATGGTGGCCGGCTCCAAGTTCCGCGGCGAGTTCGAAGACCGGCTGAAGTCCGTCATCCGCGAGATCGAAGCTCACACCGGACAGACGATCCTGTTCGTCGACGAGCTGCATACGCTGGTCGGCGCCGGCGCGGCGGAGGGAGCGATCGACGCGTCGAACATGCTCAAGGAGCCGCTGTCGCGCGGTCGCTTCCAACTCATCGGCGCGACGACGCTCGACGAGTACCGAGAGCACATCGAGAAGGATTCTGCGTTCGAGCGGCGATTCCAGAAGGTGTTCGTGCCCGAGCCGTCGATTGACGAGACGATCCAGATTCTCCGCGGGCTGCGGGAGACGCTCGAGAAACACCATCAGGTCAAGATCACCGACGAAGCGATCGAGGCGGCCGCCCGCCTGTCCGAGCGCTACCTCTCCGACCGCTTCCTCCCCGACAAGGCCATCGACCTCATCGACGAGGCGGGGAGCCGGCTGCGTGTGGACGCAAGCGGGACGGAGGTCAGGCCGGCCGAGATCGCGGCCCTCGTGTCGCAGTGGACCGGGATTCCCGCCGAGCGGATGCTCGAAGAGGAGCGATCGCGGCTCACCGCGATGGAGGCCGCCCTCCACGCGCGGCTCATCGACCAGGACGAGGGGGTGCGCGCCGTCGCCGAGGCAGTGCGCCACTCGCGGGCCGGGCTCTCCGACCCGCGCCGCCCGATCGGCACGTTCCTGTTCCTCGGCCCAACGGGGGTGGGAAAGACAGAGATGGCGAAGGCTCTGGCCGCGTTCCTGTTCGGCAGCGACACGGCTCTCCTGCGCATCGACATGTCCGAGTACATGGAGCGCCACGCCGCCGCCCGCCTGATCGGGTCGCCGCCCGGTTACATCGGCTACGAGGAGGGGGGGCAGCTGACGGAGGCGGTTCGACGCCGGCCGTACCAGGTCATCCTGTTCGACGAGCTGGAGAAGGCTCACCCTCAGGTGATGAACCTCCTCCTGCAACTCCTCGACGAGGGACGCCTCACGGACGGCCACGGGCGCACCGTCGACTTCCGCCACACCATCCTCATCATGACGTCGAACGTCGGGAGCGAGTTCTTCCAATCGGACGACGACGAGGCGACGATCCACAAGCGGATCCGCGACGAGCTGCGGAAGATGCTGCGGCCGGAGTTCCTAAACCGAATCGACGAGATCGTCATCTTCCACCCGCTCGACGAGGCGGCGATCGAGAAGATCGTCGAGCTGAAGATCGCCGAGCTGAACGGACGCCTTGCCGAGCAGCGGATCCGCCTGACGTTGACCCCCGAGGCGAAGCGGATCCTGGCGAAGGAGGGGTTCGACCCGCACTACGGCGCCCGGCCGCTCGCCCGGGCGCTCAAGCGTCTCGTGGAGAACCCGCTCGCGTCGAAGATCGTCGCCGGCGAGATTCACGAAGGGGACTCCGTTGCCGTCGACGCTGCGGCCATGTCCGACGCGCTTGTGCTCCGGCGACAGGTCCCCGCGTAGCCGGCGAGGTCCGCTCGTCGCTCACTCGAGGACGAGCGATAGGAGCGCCATCCGGACCGGAACGCCGTTCGCCGACTGGCGGAAGAACGCGGCGCCGGGAAGGTCGTCGACGTCGAGGTCGATCTCGTTCACGCGCGGCAGCGGATGCAGGATCGTGATCGACGGCTTTGCCGGCTTGAGCGCCGCGCGGTCGAGAATGTAGGCGCCTTTCAGGCGTTCGTACTCGGCCGGATCGGCGAACCGTTCCTTCTGAATCCGCGTCATGTACAAAACGTCGGCGGTCCGAATCGCTTCGGCAAGGTCATCCGTCTCCGCGACCGGGATGCCCTTCCCCCGCAGCCGCTCGACGATCGCGGCGGGCATCCGCAACGCCGACGGCGACACGAACAGGAACGAGGCCCCATAGTTCGCGAGGAGGTCGGCGAGCGAGTGGACCGTGCGCCCGTTCTTGAGGTCGCCGACGAGAGCGATCCGCAGGCCGTCCACGCGCCCCTGCTCGCTACGAATCGTGTACAGGTCGAGGAGCGACTGCGTCGGGTGCTGACCGGCGCCGTCGCCGGCGTTCAGAATCGGGACACGCGACACGCGCGCCGCCTCCTCGGCGGCCCCGATCTCGGGGTGGCGAAGCACGATGACATCCGCGTACCCCCCCACGGTTCGGATCGTGTCGGCGAGCGATTCGCCCTTCGCCGCCGACGAAGACTTGGCCTCGGCGACGCTGATCACCTGCCCGCCCAGGCGGAGCATTGCCGCCTCGAACGACAGGCGCGTGCGCGTGCTCGGCTCGAAGAAGAGCGTCGCGAGCAGCTTTCCGCGCAGCGTCGCGAGCGGCTTCCCCGCGGCGAGAGCCTTCGCGCACGCGGCCGCGACCTCGAGCACCCGCTCGATCTCCGGTTTGGTGAACTGGTCCGCGCGAAGGACGCTCCTGCCCGACAACGTGATCATGGCTGTCCCCCTTTCCTTGTTCACTACTGAAGGGCCACGGGGTCGACGCGGCCCGCTGCCGTCGCCAGGAATCGTCCCCGTCCCGGCTTCGCCAGCAGGTGCCCGGCCTCGACAACCACCCGGCCGCGCTGCATGCACAGGATCGGAGCCCCGACAACCTCCCGCCCTTGGTAGGCCGTGTACGTCGCATTCGAGTGCTGAGAGGCGTTCGAGATCCGTTTCGTGGCACGCGGATCGAAGACGACGAGGTCGGCGTCGCTCCCCAGAAGGAGCGCGCCCTTCCTCGGGTACAGGCCGAAGATCTTCGCCGGGTTCTCGCACATCACGCGCACCAGGCGCTCGATCGACAACCTGCCGCGCCCCACGCCGCCGTCGTGAACGAGCGGGAGCATGGTCTCGACCTGCGGCGAGCCGTAGGGAGCAGCGCGGAAGTCGTCGTCGAGCCGCTTCGCCTTGGGCGCGTGGTCGGACGCCACAGTGTCGAGCGTCCCCGCCGCGAGCCCCCGCCACAGCGCCTCGCGATCCTCGGCGTCCCGCAGCGGCGGGCCGATCTTGAGCAACGTCTTCTGCCGCAGAAGGTCGTCGTTCGTCAGGGTGAGGTACTGCGGGCAGGTCTCACCATAGACCCGGAACCCGTTCGCGCGGGCCGTTTCCAGCTCGGCGAGCGCGAGCCGCGCACTCACGTGCGGGATGTAGAGCGGGCATCGCGCGACCTGCGCCATGGCGACCGCACGGTGGACGGCCTCCGCTTCGAGAATCGCCGGGCGTGTCTCGACGAACGTTCGAATGGGATCGGCGTTCTCGGCGCTCGCACGATCTTCCAAGTAGTCGGTGGCGAGTCCGTTCTCGGCGTGGACCACCGCCATGCCGCCGGCGCGCCCGAGGATGTCGAGCGTCCTCATGAGCTGGTAGTCGTCGGTCATCCAACCGAGCTTGGCGTACGTCATGAACATCTTGAACGACGTTACGCCGTCGGCCATCGCTTGCGGAATCTCGCCGGCCTGGTTCGCCGGGTCGAAGACGCCGCCGTGAAGAGCGAAATCGAGGAGGGACACCCCTTCACCCTCATCGCGGAACTCGCGCAGCGTATCGAGCAGTCCCTGTCCTGGCTTGGCGTACGCATAGTGAATGAGCGTCGTGACGCCCCCGTAGGCGGCCGTGACGGGCAGGGCCGCGAGGTCGTCGAGATACACCGGGTGGGTGTGGACGTCGAGGATGCCCGGGAGAACGTAGAGCCCCGACGCGTCGATCTCCCGGTCGGCGCCGCGAGGCAGATCCGCGCCGACGCGCTCGATCGTCTCCCCGACGACGAGCACGTCGACCTCGCGAACCGCCGATCCGCTCACGACTTGCCCGTTTCGAACGATGATCCGTTCCATACTCCTATTCTCCACGATCGGACCGATTCTACCCGTCCGTCTTCCGGACCGCCCGCAGTGCGGCCGCGCGTGCGCTATGCTGTCCTCGGGGGTGCACGGGTGATCCGCGCAACGATCTGCTTCCTCATCGGCCACGAGCCGCGCCGGGTCCTGCTCGGTCTCAAGAAGCGCGGCTTCGGGCGAGGCAAGTACAACGGATTCGGCGGGAAGATCGCCGACGGGGAGGATGCCCGCGACGCCGCAGTTCGCGAGATCCGAGAGGAGTGCGGACTCGAGGTCGCTTCGACGGACCTCGTCCCCGCCGGGCGCCTCACGTTCATCTTCCCGTTCTGCCCGGAGTTCGATCACGACGTCGAGGTCTTTCGCGTCGCGACGTGGCGCGGTGAGCCCCGCGAGTCCGACGAGATGCGGCCCGAGTGGTTCCCGATCGAGGAGATTCCCTACGACTGCATGTGGGAGGACGACGGCCACTGGCTTCCGCTCGTCCTCGACGGCGCGGTGGTCGAGGCCGAGTTCGCGTTCGCCGCGGACAACGAAACCGTCAGCCGGTTCTCGCTTCGAACGATCCCGCCTGAGTCCCCTACCGTGCCTCGGCCCGGAACGTGAAGCGGCCCTCGCGCAGCAGCCGCACGCAGGCGTCCACGGCGTCCGCGTCGTAGGCGGTGCCCCGTCCGCTTAGAATCTCATTGACCGCTGCGTCGATGCCGAGGGCGGGGCGATAGGGACGGTGGGACGCCATGGCTTCGACAACGTCGGCCACTGCCAACACGCGCGCCTCGATACGGATCGCGTTACCCTTCAGGCCGCGGGGGTACCCCGTTCCGTCGATCCGCTCGTGATGCTCGAGAACGATGTCCGAGACCGGCCACGGGAACTCGACGGTTCTCAGGATCTCGTACCCCGCCTGCGGATGCCCCTTCATCAGCTCCATTTCCATCGGCGAGAGAGCGCTCGGCTTGCTCAGGATCTCCGCGGGGATCGCCAGCTTGCCCACGTCGTGAAGCAGCCCCGCGGCGCGGATCCCCGCGATGACGTCCGCCCCAAGCCCCAGCTCGCCCGCGATGGCCACGGCAAGGTCGGTCACGAGCTTCTGGTGGCCGGCCGTGTAAGGATCGCGTGATTCCGTCGTCCGGCCGATCGCCTCGATCACCCCGTCGAGGGTCTTGCGCAACCCCTCTTGCGCCTTCACCAAGGACGAGATGTCGGTCTTCGCCAAGAGGACTCGGCTCAGGGTCACTTCCTCGCCGGGTGGAACGCTCCATCGGAGCACCACGGGCATCGCGCGCCCATCGAGCCCCTCGTCGGTGGCCGTGGCTTCGAAGACGCGGTCTCCCCGCCAGATCGAGAGCAACCGACTTCGAAGGACGGGAAGCGCGCCCGGAGGAGCGTCCCCCAGGTGCTGGCCCAGCATCTGCGCCTTCGACGTCGCGCCGTGTAGGCGGATCGCTGCTTCGTTGACGTCGACGATTCGGATCATTCGCTGGTACTCCGCCACCGACTCGGGGTGTTGCTCCAAGTGCTGTTCGAGGTCGACCACACCGTCCGCCCGGAGCTTCGCAAACGCGCGCTGGACGTCGGAGAAGTCCTCAACCATGAGCGAAACCGGCGAGTCCTCGAACAGCGCTCGATACTCGGCCTCGCTGCGCTTGAGGGCATGCTCCGCGGTGCGCCGCCGCGCGGATTCCGCCGCAACGGCCACAAGTCCCGCCGCTTCGTTCACGAACCTCACTTCTTCGTCGGACCAGGCGCGGGGCGGGCCGACGTGCTCGACGGAGAACAGGCCGGCGACCTGTCCCCCCACGCGGACGGCCACGTCGATCAGCGCTCCGATCCCGAGCGGGATGAAGTGGCTCTCGTTGAACTCGGCCGTGCGAGGATCGCGGCGCGCGTCGGAGGCCACGATCGAGCGCTCGGCGCGCAGGGCCGCCGAGTAGATCGGGTGGACCAACAGGGACGACGGGCGGCCGCTTGAGTGCCTGCGGGGGGTGCGCTCGAAGAGCTCCACGCACCTGGACCCGCTCTCCTCGTCTTTCGCAAGCCACACTTCCGCCCGCTCGACCTCGATCGTATCCGCGACAGTCTCCGCGATCGTCCGCAGCGTGGCTTCGAGGTCCCCCGAGCCGAGCGACGGCAGCATCGCCAACCGGAGAAGCGTCGCGTCCGCGATATGGGTTTGCTCCCTGCGATGCTTGTCGAGGTCCTCGGCCATCTTGCGTTCCGTCACATCGCGCGCGACGCTGAGCGACGCGGGGCGCCCCTCCCAATCGATGAGCACGGAGCGAAGGTGGAGCCACCGGATGGTCCCGTCCGCTCGGACGATGCGGAGCTCGTCGAGATCGCCGCCGTCACGTCCTTCCAGCTGCCGTGCGTATCCGTCGAGCACGGCGGCCTTGTCGTCGGGGTGAAGGAGGTCGGCAAACGGTCGCGTTCGGAGTTCCTCCGCCGAGTACCCGGAGATCGTCGTCGCCGCGGCGTTGGCAAACGGAAGCACGCCGTCTTGAGCGATGAAGATCGCCTCGACGGCGTGCTCGACGACGACGCGGTATCGCGCCTCGCTCGCCCGCAGCTCTCCCGTCGTGCGTGTGACCTCTTCCTCGAGGTGAGTCCGGTATCGAAGGTTCTCTTCCTCCAGCCGAAGGCGGTCGTCGGCCAGCGCCTTGACGCGCACGGCGCTTGCCACCGTCGCGCGGATCTCGCCCCCCGTGATCGGCTTCGCGAGGTAGTCGAACGCCCCCTGCCGAACGGCCTCCGCCGCCGTGTCGACGGTCGGCTCGCCGGTGATCACGACCACCTGGATCTCCGGACTCTCCTCGTGGATCTTCCGGAGAAGCGTGATGCCGTCGATGCGCGGCAGGACGATGTCCGTGACGACAACGTCCGGAGCGACCTCCGAGACGATCCGCAACCCGTCGGTTGCGTTCTCCGCCGCCCAAAGCTCGTGACCGTCCTCCCTCAAGAACTCCGAGAGCGTCGTCCGGATGCTCTTCTCGTCGTCGACGATGAGGACTCTTGCCACCGCTAGCCTCCCTCTCCGCCGGGCTCGGCCGCGTCCCCGTCGTGCGCGGGAACCTCGATCGTGAAGCGCGTGAACACGCCCTCTTGGCTCTTCACGGTCAACGTTCCCCGGTGATCGCGGATGATTCCGTAGCTGATCGCGAGCCCGAGCCCCGTTCCCTGGTCCCGAGGTTTCGTGGTGAAGAACGGGTCGAAGATCCGATCCTGGATGGCGCTCGGGATCCCGATCCCGTGGTCCTCCACGGTCAGACGCACCCAGCGTTCGCCCCCGCGGGCAGCGACCGCGGCGCGGATCTCGATCCTCTTCCGCTCATCGTGCCCACGGAAGCGAGCGTTCAAGGCATCGCGCGCGTTCGTCAACAGGTTCATCACGACCTGTTCGATCTGCTGGCTGCGACAGCGCACCAGTGGAATGTCCGCAGGGATCTCGACGACCACCTCGATCTGGTCCTTGCGCAGGACGGCGCCGATGAGGGACAGCGTCGCGTCCACGATGTCGGCGATGTGCGCCGGGCTCTGCCGCTCCGTCTCCTGACGCGCGAACGAGAGGAGGCTGCGAACCGTCTTCGCGACCCTGTTTCCCTCGACTACGATCTGCGAGGCGAACTCGCGCACGTTCGCCTCGCTCGTCCGCGCATTGATCAGATCGGCGTAGTTGATGATTCCGGTGAGCGGGTTGTTGATCTCGTGGGCGATTCCGCTGGCCAACGTGCCGATCGACTCGAGCTTCTGGGTCTGCCGAAGCTGCGCCTCGAGTTGGGCCTTCGCCTGCTCGGCCTCCCATCGCGCGGTGACGTCCTCCACGGTTCCCTCGTAGTACACCACGCGTCCTTCTGCGTCGCGGACGGCCACGGCGCTCTCGCACACGCGGACGAGCGAGCCGTCCGCCCGCTCCCAGGCCGCCTCGTTCCCCAGGATGACCCCGTCGCGTTCAAGCCGCTCTTTGAACGCCTGGCGGGAGTACTTCGGCGCGTAGCCCTCCTCCTCCAGGTTGCGCTCGGCCAGCTCCTTGAACGAGCCAAAGCCGAGCATTCTGATGAGTGCCGGGTTCACCGCGAGGATTCGTCCATCCGGAGTGGTCTGGTAGATGCCGAGGACCGCGTTCTCGAACAGCGACCGGTATCGCGCCTCACTTGCCCGAAGCGCGGCCTCGGCGCGCGCGCGCGCGTCCGCCAGATCGAGGCCACGAAGAGCCACCGCAAGGTCCCCGGCCACCTCGCGGAAAAGCGACAGCTCTTCGTCGTCGGTCGCCCATTCCGTTGGGATCGCGACGACCAGCACGCCGTAGGTTCGAGTCTCGTGGCGCAGAGGTACGGCAACGGACGCTGTGCCCTCGTGCGCACTCCTCGCCGGACATCCGGCGCACGCTCCAATTGAATGGGAGAGGACAACGAGCTCCCCGGCGGCGAGCGCGCGTCGACAACACGACGGCAACTCCCCCCGCAAGAGCGGCTCCCGCAAGACCCGAAACGCCTCGCCGATCCCCACCTCCGCAACGCGCTCCGGTTTGCCTTCCGGGCCCAGCTCGGCGATCCAAGCGTGTCGGACGCCCTCCCTGGCGACGAGCTCCCGGCACCCCTGCTCAAGCAGTCGGCTGCAGTCCGTCTCTCGCGAGATCAGCTGGTTCACGTTTTGGATCGCGCGAAGCACGGCGTTCACGTGCGCAAGCCGCGCGGTCTGAGCGCGAAGCGCGGTGATGTCCTCGCCAGAGCTCAACGTGCCGGTAATCCGCCCTTCGGCGTCGCGAAGGACCGTGTTGTGCCACAGGATGAGCCTCGTGCCCCCGTCACGGCGCAGCACGGTATTCTCGGCGCTCGCCGCCGAGGCGGCATCGCCGTTCATCAGGTTGGCGAACACCGCGCGCGTCGGCGCGCGCGCCTCTTCCGGAAGACACGTCGAAAACCAGTCTCGGCCGACGAGGTCGCTCGCGGAGTCGTACCCGAGCACCTCGATCGCTCGGCTGTTCGCAAGATCGATGCGTCCCTTGGAGTCCAAGGCCACGACCATGGCGCCGACGATGTCGAGGTGGAGCTGCGCGCGCTCCTTCTCCCGCTGGAGCTCCGCCTGCACAACCTTGAGATCCGTGATCTCCGAGACCACGACGACGCTCCCAGCGGGTCTTCGCATGCGGCTGCGCAATCGCCGCGGCGTCACGAGGACGCTGAGCGGTGACCCGTCGGCGCGCTGCAGCACGGACTCGTAGCTCCGGATCATGCCTGGACGCAGCGTCTCCATCCACCGGAGGTGCTCCTCAACGCGCTCCTCGGAGAAGAACTGCGACAGAGGGTGCCCGAGGAGGTCTCGGCGCCGGCGGCCGAGCATCTGGCAGAGGCGGTCGTTCACGAAGACGGCATCGCCGTCCGTGCTCTCCACCGCGAGGCCGTCGCCCATGGCTTCGACGACGTCCTCGTAGCGCTCTTGCGCCTCCTCCATCCGGCGTACGACGGGCCGCGACACGCGGGTGAACGCCCACGCCCCCAGCAGGATCGCCGCCGACGCCAGGCCCGCGGCTACAAGTCCGGCGCGTCGAAACGGCGCCTCCACTTCGGAGAGGTCGATCTTCGCCACGATTCCCAGATCGACAACGCCGACCGGCTCGTACGCGGCGAGCACGGTTTGGCCGCGGTAGTCTAGGGCGATGACCGTTCCCGACTCCCCCCGTAGAGCCCGCCGCATCGGCTCGGCAAGCTTCGAGTCGATCGGGATCCTCGTCGGAACCCCCGTCGCCGCCTGAGGCACATGGTTCACGAGGAACAGGATCTGATCGCCTTCACGTCCGGCCAGCGCAAACTCGCCCGTGCGTCCGACGGTCTCGTACTGGGAGTGCGCGACAGCAACCTGCTGGACGGTAGCGGCGGTCGCGCGGGAGAGATCGCCTACCGCTTCGTATTCGTGACGCGCGATCGCTTCGATGAGGCGGGCCTGGCTGCGCGCCATCTCGACGAGACGGGCGCGTTCCTCGATGAGCGCCGCCCGATAGAGCGCTTCGATGGTCGAGTACGCGACGCCCAGCGTGATGATCGCCAGAAAGGCGATCAGAATCGCCGTGTGCCGGCGTTCGAGTACTTCCGTGACCTTCACGCGATCGAGCCCCTTCCGCCCCGCTCTCCTTTTCGTTCCGGTCACGCCAGGCTACACGGGAACCACGGGATCGTCAAACCGTGCGGAGGAGCCCGGGTGCACTTTCGCCGGCCTTTGGCCTACCTACCCCGCGGGACCGTAGGATGAGACTCCCGCGAACGCGTCGTGGGAGAGGAGGCCGCCCGGATGCGCCCAACCCTGAGGAACCTCGCTCGAGCGTTTACGCTCTCGGTCCTGTGCCTCGCCGGCGGAAGCAAGGCCGTGGGCTCTGCGGTGGGCGCCGCGCCTGCGGCGACGTGGATCACGTACATCGACTCCGCCGCCGGGCGAATCGCGGTCCACGTTTCCGAACCCCAGACTCCGCGCTATGTGGGCGGCGCACCCGTCGTTGTGAACGTCTCCGGCTTCTTCACGCCGAGAAGGGGCTTCTCCTTTGAGCTCGATCCGAACGCGCTTGGCGCCGTGTACATCACCTACCTGTGGCCGGGCACGACCGATCCGAAGACCGGGGCCGCGAGCACGGGGACGTTCGACTTCGGCGGCCCGGGCTGCCTCGCCGCCCTGCGCGATGTGATCCGGTTCGCGACGGGCGTTGTCCCGGACGCCTACGGCAAGAGGCTTCACGAGTCGGCGCGCGGGCCCGTGTTGTATGAGGTTGCCGGGCTCTACGCCTTCTCGCACTCGGGGATCGCCGCCACCAACGTCCTCGCCCTGCACGGAGCGGACCTCGCGGGCGTCCGCTTCTTCGTCGGCCGAGAGAACCCCACGATCGACCCGCTGTACCCGCTTGAGCCCGGCCACTGGGACGATGCAGGCGCTCCCGTGGACAACCCTTTCTACGACCCGATGGGGTACACGCCGACCTCCATCGCCATCGACTACTCGACCGTCTACTGGTCGGAGCGGGACGGACGCCCCGCGTTCCGCGTGGAGGGTGGGACCGACTACGTCTGCTCGGCCAAGCACCCGCAGATGGAGGGGAAGGACGTCTGGTCGACGGCGCTGCTTCAGGCGCTTCTCGACAACGGGGCTCTAGTGCGGGAGACGTGGCCTGCGACCCTCGCCACACCGGAAGCGGCCAAGACCTGGTGGGACTACCGAACGACGGTCTGGAACTACCCGCGCCTCGCCGACACGCTTCCGAACCTCAACGTGATGCTCGTCTTCGCCGCCGAGGACCACGTCCAGACCGCCATCGACAAGCCTCACGTGCACCAGGCGTTCGACGGCTTCCACGAGCGGGCCGGCCTCTGGTGTCGGCTGAACCCGGACCGCGCCTACGTCGAGGCCTTCCTCGCCCACGCGGAGAGCCCCTGGCTCCCCGACAACCCGGCGAACCAAGAACCAGCCTCATGGCTCGACGTCCGCGCCTGGGCATACCCGGCCCGGCTGTGGCCGCAGCTCAACGTCATAGTCCCGCTCGCCGCCGTCGCCGAGATGTGCGACCGAACGCGAGCCGGCGTTTGGCTGGACGACCTCTCGGCTGTCCTGTTCTAGTCTCACGCCAGGTTCTCCGAGATTGGTCTGAACCAATAAAGGGCAAAGTGGCCTTGCGCGGCTGTCCTGAACGGTGTATCGTCCTTTTGGACTATTCCAAGGCGGTGATTGGTATGGTTGTCGCCATCGAGCCGACAGAGGAGAGGGGGCCGCTGCACGCGCAGATCGCCGATTCCCTCCGCTCGCAGATCGAGCGAGGTGAGCTGGCGGGCGGCCAACGTCTGCCGACGACGCGGGATCTCGCAAAGGATCTCGGAGTGAGCCGCAGCACGGTGGTCCGCGCCTACGAGCAGCTCGCCCGCGAAGGCCGGGTCGAGGGGCGCGTCGGGATGGGAACCGTTGTGAGGTGCTGTCCTTCCGCGGCGAGGGGAGACAGGATCGACTGGAACCTTCTCCTCACGCCTCGGATCCAGGAACCCGATGCTGAGTACCGGCAGGTGCTCCGGATGCTGTCGCAAACCGATCTCCTGTCGTTCGCGGGGGGCCTCCCGTCTCCCGAGTTCTTCCCGGGCGACGCGTTCCAGCAGCTGGCCGACGGCGTGCTGCGCCAACAGGGCGCCAGGCTCCTCCAGTGGTGCCCGATCGAAGGGTACCCTCCGCTTCGCAGCTGGATCGCCGATCGCCTCGGCTGCCCGATGGAGACCGTGATGGTCCTGTCCGGCTCGACCCAAGGGATCCACCTTCTGGCCCAGGCGTTCCTCGAGCCCGGCGACACCGTCCTCATCGAAGCCCCGACGTACGCGGGCGCAATCCAGGCGTTCCGCGGAGCCGGCGCGCGCATCGTCTCGATCCCGAGCGGCGCCGACGGGATCGACCTCGAGCGCCTCGGGGCGATCCTCGATCGCGTGCGCGCCAAGTTCCTGTACGTGATTCCGACGTACCACAACCCAACCGGGGGCTGCCTCCCCGTGGCGAAGCGCGAGGCCCTTCTCGCTCTCGCCGCGCGCCACGGCCTTCCCATCGTCGAGGACGACCCCTACTCGATGTTGCGCTACGACGGTCCCCAACTCCCGACCCTGTACTCGCTCGATCGGGACGGATGCGTGATCTACCTGTCGACGTTCTCGAAATCCGTGTTCCCGGGACTTCGGATCGGCTGGCTCGCCGCCCCGAGGAAGCTGCTGCCGCGCCTCGTGAGCCTCCGGAACGTGATCGACCTGTTCACGAACAGCCTCGCGCAGGGGAGCCTCTACGAGTTCTGCAAGCGCGGCTTGTTCGACGCGCACCTACAGCGCGTGTGCCACGAGTACCGCGAGCGGCGCGACGCGA
>Ga0209610_1000217_pt1 | contig 30207 bp, 28 predicted proteins | sample LakKivw275mmetaG_FD_184137 | JGI IMG/M metagenome (GOLD analysis project Ga0209610, IMG submission 184137) | Anoxic lake water microbial communities from Lake Kivu, Rwanda to study Microbial Dark Matter (Phase II) - Lake Kivu water 275m metaG... | ecosystem: Environmental > Aquatic > Freshwater...
GCTTTCTATTGTATTTGGGCGAATTTTGGTGATTAGGTATTCGGGGTCTTTGGATGAAAATTTAGCTGGAGTTGTGAAAGTCAATAGAACTCCTCCACCGGTAGGTACACCTTTAACTGGGTAGGCTGCAAAAAAGGAAGCGCTGGGCCTTCCAAAGGGGTGCATAATGGGGTCATACGCGAAGACGCCTATCTTATTCAATGGAAAGCAAAAAAATAGCGATTGTTGATACTGATTGGGTTGCCCGGAGAACTCTTCGCTAAGCTAGGTTCAGATACGAAGAAGAAATCTGGATTAAAGTATGTGTATATTATGGGTTTTGCGAACAATTATGTGGAATACATGGTAACTCGTGAAGCTTGCGAAAAGGGAATGTACGATTCGTTTACTACTAAACTTTCTTCTGCTGGAGGGAAAATTATACTGGACACTGTACTGGGCTAATTGTTGAAAGCAACTGACTAAGAAATAGGTTATCATCTAATGTTTCAGCAACACGCTCATTAGGAATGAAACAAAACACTTTGGGAGATTTTCATTACGGTAGATTTTTCAATTCCCATTTGGTGAGATTTTTCTTTGAAACAATACTCGTTAACTTTCTTAACTCAACAGAGATTTATGAAAAACCCTACGCCCATGTCCGCCCAGATTTTATATCGTCAGTAGTCCGACGATTTTTCTATTTGGTTTCCCTTTTAGCTAACTCCTCAAACTCTTTGGATGTAATTGATCTACCAACGACATCAAGAATTCTCCTAATACCATATATGACCAAAAGCATAGAGGAAATTGTAATCAACATTTGAAGATCCTCAAACCCTTTAAAGTATAAGTAAAGTCCAAGGGTTATTAATAGGGCAGAAATAGCATAATCCAGAACTCTCGCCAAAGAGATCAATAGACCAAATAACATCAATCTTCGACTCGCCATTTTTATTCCCCAAGATCGATCGAATATTTCGTTTTAAGATATACCCAAAATAGCATTTAAGATTATACGCTGAAAAAATATCTATAGGAAAAGCAGATTTGTGTGCAACTGAAGTCAAAAATCTTATTACAAATATATCAATAATTAAATAAAGTAATTCGAACTTAACATACTTACTAGACAAAAAATTTTAGGAAGGTGATTTTCTGTGCATCATATGCTGAAAGAGATCCACGAGGAACCTGATGTCATTAGAACTATATTAGAAACGATGCTGGATAAGACAGAAGATGTTTCAAAAGAACTTACTGAAAAGAATATGGCGTATATAATTGGGTCTGGATCATCTTACTTTGAAGCCGTGGCTGGTGAAAAAATCATTGAGGCGCTCGTGAAAATACCAGCAGAACCAATCTGGCCTGATGAATTTGCTTACTGCCCTCCTCCACCCTTATGTGCACCTTTTGTTGTCGCCATATCCAGATCGGGTGAAACTACAGATGTGATAGATGCCGTTGATGTGGCTTCCAAAAAGGGGATGGATGTAATTGGCATAACGTGTACACCAAGAAGCAAACTTGCTTTGAAGGCGAAAATGACACTAATTCCGCCTGCCTGCTATGAAAAAAGTATAGTGGTGACAAAGACATACACTGCTCACGTACTGCTACAATATTTGCTTGCCATCTCGCTAGCTAAGGAAAAAGAAAATATAGCAAAGCATGAGGCATCCTCCTTACTGACTGAACTTAGATCTCTCCCAGAGATAGTGAAGAGCTTTTTAAGTCGCGAAGAAAAGAAAGTTAAAAGAATAGCAGCAGTCTATAACGACAGTAGCACTTTTTTCATACTTGGTAGCGGAACATTATATAGCGTAGCTCTTGAGGGAGCTCTCAAGATTGGGGAAACATCATATGTTCCCAGCTTTGGTTTCACTGTTCCAGCCTTTCTACATGGACCAGTCAGTTTAGTTGAAGAGAAAAGACCAGTGATCTTTTTGTTTCCACCAAGACATAGTGAGGTTTGGCAGAAAGCAATTAAGGTAGCCCAAAGAGTAAGAAACCTCGGTGGATCATTGATCGGGATAGCCACCAAAGAAGAAGAGAAAGAAGTTTCAACATTGTGCAATGAGACAATAATCTTGCCTCGAAGTGTAAGTGAAGTCTTTGCCCCATTAATTTATGTAACACCACTACAAGTATTGGCATACTATGTCTGTATCGAGAAGAGGTTAAATCCAGACGCGCCAAGACATTTAACATGGCATGTAAAGTGAAAAGGCAGCATTGCAACCTGCAATCGATCGAAAAAAGAAGCTCCTAGGACTTCATCTTAATCACTTCTTTGGCCGCATGAACCATATTTGATGCAGTTAAACCATATTTTATGAGTAACTCTTCTGCGGACCCTGATTCTCCGAACTCATCCTTGATACCAATCCTTTGTATTGGTATTGGGTAGTTTTCCGTCAGCACCTCAGCAACCACACCGCCTAGTCCACCTATTATACTGTGTTCCTCAGCTGTAACTATCGCCCCTGTTTCTTCCGCCGCTTGTAGTATTGTCTTTTGATCAATGGGCTTGATCGTGTGAATATTGATCACACGCGCCTCTACTCCTTCTTCACCTAGAATGTTTGCCGCTGTTAGAGCCTTCGCCACCAAAATGCCTGTAGCTATGATCGTCACGTCCCCTCCGTCTCTTAGGGTTACTGCCCTACCTACTTTAAAGGTTAGGCGTCTTCCCAAGTATCGATAGCCCTCTTCGTAAACTAAGGGTATGGGCTCTCGTCCCAGTCTGATGTAGAATGGGCCTTCGTATTTCACACTCGCCATTATTGCCATTTCTGTTTCGATAGCGTCTGCGGGTACGATAACAGTCATGTTCGGCAACGCACGCATAATAGCAATATCTGTCGTGGTCTGGTGGGAGACACCGTCCTCTCCTACACTTATGCCACCATGCGTTGCAACGATCTTCACGTTTAATCTAGGATAAGCAATCAACTGCCTGACTTGGTTATACGCTCTCTCCGTGGCAAAGACGGCTAAGCTACTTCCAAATGGTATTTTACCACATGTTGCCAAGCCAGCGGCTGTTCCCATCATATTCTGCTCTGCAATACCCATATTAAAGAATCTTTCCGGAAATACATTAGCAAACTTGTAGGTTCTAGTTGACTTAGAAAGATCTGCATCTAGAACCACAACGTCCTTGTTCTCCTTCCCGAGTCTTATTAAGGCTTCGCCATACGCGTCCCGCGTGGATATTTTCATCATTTTTCTTCTCCTGACATCGAATTTGTCCGATATTTTCATTTCAGTTCTTCTAACGCTCGGGCTAACTCTTCTTCCGTCAATGCCTTACCATGGTATTTGTTTTCACCTTCCACGAAGGAGACCCCTTTACCCTTAATGGTGTGTGCAATAATGATAGTGGGCTTACCCTTCACTTCACAAGCCTCATCCAAGCTGTCTAAGATATCCCACATGTTATGGCCATCTATCTCCATCACATTCCATCCGAATGCCTGCCACTTGTCTGGTAAAGGATTAAGAGGTATAATTTCTTCTGTAGGTCCATCAAGCTGAAAGTAATTGCGATCCAAAATTACAGTTAAGTTATCTAACTTATAACGAACAGCAGACATGATAGCTTCCCAGATATTTCCCTCGTCCATTTCGCCGTCGCCGATTATGACATAAACGTGATAATTTTTATTGTCTAGCTTGCCAGCTATCGCCATCCCGCATGCTACAGACAAACCCTGTCCTAGTGATCCTGTAGGGATTTCTACACCAGGCGTCTTCATGTCAGGGTGACCTTGCAAAATGCTACCTAGCTTTCTATGTGTGGACAACTCCTCCTTTGGAAAATAGCCCATCTCTGCCAAAACAACATACAATGCAGGGCATCCATGCCCTTTGGATAAAACGAAGCGGTCTCTATCCTCCCACTTTGGATCTTTAGGTTTATGGCGCATGTGATGAAAGTATAAGGCAGTTATGATATCAATGACTGAAAGGGATGAGGAGGGATGACCTGAACCTGAATGAGTGGTCATTATAAGAAGCTCTCTCCTAAACTTCTTTGCTTTCTCATTCAACTCTTCTACTAACTTAACGCTGTGTGGCTCCATCTTTTCATTGGTTTTAGACACTTTAACTTCACTCGAGAATTCAGTTTTTCCATTTTTGATTTAGCCATAGATCGATCTTGATCTATGTGAGTTGATTATTGACCAACTGAAAGTCAATTATGTGTAAAAAGTTTATCTTGCAGTTTCTTCAGCTGTAAAACAGTCAATTCCCCATCAAGTTCAACATCGCTGTATCTTATCACATCGCCTTTTGAAACATCCTTTTTGAGTTTCAGTCCTTCTGAAAGCCCAGCAGGTAATGCTTCTTCTTCTCTAGCCACTTCTAACTTCTCTAGTAACCCGTATGTGGTGGAGCCGCCAACACCATCTAGAGTTTCACCCGCTTTTATGTTCCTCTTCGCTACAGTAATTACTTCTGCAACGGGTTTTAAGGGGGCCACAGTGGGTTTCCCATAGATGACCGCTCGTGCAGCAGATAGTGGTATTTCTAACGTGTGCATCCGGCCTGACTTAATGATAGCATAGTTTGGTCCCGGCCCTAGCATGTCATGAACAAAATAACTGTAATCCTTCAATTTTTCTTTATCTCCAGTGAATACTAGGAATACTGTGTATGGAAATTCTGGGCCCAACGCGTAGTCCACTACCCCTGTATCTTGCAGTATCCCTCCTTGTTCTTTTAGATTGAACGCTTTCGGCAATTCGCTTATTGTTGTGGTTGGGCCATGCATGCCTCGTATATCTGGTTTTAGCCCTGTTGCGTTGGCAAATTCGTTCATCTCAAACATAGAGTTCGTTCCATCTTCATAAGACACCAAGATTTTTGCCTCTATCCCCAACTTTGACGCTTTATCTGAAAGGCTGTCGGGTGTCGCTTCCCTATTTAGGGGGGTGCATTTACCCTTTCCAGCAGCAACTACATCAAAGCCTAGGGCATCAACTAAATCGTATAACTCCTTAAGTCCTCCTATCTCCTCACCAGCTGGACCAGAGTATACGATGTCAGAAGCATCTGCGAACTTTCTCAGGATTGGTCCTATCATGGCGTCAACTGATTTATTGACTGTTATAACATGTTTTCTACTTGTAACCGCCCTAAGCTCAACATTTGCTCCGACTTCTGTGCAACCACTATGTGTGGGTTCGATCGCGTCAATAATCACATCGACTGTTGGAACTTCTGCTGCAAGATACATATTGTTTGACGCTACTGACTTGCCCTCTTTCAACGCTTCTTCTGCTGTTCTCTCATTGCTGGTGATCACAATCTGACTCTCTCGCAACCCGATGCTTCTATAAATACTAACCACTCTATTGAGCACTGGATCGGATATTATGCCTGTTTTTACACCCTTCATTACTGATATTTGCCTAACAATGTCTTCTCCGGCGGTATGGGCTCCTACGACTCCAATGTTGATTCTTTCATTTCTTTCTTCTAGCGCCCTTAATTCATCATTCATACCCAACAATTTGAATTGCCCACCTTGACCAAGTATTAGACTCTAAATAAAAGTGATTTTTTAGCCATTTAGAGCTTATTCTAGGTAACCATAAAGTCAAGGAGAATAACATATACCGAATGGTTTGAATTCTTTTCCCTATGAGAGCAACGCTATTTTTCAATGTTGATCTTTATCGCATCGAAATTATCTGATTAGAAGTACTTGATCGAAAAGAGTAGCAAGAGGATTTATGTATAATAAAATGCAGCGAATTTAGCATCTAGAAAAAAAGAAGGGAAAATAGGTTTACCCGAGTATTCCAAGTAATGCTAGAACAAAGCCGAGCACAAACGTAACTGCAACTGTCTTTGTTAGCGAATACCCTCTTCTAAGAAGAACCCAGTTGAAAAGTACAAAGATAAGCGACAGCAGTGCCGGCATAATCAAGTTGAGCATATCCTGAATTACCACTTTAACTCCAGAAACTTCTAGCACGAGGGGGGTGTGAGCACCCCACACATATGTAGCAGCGAGGGCACCACACATTGCCAGCCCGAACGCTGAGACTGCTTCTCGAAACGTCACTAACGCTTCACCCTTCAACAAGTCCGCCATTCCCAATCCGTACCTGTAACCGTAGACCAGCGTAAAGTACTTAATTGCCCAGCTTGCCGCAATCCAGACAACAACGGCAATTACTGGTCCAAGTAAGCTCCCTGTTACTCCCATAGAGGCACCGATAGCAAAAATTATCGGCAGAAGCGTCAACCATATCATTGAGTCTCCCAGCCCGGCAAACGGTCCCATTAGCGCTGATTTCAGACCACGAATCGTTTCCATGTCTGCTCCTTTTTCTTCCATTGCTATGTCCATACCAACAATTATGTTGCTGATGTGTGGCTCTGTGTTATAGAATTCCAGGTGAAGCTTCACCCAGTCAAGATACTCCTTCTCATCTGGGTGTAGCTTCCTTAGAATCGGTGTCATACCATGGAGATATCCTTGTCCCATCATTCTTTCATAGTTCCAAGCTGATTGGATGAACCAAGAATTCCAGAAGACTTTGAGTAGATCTGAGCTAGTTATCTTTTCGACTTTAGCTTTTTTGGCCATAATCTACTTCCTCCTTATGACGTACAAGCCTCCGACCAGACCAGCAGCTACCAGCGCTATTCCCAGCATCGGCAATTTCAGGTACGCGGCAAGCGCAAAGCCGAACAGGAATAGAGGTATGAACTCTGCCCTATACATCGTATTGAACAAAGCAGCGATACCACAGGCTGGCATCAAAGAGCCAGCGGTCGTCAGCGCGGTCCAGAAAATAGCAGGTGTAAATGCTAGAAAGGCTTGGATGGCTGGAACGCCTATTAGCAGGAACAAAGCAACGGGTATTGCTCTAGAAAGTGCCCATGGAACGGCTCCTAGAATGTTAACTAAGTTTATTAACCTGACATTTCCGGTTGGAGCGATTCTGTCTGCCCAGTGAATGAATACAGCATCAAATGATCTAGTAGCAATCTCAAAGTTCATGGCGAATGCAGCGACAGGCCATGCTATAGCCACGGCAGCTTGAGGAGCGAGCGCTGCAGTAATCACTAAGCTTGTTGCAGTTATGGTACCGGAAGACGCCTCTGGAACTGATCCACCACCCAACATAAACACGCCGAGAAAGGTGAATTCAACCAAGGCGCCAGCGGTTACTCCCGTGGCAGGGTCACCTAATATCAGTCCCGTTACTGCGCCAGCGACCAGTGGACGCCATATACCAGTTGCAGTAACCCAGATCATGTCTAGGCCGCAGATAAAGGCGTATAGTATTAGCAAAAGAATTTGTATCGCGTTCAATGTTTTTTCCTTCTTTTTAATTGACGTTAGATATATTAAGAACAAAACCTTTTAAAGTTTTCCGTAAACGCGCTCATGTGACGCAAGAACTTACAAGTTAAAAAATTGGCTTGATAGGGTCGTTGTTTATGAAAATCTTTATATAAGAGTACGAGAAAAGATTTTGCAAACATTAGGTGAGTCCTATGCCAGTTGTTTTTCTACGGATCGATGATAGATACATTCATGGACAGGTAACTTCAATGTGGATGCAGACGGTTAACGGTCAAGCAATATGGATAGCAAGTGACGCGTTAGCTAAAAACCCTTTCTTAAAATCCCTGCAGGAGTCTTTAGCTCCACCTGGCACTAAAGTAGAAATCTCATCCATGGGTGAGGCTAAAAATCATATAAAGACGATGGCTAATAGGAGTGATAGAATCGTGTTATTGGTAGCAAATCCTACAGATGCACTAGAGCTGATAAAAAGTGGGCTGAAAATAGATTGCATCAACGTAGGCCAGATCGGATTTAAAGATGGTGACACGCATGTCGAGAGAACTGTAAGCGTTGGAGCCGATGATGTCGAAGCGTGTAAGGAGCTCATCAAAATGGGTGTGAGGCTAGAATATCAGCAATTGCCTCATGAACCAGCTAACCCGAAAGATTTCGAAGCATCTTTGAAGAAGGCGAATCTAATCTAGCACCGGTTACACAATGCAACCTACTTTTTCTTACGAATCCTTCCACTCTTCGGGATGGAATGCACCAGATTTGTCGACTTTATGCATTTCTAAGTTTCCCGCTAGATTCTCCTGCGCCTAAACATAGGATAAGCTGTCTTTCGTTTCACGTTCTCTCTCAAGAGCAAAATCAGGTGATCTTTCTAACGGCAACGTTACCAGCTTCTTTTCTACTGCAGATTTTTCAGCCGCAAGAGCAAGTTCAATAGTCTTCTTCCCATCGATACCTTTCACTATGGGGTCTAAACCCTTCTCAACACGATTCACAAAGTCTTGAACATGCCGTTCCATGCAATCAAATTCAAAGATTTCGTCGCTACCAAATATCTTGGTGTTGACAATGTCCGGACGCCTATCAGCGATTATATCTTCCTGATGGGGTTTGAACCTAATAAATCCGCTATTCCCAGTTGGATAATATCTAAATCCTGCAAAAATCGCCGCCTTTGTTCCGATGACCCACAGGTCCTCGCGCACCCAAAAACCGTTTATTGTCTGAGAAATCTCGCCTATACCCTCGTTTTCATAAACAAAGTTGATGAATGCTGTTTGCGCGTAGTCAAATTCTTTTCGAACCCAATCATTCGTTATACAGTAAATCTCCTTGATCTCTCCGCCGTACCACCTCAGTATATCAAACCAATGAATAATCTCTTCAATGAATAAGTTTCCAACATACTTACTTTTCTGACTCCACCCACCGGGCTTTATATCGAATGGTCTTCTCCAATGGGATATGGAGGTGGATGCGACTTTTCCCATCTTTCCCGTATCGATGAGTTCTTTGATTTCAGAAAAGAGCGGATTTAACCTTTCTTCGTAATCAATAGTGATTTTCACATTGTTTCTTTGGGCCGCCTCAATTATTTGATCGCATTTTTCTAGGGTAAAGGCCATGGGCTTTTCAAGGAATACATTTTTCCCAGACTCGATTGCCTCTAAAGCGATTTTTGGGTGAGTAAAACTTGGGGTAGTCACGCTTACAATATCTATATCATCTCGTTTCAGTAGTTCTTTGTAATCTCTATAGAGTGCAATGTCACCAAATTCCCCTTTTGCTTCTTTCAACCTGTCATCAAGTCTATCACTTACAGCCACCAATGTCGAGTTTTTCGCCTTGAAATATGCGCGACAATGATGGAAGCCTGACAAACCTACGCCTATAACTGCTGCGTTGAGCAACTCAAATCCCTTCTTTTAGAAATTATTCTGGTTATAGTAAAACATCAGCAAGGTCAAATATATATTCTTCAAGTTCTCGTCGCACGAGCGCATATCAGATAACCATTTTGTTTTCCGATGTCATAAATGAGGATTTGCATCTAAATGCTTTGATCGAAGGGTTCATAAAATGATAGGAATCGTTGTATCTGCTCATGGCGAAATGACGAATGGATTGATCGACTCAGCTAGTATGTAGTTGGTCCCATAGATAAGATAAGGAGTGTAGTCTTGAGGGAAGGGGAAAGCCCGGAAACGATGCATGAGGAAATTCGAGAAGCTGTTTCATCATTAGATGGTGGTGAAGGAGTGGTGATCCTACTGGATCTTTTTTGGGGGTACTCCTTGAAACGTATGCGGCGTACTTACGAGGGAGTTGAAGATTGAGGTCGTCTCAGGCGTAAATTTGCCAATGCTCTTGGAAGTAGTGTTAAATAGAGAGTCTAAAAGTTTGCGAGAGATCAGAGAGGTTGCAGTAGAAGCGGGAAAGAGGGGGATTTTAAGTGTCAACGAGATTGTAGAGAAGGTCAAACCGCCATGAACAGTACTTAATTTTCTTCCGATTTTTGGGCTTGCACACGATTGTTTTCAGCGGGCGATGGACATTGCCATTCTTCTGTAAGTGTGTCTTGCGCCCCTAATTGCTATTGAATAGGCCATAATATTTTCTGGGATGGCGACATTGGACATGTATCCAGAGTCTCCTATATGATGGATATCGACACCCGCCATCTTACTGTAAAGCGCAATTTTTCTTATCGTTTCCACATCAGCGCCTTCCTGAGATGTACCCATGCAAGACATTGCCAAACCACCGGCTTCGTGTGCTGCTGAGACCAGTTTCTTCACGACCCCTACGCCTATGCCTGGTATGGTTCCAGGGGCAGGAAAGAGAGCACCGTCGCAACCAGCTCTTATGAAGTCTCTTATGTCTTCTGGTGTTACGACTTGTGCACCAAACTCTCCAGCTGCACCTGCGGAATGCATCTTCCCCCCAAAGATGACAACTTTGTCCCCTGCTTCCTCTCTAAACTCCTTTGCCTGCATCTTTATAGAACGGATTGTGACGCCTGTCTTCGGATTTCCTGTCAAGTGAATGAAGTCTACGCCCTGCTCCATAGCCTTTCTAAGGTTTTCCTTAGTTGCCAGACGACCTTTCGGCAACCTCAATTTTTCTTCTATGGTCACCGATTCAGGATCCACTGGTTCTAAGTTTATTCCAACAGGTCGACCAATCAGCCTTTTCACATCAGCTATGGTCACTGTTCCATCCTTTCGGCTAGAAGGGATACCCATCACCGTCGGTTTCTCTACATCATACATGTTCATTACTATCATGTCCGCGCCGAATGCGGCAGCTATCTCAGGACTTGACACACCATCTACTGGAGGAGAATTTACCACGACGACCTCCGCGATAAAAGCCCTTCCTTCAGCCGCACGTATGCTTTCTATTAGGTCCTTACTGCTCATCTCTTCAAAATCGCTTCTGGTAGCATCTATTATCCTCTTCACCGTCATCTTTCGCACCAGAGTATTCTTTAACAGCTTTTTTCTTAAATGCCTTTGGATTTGATACTACAACATCACATTTAGGCAGATCACCGTGTGCGAGATAAACTTGAAGCCTTCAGAGATGCCCCAGTTAACCTACTATTCTATGATCTTCTTGAAGCATGCTGAGGCTGCAACAAACATTGTCGCGTCAAAGGTCGCAATTGCTATCAAATCTATTGGGAGGTTAGCCAAGTCACCGCTGATCGTCAACCCTCTCACAGCATCGACTATATAGCTCATAGGATTAACGAGCGAAAACTCCTGTAGGATAGGAGGCATCATTCCAACAGGATATAGTGCATTGCTAGCAAAGAAAAGCGGAAAGGTTATGGCTTGACCAATACCCATAAACCTTTCCCGAGTCTTCATAAAAGACGCTACGAGAATAGATGTTGCTGCAAAGCCTCCAGAGGCGAAGAATATTATCAGAAGGGCGGAAATAGAATAAGTGATGTCTGGTATGAACCTGACTCCAATAAGCAGAGCTACTGGAACAATGATTAGGGCTTGAAATATTGCCCTAACGCCTGAAGCCATCGACCTTCCTATGACGGTGGCGTACCTTGAGGCAGGAGTGACAAGAAGCTTCTTCAAGATGCCTGAGTCCCTTTCCCATACGATAGTTAAACCATAAAAGATGGAGACAAAAGTTGTCGATTGTATCAGCACACCAGGGGTGATGTAGTCAGTGTAGGGTATGCTGCCAGTGGGTATCGCCTTAACGAGGCTCATGATGGGACCGTAAACAACGATCCATAAAATCGGCTGAACAGCCCGAGTATAAAGTTCAGTTCTATCATGCTTGAGTCTCCTAAGCTCAAGCTCAATCATAACCAGTATGTTTCTCAGGGAATCCATCAAAACAAGCTACCCCCTCTTGATCATGTCCCTAACCTGTCTAACTTCGCTAATTCTCTCGCCATACTCAAGTCTGGTTCCAACATACTTTAAGAAGACATCGTCTAAAGTCGGCTTAGTTATGGAGATCTTCTTGACAGAAACCCCCTCCTTCCTCAAAACTTCCATAATATCAGGTAGAGCTGTCTCAGCGTCTTTGACGACGACACTAAGTTCCGAATCATTTGCAATAACATCATTGACCAAACTCACTCTTCTAACTTTGCCCAAACAATCCTCACCAACCCTGTTAACCTCTAAGCTAAAAAGAATGACTTCTCCTCCGACAGAGCGCTTAAGCTCCTCAGCTGTACCCAGCTTCACGATCTTTCCTCCGTTAATTATAGCTATTTCATCGGAGTAGAGGTCGGCCTCATCCATATAATGCGTGTTGAAAAACACTGTGACACCATACTCTCTCTTAAAAGATGCAAGCTCCTTCCAGACTACCTTTCTGGCAGATGGGTCTAAACCGATGGTGGGCTCGTCCAAGAACATAATCTTGGGCTTAACAAGCATGCAGCATGCGACCTCAAGCCTCCTTACCATCCCACCGGAATATGTCTTAACAAGATGGTTTGCAACTTCGCTCAAACCCATCTTTTCCAGAGCATCCTCAATGATCCCTCTCCTTTTTGTAGAAGGGATGCCGTAGATTTTGGCATAGATAAGAAGATTTTCATAGCCACTTATGTCGGTCCAGACACTCATCTCCTGGGGAATGTAACTGACAAGCCTCCTGACTTCAGCACCGTCACGGGCAACATCCAGCCCGAAGACATACGCCTCACCAGAAGTGGGCTTGAGCTGCGTAGTCAAAATTCTCATCAAAGTGGTTTTGCCAGCACCATTAGGGCCGAGCAAAGCAAAAACCTTACCGGCTTCAACCGCCAAATCGACGCCGTCCAAGGCCCTAACCTTGTCCTCATAGACCTTGACAAGCTGTCTAACATCAACTGCAATCTCCATATTAGAGCAAACACCTCAGCCAAATCGCGTCTACTTCATAAATTAACTACAATTTAGATCTTTTTCATTATTGCAATCGATCATGATTTTTCTGGTAAAATAGAGTCTTCACTGATAAACTTTTCTAATTTTATCAATCGTGTTGAATCGGCTAACATCATTCCCCCTCTCTCGGGACGATGTTGGCTTGTACGACTGACAAATAAGGTTCTCCACCGAGTCCAACTGTGGAACCCGGGTGTCCACACAAACAGCTAAACATGCACCGCTACTGCACGTGAGGTTCTGGCCGTGATTTTAAATATTTCTAGCTGTAAGGGTCTAATTAATTGAGAAGGGGGTGAGAGATTCTGTCTGAGGATGTGGTAGGGAAAGCAGATGTGGGGTTCTACGACAAGGAGAGGCCCGGCATGGGCCAGGCTGCGAAGGGGCAACTGATCCTGACGAACAGGAGACTCGTCTACGTAAAGTACGCAGGCGGAAAGTTCCTAAGGGCTAAAGTTGAAGACTACTCTGATAGGATAGAGGAGGGCCTAAAGAATGAGGGAAGCCTTGAGATTCCGCTAGGGCGGATTAGCGAGGCCAAAGCTGAACGGATCTGGGGAACGGGATATCTGAGGGTGCGCTACCGAACAGATTCAGATGAGAGAGCGTGCTCCTTCATCCTGACTTCCATGTGGACGATGTGGGGAATAGTTCCGGGAAAAGCACCTTATGAGGAGGTGGCTCAACGCATAGAGCAATTGAGAAAAGAAGCGTCTACGAGCTAACGACCTCCTCGCGAGGGAATGATCATTCAGATCTCAGACTTAATGTATGAGGCATGCGATTGGCTTCGCCTTGCCTTCAACCATGAGATCATAAGGGACACTATCGGCGCAATTGCGATGAGTAAGTATATATTTGGTAAGAAGAAGTCGGTCGGCCACCAGTCTATTTTGTCTCCCCAGAGATCATAATCGGTATCAGGTCTAAGGCCGTTAGTTCCCTTCTTTGCTTCCTCAGCATTGGTCAATCCATCCAGATCAGAGTCTATATCCGACGCGAATAGTTCGTAAGTGCGTCTGTTGAGAGAAACGTTCTCCCCCTCATAGTGCCATCCGATCCAGCTTGTATGGAAAATACGATTCTCGTGTTCATACTGCGCAAATTCTGTGTGGATATGTGCTATATGTATGGCGTCGCTGTCTGCAAATTGGTCCCATGTGGGATCGACCCAAATCCAACCGTAATTTGGAAAGTATACCTCGGCCCATTGATGTGCCCCCATGCTCTTCCAGTCAGGGAAAAAACCGCCATCAGGAAGTTTAGGGTCTGCGACCCCGCTTGTCACCCTAGCGGGGATGCCTACGGCTCTACAGAGAGCAGTGAATAGGAAAGAAAACTCGCTACAATCCCCTTTTCTGTTCTCCAAGGCCCATAACGCACCCCTCTCCTCGTCTTGTACCTCATATTTTATGTTATCATGGACCCATCGAAATATCAAACGAGAGGCGCGGTAAGCGTTCCTTTCAGAGCCCACGATCTCTCGTGCTTTTAGAAATATTTTCGGATTTGCTACCTCTATGTGCGTCTCGTTGAGGGTGTAGGCTTTGAATAGGCTTGAGTTCGGGTTGTAAACACCGATGTCTTCTGACAGACTATAATGCAGCGCTCTCGTCGTGATCTCAAAGGTGAAGGTTATTCTCAACTCTCGTTGACCAAGCAGATTGGAAAAAGACATTCTTGCTATGGTGTTCCCATGAACGTCGTATACCAGCTGGGTGATTAAAGGAGACGAGTTGATCAACGTAACTTCTTGGTAGGGGGTGCTGTTTGTGAAGAGGACGGAATAGAAACTCAAACTCAATGTGTTGTTCAAGGCAAGCTCTGTGCACTCTTTAATCTGGTATTTGACGAAGTTTGTTTCTTCAAAATAAGGTTCAGCTTGAATTGATATTATTGGTGGATGTACGGCAGAACCTAAAAGTAGACAAACAATCAGCAGAGAAGCGGAAAGATAGGCGTACTTCTCGTTCTTGTCCATTCCTAACATATTCATCATCTAAAGAGTAGCCTACGACAAAATCCTTTCTGTCAACTTGACAGCACGCGTATGTGAACGAGATTGAAGTCTATCGTAGATCTAAGCCATTGTATTTAGGGTCGAGGAAACCGGATTCAACTAGGCTCGTCCAGAAGTCTCTTCTCTTTGACAGAGGCCAGCTTTCCCGCTGTATCCACTCCTTCACAAACCATTCAATGTAGTTTTTGAAGCCTTCAACCTCTATCTTTTTTAGATCCTTCATCCCCACGAAGTCGTTAGAATTGTATTCTTGTGAGATGCCTTCAATGTCTTCCTCAGAGAAGTCATGGTATGTTTCGTTATGAAATATTCCTCTCCTCACTCTGCTTCTCTTGCGCTTCGGCCACTCCTTTGGATAGCCCAAACAGAGGGCTATGACCGGGAAGACGTATTTTGGTAGCTTGAGAATCTTGAAGATTTCTGACATTGAACCGGCTTTGAATATGGAATTGGTGAAGCATGAGCCTACTTTGAGCGATTGGGCTACGATCACAATGTTTTGCGCGCACAAGAGCGCGTCAACCATGCCTGTTAATAGATGCCTAACTCCAGAGAAAGGGTAAGTTTCACCGATGTTTTCGCACATCTTTATCCACCGATTGAGGTCTACGTTGAACACAAGGACTGCACCACAGGGATAGGCTCCTATTGCTTTTTGCCTTTCTTTGTCTTTGATGATGATTATCGAGTATCGTTGCATGTTTGAGGCTGTTGGGGCTCTAATTCCAGCTTCGAGTATAGTGTTCATTAACTCATCGGGAATCTCTTTATCTAAAAAGCCTTCTTTTATACTGATTCTTTCATTAATGAGTCTTAAGGTTTCGTTCATCATTATCCCCACCTATCGTGTTTAATCGATCAAAAGATAAAATGCGCACGGAAAAAGCGTCTGCATAGGACTATTCTTCGCCGAATTTGCTGTTTACGAGTTCGACCAGTTCCTTCAAGGCCTTCTCCGCGTCTTCTCCATTAGCTTTGATCGTTACTACATCGTTGAATTCAGCAGCCAATGATAGTATGCCCAGAATGCTTTTAGCATCGACCTCCCGACTCTCCTTCTCAACTTTTATTTCTGACTTGAACTTGTTTGCCGTTTGCACAAACATCGCCGCTGGTCTAGCATGTAACCCTACTTTGTTTAGAAGCTTCACAGTTGCCTGAAACTGTGTCAACTCAGCCTTTCTCCGCCTAAGCTTCTTCGCACCGATCAAGTTGTTTATAGGCATTTGCTTTGACTACTTAAATGTGATTGTGACGAACCATTTCACTCTAGGTACTTTTAATTAAAATATATTTCCCATTATTGACATTCTTGTAGTTGGAGGAACAGATGATGAAGGAAAATGGCGCTACAGCGATAAAGGGCGGTCTAATAATAACACCTTTTCAAAGGATAGAAAATGGGGTAATTCTGATTGAAAGGGGCGAGATCAAAGCTGTTGGAGAAGAACGTAGAGTAGAAATCCCTTCTGAGGCAAGAGTCATAGACGCTCGGGGAAAAACTGTGGTTCCAGGTTTCATAGATATTCATGGGCACGGTGGTGGCGGAAACGACACATTAGATGGCACGTATGAGGCAATCAACAACATAGCAGAGTTCAAGGCTGAGAATGGAACGACCGGCTTTCTCCCAACTACCGTAACCGCTCCGCAAGACAAACTATTGAATAGCGCTAGAGCGGTGAGGGAAGCCATCGAAAAAGGAACGGGAGGCGCTGAGGCCCTCGGAATTCACTTAGAAGGCCCATATCTTAATGTCGAGAAAAAGGGAGCGCAAAATGAAAAGTACATAAGGAAACCATCCTTGGAAGAACTTGATGAGATCATAGAGGCGTCTGACGGTAGTGTCAAGATTGTTACCCTTGCCCCGGAGGTGGAGGGAAGCATTGAGTTTATCAAAGGCGTCTGTCAGCGGGGCATAGTGGCCTCCGCGGGACATACAAACGCAACCTATGAAGAGGTCGTCAGTGCTGTAAAAGCTGGACTAAGCCACATCTGCCACACTTACAGCGCAATGCGGGAGTTTCACCATCGAGAGCCTGGTGTTGTGGGCGCTGTGCTTTCACGCGACGAGTTGACGGCTGAGCTGATCGCGGACGGTCTTCATGTTCACCCAGCTGCTATAGAGCTGCTCATAAAGTGTAAAGGGGTGGACAAGGTCATTCTGGTAACAGACGCTGTAGTTGGAGCAGGTATACCAGAGGGAGAGTATGAACTTGGCGGAAAGACGATCATCATCAAGAAGGAACGTCATGAGTATGTGTTGATTGGAAGAAGAATTGTCATTGAGGCGGGACTTTCAAGATTCCCAGATGGAACGATTGCTGGCAGCGTCCTAACCATGAACACTGCTGTTAGGAATGTCGCAAACTTCGTCGGATTGCCACTACAGGATGCGGTTAAGATGGCGACGGTAAACCCGGCAAGGAGGATAGGCGTCTATGAGAGGAAGGGAAGCTTGGAGGCGGGGAAGGATGCTGATGTTGCGGTCGTCGACGACAAGCTCAACGTTTACATGACCATGGTGAAAGGAAGAATAGTCTACGAAAAACGGTAAGAGACTGACTCAGTCGACTCCCTTCATTTTTCTAAGCAACGCATAGCATGATTCTTTTTGATAGAGACGAACCCATCGGGCTTCTAAGAGAAACTTTTTATTCAAATGCATCGTTTCTTGATTTAGAAGCCCAACTGCAGTTAGGGCGGTGTTGAAAATGAGAATAGCGGTTTTATGTGGCGGTGGGGATGCTCCAGGGCTAAATGCAGCTGTTCAGGGAGTCGTCATTAGAGCCAAGAAGTGTGGTTATGAAGTGTACGGTGTCTTGAGAGGGTATGAAGGGCTGATAAATGGCGACTTCAAAAAGCTGAGCCCTGAAGACGTTGAAGATATTTTCCGAATCGGTGGGACGATCCTGAAGACTTCACGAACCAACCCATACAAGAGGCCTGACGGCTTAGGGAAGATTTTAGAGAACATGAGGAAGTTTGAGATCGATGCGTTAATCGCTATGGGAGGAGAGGATACGTTGGGTGCTGCGAGCAAGCTCTTAAAGGATGGGGTACCTGTAGTTGGAGTGCCTAAGACCATTGATAATGACCTGTCGGAGACAGATTATTCTATAGGGTTTCAAACAGCGGTGAGCATCGTAACTGAAGCTCTCGAACGACTTCACACGACTGGAAAGTCTCATGAGCGTGTCATGATCTGCGAGATAATGGGGAGGGATGCGGGTTGGATAACCATGTACGCCGGTTTAGCTGGAGGCGCACACATAATCTTACCCCCTGAGAAGCCGTTTGACATAGAGTCAATTTGTGATGTCGTTAGAAAACGCGATGAACAGGGCAAGAAGTATACTGTGATAGCTGTCTCAGAAGGCGCTAAACCCAAGGATATAAAGGATCTCATCACGGTGAGCCCGGAAGTGGATGAGTATGGTCATCTCAGACTTGGAGGCATCGGGAAGATCTTGGCAGGAGAGATTGAGAAGAGGACTGGGAAGGAAGCGAGGGATGTTGTCTTGGGACACCTGCAGAGAGGAGGATCGCCGATCGCCTTCGATAGAGTATTGAGTCTTCGCTTGGGAATACACGCCGTAGAGCTTGTCAAAGAGAAGAAATTCGGATACGCCAGTAGCCTGAATGGCACGAAGATCGTGACCGTCAAGCTTGGTGACCTAGTCAAGGAGTACAGAACCGCAGATGAAGACTTATTAGAGTTGGCAGATACATTCTCGAGTATATAGAATCATAGGAAGGAGCGGTTTCTCAAAGCATTATGTAGGATTTTGAGGAGACCCATCACTTATGAGCCCGCCGAAGACGCTGAAGGGTATACCTGCCTCGCCGAAGATAGCCATTGGAAATGCATTCGTTTACGAGAGAGAAGTGACTGTAGAGAGAAGGAAGATAAGTGAGGCTGAGGTCGAAAAAGAATTAGAGAGGTTTGAGGGCGCTGTTGAGAATTCTAAGGAGCAGCTCGTCAGACTGGAAGAAAAGACAACGGGTGAGATAGGAGAAAAAGAGGCGAAGATCTTTCGAGCGCAGAAGCTGATGCTGGAGGATCCGACTCTTCTGAAGGAGATTAGGGGGAACATAGAGTCTGGCGAAAACGCTGAAGCTGCTGTACAGGACGCCATCAGGAACTTTGTTTCCATGTTTGAAGGTATGAAAGACGAGTACTTCAGAGAGAGAGCCATAGACGTTCAAGATGTGGGCGAGAGAGTAATAAGGAACCTAACTGGTAAAAGCGTGGGAACCTCCTTAGCAGATCTGAGGGAAAAAGTGGTTTTGGTGGCTGAAACCATTACACCCTCTGACACAGCCAACATGAATAAGGGGAGTGTGCTTGGTTTCGCAACCGATAAGGGAGGCTTAACATCTCATGTGGCGATAATCTCTAGGGAATACGGTATCCCGGCTGTCGTCGGCCTCGGCAACATAACTCAGAGCGTCAAGTCCGGCGACCTGATTATTGTAGACGGCAGTAATGGGGAAGTCACCGTTAATCCAGATGAAGCAACGCTCAGGAAGTATAAAGCTGAAAGGGTAAGAATCGAAAAACGTGAAGTTGAACTGAAGAAGATAGTAATGTTGCCTGCTGTAACGCTGGATGGACATAAGGTTGAGCTTGCCGCAAACATAGGAGAGCCAATGGAGGTTGGTTTTGCCCTCTCACAGGGAGCAGAGTCTGTTGGGCTCTTTCGAACGGAGTTTCTCTATCATGGACGAAGTTCTCTGCCGACTGAGGATGATCAGTTTGAGGCATATAAAGCTGTTGCGGACCAAATGGGGAAGAAATCGGTGATAATAAGGACCTTGGATATAGGCGGTGACAAACCTCCACCATACCTTGAGATGCCTAAGGAGCTTAATCCATTCTTGGGTTGGAGGGCGATTAGGATAAGCTTGGATCGCCCAGATATTTTTAAGACTCAGTTGAGGGCGATACTGAGGGCGGGTATGTATGGGAATTTGAAGATAATGTACCCGATGATTTCTAGCGTTGAGGAGGTTAGAGCTGCGAATGGACTTCTGGAAGAGTCGAAGGGGGAGCTTTCATCCAAGAATGTCCCATTTGGAGACGTTGAAACTGGGATTATGATCGAGACTCCGTCAGCGGCTCTCGTAGCCGACTCCCTGGCAAGGGAGGTTGACTTCTTTAGCATAGGCACAAACGATTTGACTCAGTATACGCTGGCTGTTGATAGAACAAATGAAACGGTGTCTCGCTTGTTTGATACTTTTCACCCTGCCCTGCTGCGCTTGATCAAGAATGTGATAGATGCCTCTCATGCAGCAGGTATATGGACTGGAATGTGTGGGGAGTTTGCTGGTGATCCTTTGGCCACGCCGGTGTTGCTGGGTCTGGACTTGGACGAGTTTAGTATGAATGCGGTTTCTTTGCCTGAGGTGAAGAAGATCGTGAGGTCAATAAAGTACTCTGAGGCTAAGAAGATGGCTGAGGAGACTCTCAGGTTGTCAACGATCGAGGAGACGAGGAGTCTTGCAAAGGAATTCTTGGCTGAAAGGAAAATAGCTCTACCATAAGTAGTCTATCTCACACCCTTAAATTGCATCGATCACACACAAAGGATGGTCGAACGGATTGTAGCTAAGTGGGAAACACGACGGTGCAAGCGTGATTATCGCGGTGAAGTATCGTGTGAAGTTGTGTTTTTGCTTTTCGAATCTCTTTGTTCCACTAATACTTTCAAGAAAGAAGCTCGGTTTGAGCCCCTCTCCAAACTTTTTTTTAATTTCTGAAGTCTTCGGAAAATGATTCTTTTCATGAAAGGGGAGTGGAAACTCAAAATCTCGCTGGATTTTACAGGAATCTACAGGAAACCACAGGAATTTACAGGAATTTGCAGGAAATGTCTGAGAGGGCTGAGTTCCATGCAAGGCTGGGCCTTAAACACGGCCCCATTGTTCCTACAAAAGGAAAAAAGTATTGTTCCTACAATCGAGGCGGGTGACGCTATGAGCCTGGAGGAGGCGTTGAAGGTCTCGCACGCGCGGTCAAGCGCATTCAAGCGGGAGGAGATGTTCCTCATTCAAACGATGAGATGAGATATTCGTGAACCTCTGGTATGGTGAATGTCACTTTGTTTCCTTGAACGGTATAGTCCAATGTTGTCTCTTTGCCTGCATCAGGGCTTAACAGCCTCAGAACTTTTCCAGTTAGATTGACACCTTCTGGGATCGTCAGGGTAATGGCGATCGAATTCTGGGGTTTGAAGTTATGTGTATTGTAGTCGTAGTCATAGTTGACGAAGTGCAAGATCAGTGAGTCGCCCTTCTTGTAGACTGTTATGCCTAGGTTAACGGATGCGTTTGTTTCTAGGCCTAGGTCTGCCGCGGTTGATGTAAGCTGTGATAGCAGGTCTCCGAGACCTGGAGTTGTAAGAGGCGCTATGACGTGGCCTCCGGTGTCAATGTATTGGTTGAGCAGACTTTCAACTGTTGCGTCAAAGTTGTGGCCTGTTGGGATTATTACGATTGAGTAGCGCTGCAAATCGCTTAATAAGATGCTTCTATCTATGAGTTCACCATCGCCCACGTAGACGACCTCAAACTGTACGTGTGCCTCTTGCAGAGTTCGACCGATGCTTTTGAAGTTCTCCCACGCAGACCAGTTATATAGGGTGGATTTGAGGCTGTAGAGCACCGCGATTTTTGCAAGCCTAGAAGTGTTCGCGTAGTATCCTGAATGTGCCGAAATGAAACTGGTGTAGGCAGAGATCTTCTCTGCTGGTAGGGTGAACTCTCCTCCACCATAAGTGTACGCCCTATATGGTAGAAGGAAAGATTCACCACACGCGTAGGCCTCAGCCAGCCAGTGTCTCCATAGCCACCAGTCGTCTTGTGAGAGCGAAGCTAGAGTGAAGATGTCTGGGAATGCAACGAACGGCTTGGATGGAGACATGGCTTCTCCTAGGAGATATGTTGTGAAGTGCTTTCCTTCTGGCAGAGGTTCGAGGGACATTTCAAAAACGGAAAAATTGAGAAGCGGCACGTAGATCTGTTCAACTGGCAAGAGCCCGTAGGTGTTTCCGCTGAAGAGGATGTCTCGCCCAGCATATTCCCGCGCGTATTGGATCAATTCGCGTAGCTGCGCGAGCCTGCTAGAGTACTGGAATCGTAGATATTCGTTCAGCAAATCTCTGTTGGGATCTTCCCAGACGGTGGTCGCACCATGTGAAAGAAGATACGTACGGTAGTTGAAAGAGTCGATGTTCTCTATTCCAAAATTGTCACGTAGCTCTGCAGCAGAGTAGCGGTTTGCCAAATAGGATCTGAATCCTGTCATACAATATTCGCAAAAGCCTGCGATGTCCAGATGTCCGCCTGTTCCTTCAATTTCGTCTATGTGGATCACATCCGCGCCACCGTCTATGTGCTCTTTGATCCTTTTTTTCAGGAACTCCTGCCACTCAGGGTTGTTATGACACATGAAGTAAACCTTTGTCTCGGCCACCCAGCTGAGGTAAGAAGTGCCCCCGTTGAGGTCTCGGCAAGAAGCGCGTTCAAGCAAGCTTTGGTTGTCTCCCACGAAGTCGGCGCTTCCTTGAACCGTCGGTAGATTGGAACCTACTTTGAAGCCGTTGCTGTGAAGGCTGTTCAAATATTCTTTATCATAGTCGTTCAACCCGCTGTAGTATACTGACCATGTGACTCCCTTGGCATTCACTGCCCTCAAGTAATCTAGGGTAGGCATACCGTAGACGTAGATGTTTTCTTTCCTCAGCCAGTCCTTGCTGAAGACATATCTCTCTTCCCCCTTTGGTAGTAGTGAGAAAAATATGACGCCGCAGACTAAAGCTAGCGTCACTATAGCAATTATCTTCTTGTTCATGATTGACCACTGCTAGGTTTCTTGGAAATTACAATAGATGTCTTGAGTATTGATCGACATTCTTTTAGACAAGATATTGCGACAAGTCGAGTTTAGAATGCGAACCTATTTTTCTTTATAAGGCGCTTATTTTATTCATGCTTTGGTATTTAAAACTGTTCATCCACCACAAATCGTGAGATATGCGCTTCATAGAAATGAAAGCGATCACGCGCGGAAGTTCCTTCTATTTTTCAATGTCTGCACAACGGCTTAGCGTTTTTACTAAAACGTTAAATCTGCTTGAAGCGTTACCTAGTAGGTTGCTCGGGATGATGAACAATGGAAAAGGAGAGCATCTTTCTCATATGGATCTCCAGCGTATTCGGAGCAGTATGTTCAAGAATCCTGGAAAACATCTTCGAGACCTCGCCAGCCAACCTAGTTCAATGGGTCTTCCACTGGGTTGTCTTTCTCGTCTTCACCCTAGTAGCTTCAATAATCGTCATCTATGTGGGAGATTTCTTGTGGAAGCTCGTCTTCAAAAAATAGCCTAATTCTTATTGAAAACCTCACGACTTAATATTGAGAGAATCGAGCATACTCCGTAACCTATGGCATAATGAAGGTTTAGATCCATAAAAAGAAAAATTCGAGGTGGTGATGCGAAAGGCATGAGGGCGTATGGTGTTGGCGTGCTAGGCTACGGCATGATGGGTGGCCTTCACTCTTTTTCCTATAGGGTTTTATCGATGTCCGATCAGAAGATTCCGAAGCTGAAGCTGGTTGCCATCTTCGGAAGAACGGAGGAGAACGTAAAGGTCTTCGCTCAACGATATGGTTTTGAGGAATATTACACTGACTGGCGAAGACTGATCGACGATGACGGAGTGAATGCAGTAGATATCTGTACTCCGCCTTCTGAGCATACAGAACCTTCGATTCTGGCTATCGAGAAAGGAAAGAATGTCATATGTGAGAAGCCTCTGGCAGCCACGTTGGAGGACGCTGAGAAGATGGTGAAGGCGGCTGAAAGTGGTGGGGCCAGATCAATGGTCATGTTTAACCTCAGGTTCTTGCCGGCCATGCAGTACGCTGAGAGCTTGGTTAAGAATGGGTTTCTTGGACGAGTCTACAGGTTCACTGGGTCGTACCCTAAGATGAGTCACGTTTATCCGAAGCGATACTTCTCTTGGAAGGATGTTCTGAAGACTTCTGGTGGAGGTCCGCTGCTGGATCTTGGAATCCACATCGCAGACTTAACAAGGTTACTGGTTGGAGAGGTCAAGGAGGTGTCGGCTGCAACGGAGACTTATGTTAAGGAAAGGCCTGTTAAGGGAACAGATAAAATGGAGAGGGTTGAGACCGAAGACACCGGATTGAGCATCTTGAAGTTTGAGGGTGGAGCAATAGGGGTTCTTGAGTCAACGAAGGTCGGTACTGGACATGATGAGTCATTGAAAATTGAGGTGAACGGAAGCAAAGGCGCCATATATTGGAGCCTCGAAAAGCCGTCTTCACTATACACGCTCTCCCTGAGTGAGAAGGATGTGGGGTGGAAGGAGGTTGCGGTCAAGAACCCCTATCCATTCGTGAGTGAGGTTTGGCAAGGACACGTAGTTGGAATTGGTCGCTTTCTTAAAAGTCTAGAGGAGGACCAGGCCCCTGAACCGAGCTTCAGAGACGGACTCAAGGCGCAGGAGATAGTCGATGCCGCTTACAGGTCTTCAAAGGAGAAGAAGTGGATAAGAATATAGTAGAACTGGTTTGGCCTGATGGCTTACCTGTCTCTCATTGATTAGAGTTCGCGCGCGTGGATGCGGCTCTAGATTTCATTGGTTTGAATTCCTTTCCGATCGTTGTCCCTAGGGTTAGGTGTTTTTGAAAGGAGTACGTGAAGACAGGGGTGATATCTTCTATTAGAGATTTTTCGAGGCTAACTCATCGGGACCCCAGATTGAGGAAAATCATGAACAATGAGCGGTGTTGGAGGGCCGCCACAAACATCTGCAAGGTACTGAATCAGATCAAGCGGAAGAACGGAACGAAGGCAAAAGCGCCGGATTGAATCAAGGATCGATCAACCTAAGGTTTGAATCTCTTGTTTTTGCTCATGGCGCTGCTAAACATACCATTTGATATGTACCAAATACGGTATATGCCATTTCTGGTATAGCTGATGCTTTCTGCATGTATTAAGTTGGATAGAAGGGGATGTTCGTTTTTATCCATGATTTTAGGAGGGGTGGATAGATTTATAATAAGGTTTTTTCTTATTATAAGAAAGAGGTTATCCATGTGGGCAACCCTGACCATCATTCAAGATTAGCGAGAGAAAAGAGGACTGCCGCCTTAGACGAATTCAAGAGCGGCAGATACACGGTGGTCGGCGACCTCGTCCTCAAGGCCATTGAGCAAGCCATTGAGGCGTCCGCGGCGGGGGAAGGGAAACATTTCCATCTGAACCCTAGGAGCGCTCACGCACAAAGGGCGAAGTGGGCTAAGAGAAACTTTCCAGAAATTGCACCGGACATCGATGTCGTTTGGAGCGCTTATGGCGATCTGGGCTACGACGGAATCGATGGGAGGCGAGCAAAAGAGGCCATAGAGGCCATGGAGAGGATCATTTATGAAATTGAAAAGCGAACTGGAATCAAACTTGAGTAGACTGGTTGAAGCCACAGCGTGCGTCGAGGGCGTGGTGGCTATAATTCTGTTTGGCAGCAGGGCGAGGGGAGACTACGATGAGCATTCGGATTACGACCTGCTAGTCATCTTTCGAGATGAGGATGTTATGTGGAAAAACCGCAGGACCCTCTTCGAAAACGTCGGAAAACTGGGCCTCTTCACCCAAGTTTTAACGAGGGACATGGGAGAATTCATGAAAAAAACAGAGCCGACTTTCAGACAAAACATCTTGGAACAGGGAACTCTTCTCTACTTGCGCCATCCATTCAAAGCCCCGGCTTTCTCACAGAACCTGAGGCAGATGGCGATAGTGAAATACAAGCTGGATGGGCTACCACAAAACGAGAAGATGAAATTGATCTACTGCCTATTCGGAAAAAGAGCTAAGAGAGGCGTAGTTCAACGAGGCGGGGGAACGAAACTCGGCGACGGTTGCTTCATGATCCCCACGGAAGATCTGGAAGATGCGATCCAAGTTCTAAGGCAATATAATATCCAACCCAAAATAACTAAAGTTTACCAAAATCAGCCAGAAAGCCCGCCTGCTTCAACCGTGAGGGTGACAAACAGTGCCTGAAGCCTTCTCAGAGTCAGGGCCTTTAATTTCATTGGCAACAACGGATTAGAGTTAGAACCCCGTCCAGCTTGTTGATTGTGTGGTCTGGTTTTGTTTTCATCTTGACTCGTTCTCTGCTTTCACTTGTCTTGAAGAGGACTGTTGTGACGCCCGCTGCTTTACCGGCGATTACGTCCTCTTCGTTGTCCCCTATGTAGAGGCAACTCTCCGGGTTGCATTTGAGCCTGTGCAGGGCTTTGAGTATGGGTTCTGGATGGGGTTTAGTGTTTTCCACATCGTCCTTTGTGACCGTTGTGTCGAGAAAACCTAGGAAGTTGAAACGCTTTACCATTTTTTGGGCGACCCATCTCTCATTGTTTGTCACCAATCCTATCTTTTTGTTCTCTCGCTTCAACTTCCTCAGCAACTCTCTTGACCCCTCTTTCTCTTTTACATAGGACGATGAGATGAGATCTCCCATCTTTTTGTTTATGTAGTCGTGCATCCTCTTTGCTGTCTCTTCGCGTCTTTCAGCGTCCTTTGGCAGGAGTCTGTCGATGAACTCTGATGTTGAGGCCCATACGAGCTGATCCAGCTCTTCGTTTGGCGGAGGGTTTGGCACGAACTCTTTGGCAGCTGCCCTATGTATCTCTGTCCAAGCGCTGACGGAGTCTACGAGAACACCGTCTAGGTCGAAGATTATGCAGCTTATTGTCATCTTCTACTCATCTTCTGTGCTTTTGGTCTCCGATACTTGTGGGGATGTCGGGTTCTATGCTTATTTTTCCCTCTGTACTGTCCAGAAGAATGTTGGCCAGATGATTGGTGGGAAGATCCATGGCCAGAAGCATACCCAACCGGTTCTTCTGGCCCCGATGCTGAAGGTGAAGTCGCATTTCTTACACCTCAGCGTGTAGTATCCGATTGGTTCGAGCTCTTTGGACCCGCATTTCGGGCACATGAGCTGGCCGACCAGTTCCCTAGCCGGTGGTGGGTAGTAGGCTCTCGGCGCCCTCATCGCCCGGAGCATCATTATGATCATGAAGACGGCTATGAGGAGGAAGACCACAACGAACAGTATGGTCATAATGGTGTAGATTAACTCCAACTCTGGCATGCGTTCATCACCATGTGGTACGGTACGTATGGAGGGTTATCATATTTTTTTATCTTTCCAATTAAATTTTTTCCAGCAAGAATGGCCTTTACGGCTCCCCTTTTATGCAGCTTCCTGTCAGGTTTTGTGAGAAAAAGAAAAACCTCCACGATTCCTATCGCGGCGGTAGAGCTAACTTCTAAGTTGGCATTCTTACTTTTCTTGGTCGTCCCCGCCCACGCTTCGGTTTCTCCCCGACGCGTTTGCTGAGGTATGTCCCCATCAAAGTCAGTGCTGCTCCTACGGCGGTGAGGAGAAGTACTATTGTTGTCATGTTGAGCATAGGTACATGAATTTGAATCGTGAGGTTTCGGTCTATGACGACATCCGTTGAGCCGGATATGCCGAAGTATGTGGCTTTTATCTTGTAGTCCTCTGCTGGCACTTGAAGGAAGGTCAAGCCGCCGGCTCCATTGGTTGTTCCGGAGAATAGAACTCTCCCGTCTTGCAAGGATGCTGTCACTGAGGCCCCTGGCAGCGGGCTCGGTATCATATCGAACACTTGTATGGTTAGGTCGTACACTGGACAGTAGGCCCTGTAGTCCAAGTCTTCTAGCAGCGTCACCTGATCTGTCTTCACAAGGACGCCTAGATGGAATGTTTTGATCTCATATTCTCCCGTGGCTAGGTTGGTGAACACTGCTTCTCCAGCCTCGTCCGCGTAACCCTCCTCCACCAAGGCTCCTTCGCGGTACAGCTTGACGTTGGCGCCGTTGATCGCCCTGTTGTTAGAATCTTTCACGGTGGTTATCAGAGTTATGTCTGAGAACACGACCTCGACGATATGCGAACTATGTGTATAGCTTACTATCACCAGATACCCATCTGGATGGTCTTCGATCGTGGCGTTTACAGGTTCGCTATCGAGGAAAGTGTGTATGTTCTCGACCGTCAGACTCAGGTTGCCCAGCAGGGTTCTTGGAACGAACACGCTTACCGATCCAGAGGTTCCTGTTGGACCTGACAGCTCTATTCTCAACTCCTTGAAGGTTCCGTTGTACGTTATCGACGAAACGTTGCTGCTTGTGCTGTAGCAGAGTTTTCCAACGTTGGGCACATCCGGACATGAAACAACGGCTATTAACAGTTGTGTCTCAAGGTTCTGGTTCAAGTTTATTGTTGCACCGAAGATTGCTCCCGTATAGTCTACCTTGACTCTGTATGTTTCTTTCGGGATCTGCTCGATCTGCGGTATGTATCCCGTTCCAGTTGTCTTGTAGGTCCCGTAGACCGTTCCATCTGGCCGGTAAACGGTGACCGAGGCTCCTGAGATCGCTGTTCCGTCTAGGTTACCAACTTTTATGTCCCAGTAGTAGACGGTGCATGATATGGTTTCACTCATCTTGGCTCTGTTCAAGTTGATCGTGGTGTCTCCGACCTCAACGCCTTTCCATTCAACAGCGATTGCGTAGCCTTGGCATGGAACGCCGTTAACGTTGGCGAGGCCTGTCGAATCCGTGTATACTGTCTTCCAATATCCGCCTGTTTCGTTGCTGACCAACACGCTTGCATGGTTTAGGGCGGAGCCTTTCGCGTCCAATGCTTGAACCTTGATGTCCCCGGTCCAAGTTACGGCTACGGTCTTGTTCTGCACAGAGTATGTTAGGCCGAATCCTGTTGTGTCGTTGATTCCGAACACGGTGAAAGGTCCTGTGGGCTGCCATTCTGAAAGACCAGAAAACGTAGCCCATCCTGAAGCGTCTGTTGTAGCGTTTAACCATGATGTTCCTAAGAGGCCAACCTTTCCGCCTTTGATCGGTTTGCCGCTATAGCTGTAGACGAGTTTGGCTTTGATAGTGAATGTTGAGTTCAAGTGTACAGATCCTGGATAGTCTGTCTGGTTTATGAATAGGCCGTTGAATTGGATCGTCCAGTCTGGTAGGTTGCCTTCGATGAGGAAGGGGGCTGTTTGATTGACCTTGTGGCCGTTATAGATTACCTCTGGGATGGAGTATGAGCCCTTCTGGATCTGAGGTATGCTCACCCTGCCGTTTCCGTCTGTTCTCAAGGTCTTTGATGTTCCGTTCGGGCAGAGTAGATGGATTTCAGCCCCCTGGTAGAACCTTCCTTCCTGATCGAGAAGTCTAGGCGTGTATTGATACACATCACATTCAGCCTCGTATGTACTTGAGTCAAGATCGGAAAAGTATTTAGTTTCTTCGAAGACTTTTGTGTTCTCAAACCTAACCTTTATTATGCAGGGTTTAGAATCATAGCTAAGCTTCTCTATAGTGAAGCTGCTTGAGTTTGTTGGCGAAGTATACCATGTCCCGTTTGGAGCATTGACCCAAATCCTCGTCGCGCCTGGCCACAGTTGCTGTCCTCCGTCGGTCTCTGCGACAAACGTTCTGTCCACAACTTTGCACGGCATACTTTTCGATGTTTCAACATCTTTGGTCCAGCTCGTATTTTCGGTCACGTATGTGCCTTGCCACATCACTTTCAGCCAATATGTTCCGTTCCCAAGCTTTAGAGTTCCAGAAGCCCAATTATAGCTGCGTGTTGTCGCATTTCCCACTGGATATGTAATATTCCAGTAGCATGGTCCATCATAGAGCGGGTTTCCATCATGATCGTTGGCTGCAAAAACTACGTCCGTCACCTTCGTTATAACAACAAACTGAAAGAGGCTTGAGCCTGTGTAGGTCATGTTAGAAGTAACAAATGAGCCTTGCCAGCTGACTCTTACGTCGTAGGAGTCTCCGGCTGTAACCTTCAAGTTTCTCGGGTTCCCGGAAAAAGTTCTCCCGCCCGTGTGATTTGTAAGACAAATGATATGCCATTTGCACCCTTCATTAGGTAGTTGATTCACAGATTGATCCAAAGCTATGAAAGTGACTAGGTATGTAGTATCTGGGCTCGCCCTAACCATCGCTATCGGTATCGACGAGGCAAGGAAGCTTAGAAAAACCAATATCAGTAGTGGAGCCAAAAATCTCTTATCCAATCCCATCCCACCTAGCGCGCAAAGATCAAATCCACGAGCGCTGACCATTGATCTCGATAGATTCCAATCATTTACTATTGTCTATTAACCTTTAATATGGGTCAAATAAAGGTTTTCCACACGATTCTGTAAAGAATAAGAAAAAACGAATTTTCAACAAAATCAAGTCAATTTTCGACCCTTTTTTCAATCATAGGTCGAAATCTATCATTTCTCGATCGCGCGCGAGATAGTAAGATTTAAATAAAAATGGAATCTAGTAAGATTA